>Ga0207997_1000728_pt1 | contig 16789 bp, 24 predicted proteins | sample AntAceMetag02UKN_FD_184777 | JGI IMG/M metagenome (GOLD analysis project Ga0207997, IMG submission 184777) | Saline lake microbial communities from Ace Lake, Antarctica - Antarctic Ace Lake Metagenome 02UKN (SPAdes) (version 2) | ecosystem: Environmental > Aquatic > Non-marine Saline and...
TAATAACTTTGGATAATGTGAATACTTTGCTAATCTTTTTAATGCTTTCACTTCTCTTTCTTTTAAATATTCAATACCATTAAGCCAAGTCTTTTTAATCTTATCTTTGTCTATTCTCTCAACAATAACTTTCATTCCGTTTTTATAGCTCTTTGTAGTTTCTTTAATAAATGGTTCACTGCAAATAAACAAATCTCTTACACCTCCCATCCAATCACCTTTCGCACTATGTCTTACTATCTTATTATAAACAGTGTTTTCTAATAACCATTTTTCTATGTCATCTTGGGTGGCTCCCTTTATTCCTCCACCACCATCAGATCCAGCACTTTCGAAAACCATAACATCTGCTTTCTTGGATGCCTCAAATAAAAGATTTTTTCCATACTCTAAATCTTTTTGTTTAACGCTCCACTGCCACTCAGAAAGCCAAACCATCACGTCATAATATGGCAATTTATTCATCCACTCAATAGTAATAGATGCTTGTTGAAAGTCTGCTTCTTTCTCGTAATGCAGAAATTTTGCAAATTGTGTCGCCAACTCTATTGATTTTATGTTGTCATCAACTCCAAGAACTCTCCTTGCGCCTTTCTCTATTAAACCCAAAGCTATTGAGCCTTCGCAAGAGCCCAAATCTAATATTACTTTACTCCTGACATCAACCAAATCGGCTATCCTCTCAAACCTCTGTCTAGAATCTTTACGTCTGCTTTTAAAATGTTCTAAACCTTTGAATGGTAAATCTTGATAAATTGTTCTATTTATTTCTATCATATTTTTTGAATTATTCCTAAACCCATTGAATTATATTGTAAAATTATTTTTGTTTGATATTTTATTTCATTCCAAAATTTATTAACTCCAAATCCACGACCAGTTGTAGTAACATCATGCATTACTATAAGACCATTTTTTTTAACAAATGGTTCATATCTTTCAAAGTCAGATTTAACATGTTCGTATTTATGAGAACCATCAATCATAAGAATGTCTATTTCTTTATCCCAATCTATCTTAATAGAATTTCCGTGAATGAATGTCCAATTTTTCTTATGTTTATCATTTCTTATAACATTAAAACGATCAGTTATGTCTACGCTATATAGATGACCAGTTCCACAACCAACCCTATCGTATAATCCAGCCAAGAAAGCTCTTGTACTTACTCCTCTACACACGCCTATTTCAAACATATCAATATGCTCTCCAGTTTTATAATATTTTGCCATAGCAGTCAATGTTTCTACATTAGTTGCCATGTCTCTTACTTTCTTTAATGCCTTCTTTCTATTTGTTCTTTCTTCTTTGTTCATAACGCTTAATGTTAAGGAATTCTTTCACGTATCTTTCCTTTCCATATTTTCTTATTAAATATTTTAAAAAACTTATATTACTAAAATCAAAACTGATAGCTACAAATTCTGGGGAATTTTTCTTAAATAAATCAACAAGATAAGTCAACCAACATGGTTCTAGTTTTGTGTGCGGAGGTATGTCATCAGGAGTTGTAATAAACAATTCAGACTCCACCTCTTTTAATCCCTTTTCAAATGCATCATTTAAAGTAGTATTCTCTTTACTAAAAATGTATTTCCAAATTATACCATTATCATGCTGTTCTTTTATCCACTCTCTTGTTCCGTCAGTTGATCCATTATCAACAACAATTAATCTATAAGGATATTTAGTATGTCTAATTATTTGATCAATAACCTGGAATAAATAATATTTTCTTTGATATGTAACTATTATTATATCAACTGGCTCAATATTATTATTAAATATTGTTGGCTTCCCTAATTCTAATCTAGTCAAATCTAAATCTGCAACGTGTATGCGTTTCTCGCTATCATCTCCATATAAGTGTTTTTGCATTTTAGGATGATATGTTTTATAATCTGTGTTGCCTCTGTCATATCCTTTATTTACTTCTCTAAAATGTTTACAAACAGCAATCTTTTTACTAACAACTCCAGTCTTTCTTCCATGCTTCTTTGCATTTAAGTAAAATGCTCTAGTTTCATAATACGCTTTATCTCCAAAACCAATATCCCTAATGTCTTTTGTTTTTGCAATTCTATAAATAGAATAAGCATTTCTTCTGGCTTTTATTTTCTCCATATCAATATTCAATATTAAATTTATCTAAATATTCTCCAAATGTATAATTTGGTTTTTTGTCTAACACAATTTTTATTTCTTTTTTTGTCATGCATCTAACATCCTTATCAAGAGTATAGATGCTAGATTTTTCTCTTAATTTCTGTAACTTAATATTTCTGTCTTGTTTGTTTCTATGAAAGTCCCTAGATATTCTACTTTCTCTTGTAAAATATGCTAAATGTAGTGTAGTATATGGAGAAATAGCTTTATCTTTTTTCAAAAACGGTCTATAGAAACAACGACTTCGCGAATTTACAGAAGTCATGTCCTCTCTATACTTAAATATCCTAGCATGAGAAAACATTGCAGGCATATGTAACGTTTTGAAATCATTAAAAGGGTTAACGAATCCAACAAACAATATACTTCTATCAGACTTCCAAAACCATTCTAAAGTTGTTGGAAAATCATATCCAAATATCTCGTCAGCATCGGGATATAATATTATATCAATTTTCTTTTCTTTGTTCATTTCATGTAATCTCTGAATAACTTGCTCTCGTATAGGAAATTGATTCTTAATAAACCTTCTGTATACTTGCCCATGTTCCAGTTTATCTTCCTGTCTAGGAAATTTTGAGTAAAAAACTTCAATCTTTTCTGGATATTTGCTTTGATATTCTAACACTTTTCTTTCAGCCTGTTCATCGTAATTATCTAACATTATTACCACCTTATTACAATACTCTATCAATTGCTCTATACAACGTGTATGGACTTCATTAAAACAACGATAAACTGAAGTAGCTCCAACTATATTTACATCAGTTAAAAAATTTCTCATCTTTTTTTCCCCACGACTAAAGCTACATATTGTCCTTCTTTCTTTCCTTTAACATGTTCTGCTCTAATTATTCTCATTTTTAATATATGTTTAAAAATAATTTCTAATATTTCTAAACTCACAGGAAACTTGTGCCCTTGTTTAAGCATATACTTTGGTTTCTTAAAAAAGTCTGGAACTGCAATACCCAAAATACCACCAACTTTTAATACTCTTTTCCATTCCTTTAACGTTTTTATAGCGTCAGGCATGTGTTCAAGTGTATGAGCATTTACAATTGTATCAACTGATTCGTTATCATACATCCATAGATCTCTAACATCATGTAATATATCAACGCATGGATGTGGATATATATCCACTCCAAGAACATTTTTACAACACTTAACCATACCACAACCCAAATCTAAATTAAGATTACCTTCTTTGCAATATTCAGCTAACTCCTTCTGTTCAAGTGTTCTATGTCTCTTATTGCCATCACGACCCCAGTAATCATAATAAGCATCCCTCTTCTTTTGCTCATCTCTATCTCTCTCTGTATTTATATTCATTGGAATACAGGTCTTTTCGTCTATCTCTGGAAAAGGTTGCAATTCTCCTTGATTAACTCGCTCAGGTACGTGAGTCAAATGCTCTGTTGTACCGTCAGCAAAGCCTTTATTCATTGGAGCATAACCAGTATCAGTACAATAAATATGTGTAGCAATAGCTAACTTCTTCTTCAGTTTTTTCATTGACTTAGCTATCTCTGGGCTTTCCCATCTTGGCCTGTTAGTAAAATAATAACCAAGCTTTTGAATATCATCACTCCTAACTATTCTAAAAAAGGTAGCTAATGATGTAGGGCTATCTATCAATTCATTATTTTCGTCTATATCTCTACGACGAACTCTATCGCATCTCAAAGACATTGCACCATAATCTGGCTCATATTTTTTAAATAAGTGTAATAAACGCTCTAACCAACAAGGCTCATACAAACCAGGAATATTGTCATCATGACATGTAACGACATACTCACTGATTCCACCCTTCCTACTCTCTATGTATTTAAATCCAGACGTCAACCCACTAGCTAATCCTTTGTTTTCTGTATTAAAAATGTGCTCATATATATATCCTTGAGCTTTTGCTGTTTTTAACCAACGCCTAGATCCATCGGTGGAAAGATTATCTACTACCCAAAGTCTATGTGGATATTTGGTACGCTTGTATATCTCTTTCACAGCCCTTTTCAATAGATGCAATCTATTGTAGGTTACCATAATTATATCAATTGGTTCTATTTGTTCCATATAAATTAAGATTTATTATAATTATATTTACGATAAAATGGTTTTATTTTAGACTCATCATAATATGGTGGAAATTTTTTTGTTATTACTCCCATTCCAGATCGAGATAGTGGTAAAATAGATTTTGGATATTTAACTTTATCCCAAAAGAATTTCTTAACACCTTTATGTGCCCAAAGAACATCATGTATTAATATTAATCCATTTTCTTTTACAAATGGTTCATATTTTTCGTAATCAGCCTTAATTCCTTCATAAGAATGATCTCCATCAATTAAAAGAATATCTATTTCTTTATTCCACAAAACTTCTTTTGAGTCTCCTTTAATAAACCTCCAATATTTTTTTAAATCATTATCCTTTATGACATCAACACAATCATCAATATCTACGCTATAAAGATATAAATTTTTATGTCCTCTATCTCTAATCCCATATAGAAATGCATTAGTACTTATCCCATTCCTTATACCTATTTCTAAAATAACTCTAAACTTTTTTTTATAATATCTTGTCAAAGAATAAAGGAAAAGAGCAAAATTACCCATAGATGACTCTTTATATTTAATATTATTATTAAATTCTAAAATATTTGAATTCATATTTTTATTTTGGCCAATCATCATGATAATTAGGATTTAATGACTTATCTGTGTATGATGTCCAACCATCGGCTTTGGTCATTTTTACTCTCCATGTCTTTCCATATCTAGTTTCTAAATACAACTCTATGTTGCTTGGACAATTAAACTTAACCCCTCTCCATTCTATGGTACTAAAATTCTCGTACACCTTCTTTGGAAAAACCATAGCCCTGTTATAAATTTTAGCAGTTCTTTTGTAAACCACATCTCCTTCCAAAAAATGAGAATGTACATGCATTACACATGGATTACGTTTTAAAGATAATACAATACTACCATCATTAGACTTCACTCTTGTTAATCTTACCCTAAAAAATTCATTTAACTTAGGAAGACAATCAATAACTTTCTGTATATCTTTTCCCCAAAATCCGCAATCTATATCATTCTCATCATGTTCTATCATATTCCCATCCCTATATAATCCCAACAAAAGTCCATCACCTAACCAAAAGAAAATACCAGCATCATCAAAAATTTTTTTTAAATGCATTAAATTTTCAAATGATATATTTATTCTTCTTTCTCTTCTATTCATATAATTCACTAATAAATCCAAAATTACTATCTTTTGGAATGCTTTTTAATATATTATTGTAACACTTTTCTATACTATCTTTACATCTCACTGAATTCAAATGACCATTACCTAATATCACATCTCCTTCTGGTAGTTCTCTATTAAATTCCCATTTATGCATATGAACTTTTAATCCTTCTGGAGCTTGTCTTATCTCTCTTCTAATTGCAACTACATACCCTTTGTCTCTTAATAACTCTAAAGACTCAGATGAATAATCCCAATATGGAGCTGCAAATATTTTCTTATATTTCAAACCATATTTATCAAATACTTTTTCGGCTCTTTCTACTAAAAATTTAGCATCTAAATAAGAACAATTAGCCTCATGTCCAAGATGATATAAACCATGTATTCCAACTTCTATCCAATCACATTTATTTATTTTATCAACCCATCCCTTAATCTCTTCTTTAGTAAACTCTGAGTAATGCTTTAGCACACCATTGCAATAATCTGGATTAGGGCTTGGTATAGTAAAACAGGTTACCTTAAAGCTAGGGTATTCCTTCTTTAATCTTAACAAATCATCCAACCCTGGCAATAATGAATTTAAGTCATGAACTGACAAATAAAATTTTTTAGACATAATTATTTTTGCTCATATAAAACTGGCTCAAGCATATTGTAATATATAGAATCAATACAATGATTTTTCCAAATATATCTAAATTGTTTATCAGCCTTATTAGATTTTAATTGTCCTATAATTTGTTTAGCTAATTTCTCGTAGTCTTCTTTACTCTTTCCTTCGTAGTGCAAACTTTTAAAAGATGTAAATGGATAAGACAATACAGCTTCATTGTCGGCAAAGTCAAACAAACATGGCAAATCTTTATTAAGCACTAACAGGTTCTTTGTCATACTAGCCTCAAGCAATACATTTGAGCATACCTCTGCCATTGTTGGAAATATAAATAAATTAGAAACTCTCATTAATTCTGTGACAACTTGATGTGGTGTTTCTGTATCTATCTTACCAAAGACTTCATCACCTTCTTTGTATAAGGTACTAGTGAATAAAATATCTTGTCCTTCCACTAATCCCCAAGATTTAGCAAACTCTATTTTTTTCTTAACCTCTTCTGCTCTATGTCTGCAGTTTGCATTACAAATAACAAGACCAACCTTTTGGCCCATCTCTTTTAATATACCAAACGAAGAAATAACAGAATCAATTCCTTTCGCATCGAACCTAGTACTACACAAAGGATATGTTTGAATAATATCCTTGTCCCATAATCTCATTCTGTTGACAATTTCTGTAGTAATAGGATGCCATCCAAATAATAATTCTGGATCTTTTTCATTGAAAACAACCCTTATACTATCATCATCAACTCCTATATTACGAGCAAACTGAGCTGTATCAGCATAATTCATATATACATAATGAGCATTTGGCATTTTAAAGTCTATAGGACGCCCTACACCACTTCTTGCCCAATGTAACCAAGGAATCTTAACACCACATTCTTTGATTGCCTCTCTGAATGTGATACAATCATCTATATACAGATCGTGAGTTATCGCAACATCAAAATCAGTTGTCAATTGCTCTCTTAATATATCTATAAACTTTTGCTTTCCTTCTTCATTAACTATATTCTTTTCTCTCTTAAATTTAGGAACTACAGGTCTCATCTCACAATCCCAGTCTAATTTACTTCCTTCCATAACAAAAAATACCACCTCATGGCCATATCTTTGAAGCATCTTAATTTGATTCCTAACTGCACGCGCAGGAGAGTAACTCTCTGGGGCTCTGTTGAAGTGGCTTATGATGGCTATCTTTAGCGGTTTCCTGTCTTTGTGAACCTTTGGTGGCTCAATTACTGCTAATGGTTTTTCTGGTTCTATGCCAAGAGTACGAACGCAGGCATCCATAGATGGTAATACGTCGTCAATCGCAAACTTATTTCTTACTACATAATGATTTAAATCATTTTCTTTTTTAGCTTCATCTCTTAATGTAATTGTAATAAGAAAATGCCCTAACTCTTTTGCTTTTTTGATTATTTCATCTAATACTTCATGTTTCATAATATTGTTATTTATATTTATTAAATAAGAAAACAGGATCCCCAAAATATATAAGATTGATCGTGAGATAAAACCCTATAACTTCAAGAACCCTGTTTTCCTCACGATCAATTAAATTATTTTTATCATATGTTATCATGCTATATATTATAGCATAAGTCTAATATCTTGTCAATAGATAAACTGTGGATAACTATAATCTACCTAATGAACGTATATAATTTTTTATCAACAATAGTATAACCATCTAAGTTATCTACGGTTATAACTTCTGACCAATCTAACTGTAAATTTAAAAAATCAAGCCCATCATTAATTGGAATTATCTCTTTCCCTTTTACTAAATAAACTGCTGACTTATTCTTTTCTTTTATAAACTCCATTTTATTTTTGGTTATTGAATACTTAAACCCATGCTGAATAATATAATCCCACGATAACCTCTTTGTTGTACTATCATAATGATCAAAAACGTCTCGATATTCTCCATGTACAGAATTAATTAATGTAACTGCATGATTAAGAGGTAGGCTAGTTTTTTTATATATTCCATTGACTGAATTTTCCCAAGCATGAACTACCACCTGTATTGGCGCAATTTTTAATGCATGTTCTAATCCATCTGCGTCTGTTGGAACAATCCACTCGTAATTAATTTTGTAGTTTTGTAAAAAAGATATCCCTTTATCTTTTGACTCTTGTAATATTTCTTTATAATAATCATTCCAACTATTGGCTTCATTGGTATAATCTTCTTCTAGTATCAATCCATCATGTCGTATACTGTCACCAACAGTAGTTAACCAATTCCCCTTATGTGTTGTATTAGACATCTTAGCTGTGAATCTGTCACTCCAATTAAGCTCTTTTTTGTATTTAAATTTATGTAATATCTCAAGGCAATTAAGTGCTGACATTGTCACGCATTGCATTGAGTCTCCCCAACTAAATTTTTGATATTCTTTAACTGGAAGATATTTGGTCCAATCTCCAGAGGAGTTAATTATTTCCTCACTTAACCCAGACGCACCTATAACATAATCAGTTGGTCGTTTAACTTTTATGTCAATGCCAAAATTTTTTGGATACTTCATTTGATTACTTTAAAATTAAAGATAACACTGCCGCAAGCAAAGCTAATCCAATAGCAGTACCAGCGCCAATTAAAACTTTTTCTACCCACTTAGATGCTTTTCTTTTGTCCAATGAATCTATAGCCTTTATAAATTCTTCGCGGTTCTCATTTACAGCATCTTTAAATATTTTTTCTAAGCCTTTAATTGAATCTTTTATCTCATGAATGTCTTTTTTCATGTACTCTATATCTTTAATTACTTTAGTTATAGTTATGTCTTGTTCTTTATCTTTTTCTTCCATAAATCAATAAAATAAAATTTGTTATTTTTTGACATTATCATATTTTATATAACCCTTAATAGCTTTTGCAAGTCCACCTAAAAATCCAGCAATTAATGCAACTCCTAATGCCATAAAATATTTATTAGGATCATCAAAATTAACAGGAACAAGAGCAAGAAATCCTATAGCTCCAGCTGCTCCAAATTGAAGAAATCTTAAAAAAGCTTTTTTTATTGTAATTTTTGAAATCATAATTTTTAAATTAATATAGTAATATCCCTAACTCCACGACAAGAAGTCGTTATGACTTGTTGTCGTGGAGGGGAATCTAATAAATGTCTATTAACCCAATAGGCTTGTTGAACTACTTGTAGAACTTGAAGTCGAACTCGTAGAACTTGACGTACTAGACGAAGTTGAACTTGTAGAACTAGACGTACTAGACGAAGTAGAACTTGAAGTAGAACTTGACGTACTAGACGAAGTAGAACTTGTAGAACTAGAAGTAGAACTAGACGTACTAGACGAAGTTGAACTAGTAGAACTTGAAGTAGAACTTGAAGTAGAACTTGAAGTACTAGATGTAGATGAATAGAATCCTACAGAATAATCCACAATCTTTCTTGCCTGTCTAATTTCAATATAATACAAATCCATATTATCGACTTGATTATTATACCAATACATTGGCAAAAGAGTTTGTTTAGGAATTCTAGTACAATGAGTAGCTAATTTTATACCATCAGCATAAAATTCTACTCTATCTATTTTCCACCTAATCTCCCATCTTGTACGAGTGTTAGTCCAAGAACTAACCCAAGGTATAGTTGTAGATTCAGCAGTAGCACTATCGTTTGAATATGTTCTAGCATAGAAACTAGTACCGCTAATATAGAAGTACGCAGCATTTCGACTGCCGTAAGCTCTAGAGTAATAACCCCAGATACGACTGTCTCCGCTCGTAGGTGCCGTTGGAATATCAATATCCATGATATTGTTACCGAACATTATCATAGGTTGACTATTCAACCTTATTGCTCCTCCAGCATCAGCGGTCATTCTAATTTTCCCACTTACAGATCTAGCAGAACCGCTAGATTTGTTTGTTTGTATGAAAAAATCTTCCTTATACCCTAAGATATATGGGTCATAGAACAAGTGACCGTAATCACTCACTAATCTTGCATCCATATGTTATAATTTACTTATTTATTTTTTCTTAGAAGCACTAACTTTACTTTTTGTTTCTTTAACGGGAACTTCTTCGGCAGAAACTTCTTCAGTAGACTCACCAGAGTCAACCTTTGCTTCTGCATCTTTTTGGGAAGCTTTTAATACTTCCTTTATTAATTCCTTGGCTCTTATCTCAACCATTGCCTCTACAGCTTTTTCTTGTTCTGGAGAGAATTTGATTGGAACTTTAGTCCCATGACCCTTAACAACCTGTCCAAATTTAATCTCACCAATTTGATGAGCTGGTTCAGATTCTTTTCTGTTTTTCGCATAAGGGTCTGATCCCACTTCTTCCATGATAATGAAATCCCTTTCATAGCCAGGATGAGCTAACATTAATTTAGCCATCTCTTCATCCTTAACTTCTGCAATACCGTCAACAAACCTAACATAAAGGCCTGGAACGGCTGCTCTACCAACTGTACGATCAGATGGTATCCCATTTTTTAAAACAATTCTTAAATTAGCACATTGTGATACAAACTTCATAATTTTAAAGTTAAATTCATATTAATTAATTATATCTAAGGGAAGGGTTTTTATGCCCTTCCCATAAATAAATCTATTCTAAGTTACCAAGAACTTGCAAAGCGCCAGTTACAGATGTACCGTCGGTAATCTGAACAAGTAAACTGTTACCATCTTTGGCAGTTACTCCGTTGTCATTGTATAGACACCTATTACTCCACAAAGTTGTTTCACTTCCAGTAGTTGGAGTGGAACGATGAATCTCTGTTTCTGTAGAACCATCTATCTCATAAATCTTCAAAGCATTTGTATCAGCACCACCGCCTAATGTTAAGTTGTAAACAACTTCATTAAGTCTAACTCTGTGAGAGTTAGCGACTGGCTGAACGCTAGGAGTATGACGACTATAAGTTAATCTAACAGCTATACTGTCTAATCCACTAATGTCAGCTAGGCAATCATAGTAAAGTTCACCATCATAAGTAGATGCTGTAATAGCAGAATTAGGAAGGATACAACTAGCAGATGCGTCTGTTCTTTTTGCATCTAATATAATTGCTTCCCAATTAGCAGCAGCATTAACAGTATCAACAACTGCACCAATAGTAGTATCAGCTGAGAATGTGGATGTAGTAGTTCCATCAGCATCAATTAATACTAAGTTAGTAGCAGATGTAAGGGTAACACTAGTGACAGCAGTTGCCCCTAAATGTTTGATACGAATTGCAACTCCTAAATCGTCAACATGTTGAAGAATAACACTTTTTTGTAACAGAGTTCTAATTTCCATTGAATCTCTTGAAGCCATATAATCTTCGTTTATTTTAATTAATCGGTCAATAACCCGTGACCTTATCGGACTAAATAATTGGAGAAGAAGTTTTCCTCCCACGATACTTAGATAAACATGATTTTAATTCCCATGTTTATGTAGGAATACGTAGGACGACTAAAACCTACGTGAGGGAGCTATTTTATGTCCAGCTCCCCCAAGGACAAAATATAATATAATAGTATAAGTTTGTGTTTAGCCTTCTACGCCTTTCAATAAGGCACATTTGGCAGCTTGTACGCGTTGTAAACCAGCCTCAGTAACGTATTGATCGATTTCTCCATCAATATCATTAGCTTGAACATTGGTAAACAATTTAGTATCTCTATTGTTCATGAATCTATATTTGAAGCAGTCTAAATCAGCTAAGACAGCGTATCCAGCATAGTCTTCTACAAATAAAGGATTATGAATAATATTGATTTTACCAAACGCAGTTACGTACTCGCTAATTTGCATTCCATAACTCTTTGCTAATGGTTTCATAGTAATTTGACCACGAGCCATTTCGTTAATAGCTTGCAAAACAACGCCACCTGCGAATAATACTTTAGAATCGCTTCCATAAGTGAATCCCTCTCTTAAGAAGGTATTAAAATCAGGAGCAGTTAAAACTCCACCTTGATTTTGAACATAAGATCCACCACTTTGGATAAATTCTAGTACTCCACCTGTAGCACGTCTTGGATGTGACTGTGTACCAGTAACATCATATTTCTTCTCTCCCCACCAAATTGCTCTCTCGATATCGAGTGCATGTTCTGTTCCTTTCTTAGCTCTGAAATAAGGCAAGTCATTAGGCCCGTAAAGGTCTGCTTCCTTTTCAGTTCCAGAGACAGCGATTGATGTCTTGAAAATTTGTGTATAATTGCTTTCTGAGCTAGAACGTGTAGTATTCACGTTTCTGGCACCAGCGTTCTCTTCGCTTACATTACCAATAATGTATAAACCGTCACCATCAACTAATGCAACTTCAGCAGTAGTACCAAAACCACGACCATCAGCATCAATAGTAATAGTAGCTGATGTAGGTACGGTAGCTACAAGCATATTTTCATTAGTTCTGGCGTTCTTAATAACGTCACCAACTGTGAAAATATAAGCTGAGCTAGAACCAGCACCAGTTACAGTAATAGTAATTGCGCCAGTAGATTGTGCACCAACATTTTTTGCATAGCGTCCGCCATAAAAATCTTCACTTATTGTTACTACGTATATTTTATACGCGAGCAAGGAGTTCATTCCCCGCTTCTCATACTCTCATATGAGTTCTGACTATATCATCTCCGTTAAGGAGTTCAGCGTATAGTCGATGAGGCACCCTCTAATTATTTGTTTAATTCTCTCATTTGTTCATACCAACTTTTTTCTTCATCAGTATACCCTTGTTTTTTCATTCCTGTTATCTTTCCCGTCTTTTCGTCTTGTATGGGAGTTCTTTGATATTTTAATCTTGAATTAACAAATCTTATAATTATTTCCGCATTTGGTTTTTTATTTACCAAATATGGTAACATCAACTCTGCACATGTTTTAACATTTTTTAGCTTATTTATCGTTATATGATAAGCAGCCTTGTGCTGTTTTTTTCTTGGTTCTTCTTTCCAAAGATGTCCGTTTATATCATATGCATCAAGAATCTTTAATATTTCATTTATCATTGAAATGTCTGTATTAGATAATGTAATTCTTGCTATATATGCTTCACCATGACTCTTTTGTTGATATAGAATAGAAAATGTTCCTTCTCCATCCCATATACCAGCCAACCAAGCTAATTGATGTGAGGTTGCCTGCTGATTGCCCATTATATTATCCATAATATTTTTACTTAGTAGTAATTATAGTTTTAGGGTGTTCCAGCAAACAGCTGAATTTTAAATGGTCCAAAGTTTTACAAGCTAAACCATTTGAACTCGGGGTTGCCAGTGGATTGCTTTAGTAATCCAGAGCCTTTCCAAGCCTTACCATCATAAACCTTTCCAACGTTTGTCAAAAGACTTACTAATGGATGTTTATTTGGTTCAAGTAAGAAAATTTTATCTACAGCATTAACTATAAGACGACCTTCAGCGTTAGAAACAGCAGTAGTACGTGCAGCGTTATCTGCGACAGATGTAACTACGCCTGTGTCATGAGTAGGCTCAGTGTAATAAGGATATTGTCCCATATGTGTGTAAATTAAATTGTTAATAAGTTAATATAAAGAAACAACACACAACTCAATAAATGTTTTTATATAACATTAGGATTAGAATGGTTTCCAATTAATTTGTCAACCATATTTTGGTCTTGAACGATTATGCCACCTTGAGAACTTCCTCCAGGAGCGTTGCTAGCCAATGCCTTGGCAGCTTCTCCTTGATTAATCTCTTCTTCTTTGGCAGCTTTAGCAACTAACTTTCTTCCTTTGACTATCTCATATGCCAATTCAATTTCATACTGGTCTGGATGTTCCTCCAACCATTTTTGAATTTCCTTAGCATGTTCAGAGAAGTCAGGGGTATTTTTAACAAAATTATTAACCTTGCTTTCAAAATCCCTTCTTTCGTCATTGCTCTTAATGTTAGTCTTAATGCCATCAGTCTCTTTCTTGATTCCTTCACTGATCTTATCACTAATCATTTTTTCAAGATCTTCCTTAGAAGTACTTTCATACTTCTTCGCGCCTAATGATTGTTTAACGTCTTTGTGAGCTTCAGCAACTGTTGTTGCTTCTTGTATCGTAACTTTATCGTCAAGAATAGCCTCGACAAGCTTAGGTTCAAATCTACCTTGCATGATAGCTTCTACTAAACCAGGCTGTCCTTGTAATTTGTCTAAGAGTGGTTGAACTTCTTTAAAAAAAGTTCTATATTCTCCCAACTCTGTTCCTTGTGTGCCGATTTTTTTCTCGGCTTCATCATATTGTTTCTTCTCAACAAATTTGTTGAGATCAACTTTTTCCGACTTGCCCTTAGTCCCAGCATCTGTTGATCCTTTATCATCAGTTTTAGGTTCTGTGGTTGGGTCGGGTGTGACTGACTCCCCTTCCAAGTTGTCCTTGGCTGGATCAGCTTTAATAACTTCTTCATTTACAGAGCTCCCCGCAGTATCTACGGACTCTTTTTTTTGGTCTGTCATAACTTCATAATTAAATTAATTAATGTATTAAAAAAAATAATACTTTATTTTTAAAGATCTACTATTCTTCAGATAAAACACGATCTCTCCTGTTGCCTAAACTCTTGGCTATCTTTCCTAAATCAATATCACTCCTAACTTCTTTCTCTTTCTCTTGTAATTTATTACCAATAGTTTCGACTATTTTTTGTGCTTTAGAAACAGCTTGTCTTTTTTCTTTTGTCAAATTCATATTTTTATTTTAATCGTTTATTAATTATACTTCTTAATAATTACTTAACTATTGATGGAGTAGATTTTGTATAACCAGTCGTTATCTTTCATGAAATCATTTTATTCAAATCCGAATTTTTTCTTTTCTTTTTATCTTTCTTTGATTCCTTTATTTTTTCTCTCCAATGTTTAAAATCACGTTTATATATTTTCTCTCTTCTCTTTGTTCTACTTGCCTCATCATCAATAACAACTTTCATGCCTTTTTCGGCTGCAGGTGTTGGAGTCAAAATAGAAGACTGGTTCTTTTTTTCAGCTTTTTGTTTTCTTAAATAATCAGCTAAAGTTCTTTCTCCAAACTTTTTTTTACGTATTCCTTGTGCACCATAAAGTTTATTTGTATCTAGTGCTTCGGTTAACCATTTATTTTTATTTTTTGTCTTGGCCATACTTTTGTTTATTAATTACGCTTCTTAAAATTTTTCTTTTCTTTTTTTTAGAAATACCAATTTTCATCCTACCCTCTGTTTCAGAGGTAGCAGTAGTTCTTGGGGTTAAATTATGCATTGGTTCAGTACACGACATAAAAATACAGTCACTGTCTAAGACGCAACACTATTTTACCACAAGTCCCTTTTCTTGTCAACCTAGTAACCTTGTATTGTGTTTTCTTTTGGTTTTTCTATTTCACCAGACGCAATAGCCCTTAATTTTCTCTCTTTTAAAATCTCTTCTCTTAAAAGATAAAGACCAGTTCTCATCCCTTGTGTTCTAGCAACTTTAGTTGGATCTTTAAATGGATCAACTGTTGCTAATACAGTAATAGCTTGTACATCATTATTATTGATGAACTTTAAGATAGCTTCCCAATAAACTGTGTCAGGCAATTCTGATAATAGAGACATCATCTTATTTGGGCCCATTACAGTTTCATCAACTATTGGTTCTGGTGCACTTGTAATCTTAGGTTTTTTTACTGTTTTTTTACTTATCTTTTTTTCTTCCTTCATAATATTTTTTTATTAATTATTTATCTTCCTCCAATTGGCCCTTCACCTCTTCCACGTCCAAGCCCTCTTCCTTTCCCATTAGAACGAATTTTTCGTCCCCATAGTCCACGAAGAAAATTATTCTTACCTCCCTCTTCTTTTACTTTTTTAATTTTCTTTTCCATATATTTTTTTTATTAATTATTAATTATTCTACCCCCTTTACTTAAATTATCTTTTGCCCAAAGTGGCTGTAGATTACTTAAGGCCCAACACTTCTGAAATTCTTCATCTTCTACTGACTTATAATTAAAACTACAGTCTGGTATTATGTGGTCTATATGCCAACCAAAAAGTCCATGGTTTTTCCAAGTCATTCCTTGTTGGAATTGCTTTTCAAGATGTTTCATTAGTTTATCTATTGTATAAGGAAGAAATGTAAATGTAGATTTGCCGTTTTTGCTTGATAGTCTTTTTTCTAATCTACATCTTATTGAACGAGAAAAATTATTTTTAAGTTTATATTGTGTATCGTGCTTTAAAACATTATGATAATATGCCCTAATTGTTTCGTTACGCTTTTCCTTATTCTCTTGATACCATTTTCTATTATGTTCAAGACAATGTTCTTTATTCTCTTGATACCATTTTTTACTATATTCTCTCCTTCCTTCTTTTCTTTCTTCTTTATTCTCTTGATACCATTTTTTACTATATTCTCTCCTTCTTTCTCTCCCTTCTTCTTTATTCTCTTGATACCATTTTTTACTATATTCTCTCCTTCTTTCTCTCCCTTCTTCTTTATTCTCTTGATACCATTTTTTATTATATTCTCTCCTTTCTTCTTTATTCTCTTGATACCATTTTTTACGATATTCTTTTTCTTTTTCTTTGTCCTTGTATGGCATATAATTTCATAATTAATTAATTCATAATAACTCTATCTCTGTATGTTTTGTGCCTGATTCAATAGACTAGCCTCTGGATTACTGTTTTGTTTGAGTGGAATATTGGTGTTAACCCCCCCTCCAACACTCCTATTCAACCCACGAGGATT
>Ga0207997_1000730_pt1 | contig 16773 bp, 46 predicted proteins | sample AntAceMetag02UKN_FD_184777 | JGI IMG/M metagenome (GOLD analysis project Ga0207997, IMG submission 184777) | Saline lake microbial communities from Ace Lake, Antarctica - Antarctic Ace Lake Metagenome 02UKN (SPAdes) (version 2) | ecosystem: Environmental > Aquatic > Non-marine Saline and...
TTTAATTAGTAAATGGGCTGTAGAGGATAGTAAGAAAGCAGTAGATAGCATGACTTGGAAGCATACTGCAAAGAAAGTCCTTAGTAGACTAAAGAAAATAGGGGTTTGAATGGCAACAAACTATTCGATTGGTGCTACCTTTGAAAGAAAGGTAGTGCATCAGTTGTTAGACCAAGGCGCTATTTCTGTTGTTCGTGCTGCAGGCTCTAAATCTTATGGAAAAGGCAAAATTGATTTAATTGCTTTGTTTAAAGATAAAGTTTGGTTAATTCAATGCAAACGACATGGTTTGATTTCTTGGAAAGAAAAAGAAGAAGGATTAGAAATTGGAGAAATTTTGTCTCCTTATGCTTATTCTATTTTGGCTTATTATAAAGGCGGAATGCATTTCACTGAGTTTAAAGATTTTTTTGTTAAGAAAGAAGTTAAAGATTAGGCTTTTCTATTTTTAGTAGTCTTTTTTTTGTTTGTTCAATATCTCTTTCTAACTCAACCACTTTTGCTTCCATGTGGATAATTGTTTTTTCCAAGCGGTCTACGGAATGCACAATACTGTTTTCAGTTCTCATTTTTTTTCCTCCTTTCTTTAAATACGCTGTTAATTCACAGAAACCACAACACTTTGACTTTAATTCAAAAAACTTCGGTTTCATTCAATCACCAAATATTTCTTGCACGCAGGACATTTTAGATGGCTTCCTTTTACAAAATAATACCCACAATTAAGGCATTTTGTTAATAATCTTACCATAATAATCACAATCAAGGAATTTTAGCGTCAAACTCCTCAAACATTTTAATCTTATCTTCTTCAGTATTTTTGTATTTTGATATGTCAAAAACAATAATATCTTTTAAATCATTCCCTTCTAATAATTTCATTTTTTCTTTAATCCTTTTTTCATTATAATTATTTTCTACTTCATAAATCATTTTTTCATCAAAATCTATTACATCTGCTATGCCTCTTTTTAAAACTACTTCAGTATAAAAAGTTCTGTTTCTACTTGAAATTATCCAACCAACTAATGTTTTTGCCATCATGTGTTTTAAATTATCTGTTCCAAATTTTATGCTATTCCTAGACCTTGACTCTATAGCCATTCCTATTTTTTCAAGATTATATCTTTCAGTTTGGCTTAAAGGCATTATTCCTCTGCCTTTCATAGTCTTACTTTTGAAATTTGCATAACATTCTACTGAACAAAATTTAGCTGTGCTTTTATGTCTTTTAGTAGTAAATTTGTTTTTACACAATACACAAGTTTTTACTTCTAATCCTCCTTTCCAATTAGGATTTTTTTCTCCTTTTAAATTATTTTTCTGCCATTTTGCCTTACATTTTTTTGAACAAAACAATTCATTAAACTGAATGTCTGTTTTCCATATTTTTACTTGAGATTCCCACCTAAATATTTCTTTATTACAATTGCTGCAACTAAAATGTTGTTTTTTGTGTTTAGGGTTCATTTTTTATTCGGTCTCCATTTTTTCTAAGTAGTCTAAGAAGTCATCTGTCCAATCACACAAATCACAGCCTTCTGTTTTTAAAAGAATTCTTCTAAGTTCTTTTACGCTGTAATACTTCATTTCTTTCCCTTCCTTTTTCCTATTTCCCAAGCTTTTCCACTTATAGTGTATAATAAATTTAACACATATTCTTTTGTCGGAATGTTTTTAGGAAACCATTTACTTTTTTGTTTATTTCTATGTTTTAAACTAATTCTTGCACCATGTTTGCTTGCCGGTCTCCGTTTCTTAAATTCAATAATCATTGTTTTGCCTTCCAGAAGTCTTTTATTGCTTTCTTTTTCTTCTTAAACTCTTTCTCTTTCTTTACCACCATTTTAATTCCTCCTTTAATCTAAAATTATGCCAGAAACTAAAGTTTCCCCAACTCAAATCATACCGGTCCTTAACTAATTTAAGTTCTCTGGCTGGAATCTCTGCATCTAAAGTTGCTTCTCCTATATACAAATCATTCATTAAAAAGTCTTCCATTGTTCCGCTTATTTCAGTTTGCTGAAAGAAAAGACAAGGAAATGCATGACCGAATTTCTTTTGAAACAATCCTGTTCCGACAAAAGCAAAAGCATCAGCAAACCTTCCGTTAATTAACTGGTAATACTCAAAAACAGATACAACTCTTAAAGCATTGTTTTCACAGTCAGATTTCTTTGTCATCCATTCAATTGCTGCTCTTTGCCAGGATTCTCCTTTACCCCATTGTTTAACGTCTTGAACATATTTGACTAATCTTTGTTCTGTTGCTAGAATTTTGTTGAAAACCTGCAGAGCTGTATCTGTTGATTTAATTTTACAGGCTTTCAAGTAGTCATCCCATAACGGAGTTAATTCCATGCCATCACTTGCTTTTTTGTAAGTCCATTCTTTTTCTTCTAGTTTGCTTATTATAGTGCAGTTTCCTCTGTAGTTTTGGGTTGTGGGTTCAAAACAAGAAGGCAAATCGTTTTTGAATCCTTCAGTTCTTGCTTCTTCTAATGCTTCTCTTGTATTAGTTAGTTTTTCTCCACATTCATTTAATTCTTCAAGCAAGTAATCAGAATTGTCTGTTGCTTTATTTAATTCTTTTTCTAAAGCAATTAATTCTTCTTTTTGCAATAAATTTATGTTATCTTGCCATTTTAGTTCATTTAGTTCATCTGAACAAACTTTTGTCTTGAAATAATCCCATAAACCCATTTTATCACCTATTCGTACCTTTCTACTAGATTTAAGACATCGCTTGGTCGTTCAAAAGACAATTCTATAAGAAACACTTTTAGTATTTCTTTAATTTGTGCTATTGAAACCTCTTTTTTGCCTTTTTCCATATTAGCTACTACTTTAGCCATTGAATTCATATTAATTCTACTCATTTAATTCTCCTCCTAATCTATTATCTCTTGCTTCTAAGATAGGTAAATTTGCTTCTGTTGGAATATAAATTACTTCGCTTGAACCATCTTGTAATCCAATTATCCACAAATATCTTAGATATTCTTCGTTTTCTTTTAAACTGTTGCCAATTATTTCGTTTGCTCCTGCTACTCCATAAGCTCTTTCAACTTCAGCTTCAGCTAAAAGTTTTGCTGATTCTTTTATTGCGTTTGCTTCTTCTATTGCTATTTGCCTATTATATTGTGCTTTTTCTAATTCAGCTTTTCCACCTAATCCTTCGCTCCAAACATTATATTGAGGCAAAACCCAAGCAGCAATTGTAAGTACAACTAGAAAAATAGCAACCACTCCAATTATTCCTAACAATTCATTTCCTTTATTATTCATTTAATCCCTCCTTATTTTTTTGAATAACATAATTTTCTCCTTTAATACATTTTTTGCCAATTCCAAACTTCCATTTTCTCAAACAAAGCACCCATTTTACCACAATAAGGACATTCACAAGCCGGTTCTTGAATTGCTTTGTCTACAATTGTTACAGGGGATTCTTTAGTAACAAAATGTTCATTACAGTGGTTGCAAGTAACTAAATAAATTGTGTTTTTCATTGTTTTTGCTCACACTCCAATTCTCTTTGCTGAAGTTATTTTATAATCGCAATATAAACACCATAAATGATGTATTTTATTTGTTTCATTAGGTCTTTCTCCTTTTTTATTATAAAAATTTAATCCCTTTTTATCACATTTAGGACACCAAAGACTATTCATTTTTTTTCCTCCAAAACAAACTTTATTTTCTCTTTTAATTTTTCCAAATTAGCTTTAAAATCTTCATTTAATTCATCAGAACTCTTTTCATAAATTGTATTATCTTTCTGCAAATCACTTCTATGTTGAATTAAATTATCAACCAACATTAACATTGTTTCAGGTAAAAAAGAAATTTTATTAAAATCAGTTCTTAATTCTTTAAAAACTCCATATAAAGAAACATCTTGTTTTCTAAGCATTTCTTGTTCATAAAAACCACTTAATAAATTAGGCATAATTCCTTCCTGCCATTCAATTTCTTTTTCTTTTTGTTTGGTCATTCAATCCTGTCCATTTTTAGTTTTTGTCCAATCAAGCTTTCATAGTATTCTTCTTTCTCCGGAGTCCAACGCCTGATAGTAGTAAAAACATAATTGTGCTTTTCAACATACAAAAACAAAACCAAATGTTCAATTCGTTCATTCAAAGGATATCTTTCCTTTGTTGTTTCAGTTGAATACTCTGTGTCATCCTTCAAAAACTGTTCAGGCAAAATCTCAGGCTTACACTTAGAAACCCCAACCAAATCCGCCATGTAAATCTGACCACTCATTGTTTGAAGTTTATAGTAATCATGTGAAAACTTTATTGACTTCATTTTATTATTATTCATCAAATATCACTCCTTTAGATAAATTTTCTTTTGCAGTAAGCCACTGATGATTCTCAGGGGCAAAAGCTTTCTTTACTTGGTTAGAATCATCAAAATTAAAAGCACCAGTTCTTCTTGTTTCTTTTCTTAAAGGTATTTCTATTTCAGTTACTGGGTGTCCAAACATTTATTTTTCCTCCATTAAATTAAACACTTCATTCCATGTTAAACCACTATTTAAGTTTCTTTTTTTTAAAGGCAAATCTGCATAAACTGAATAAAAAGTAGATGCTTTCATTTTATTTCCTCCATTTTCCTTTATATTATGAATATCCTCCACCTACATCAAAAGTTGAGTCATAATTTGGATTCCAATCAACAACAGGATTACTACTACTCATTCTTAATCCTAAAATTTTTGCAAACATTTCATTTGTTCCCATCATATAAAAAGTTATTTTATTTATCATCCAATTCAAAAATTTTTCATGTTCCGCGTTCATTTTTTTTTCTCCAAAACAACTTTAAATTTCATTTTTTCTGGATTAATTGTTTCTCCACAATCAATACAATTATATAATCCTTCTTGTAAATCTTCATGATTAATTCCATCTGAATCTTTCCAGAACTCATCATAAACAATTTTATGAACTTTACAAATTCCTAATTCTTCTTTTTCTTTTTGTTTTTTCATTTCATCATTTCCTAAAAGTGCTTTATTTTAACTCTTTTTCCTTCAAGCTAATTAATATTGCTTCATACCAACCTAACAATTCTTCTGTAGTGGATTCTCTTGTAGAGTTAGAAACTTTTGCATGAGCCAGTATGGCGGCTACAATTTTATTATAATTCATTCAATCACCTATTTTAACTTTATTATAACAGTTCGGACAAGTTGCATAGAACTTGCTTTTTCCTTTATAATTCCATTTGTGTTTACATTTTTTGTTTTGACATTTTAAAATCATATAAGTAGTAGGTAGTGATATATTTATAAACTAATTGGCTCTATAATTAATCTGGAGATTAAATGAGAATATTAAAATCAATTAGCATCCCAGGAGAACTATGGGAATGGCTTGAAGAAAAGAACCCGCAATTTACAAAAAAACTAAGCGAAAACATTGTTTATCTAATTAAAAAAGAATTCAACGGAGATGTAGATTTTAATGCAACTGATTCATTAATAAAAAGAAAAGCAGTTGAATTGAGCAAACTACAAAAAAAGTTGAATGAAACTAAAGTTGAAATTGAAGACGTTATTTCAACCATTGATTTGCTTGAAAGCAAAAGAAAAACCAACTAATTGTAATACAAAATCTGTAACACGCACCCTGTATTAATTACAATTTCTCTAAGCTAACACACAAAACATTGAAGTATAACCAACAATTTTTGTAATACAAAAGGTTTTTGCGTTGAAGTTCCCTTGTTTTTTTGCGTTGAATGTATTATAAACTGTTTGGTTCATTATTGATTTATCTAATTATAGCTATATTTTATATTTTAGGAAATTCTTATTTTTTTGCTTTAGAATTATTTAAATTGTAATTAATACACCCTGCGTAATACAAAAATTGTAATACACTATAGTGTTTCGCGTTGAAGTGAATCCGTTGAAGTAAAATAAAAAAAATTAGAAAAAAATTAGTTTTTTAGAACATAATACATTCCAATTAATGCAGTTCCTAAAGTAGTTAATGCTTGGACAGTATAAGCTATTAATTCGTTGTAAGCCATGTTTGTTATTACTTCTGGTGTAGCTTGGACATAGAATGCTGGGAGTGGTAATTGTATTGGGTGCGCTCCCCAAATTACTCCTATTGAATAAATGTGTCCTCCGAATTGGAGTACGTGAGTGAATTCATGCACCATTATTCCTGCAAGAATTGAGCCTAAGAATACATATCCAAATAATATTGTTTTTTTCATTTATTTCCACCTTTTCTTAAATCGTTGGTCAGTTGTTGGTTTCCATATAACACAGTGTCCGTCAAATTCTATTCTACCCTCTACTGCTTGACACTTGCTTTCTCCGTCAAACAAGGGACAGTTCCCACATCTTTGTCCTTTTGTTGCTTTGTATTTGCCTGTGGTTTCGTATTCTACATATTGTTTTTTGTATTTAGTCATTTCTACACTTTCCTTAATCTTTTTCCATCATAATTTATAGCACGCCCTTTATGTTCTTTACAAAACCAAAAAGTATACTCATTACAACAGGTTTTTTTATAATATTCTGCTTTATTTGGGCATCTATAATAGTTTTTAAGTTCTCCACAATCCATTTTATCCCCTTCTCAATTCACTTATTAATCTGGTTCTTTCATCTAGTTTTAATTGTTCGTATACTTTTAAGAACAATTCTTTTTTTAGTGTTTTTGTTCCTTCGTTTTTAGTCATAAAATGTGCTACTGCGTTATAGCTTAATTGGATTGTTGCTGTTTCGTTAGAAAACATTTTGTCGCTGTTTGCTTTTGGTGTTAAAGCAGGTTCTTTTGTTATGTCATCCATTGCTTCTACTGCTTTAGGTCTTATTTTCTTCATGCTTGTTATTTTGTCTTTTTCTGCTGTAAACTCTATAAATTCTTGTTTTTTGTATGGTTTTAGTTTATCTGTGCTTCCGTAATGACTAAACCATTGTTCTCCGTTTCCGTCTACTTTTATTAGAATCCCTGTTCTTTGTGTTTCGTGGTCGTGTCCACTAAACCTTGTTATTTTTCCTTTCATTTTTTCAACTCCTTATAAATTATATTTAACATAGTTCCTGTAGAAAAACCAAAATTGTCATTAAAGTATTTTAGTTCTTTAACAAATATTTTTCTTTCTTTTTCTGTCATTAATATTTCTATTGTTTTTAGTGGATATAGAAATCTCATTTTTAACCATTCTCCTTTATTTTTTCTGTTATATAATCTTCTAATTTATACCATACTTCGCCATAAATTAGTGTGTTGCCTTTTCTATGTTCTGTTTTAATATCTGTGTTGTTGCATAGTATTGTTTCTTCAACTTCTTCAATTATTTCAATTGCTAAGTTTCTTTCTTTGCTTAAATTATTCATTCAATCCCTTCTTTTTTGTTGTCTGTTCCGCATTTATAACAACTGCTTTTGTTTCCAGAGCCAGAGCATAAGTGTATTGTGTTTTTTAAGCATTTATTACAGTATCTCATTTCGTCAAATTCTGTCATCTAATCAACCTCTTTTTTTAATAATATTTCAGTATTATACAAGACATCAAAATATTCTTCTATTACTTTCTTTAATATTTCGTTATCTTCGCATAAAAGTTGTAAATCTATTGCTATTTTATTTATTAAAGTTGCTTTAAACATTGCTTCGTTGTCGTTTTTTGCATTTATTACTTCTTGGTTTTCGTGTTCATCTATAATTAAATATTTATTCATTTAATCACTTCCTTTTTTTCCATATAATTTACTTTGTGTTCTTTTAAATATTCTCTTAAATAATTGATATAATCTTCGACTAATTGATATAAATTTTCCATTATTTCTTCAGTTTCAACTAAATCTTCAATTTTACAATAAAGAGAATTAGACATAGTATTAACAGTAGCTAACGGCTGTGCTTTGTCGTTTAAACCAATAAACCAATATCTAATTAAAAATTCTTGTCTTTTAGTTAAGCTTGTTTCATGCTTCATTTTATCCCTCCTATTTACTTGTTCTATATAAGCTTGGTAATTTGCCTGTGAATCCACATTTTTTACATTTAACTTGTTCTATTCTAAGGCTTTTTTCTTTACAGTTAATGCATTCAATGTCTTGTATTGTGTCTGTTGTTATTGGAATAGTTGTTGGTTCGTTTTGTTCTTCATAAATGCTTTTGTTTCTGGTCGGCAGTTGGCTTAATGTTTCTTCTAATGCTTTTTTAACTGCTACTTTAGTGAAATAAGTGAATCCGTAAGCTAAACAACCCCCGTAATAAAATAGTTTTTCAATTGTTTTCATGTAAACCAATCCTGTAAGTGGTCGCCATATGCTCTTAAATCATCTTCTTCAATTTTATTAACCATGTCTAAATGTTCTAATTCCTGTTCTTCTTCTAAACATTTATCACAAATCCAGTGAGGTATTTGAATAGTGCTTTGTTCTGTTTTATTACAATTAATGCATTTTAATTCAAACATTTCAACCACTTATCATTATTTTGTTTATTCCAGTGCAGTAATATTCAAAATAATTTCCTTTTTTTGAGTTTACTCTATAAATTGGTACATAAAAGTTTATTCCCGTTTCGTTTTGCATTTGGTTTGCTGTGTCATAGAATCCTAGTAATTCAAAGTTTTTAAAGTTTACAATTACTTTTGTTTCTTTATATCCAAAAGGGTTTGTTTTTCTTTCTAATCCTTTAGGAGTTAGCCATTGATTTTTAAGGTAATTTAAGCCTTTTTCTGTTTGTTCTTTGGTTATTAACCATTTTTTGTCATATAGTTTTGTTTTTGAAAGCTTGTTATGGTTTAATCTATTTTTAATTAAGTTGATTTCTTGTTCTGTTAGTTTCTTTTTTTCATAAAATTCTTTTTCCATGTTATTTACCTTCTTTGACTTCTTCGCATACATTTAAGCTTAGTCTAGCTAGTTCTTTAAAGCTTGAAATTCTGTCTTCTGCTTCTTTTGGTTTAGATGCGTTGAAGTAAACTTTTCCTCGCTTACCTGTTCCTCCAAAATCCATTTCCATTGAATCAGGAAACTGTGTTTTATTTATTATTTCTTCCATTAAAATCCAACTCCTTTTTTTAATTCGTTTGCTAATTCTTCCTTAATTTGTTCGTATTCGTTCATTTCGCCTTTTTCCCATTCTTTATTAAAAAAAGCTGTTAATCGTTTTAAATAATTTCTTTCCATGCTGTTCATTTAATCCAACCTATTTGTAATTAGTTTTTTAACTATTTCATTAACAATTTCTTTTCTTCTTTTCTCTAACTTAGTTCTTCCTTCACTAAATATTTTTCCGTCTTCATCATTAAAATTAACAAAGACATCTAGTGTGGTTTCTCCTCCAGCATAATGAGTCATACTTCCAAATTTAACTTTCATTCAAGCATCTCCTTTTAATATTTCTAATTCTAATTTAAGTTTTTTTAATTCGTTTTCTTTTTCTTGAATTGTCTTTAATCGTTGAATATACTCTTTTCCTTCTTGGCTTTCTTTCTTGCTGTCGCATTCGGGAAACATTCGGCATTTATAACATTTTCCTAAATACCTTAATGCTGAAAGACATAAACGAGGGTTATCCTCGTTTACTATTTCTTTAATGTTTACTGTTCTGCATTTCATTTAATCACGCCTTATTATGTTGTAATTCCAATGGCTTGAATTAAAGAATTTGTCGTTTAATAATCTTTCAATTACTGTGTCCCTGTCTGCTGTGTCTTTAAACACTTCATGCATTGTATCGTCAATAAGTTCATATTTTTGAGTGCTTAAACAAGAGGAAAAAATAACTCCTCTTGCTTTTTGTGTTGTGGTTAATTTTTTATATGCCTTTTTCATTCAACCACCAATTTAATTAATTCGTCTGCTTTCTTTAAAACTTCTATGTGTTCAATTCGTGCTTTGTGGTCTGGCTCTATTTTGTTTAATAGTTTGCCTGTCGTGGTACTCCAATTATTGACACTAGCGTATTGATTAACTCCGACTAGCGTTTTATAGCTGAAATAAAGGTTTATTTCTTTATTTCCTTTAATTAATTTAACCTGGTTCTGGTTCACAGTACCTAAATTAATTAACTCTACTTTTAATTTATCGGTTTCTTTATGTCCGTTTTCTTTATTCATCTTTTCAACTCCTTTTTTTATTCTATATAGTTAAATTAACTGTTTGGGCTACCCCAAACGGGTTAAATATCATTTTTCCACCCGTAAGTATTCATTAAAATTTTATTTTTGTAAGTGTCTTTTAAATATTTTAGTTCTTTCAGTGCTTCATATTGCCTTATTGCACAAGCCAGACAATTTATTGTTAATGCTCTATAATGTGTGCCTATTTCGTACCTCATTAAATCCACCCCCTTAAAAATTTCTGTCTTTCGTACTTGCTGACTGGGATTAAGTAAATGTTTGGTTCTAGTCCTGAATAACTATCTACATTATTCATTTAATCAACTTCTTTTGTCCTTTAGTTATTCCTTGATGATAAACAATATAATCCCTGTATACTGGGCTTATGCTTATAGTTTTGCTTACATTATCAACAAGCAAAAGGTTTCTATTTACATCAAAACTTAATTCGAAATAAGGTTTTTTGTCATAAGACATTTTTCTAATTAATTTCATTCAATCAACCCTGCATTTATAACAAATTCCGTCTTTTACTGTTCCTTTTTTTGCAGTTATTGGTTTATTGCAAATTAAACACGGTTTTTGATAGGTTATCCATATTTCTTTAAGTATTGCGTTATTGTTCATTCAATCAACCCTGTTAAATGTTCGGTTAATTCTGTTTCAGTATAGCCTATTAAGGTTCTAAACTCGTCAATATAGGTTTTATTCTCTAAAAACCTTATTATTTCGTGCTTAAAGTGTTCTTTTTGTTCTTGTGTTAATTCACTATATCGCTTGTGCTTAAATTTTGTTTCAATCATTTAATTTCCTTCTGAATTATAAGAGCCGTCTATTTCTAAGTATCTTGTGTCCATTCCGGCATATTCGCCTTCTTGGATTAAATCGCTTTCTTCTTTTTCTCTTATTTTTATATTTTTTTTATTCATTCTTTCAACCTCACTTAATTAATTCATTCTATAGATAATAGATAAAGGAAAGCATATAAACTTATTGCCTTTTTGCCTGTTTTTACTCTGTTTTTGCCTGTTTTAGTCCGTCATATAGGTGTGATTTTCTAACGAGATAGGTTTATTAAGTTAAATTGTGTTTGTATTGTTGGAGTGTGATAAAATGACTTTAGTAAAAGAATTAAATCCAAAATATAATTTTTGTCATAAAGGATTAGTTTATGCAAAAAGAAGCATATAAACTTTTTGTTTTACCCTTACGACAATACAATAAAATCTGTTTCCTTTTGCAGTTTCAGAGTAATTTCTGGGATTGTAAAGGGTTACAGTAAACCCTTTACTGTACCATCAATTCAACCCTTATTATTATTAATTATAAGTTAATTAACACTATTAACACTAATTACCTGTATAGCAGTCTTAATTAACCTTAAACTGTCCTGCTGTCCGCCTGTCCTACTGTCATACAGAACAAAAACAACAACCAACACAAAACCCAACTTATATAAGTTTATATAACCCAATAATGGGTAGCTGTTGTATATGTTTATATAACTGTGCTACTCATTAATGAGTAGCTACTTGTTAATGTGTGGCTTGGTAGGGCATGACTGTTTATACCTGTATTAGCTGTTATGCTGTCATACAGTCCACTATCAATAAAAACGTAATGCGTTCTTTAAGCCTAAATCAACTGTTTAGGCTACCCTAAAAACAAACAAGACAAAACAAAAAGGGACTCCATAAGCCCACGCTCAGGGGGTTAGTTGCACTGTATATTTGCACTGTGTTTATTCGGTTCTGTCGGGGTTGGGGGGGCTTTGCTGTTCCGGTTTTGCTGTTTCGGTTTTGAGTTCTGTCTGTCGGCACGGTCTCTGAAATACCAGAAATATACGTTGTTTTTGCTTTGCCGGCTGTAGATTGTTTTTTGCTGAGACTGGCTTGTAACCTGTTTTTTTTCGGCACGGGCTGTTTTGTTCGGGGGAATGGAGGTCAGTTTAGCCTTTATATCTGTTCTAAGTGTAATCTGCGCGTGGTTATTTTTGTATGGAGGCTGCGCTGACCTTCTTACCTCCTACGGTTTGTGTTTTTTTTCTGATTCCATTATATCATCTCTAGATTTTCATAAATGTTTCCAATGACTTTCATTGAAAAGATGTTTTCTATTGAATGCCAATCATGTGTGCCGTCATCCCATACTTCCACTTTTTCGTCATTTTCTAAAAAACAAAATGTTCCATTTTCAAATCCAATTGTATACACTTTTAAATAATCAAGATAATCAATCTCCGTTCTAACAATATCTCCTTCATAGATTTCTTTTTCATTTTTATCTTTTAAACCGGTGTATTGCATTACTGCGTATCTTTCATCTTCTAAAACAACATTAAGGTCTGGTGTATTAATCATTCCTATTTGTCCTTTTTTATCCCATGCTCTAAATTTTATTTCTCTCATATTATTATTCTAAATAGAAGTGTTTTTAATTGTTTCTATATATACTTAGTTTATTCGCCTGGAGGAGAGGTTAAACCCCTTGTGTTCCGGACTTAGTGTAACGTCAGCACGCCACGGCGATTTATGTTCTGGGAAAGATGTTTTGGAAGCCTTTTTTGGTGAGGGGGTTCGAATCCCTCAGTTCCCTTTTTTTAAGCGCGGTTTCTTGGGAAACCTTTTTATCGGTTTCTATATATAATTAGTTTTGCGGAAAGCTGCGGAACTTATATTATTGAACTTATAGGCAGGGTACCTTTGTGCTGAGGAAGGGAGTGTGTAAGGGAAACAGGTTCTGTTCGAAAGAACTCTTTCCGTACTATTTTTGGGCGCGCGGTGTAATGGTTACATTCTTGGTTTGCAACCAGGCGATTGAGGGTTCGATTCCCTCCGGGTCCATTAGCAGATATAGTGTTAATGGCTAGCATGAAAGGTTTCCAACCTTTAGGTGTGAGTTCGAGTCTTGCTATCTGCATTGCCTCGGTAGCTCAATGGCAGAGCATCAGTTTTGTAAACTGGGGGTTGCGAGTTCAATTCTTGTTCGAGGCTTATTTTAGTTGTTTTCTAATTAGTTTGCAGATTTTGCATTGACAGTCGCTTTCTTTGATTAGTTTTTCCATATCTTCAAATAATAGTATTCTGTGGTTCATGTCATATTTTTGGCGCGAAACCTTTTTTAAGTAGTTTAATCATAATTGTTTTGGCTTCGGTGCATCTGAGTTATTCACTTCGTGATGGTTCTTGCACGAATCCCTCCTTCTTTTATTTTTATCTATTCATATTTTAGTTAATGTGTATTATGATTATCCCTCATTGTAATAAGTGTGGGGAATTAATGAAGGGTCAGAACGAATTCTGTAAAGAAGACAACTTTGTGTTCTGGAGTTGGTTTTGTTCTAATTGTGAACCTTTTGCTTACAAGCGTTCAATTGGTTTTGGGGCTGTTTTTCGTGGCAAGTAATCCGTTTGGTTTCCGTAAAAGCGAACCTAAGTGGTCTAAAGAGAAAATGAATCGAATTAAAGATATGCTTAAAGATGGTAAGACTGGCACTGATATTGCTAAGGAATTTGAGGTTCCTGTTCAAACTTTGTATGCTGCTATGAATCGAGCTGGATTGTCTGTGAAGGATTATCGGGTTACTGTTAAGAATATGTTTAAGGATGACAAGAACGAAGATGACCTTTCCTCCAGGGTCAGGTTTTTGAAAGGCGAGTCGGTTGATAAACCGGAAGCTAAAGCCTTTTTTTATGACTGGCAGTTAAAGCGTTGGCTGGGTTGGTTTTCTGATATAGAGTTAATTAATTTGAAATCCAAGTTTTCTGTTGCTGAAATCAATGAGTTTATTACTAATGAGGCTTTAGGAGTTTATTTGTTTTGCAAAGAAGTTTTGGGAGTAGAATTACAGCATTATCAAATTAAAATGGTTTCTATGATGCGAAAAAACAAGCGCAATATCTTTAATTTAGGAAGACAGGTTGGCAAAGATTTCACTATTTCTTGTTATTCTTTATGGTTATGCGTTACTTGTAGTAATCGAAAGATTGTTATTGTGTCTCCGGCTCAAAGGCAGTCAGATTTATTGTTTAATAGAATTAAAGCTTGGATTGGGAACTCTGATGAATTGTTTGCTTCCATTAAGTCTTCTACTATGGAAATCATGGAATTCAAAAACGGAAGCAAAATGTATGCTTTGCCTGCAACTTCTTATATCAGAGGGTTTACTGAGGTAACTGATGCGTTTATGAATGAAGTAGCGCATGGAATCGGAGAAGATTCTTTTGCTGCAGTTGAACCAATGCTTTCCAGGTTAAACGGAGGCTTACATTTGTTTAGTTCTCCTGCTGGATGCGAGGGAATGTTTTGGAATTGCTGGAATAACCCGGCTTACAAGTCCATGCATTTAACTTCTTTTGACAACAAATATTTGAGCCGCGATTATTTAGAGCAAGCAAAAAAAACTTTGTCTAGTCAAAGATATGATAATGAAATCAACGCTGAGTTCTTGGAGTCTATCTCTAATTTTTTTCCACGAGAACTAATTGAACGCTGTATTCAAGAGTATGACCCGATTTTAAGTCCTACTTCTCCGGACCAAGTTTATTTTATGGGAATTGATTGGGGTAGAATTCGAGACCAGACTGTAATTATTGTTGTTTCTAAACAAGTTACTGGTGAAGTTCGGGTTGAAAGGCTTAAAGAGTTAGATAAGGTTCCTTTTGCTATTCAGTTGCAAGAAATCATTAAATTTCAGCGAATCTATAAATGTAAGCGAATTATGGCTGAATACGCAGGACTTTCACTTCCTTTGTGTGAGAGGTTGAGATTAGAGAATTTGCCGGTTATTTTCTTTAAACCTACTTTGGATAGAAAAGAGGAGGCTTTTGATTATTTGTTGGTTCAAATGGAGAGGGGTTTGATTACTATTCCTCGGCATGATAAATTAATTTATGAATTAGGGACTTTTAGATACGAGTTGGTTGGCGCTACTGGAAAAAAGAAGTTACATCACATGATGGGTTCTTCAGATGACATTGTTGATGGATTATGCCTGGCTACTTGGGCTTCTAGGATTTCAGAGGCTTCTTTTGGTTTGGCTGGAGTAAGACAACACTGATTATAGGTTTTATCATAATCGATTAAGATTAATTCTTTTAATTTACATTGTTCTTTTTTTTTAAAATCACAAACATATTTAGAATAAAAATCAGCAGTGTCTTCTATTTCTTCTTTTCTTATTCTTTTTCCAAATTTTTTTATAAAAGAATCTACATATCCTTTCATATAATCATATTTTCTTGATTCTGTTTGTTTGTAAACATAACATTCCAATAACTTTTTTTGCCTTTTTCTGCAACTGATAATTCCTTTTTTTGTTTTCTGCCAAGCTTTACAACCACAGTTCTGACTACAGTATTTTGTTTGTTTTCCTTCAAGTGTTTTTCCACATGATTTACAATTCATTTTTAATCATTCTTTCTTTGCATTCAAGTTTGTCTAAACAGGCATCGTCTCTGAATTGCCAGGGATAACCTGTTGTTCCACAATATTTACAGTTCATTTGAATCAATCTATTTTTTCTACGCCTGCGCCTGCAATTAAATCTTCTAATCCTTTTTTTTCGTCAGTGGCATCGCCTTTAATTGAGAACATTCCTTTTAATGGATTTTTTTCAAATTTCTTAGGAAAAAACTCTATTGTGGTTGTTGCTTTACAATCAGGGCATCTCCATTGTTTTTGCACTATTTTGTCTTTGTTTTCATATTTTATTTCAGCTTCAACAAAACTTCCGTATTTTTGCGGGTAATTACAATTAGCACATCTTATTGGAACTTTAAGAGTATTCATTTAACCAACTCCTTTAATTTTTTCTTAATTTCTTCTTCACCAAAACAAGCAATAGCAATCTCTCTATATACTTCAAATCTGTCATCATTTAATTCCCATTTTTTTCCCCAAGCTTCTTTCCAAGCCCACTCGCCTAAATCCTGAATAGAAATATATTTCTTTTCCCTAAAATCAAATTCACTCACAGGATTGATTGAACTCAACTCAGCATACTTTACGTTCTTTTCTAAAAATTCTTCGAATTTATTCATTTCTTCACCCGCTTTTTTCTTTCTTTAGTATATTGTGCAGGATGTATTATAATTAGTTTTTTATTTCTTTTCATATCTGGAAACAAATAATAATTACCAATTGTTTTTTTATCCATGTCTTCAATACAATTTTTAATTAAATAGTTTAATATTTCTTGTTTCATTGTTTTTATAACGTGCTTATCCAAAGCTTTATTATAAAAGTCCGGTGCACGACTTTTAATTCCGACAGTAATTTTTCCTATAAGATGGCTTCCGTTGATTCCACTTTTTTCTTCTGTATGTATTTGGTCTAAAATACTCATTTCTTTCCCTTCGTGAGAAAAGAAAAAGTTCCGCTTTCTTTTAAATAGCTTATTCCTTTAACTTCAATGAATTTGCTTTGATATTTTAAAACCTTAATTTGTTCTTCTGGAACCTCTACTACAGTTTTTTCAGGAAAGTAAATGTTATTAACTTCTCTATAAGGACCCAATCCTCCAACATACATCATATATCTATTCATTTCTTTTCTCCTCCGAAAAATTTATTAAGTACTACAAACATTATATATTAAGAAAATTTATAAATAGAATGGAGTATTGATTATTTATGGCTGTATTGGATTTTTTAAAACCAAA
>Ga0207997_1000732_pt1 | contig 16761 bp, 24 predicted proteins | sample AntAceMetag02UKN_FD_184777 | JGI IMG/M metagenome (GOLD analysis project Ga0207997, IMG submission 184777) | Saline lake microbial communities from Ace Lake, Antarctica - Antarctic Ace Lake Metagenome 02UKN (SPAdes) (version 2) | ecosystem: Environmental > Aquatic > Non-marine Saline and...
GCACCCTCTAAATAATCCGCAGCAGTACCTAAGTGGCTAAGTGCGTATTCCAACTTGCCATACATTTCTTGCTTTTCTTTTATCTTCATTTTAAACCCCTTTCCTCGTTGTATTCATCCCAAAGTTTCTTTGCTTCCCTGTAAAAGATAGGCAATAGACTGCGTTCATCATTTGGGTTCTTGTGCATCTTCTGGTGGCAATTTAGGCAGAGGACGATCTGCAAATCGTCACGGCTTCTGCGTTGACCCCCTTCCGTGTTCGGCAAGTGATGCCCCGTTACATGATGCTTGCCGCACATCATGCACCGCTTGCCTCTAAGCCAAACGCGATATTTCAAGTCCTTCACCTTTTTTGGTTTGAGTATCATCATTGGTCTAGTTTTCCTTTTACTAAGTTAATCATCATTTCCATCTTCTCTCGATAGTAAAACTCAAAATCACCTTCTGCGCCTAATTGCTGCCACCAGACAAAGAGAACCGCTCTCAACCGCTGTGCTGGTGTCTTAGATTGCTTAAACTCAGGCGGCGGCGCGTCTGGCACGAATGTTTCAGTTGTCTCCTCTGACGCAAATATCAACCATCCGAAAGTCTGGTTGAGCCTGATGCACTCTGCGGCTGTATCTGCTGGCATCTCCTGACAATGGAACGTCACCTTTAAGGTTTTGTCCTTCAACGTGCTGATGCTGCTCATCGTTGCTGGAACTGTGTATTTATTCATTCTCCACCTTCAATCTGCACATACGGCTTGGCGGGTGTAACTTCTTTGGCCTTGTCAAACTTGGCAAGTAGTTCTTCCCCTGCTCCCGCTGTGCCAGCTAGTTTCTTCATCTCCCTAGCGTTTGGCTTGTACTCTCCGACTCTAAAATACTTCATAAAAGACCCGTCACCAACTTCCTCACGAATATCGTTCAACTGCTTCACATCCCATTTAACGTATTCCTTGAACGTAATCTTTACCGTGAAATTACTTCCCGCAACACGCTTGACCTTTGTATCGCTTTCAACTGTTGCCGCAAGTGCTGCTAATTCACATTCAAGGCTGTACCTAATCTCTCGTAGCTCGCCCTCGTGAGTCTTAACGGCTTTTAACTGCGCGATAATCTCATCTATCTTGTCGCCGCTGTATTCTATGATCTCTCCGTTTTCGTCGATGTATTCCATTAGAACACCTCCTTGAAGTCTTTTTCAAAGTCTGCTTGGGGCGGCGGCTGGTCGTCAAACTGCTGAAAAGTCTCAACCAGATCGTCTGTGTAAGCGTGTGACCATATGCCAGTTTTATCGTTCAGCTTAAACCCAGCGTCGGTCAAGAACTTGTCGGTAAACTTTTCACCTTCATTCTTTGTAAGGATATACGTCTTGCCCTTCCAATCGCTGCACCACCAGCCGTTCCCTTTGGGTAGTTCAAGCGGGGCTGCTTTGTTTGGAGTTGGTTTCTTTGGGGTTGCTTTTGGCTTGGCGTTGGCTTCTATGTCGTGGTTCTCTATATCGTCACCCGTTGAAACCATGAACATTTTGAGGATAAAGAACTTATAAGCAGAGGTAAGGGCTTTCGGCGCGCCCTTGTCCTGTGTGTCTGCACCTTGTCCAACACCATTGGCTTCGATAGCTTCATCGGTTTCGCAATCGCAAATCGTGTACTTTACGTTCACGGTGGTCAAACTTCCATCTCTGCTAGAGTCAATCACCGAGGGAATTATCAGCACCTTGTTTTTGAGGCATTGTACGCGAAGCGCGTCCATCGCGTCCTGCTCTTGAACAAACTTATACTTGAAATGCTGGTTAAATCCGTTCTTTGGTATCTTGCCCATTTCATCTGTTATCTTAAATAGCTTCATTCTCAGGCCATTTGATTTAGTGTTTGTTTCCTTTGGCATCGTCAATCTCCTTTATTTGATTATACAAGTCGTTGCGTTCTAAAGCTAATCTATCAAGCCTTTGCTCCACCGCTGCTTGGATCCAACCATTTAAAGAACTGTGGTCGTGTCCAGCGGCTTCTTTCACTTCTTTGTGTAGCTCTGGGTCAATCCTAAGCATGACATTTACTTTCTTCATCTTTTCTCCTTAAATTGTGGTTATCAAAACCAATCCCGCCATTATAATCGTTCCACTTATCAACCCCGTTGCAATCCACATCAACCTGTCTGCGTTCCGTTCTCTCTCGGCTTGTTTAGCAAGTAGATATTTCATAGCTGGCTTCCATTGTTCTATGACGTATTCCATTATTCGCCCCTCTCTTGTTGACGATCTTTATCTAATGATTCCATCTCCCATTCTTTCTCAACTGCTTTACGATGTTCGGGGCAAAGATACTCGCCAACATCTGCAAACCATACGACTTCATCGTCATGGCCTCGGTCGCAATACTCACAAGAATGATTGTGGTAGTCACCGTTTGGATTGTCAGGCGTGATTGATACATCGTAATTAGGTAGGTGTTCCATGTGTCTCCTTTGGTCGTGTGACTGTTTGTTACCTTATGCAACTACTATGCGCTCATTGAATACAGAGTGCAAGCATAATCGGCATTAATACGTATTTAGTTTTAATGGGGTCTAATAAGGCTTAGAGTGGGCCGTGGTCAAGGGGTTACAAATATTAACCGATTGGTGATAAAAAGGTTTACACCTTCATTGTATAAGTATAGAAAGGGCGATAGAAAGGGGCAATCATGAACGCAAGAGACTTGGAACAGAAGCTAGAAAAACGCAGGGAGTACATGCGCATAAGGCTTAAAAAACACTATAAGATAGCTAGGGAGATTGGCTTTTGCTCTCAAGAGGCGGCTATTCTGAGCCACCAGACGTTGAAAGTTATACATAGGATTGCGCTAGAAAGGGGGCTAAATGTACGGGAAACACTTTGAGTCAATGTATACGGGGTCTATGTTCGGGGCTGGGATGAATGTATTTGCTGTTTGGGGCTTTGCGATAGCAAATAAGGGTTCTGATGGTGTAGTTGAGATCAACCCCCCCTTTGTAGCTTCCGCGCTGGGCTGTGGAGTGGAGGATGTCACATCGGCAATCGAGTTCCTTTGTTCACCGGATGAAAATTCAAGAAGCGAGGACAAGGATGGCCGTAGGTTGTTAAAGGTCGGTTCTTTTACCTATGAGGTGGTTAATCATGCGAAATATGTTGGTATGAAAAACGCAGAAGATAGACGCAGACAAGGAAGGGAATCGCAGGCCAGATTCAGAGAAAAGCACGGGGGAACCGTAGTAAGCAGTAGTAAGCAAATAGTAATCAATAGTAAGCAGCCAGTAATCAATAGTAAGCAGAGTAAGCCTATAAAGATAGAAGATGAAGATAAAGATATATTAAAACCATTGTCGAGCAAACTCGACGGAACAGTAAAAGATCTTTTCTCTTTCTGGCAAAAGACTCTCAAACATCCCAAAGCAATCCTAAGTGCAGATCGCTTGAAAAAGATAAAAGCGCGGTTGAAGGAGGGATATCCGCCTGAGAGGATAAAATCCGCTATTCTCGGTATTGCCAATAGCCCGCACAATATGGGGATTAACGAACACGGCAAGAAATACGACGATATTGAACTTATCTGCCGCACAGGGTCAAACGTGGATAGGTTTGCAGATATGGAGACAACCGAAGCTGTTGACGATTGGTGGCAGACTGACGAGGGCGGTAAGCCAATCTTCGGGATAGACGGCCAACTAATGCCTAGAGAGGATGACAGACCATGATAAATTTTGGATATTTCAAAGAAGGTCTAGCGAAGGTAGCGGCAGCTTTCAATGTAAGCAACCAGCGAAAAGAGGCTTTAGAAAATACTTACCACGACATATTAAGTTCTAAGATAAGTGATGCCCAATTCACTAAAGCGGTAGAACACATATTACTAAATGCAGAACGATTCCCTACCATAAAAGCGTTCTTAGATGTGGCTAGGATATATCCAGACCCAAAGGGCAACATTACGAAAGAACCTTGCGTGGTTTGCGATAGCACAGGTTGTATCGTTGCTAGGAGAGAAGGCTATAGAACGCTATTCTCTTGCAGCGAGTGTCATAACTGCGAATATGATTATCCAGAATGGAGCGACGATTACAGAAAAATAGGATTTAAGCCAGAATTCAGGGCAAGCGACTGGAATCCCAATGATGATGCCCAAATGCGGGGGCTGGCTATGATGGGAACAGGGAGCAAGGTGTGGAAAAAAGCGTCAAAAGATTGCCAGCAAGCAGCAATGAAGTTCGGAGCAAAACCTCATTCGGCTGGCCTAGAGGCAATCACAGGCAAGGCAGACCCACAAAAAGAAAGGCTCAGGAGACAGCGAGAGCGTCAAATTGAGACATTTGACATCTTAGGCAAGGTCAGAAACCTACACATAGAAGGGGAGGCAAGATGACAAAGAAGTTGACCACCGACTAAATACTGATAGAATCCCGACATCAACACGCTAACAACTGCGACGAGAGAGCATCAACAACACATATTACCCAATGGGTGCAGAAGTCGCGGTTAGTTTTTATCGGGGGATTGATGGTTAAGAAGAAAGCAGCAAAGAATGTCAAGGCTCCTAATCCTGTCGGCCGCCCCACCAAATACAAACCAGAATACTGTCAGCAACTCATCGACTACATGATAGAAGATGGAAAACCCATTACAAAACCAATGGTTGAAGATAAAGTCATTGTCGATCATCACATAGGGTATCTACCTCACTTCTTTGAAGGCTTTGCGATTAAGATAGGCGTTTGTCACGAAACATTAAGAGAGTGGCGAGGGGAACACCCTCAATTTTCTGCGGCCTATAAGAAAGCTAAGAACATTCAGCTCGAAAAGATGGCTAAAGGGGCTTTAGGAGGCACTTTAGTTCCATCGACAACTATCTTCGCGCTCAAGAATATGTTCGGGTGGAAGGACAAGAAGGAAGTGTCCACCGATCCTGAGAATCCCTTAACAATCACGATAACCAAAACCTATGAACGTTGATCTTACGAAGCGACAGACCATTGCATGGGATTATCTAACGTCCCCAGATGACATCGACCTGTGCTATGGCGGCGCAAAAGGTGGCGGCAAGTCGTTCTTATTGTGTTTATGGGCGTTTACATGGGCTAAATGGTTGCAAGAGTTCTTTGGCATTAAAGCGAACGATCACCCGTTGCCAGTTGGATTCATCGGCAGGAAGCGAGCGAGTGACTTCTCAGACACGACATTTGAAACGTGGAAGAAGGTTATTCCGTCCGAAGCCTACACAATACGCCAGATGGATAAAGAGATCGTGATTGATAACGCGGTCAAGATTATGTTCGGGGGCTTAGACGATCAAGCCAACATTCAGAAGTTCAACTCCGCTGAACTTGCTTTTATAGCCCTCGATCAAGCCGAGGAAACCAGCAGGGACGATATAAGCGTGTTGGAAGGTTCTTTGAGATTAACGCACAATGGTAAAGTCCCCCCATACAAGTCTTTGTACACCGCTAACCCAAGAGCAGGATGGCTGAAGGACGACTTTGTTAAGGGCAAGCGTGACGGGGCTATATTCGTTAAAGCTCTCCCATCTGACAATCCTCACTTGCCAGACAGCTACGAGGAAAGGCTTAAAACAGCGTTTGGCTATAACTCAGCATTGTTACAGGCTTATCTCTACGGTGAATGGGATGTGTTTGAGGGAATGTATTTCGAGGAGTTCGACAGGAATTACCACGTTTATAATCCTCACGATGTAAAGATACTTCCTAGCTGGCCTAGAGTGAGGTCGGTTGATTGGGGGTATTCAAGCCCGATGTCGTGTAATTGGCACGCAATCGGCCCTGACCAGCACATTTACACATACAGGGAATACTACGAAACCAAGAAGCTCGACGTTATGGCGGCAAAGGAAGTAGCAAGCCTCACATCGGAATCGGAGAATGTTTTGTACACGGTTGGCGATCCCCAGAGTTTTCCAGTTAAGATTGAGCATTGGAAGCAAGGCAGGTCAGTTGCGGTCAAGCGTTCCGATGTGTGGGCTGAGAACGGCGTTCCGATGATTATGGGCAATTCAGCCCGAGTAGACGGCTGGTCAAGAATGAGGGAGTATCTACGGTTGCGAGAATATCAGGGTGGACAATCGGCATGGTGGCATATATCAAGCGAGTGTCCTAATTTAATACGAGAGGTCACTAGTGCTTATTACGACAAGAGAAACATTGAGGACATAGCTCCTGAGTGTTCTGACCATTCGCTAGAAAATTGCAGATTGTTTTTTATGTCACGACCGCCACTTTGGAAGGACAAGCCAGAAACGATGACAATGTTAGAAGCAGCGGAGAAGCAAGCGGAGAGAGAAGAAGAATCGAAACCTCATAAACTTGGGGCGTTCTGATCGGGGACATACTAGTTGGATGGGGGAACCCGACACCTCCCATCCCCCCGTTCAGAGCGAACATGCGGTACCACTAAGCGAAGGGTAGGCCGAATAAATTGGGAATAATGGTTTTCGTGCAGCCACCCAAACCTTAGCCAGTGGCCGCATTTATAGGGAGGTAATAATGAACGCTGTGGACTATATTCATAAGGAGCATGGCGTTGTCATGTGTCCATGTTGCATGGCTGATCTATATTTCGTTAAGAACTGGCGAGACATCACCAAAGAGTCAGTTTTTGAAATAGATCACCTTGTATCGCTGAATGGCGACCCGTTGCCCAAAGCGTTAGACAAAATCACTTGTCCTCGATGCGAGGCTCCACTTGTTTGGAGAAAATTATGATTAATCAATGGAAGGGCGGTTGCGTAAACTGCGGTAAATTCAGATGGACACCAGAGGAACTTGCGGAAGGAGTTGACCTCGCAAGTCGAAACGTTCATATTATACGCAAAGATGGCAATAAAACCATCGTTGGAATGTGTAAAGAGTGTTTCGATCTGGACGATTACGACTTAGATAACATTAAACAGAATTGGTACAATTCAGAGCTAGAGTGCTTGGACAGTAGAGTTAAGGGCAAAGAAGAACACGCAGCAAGATTGCCTTTAGTCGAAGGAATCAAAGACTTAGAGTTTGTTGGGTTTGTGAAGCCGTAGTCGGGAGAAAGTAAGTCAGTCGGGTGGCGGTAGATTGTTATCGCAAAGAAAACACAAAAAGAGACGCTGGATATGTGGAAAGCCCGCATATCGTTGGCCAAAGATGCCCGTGAGGAAGTATTAAAAGACGGGGACAAAGCCGTTGAGAACTACGAAGGCAAGATAGACGCAGCCACGGGCTGTAAGGACACATCGACGCTTAATCTCGTTTATGTGGATATGAAGCAATCCATCCCTGAGTATTATTCGCAGAACCCCAAACTATTTGTTGATCCTGATGAGCCAGGAGCCGAGGAAGATGCGGAACGTGCTGAACTCGCCCTGAACATTCTATGGCCTAAACGCAAAATGAAGCCTCTGATGAGGGACGCGATTAAAAGCACCAAATTCTACGGTGTTTGCGGGTTTAAGACTTATTTCAACTTCAAAAAAGGTGCTGTTAAAGACGAATGGAACGACCGTGTAGAGAATGATGACGTTAGAACTGATCGAGTGCCGCGCAAGTTCTTGCTGAAAGACCCCAGCGCAACATGTTGGGACACTTCCTGCTGGATTGGTCACGAGATTATAGCTAAAGTCTCTGACATAGCCGAGCGATTCAACATCAAAGACAATAAAGATATCACGGTTACGAAGTCTGACACAGGTTCATCAGATTTGGACGGCTATGAGGACATTGAAGCTATTAAGGGTGATTTCCAATACGGTACATACTACGAGATTGAAGATCGTAAGAAGGGCGAAGTCTTTACGATTGTTGACGGGCTGGATAAATTCGCCAAGAAGCCAACGAAGAAGTCTTACAAGTACGACTCGATGTGGGATTTCCTAGAGTATAACGATATTCCCGACAGACCGAACACGAAGGGTGATTACTTCTTTTGGAGAGCGCAGCTAGAGGAAGTAGCTATCTTTCGCACCATGCTTATCAATCACGCCAAGAAGGGCAACGCTAAATACGCTTGCTATGGCGATCTAACCGCAGAGCAAAAGCTCCAACTAAAATCTAACGAGGACTCCACTTGCGTTGATTTAACACCGACGCAGAAGGTTGACCCGATTGTTCACTCTGGCATTGACCAGCAAGTATTTATGGCTGACCAATCCGTGAGGGCAGATATTCAAGTTCTGTCTAAAGGCCCACGTCAGTCAGCGGGTAAAAAGACAGCCACCGAAGTCAACGCAACTGAAGCAGCGGCGCAACAGGTATCTGGTGAGAATCTTGAAAGACTAGAGGAAGTTATTGCATCCATTGCTAATAAATGGGTCAGCCTCATGCAAGACAACTACTCCAACACACGCACCGTAGCTCTTACGGGTATGCCTGACTATAAGTTCCAAGACTATCAAGACAGGTTGGGCGAGTCGATGGACGGTAGTTCAAAGCATCCTTTCCTTAAATTCACTAAGGGCGATATCGGCAAGAAGCTGAACGTCAGAATTAAAGCCGGATCCACAACTCCTGACTCCGATCAAACCCGCATGGCTAAGTTTCAAGGGTTCATGAAGTTCGTATCTACTGGAAAACTGATGGCTGGTGTTGATTTAGAAGAAGTGTTGAAGGAAGCCGTCGAAGTCTTTGATGTTCGCAACGATAACCTGACGATGGGCAAAGACAATCCGATGGAAGAATCCAGATTGTTAAACGCTGGTGCTTATATTGCCCCAAAGATAAACGAGCAGCACGACAAACATTTACAAATACATGAGATGGAATCCAACGGCAATAACGAGAACATTTTACATATTCTCGGCCACAAGATGTTCAAGGCTCAGATGGACGCAAACCAAATGGCAGAAGCGGCAACAACTCCGCCGAAGATGCCCCAAACAGGTCAATCCTTTGTAGGAGCAGACCAGCAGAATCCTGCGGCGTTACCACCACAGGGTCAGCCAGTACAACAAGGCCCAAGTGGGCCACCACAAACCGCGCCAATAGGCGCAGGAGGCATTAGATGACAGACGAAAACACAGAGGTGGCCTCGTCAGCGACCGAAACACAGACGGAAGTAGTGACGGAACCAGTAGTTACCGAACAGGCATCGTCGGCAGCGACGGAAAACACTGCATCGCCTGACCCAGTACCTTACGAAAGGTTCTCGGAGGTAATCGAGCAAAAGAACGGTTACAAGACTCAGCTTGACGAACTCCAGATTCAGAACGAAGCCCTCAAGTTGGTGCAGCAGCAGAATCAGCAGCGTCAACCACAAGTTACCCAGCAAGATCATGACAACATGGTTGAGCAGTTTGGGCCAGAGGGTGCAGCAGCAATACGGGCTGACATGGACAAGAATTTCATTCAGCCACAATTACATCAACAGTACGCTAACGCTTATAAACAGCAATACGATATTGGCAAAGGCAAGTTTGGCGAGGACTGGAGCAAGTACGATTACAAAGACCCGCTAACGGGAGAACTGAAAGGCAATAAGGTTCTTGATCTTATGTCTAGCGCACCAACTCTCACACTAGAGAGCGCATGGAACGCTACTAACCCCGTTGACAAGGCAAAGATGGAGCAGGATATGAGAGACAAACTGACCGCTGAGTATAATGGTAAAGCAGAAAACACAGCAGCAGGAGCCTCCACTTCCACACCATCAGCCACGGGAACAGGCCACGCTATGACTACGGAAGAAGCCTATGCACAAGCGGAAGCTGAATTAGGCGGCGGCTAACCAACGATGTCGGGAGAAAGAAAGCTGTTCGGGCAGCAGTAGGCAGTAATGCCAGGAAACACTAATTTTGATACAGTAGCATCAACGACTTTTAACAACTTGCAGAAGAAAATGGCGGATAATATCTCGGATAATATCCCCTTGTTTAAGTATCTGAAGATGAAGGGTTCTATTGTAGTCAGCGGTGGTGACAAAATTGTCCGTCCAATGATCTACAAGATGGCAAACGCTCAGTCTTATTCTGGTCGCGACTCCCTCGATCTTACTGATCCAGGCGGCATCACGGCGGCAGAGTATAACTGGAAGCAGACCATCGTTCCAGTAACAATCGACGGCATCACCAAAGCAAGGAACGCTGGTCGTGAGAAACAGATCAGCATCCTCGATACGTTGAAGCAGCAAGCTGAAATCTCGATGGCTGATAAAGTGTCTGAGATGATGTTTGGTGACGGAACGGGCAACGGCGGTAAAGATATGCTTGGCCTTCAAGCGATTGTTGACCACGCTCCAACCACAGGCGTTCTCGGTGGAATTGATCGTGCGACAAACGCTTTCTGGCGCAACAAAACCAAGACTATCGGTGCATACGGTACATACCTCATGCCTTACTTGTCCACGTTGATTCGCGACCTCACCAGAGGAACGAACCGTCCAGACATTATTGTCATGAACAGCACCGATTACGGCTATCTTGAGACTCTTGCATGGGGCAAGGCGCAGTATCAGAACACGAAGCTAACCAGCCTCGGATTTGAAGCGCTCAAGTATCAAGGAATCGACGTTATCCATGATGCCAATACACCTACTGGCAAGAACTATTGTCTCAACACGAAGCACTTGAAGCTCTATATCAATAGTGCGGCAAACTTCACGATGGGCAAGTTCATTGAACCCGCTGATGGCGATTACCTCGCTGCCAAATACAAACTCTATGCTCAGTTGACAACCGACAGAGCCGAGTCTGCTGGCGTGTTCTATGGCGTAACAACGTAACTTGAAACCTTGAAAGGAGGTCAGAAATGACCATCGCAGCAAACACAATAGCTCAATCATACGCTAACAAGCGCATGGGATGGGCAACGAAGCTAGACGAAGTTGGCCCAACAGCCAAAGAAGTATTGGGAGTTATCAGGGAAGATCAACACCCTGTTTTCGGCCCTCGTAAATTCCAGTATGTTTGTTTTTATCAGGCCAGCGGCGCAACGGTAGGACAGTTGCAGTCTTATGTTGACCCTGTTTCAGTTGCAGACATCACATCTGGAACCACAACCGTAATCACCACAACTGGCCTTACGGCTGGCATCTATGACGGTGGACTTCTCGTCTGTATAGATGATGCTGGTGGTTCTGGTGCGGCTCCCGAAGGCGAAAGCGGTGTAATCGTTGAGAACACAACGACAACCATCACGATTGCCACGGCTGACGCTTTTTCAGTAGCCCCTGCGGTTAATGATGATTTCAACGTCCTGCTTCCTTGGGCCGTTGATGATTCCGCAGATGGTGACATGGCTCATCAGGTAGCTGGTGTTGTCATGGGTTCTCCTGACCAGTACGATTATGGTTGGGTGCAGTTTTTCGGTATCAATCCAAATACCAAAGCAGTTGCAGCAGGAACAGCCCTCATCGTGAATGAGTTGGTCGTTGCTGATACCGCGACTGTGAATGATGGTGCTGGTGATGCTGATAATCTTTCAGTTGGTGTTCTTAAAGTCGGCCTCACATCTGACACGGTGGCAAGAAATGCCGTTGTCGATCTGTTCTGTGGTCAGGCTCTTAAACTAGGAACCTCAACCGCATAGGTTGGTTTTTGATTTGGAGTGGGCTGCACCCCCAAAATGGCCCACTTCATTTCATAAGCCAATTAAAGGCAAACAAAGGAGATCCAACATGGGATATGACACGCCAGACTTTACGAAGAACCCGAAGAAAATAGAAATCATTCCTCCAGAGGGATGCGACTTTTACCGTCCTGCTGCTGCTAAGAAAGTAGCGGATCCAGTAAAAGATCCTGAAAAGGTTGTAGAAGTAGCAGCCAAAGTGTCAGGTGACGGAACAGCTAAAGGCGAAGCAGCCAAACACGCAAGCGAGATCGAGAAATTCCGCTGTAAAAAGTGTGGTTATGTTTGCGCCACCGAAAAGGGCATGAAGATGCACTTTACTAAAGCACATAAAGGAGAATAACAATGACAATGACAGCCGCGAAACTTTTAGAAACAAACCTTCCTACGAGATTGGGTTGGGGCGCAGAGTTAGATTCAAGCTCGGCAACTGCTTTAGAACCTTACGGTGCTATCAGGTGGGATTTCAGCCCGTACTTTGGTTTTAGGCGGTTTCAGTATTTGCGTTGCGATCAATCGGGCGGCTGTACTGTCGGTCAGTTGCAGAGCGTGACGGCAAACGAAAGCATAGCAAGCATCTCTGGCACTCACTCAACCACTACGATTGAGACTACAGGTTTAACGGCTGACATTCATGTTGGCGGTATCTTGTATTGTTTAGACGACGCTGGCGGTTCAGGAGCAGCACCAGAGGGCGAGAGTGGAGTAATTACAGCGAATAGCGCAACCATCGTAACAATCGGTGACGCTTTCTCGGTAGCTCCAGTTGATACAGACGCTTTCACAATTATATTCCCTTGGGCAGTTGTAGATTCAGCCGATGGAGACTTTGCCTCAGAAGTTGCTGGCGTAGCGATGGCAGCTCACGATCAATACGACTGGGGTTGGTTCCAGTTTGAAGGAATAAATCCGCTAGTTGATGCGGTAGCCGCTGGAACGACTTTCCCAACAGGTGAGTCAGTAGTCGCTGGAACGGCTTGCGTAGATGATGGCGCAGGAGATGCAGCCGATCTAAGAATTGGCGTGATACAGCATGGTCTTACAACCGACACAGTAGTTAGAAAAGCCATTGTTGATCTCTTTTGTGGGTCAGCGTTAAAGCTAAATCAGTCAACAGCATAGGTGAATAAATGAACACAGGCGAGATGGTAAAAAACGTGAACGCTGAGTGTCACCCGATAACGAATATCGACGCTATTATCATTCGTTGGCTTGATAGAGGTCAGAAGGTCGTGGGTTCAGCTTCGGGCAAAAAACAGGGTTGGTCATGGCTTAGGCAATACGGGTATTCGTTTGCAACTGTTGACGCAACCAAAGTCTACGCACTCAGCCCCCTTGTTGATACGTCTAAGATTATCACGATGTACAACGAGACTGAATCTCAATACATTGATTCGATCAGCGAGCAAGAATTTAGGATGCACGACCCAGGGGCAGATTCATCGGGTACGTCGTATCTTTACAGGCTTGTTGGCTACGCTCCTGTGCAGCATCAGCCGACCGCAACGTCAGTGTTGACCTTTGTTTCCTCGGTAGCAGATACGGCAAACATAACTATCCAAGGGTTGAATACTGGCAGCGTTATGATTACGGAAACGATTACGCTAAACGGCACGACTGATGTTGTTTCAACGGGTTCATTCACAAAGGTAATGAGTTTGTCAAAGGACGATGAAACGGCTGGCTATGTTACTGTGACTTCAGACGCTGCGGCGGTTACGAATGTTGTGATAGCCCCGAAAGACCGCGCTGTCTCCCATCCGTTGGTAGCTCCGTATTCCGTTCCTTCGGCTGTGGACACGATCTATTATGATTTCACGATGAAGCTGCAAACGCTATCAGCGACAACCGATATTTCTTTAATCCCTGAGAAGTATCACGACGTTCCTGAGTTGTACGCAATGGCTCGCTGTTACAAGCATTTGAACAACGCGGCAATGTTTCAAACTACTTACGGCGAGTTTCAATCACGAATTAAAGAAATGAAGGCAGACGATCAGCAGCCGTCAGGCGTTTGGTCAATGGATTCTGCTTCTAACGGATCGCTGCCGATAGCGCAGTTTCCGTCTAACTTCCCGAGGACGTAATGGGTCAAGAGAAAACTACAACTCCTGTGCGGATTAAGCGGTTTCTTGGCCTTAACACCAAGATTTCAGATACCGCTATTCACATGTGGGAGTCCTCTGGATTGCAGAACGTGAACATTACAGAAGAATCAGTTGAACAGCGTAAAGGCTCGACAAAGCTCAACACCGTTGCTTTCAAGGAGAAGTCCGATACAACAGCCAAAGGCATCGTGGGGCTGTACTCAGGCCGCTTAAACGGCACTAATTATCAGGTTGGTGTGGGTGGTGATTCGTTCAGACAATATACAGGCGGGGCGTTTGTTGATAAAACGGGCGCGGTTACTCTCACGGACAACGTGAACAAACTAGCATCTTTTGCTACGTTCTACGATTCGGGGGCAACGAATGAAATCATCATCGCTTGTAAAGACGGTGACGCGCCGATTAAGTGGACAGGTACGGGCAATGCGGCAGCTTTGGGTGGCACACCTCCTACTAATTTTAAATATCCCCTCGTTCATAAAAATAAACTATGGGTTGTCGTTGGTGACTTCGTTTACTTATCTGGCTTACGAGATGGCGAGAGTTGGGATTTAACCAACGACGTTTTAAGGTTCGCTGGCGGTGGTGGCGATATAACAGGAATTAAAGTCTTTAGCGATCGAGTGATTGTATTCCAACCCGACGCTATCAGTGCTGTGTCTGGAACCGACCCGTTAAGCAATATGTATATCGAAACCATTGTATCAGGCGAAGGTTGTGCATCTGCTTATTCTATCCAAGAGATTGAATCTAGGAGACATGGCAATATCCTTGCGTTTCTATCTACCGAGGGAACTGTTAAGGGATTCAACGGCTCAAAGAATCTCCTGCAGTTAAGTGACCCAGCAAAACCGTTATACGACCAAATGAATAGAAGCCGTCACGCTTATTGTTCATCTGCTAATTATCGAGCATTGAACCAATACTGGCTTACGATGTCTTTAGGATCGGACACCACACATAGCCAGATATTGATTTATGATTACTTCAACGACAGATTCACGAATGACGAAACAGGCAAGCCCCTTTCATCGAATCTTTATCACACAGGCATAACAGCAAACGCTATGTCTATATTTTCTTCGTCTGCTGGTACTGAATATCTCGTTACAGGCGATTATAGCGGGTTTGCGCTGCATCAAGACATTGGTTTGTCGGACGAAGGCACGACGATTATTGAGAGTAAGTGGCAAACGGGCAAAATGGATTTCGGTTCTCCGAGCCATGTTAAAATGCTCACAGATATGAATGTCCAGACAACTCAATCATCAGCAACGAATATGAGCGTTACAGCTACAACGCAGATCACAGGCGGAACCGCTGCCCTAACAATAGCTTCCGCTGGTGGGTTATGGGGGACGCTAGTATGGGGAACTGGCAATTGGTCATCCCCTTCTACCAAATACACAGCTTGCAAGATGATTCCGACAGTAGGAGAAAGTGCTGTGTTGGGTAGATACATCCTAACGCAGTTAAGCCATAACGTAGCAGACGAAGCCATGAGGGTTGAAGAATTAATCATTGGGGTTACTGATCTAGGTATGCAGCCTGAATTTACAGAGGACTAATGAGCGACTTGCTATTACAGAAGCATAACCATGACGATTTTAACCTGAACGATGAGTTCGGGCAGCTTTACAAGTGGTATAATAAAAGTCCGATGTCGCAAACAACGAGCATTACGGGAACAGGCTCTTTAACAGCATTGAACGCTGGGGTTGTTTTGGGAGATACATCTAGCGGTGCTATTACAACGACTTTACTCGCGGCGGCTGGCAACTTGGGGCTGACCTATTTTTTGAAACTTGTTGATGCCACAAACAATTGGACTATTTCAAGATCGGGGACGGACACGATTGATACTTTCACAGAGATTGTCTTGATAGCAGATGGAGACAGCGTTACGCTGGTTTCCGATGGGATTTCTAGGTGGAACATATTTTAGAAAGGATTCACCATGAGCGTACAAGTCGATCCATATACATTTACCAACGGCACAGTGGCCGATGCACTTGAAGTCAACGCGAGGATATCGCTGCTATACACTTTGCAGAACGGCGGCATTGACGCGGCTAATGTTGATCTGACCGACGATTACGCTTGGACGGGAGCGCATACGTTTGACGAAATTACAAGCGCAACTATAACAACTGCTACGATTGCCACGGCAACAATTACCGATGGTGCTGTGTACGGGCAAAGGTTGATGTTCACTCGTACTTTTATACTTCCTGAGTATATCGAGGATGAGCTTACCGACTTCGTTCCGATTCTTCCAGTTGAAAGCCTAGCATTTCCATACGGCATTTTAATCACGAAGTTTGGAATTAAGACCGACGCAGATACAACGTACAGCGTCGTTTTAGAGGATTGGTCAGACCCGCAAACTCATTCGGCAGACATTTCAACAGTTGCAACTTCTGCATCTGATGAGGCAGCGAGTGCGGCTTTAACCACTACGGTTGCAGCGGGTAACATCGTTGGAGTTGACTTGCCAACAACCACGGGTGTTAATTCACTTCAAGTTTGGTTTGAATACGAGATAAAGGCGAGCTAATGGCAACTAAGACTTATTATTTCAATGCTACGTCATTTAACGGTTACACCAATGGTGCTAATGCTGAGAATGATAGTACGGCTAACTATGCTTATTCCCAAAGCAGCGCGGTTCGTTACAGTGGGAATAATTGCCCCAGCACAAATTATGGGACGATAACTGCCGTGTATCTTGTTCCGTATCAGCGGGTAACAGATACCAATGTGTCCTATCAACAAATTTTCCACCCATATTTTGCAGTATGGCCTAATAGCCCAGGTGACTCTCACTATATAACTTATAGTGCGGCTGCTACAGAACCCTCAATCAACATTACATCAGACACTAACGCTCCAGGTTCATGGGCATGGAGTAACGTGGCGGCAATGGATTGTGCTGTATCGGCTCATGTTAGGGCGGGAGAACTTTGTTATCTATGGAGGACGAGAATACTGGTTACATATACCCCAGTTGCTTCAACGCTTGCCTGGTCTAGCCCTGCGGCTGCTTCAACTCATTACAGAGTAGGAACAGGGATTGCGATTGCTGGCACAGCAGCTAACATCAATGGTGTT
>Ga0207997_1000735_pt1 | contig 16723 bp, 25 predicted proteins | sample AntAceMetag02UKN_FD_184777 | JGI IMG/M metagenome (GOLD analysis project Ga0207997, IMG submission 184777) | Saline lake microbial communities from Ace Lake, Antarctica - Antarctic Ace Lake Metagenome 02UKN (SPAdes) (version 2) | ecosystem: Environmental > Aquatic > Non-marine Saline and...
CTATCACGATCTGTCCAACTCAACTGTATACTATTTCCCATTATCTAACACCTATATGTTCTTGTTGCAACAATGATATTGTATATTTTGCATTATTATTAAAACCAATACTTCTTTCTGTACTTGTTCTATCTATCTCCCAATATGTACTTACTGGTAATTCTGAATATGTAGAACTAGAAACATATAATGCAATATCAGGCATTAATTCTAAAAATGATGTTAATGTTGTAGTTATATCCATAAAACCAGAAAATGTTACAGATATTGGATTATAACCCATCTGAATATAAATTGGTGTTAATGCTGTATTTTCAATGTGTCGTATTGTTTGTTTTTGACTAGCTCCAGACATAACTTTGGTAATATCAACAACATTATCAAGTGTTATTGTACTAGCACCAATTGTTAAATCTGTTGCTGGATAATTAAAAATTACTGCCATTATTATGCACCAGCCGTATTATGATATGCTAATGATTGATCGTTTTTATCTACTGTAGTTTCATAATTACCATTACCGTTATCAACAATATTAACAGTAAAACTATCACCATCTTTGGGTGATCCTACTACGTCAGCATCAGCCATAGCACGTTTATTTCGCCACCAACCAGCAAAATCAGATTTTTGGATATCATCATAATTTATATTGTCGATTTGACTCATTCCAAAAGTGCTTGCAATTGCGTTTCTACCATCTATCATTTTATTAGCTACTCGTGCAAATATCTGTTTTGATGCATTTAAAATCGTATCAATTGCTAAAAAGAAGTATTCTAAACCCTTTGAAAAACCACTCATTGCAGCTTCTAATGGCCCTTGTCCTTCCTTTAAACCATCTCTGATTCCTATAAAGAATCCTACAATTGGCCCTCCAAATAAAGCTATATAACCTCCAACGAATAACAGTATATTCCCCAAAAATATACCAAGCTCACTTTGGTTTAACATATCGGCTACGTCAGAAGCTAAATCTCCAATTTTTTTATCAAGTTCAAGCCATACCATAGCACCTACTACAACAAAACCTATTAGTAATCCTACTATTATACCACCTATTAAGTCTGCTACTCCAATTACTAATGCTGCAGCGACTGCTTTTAAACCAAGCATTACTAATCCACCCAATGTTAAACCACCAAGACCACCGCCAATATCACCAATAAGACCAAGACCAGTTCCGGTTTCTGTTGCCGCTAACTGTGCAATTTGTGAAGCTTTGTGCCATGATGAGAATGTCACCCACAATGTTATGAAACCAGATATCATACCAACTAATAAGTTTAATATACTTAATATTGGCATAGCAACAATTGAATACATTATTATACGCATTAAATTCGGATGTTTTTTAAATACTTCTAACATATAAGTTACTACATTAATAACTTCTCCTGCAATACCTACTATTAATGGAATATTGGTGGCTAAAGTTTTAAAGACACCTATAATAGAAGTTTTTAACTTTGGATCTGCAAATACAGTTTTAAGAGCTGTAAGTATACTCATTGCAGCAGTTTGAAATTCTTCATCATTTATTACTGACGCTGCAAATTGTGCCATTGTAGATTTATATTCACCTTGCAAACCTTGCATAGTTTTCCAAGCATCAATTAAACCTTCTATAGCTCCCGGATTTGTCATTCCAGTAGCGCCCATATCACCCATAAACGCCTGTGCCATTGCACCACCAGAAATTACACTTCCAATATCAGCAACAGATGAAAATATAGAAGAGAGTCCACCTTTAAGCATTGTAAATAATCCCATAAATGAGAAATAAACACCTAAGAAACTCATGTTTAACATAAGCGTCAGAGTAGACATAGTCTTGAACAAACCAGCTACTTGCTTATTTTTATTAATACCGTCTTTAAGTCCTTTAACCTTTCCTTTATTTTCATCTTTACGAAGCTTTTCTGTTTTTGTAAATTCTCCACCTCTTTGTTGGAATCCACTTATAAGACTACTTTGTTCTGATTTATCCATAATGCGATGTGGTATTTTATTAACAACATCACCAATATTTTTATCTTTATATATTTGATTCTTTTTTAATGCATCATCATTAAACTTTTTATTTTTCTTAGCAACATTGGTATCTTCTTTAGTTATATTTTGTATATTTTTAGTTCTCTCTTTTTGAGATTTTTCTCGTAAATTTCCAATTTGATCAAATGTCTTTGCATGCTTTTCAGAACGATTAGCAATTTTTTTATCATTAACAATATTAGCTGATTGTTGTTGAAAACCACCTATTAAACTACCTTGTTCGGATTTACCCATTATTCTATGTGGTATATTGCTAACTACATTACTTATGTTTTTTTCTTTATTTGATTTGTAATTTCTTATTTTTTCTTCTAATTTTGAATATTCTAAATTATGTTCTATGGATTTATTTAAATAAGTTTGTAATACTACTTGTTTTTTTAGTAAGTTTTCATTATCTCCATACGCTTTAATGATAGCAGACATAGGAAGTTTTTTACCAGCTTTACGAGTAGACATTACTTTATTAATGGTTTCACTTTTAAGTATACCAGTAGTTGATTTGGCGTATCTACCACCACGCTCTGCTTCTGCATTAAGCTTTGTAGGATCACCACTAAACATATCTTGTGCAACACCAAATGGCATAGGCTTACCAGTCATTTTATATGCCGCACCTTTACCACTTAAATTCTGAGTTATACCATACATATTTTTACGTATAGTATTCATCATTTTAGTAAGACCGTTTGCAGAACGTATCATATCACGAAATGCACGTTCAGTATCTTTCTCTATTTTGTCAAATCCAGAATATGCTTTCTTTGATGCTTTATCTACATCTATTTGTTTTACTTTACCGCCTTTAACTAATGATCTAAGTGCTGATTGTGATTCTTTATCACCAATATCCATTTTAGTTACTGGTAAACCACCATGTCCTTTACGTGCAAGGTTTTTATCTTTAAATTTTTCTAAATTTTCTTTAGAACCAACACCTACAGCATAACCACCACCTTTAGCATCAAGTTTACCAATCTGTTCTAATGCAACACCAAGTTTTCTAGCTTCTTTAGCAGTTTTTTGAAAATTATCTACCGCATTAAATTTTATTGTTACAAGTGTATTGTCAGCCATTACTTCATCTCCATTTGAACTTTTTCTTTATATTTTGCTATTGCAGTTATATCAAATCTTAATCTACCAATCCAATCATCTTTATCATTCCATTCAAAAAGAGATGATGGTCTACAACCACTATTAGATGCAACCATACCTAACATTATTAATAAATCTTCATCTTCATACAAATCGAAAGGGTTCATCACCATCTACATTCATCTTAGAGGCGATAGCCATAAATAACATATACTGATCCTCGCCCGGAATATCATCATATGTAACTCCAATCTTTTGTTCAACTCCTTTGGCATTAACTTCAGTAAGATATGAACCATTTGTTACTAAGATATTTTTAAGAACCTTCTCACACCATTCTTGATATGCTTGTTCATGACGTGATTCATCTGCCGGAGATAATATAACATTACCATCCTTATCTTTCTCTTTTGATTTAGGTTCTAATTTAATCATCAAAGAAAAGTGTATTGCACCAATTCTTCCTGATGGTCTCTTTAATTTATACGATCCATTTGCTGTCTCTATTGTATATGTACTCATGTATTTAACTCTCCGTTTTATATATTTTTACGTATGAATCAATTCCATCTGTTATAAATGAAACTGATTTTGTTCTCTTTCCTTTGGAAACATTCTTTATACTAGATGTATAATTTATTTTGGGAAGATATATTTCCATTGTTTTTACTTCATCGATAGTATATATTGATATTTTTAATTCAACATCATTAAATAATTCATTAATTAATTGCGTTGAAAAATCATCATATTCATCAGCATCGAAAGTCATTTCACCTGTTATATCAAATGAACCAGAATTTAATATATTTTGTGGCATAACACTATTAATATAGTATCCATCTTCTGTATTACGTTTAAATGATATATTAAGACGTTTCAAATATGTTTCTGCTAAAGATGCAACACCAGTAGATGTTTCTATTTTAAACTTATAAAATGGTATTGGCTCTTCTGTTTTATATTGATCTTCAGTTGGAATTGTATACGTTGAACTATCAGTATATGAATAAGCTGTCCAATCTACATTCATTTTAATAAATTCTTTTGTTTCTGCTGATAACGTTATACCTGTAACATAACAATTTTCATATAACATAGTTAAAAATGAAGTGCTACTTGTAGTTTCACCAACCATTATATTCATTGGATATGGAGTAACCAATGCAGAATAATTATAATATCCAGCTTCGCTAGTTTCAGAACCAAATAACGAATGGAAAAAAAGACGATTATAATACGGACGAATATTCATGGTTGATTTTCCAACTAACTTGTTGGTAGTCTGAAAATATTCTTTGTTAACAGAATTGATATCTGAAAAATAAGTTGGATTGACTGTTAATGTTTCGATTGATGATATTACACGAATTGGTAAAAAAGTTGTTGTGTCTTTTATAGACATATATTTTTGTGCAATAAGAATCACCACATTATTATGGTTCTGCTGCAACTGTTACAGATGTTGTATCAGTGTCACTAGCAGAATCCATTTTATCTATTGTAAGTGTAATAGTGTAAGTATCAGCAGACGCATAAACGTGTGTTGGTGCAACTTCATCAGACACTTCACCATCACCAAAGTTCCAAAGATATGATGTAGGCGAACCAACAACTACAGCACTACATGCTACAGATAAATAAGTATCTGTTGCAGTAATACTAGTAATACTTACAGGTACAGTTGTATCATCAGTAATAGCAATACTAAATGGAGAACCTAATTCATTAATAACTGTATAATCAACAGTTTTCTCTATTTCAGTTTTTCCACTGCTACTTCTATTTACATTATTATATACTGATACTGGACATGTAAATGTAATATTTGATACACCATCAACTGTCTGGCATTCAATTACCATACTTCCACCACCAAGCACATTGTTTGCTGGTACAATTGTTGCTGTTGAACTTCCAAACATAGCTTTTAACATTGAATCAAATTCGTTCTCTGTAAACGTTAATGAACCTGTTACAGACGACTGTGATGTTGATGCTAATCTATATCTCTTAAAACTACCTAATACAAACTGATCAGAATCCAAACCTCTATCTACAGTCATAGATAATGATTTAATACCAATTGTAGTATCACCATCTAATGTGATATATGCTCTATAAAACACAATAGGTTGTTCATTAATATATGTAACAGCAGAGTCAAATGCACTAGAAGTATCTTCTAAATCTTTAGCCATCCAATTAATAGATGTCTTAATAAAATCTTTAGCTTCAAATGTAAAATCCATACTTGTTACACCACAACCAGTATATGTAATTTCACTTTGTTCTGATGTATCTTCACCAACTTTTATACTCATTGACTTTGATGTTCCAAACGTATATGTACGAGTTGTACCTAGTGTTGTTTGTATACCCATTAAAGCATAAATAAAATCTTCACCTTGCAATGCTCTTAAATTTGCATCTATACTACCAGACGGCTGTAAAGCACCACCATAAGCACTTCTTGCAAGATAATCACTTGTAGTTTCCTCTATCAACGTACCTCTGTCAACAGTATCATTTACTCCAGTAACTAATACTCCTGTGACAGTTCCGGCTTCTGTTCCGAATGCTGTTTCCATTCCAATTTTAACATAATTTGCCATTTTTTAATCACCTTGAACCATAATTTGCTCTCTATACATAATTGGTATTAACACTTCATACAATCTACCACTACGTTCTATTGTTGGTGTTTGAATAATCAATGTTAATAAATCAGTTAAATCAGCATGTTCACGTAACATATATTCGATATTAAATGGTAAAGTTTTACAAATATCTATCATATCATCTGGATCATCACACATATACTTTACATATATTGTTACATCCATAAAATAAGATACTGGTGACTCTACTTCATATAAAATATCATCTAATGTTATAATTATTTGTTTATTATAACTTTTTTCTTGTGGTTCTGTAGCAACAATATAACCCTTTCCACGAAGGTATAATGTAATTGCTTCTATAACTGTAGTCATTTAAGTTCCTTTAGATACGTTTTATATGTAGCTCTAACATACTTTTTAAATTCACGTGTCATATTATTCTTATATCTACGTTTCCAAATCAAGTTCCATTTGTCATCTTTCATTGGTATATTATCAGATGCATTATCTTCATTGTATCCACGTGTTTTTTGTTGTTTTGGTGTATGAACTTTAGCATCAAGAAAGGGATTCCACTTTCCAGATTTGGTCTGTGGATTATTCAATATTCCTCTATCATTACGAAGATATCTACCATAATCCCAATCCTTGCCACCACTTTCACCTTCAACTCCGGCATGTGTTATACGATGCATCTTAAATATGGTGTTCTCACCATCTTTTACAATATATAACGACCTTCCCAACTTTCCAGTTACAGGTAAACCACTTGACTTTCGTCTATTAAAAACTTTATAAATATTACCAGACCAATATGAACCAGTTCTATTTTGCAACTTTTTAAATTCTTTAGTATTATCATTTTGTACTTTATAATATTTTACAAAGTTATTAACATATGTATCACTTAATCCAGCCATAGTTTTAATAACCTGTTTAGCATCCATAGTAACTACTATATTCAGGTTTTTCTTCTTGGCCATATTTAACTCCAAATGTTTGATGTATTAACTAAACCTAACGTTCCCATCTTTTCAAACAACTTATCATCTATAGATAAATCTTCAGACAGTGGAAATTTTGATAATTGTTTCATAAATGTTAATGCAATTTGACGCAAAACACGTTCACGTTGATACACATATGATGATATATCGTCACGTTGTAATGATATTAATGACATATAATTAACATAAGAATAATATGCGGCTAATGATACAATAGCTTGACTCTGAACATCTTCATCTTCCCAATCTGGATCTATTAAGTAATTAATATACAAATTAGCTTTCTTTATTTCTTTATGAATTTGTTCAGTTTCTAACATATCATCAGGCATAGCTGAAAGTTCCATACGAACGTCATAAACAAGGTTTGAGAGTTCTATTGTCATTCTCAATACCTTTGTTAAATTTATACTCCTACGTCAGTGATATTGTATATAAGATTTGTAGTAGCATCTGAATCTGATTTAGGCATAACCTTTGTGTCGAACGCTTGAGTAAAGATATAACCATCTCCAACACCCGGCTCTCTAAACGTTTCAACTGCTTTAAGCTGTGAACCATCATGCTCAATCATAATAGATGTTCTATCTGACTTTACAACTGCAAGTGCATTTGTGGTTAATAGTCTTGTTGGGAAGAATGAGATATTGTATGCATCCTTAGCCCATGAACGGATTTCTTTCTGAAGCTCTCCAACCTGAACAGGTTTAGAAAGGAACGGCCAAATTCCGGCAGGAACAAACAGCTTAATATCTGCTATCTGTCTTGCTGACATTGTTGAATTAGCAAGCATAGAACCAATTGCTTCTGCAATATCCTGTGCAGGATCACTTGAAACATCATCATCCCATGTAGCAGATGCAGCATGTGTATCACCTGCACCATTAACAAGTGCTGTTTTAATATTATAATCTTTCTTCATTGCAATACCCTGTGCACATGAATCGAGTGATGTTGAAATCTGAACGTTACCCATCTGACGAGCCTTAGTTTCATCAGTAAACAGAAGAGCATTCTGATAAGGCTTTAATGTTCCTGAGATGTCGAACCAATCAGCTGTCTGATAGTCTGCTCTTGCACCCTCTTCTTTAATCAGAGGAGTAATTTCGGTTGATGCCTGTAATGACATTCTGTAATCAAGTGCTGGCGTATAACGTGAGTTAAGAGCTTCTCTGAACTCTAGCATATCATCAACTAAGCCGAATACTATATCTTTAAAAATCTGTTCTCTGGCAATATTACCAGTTGATGTTGTTATTGAAAAATGTTTTTGCATATTTTATTCACTCCTTAATTTTAGATATATTGTGGTGCACACCATACTTTAACGAACAAATCTCCTGCTGATCCTGTTCCGTTGTCTACTGTATCCATTGCTACACCTATAACATAGTTTTCTGCGGTTCTAGTATCTACATATCCTACTGTTGCACTTACAACAATTAAATCTCCACAAGTAATACTACCACTTGCTACAACAGGCATATATACGATAAGTCCTTCACGAATTGGCATAACACCAACATACGCACCTGCGACTGCATCTGTTCCTTCCATAAGTTCTTTATTTGGAACGGAATTTGTAACTGTAACACCAATAACCTTTGTTGAGTTTGTTGCTAAATCTCCTGTACCTTCTGTTGTAGTCTGGTAAATAGGCATTCCAGCAAACGGAACTGCTGATGTAATTGTAAGTGTTTCACCAGATGATATGGTATAATTTGCTATTCCTTCATTTGTCATTTTATTTCACCTTAATGTTTAACATATTTTTTATATTCTTCTGGAATATTTAAACTGCTTAATTCTTCATCTATACTTGACTGACTCGCGTCAGAGTTAATTTCTATATCCGGTGGGGATATTAAATCTTTGCTTCGTATAAACTGTTTTCTTGCACTATCAAGAACTTTGATACGTGTTTCAATGTCCAATTCCTTCATATATTCTTCAGGGTTTTCAAATCCGAATTTTCTGAGTTCATTTTCCATTCCAGCAATTTCACCACTCATCACAGATTCATACTGTGTTTTGTATTTAGATGCTGAGTCAGACTCTATCTTATTAGAAGCCCGTAATTGTTCAAGTTCTGTCGTTAATGATTTAATCTGTTCTTCGTCATTGCGCTGTTTCTCTTCAAGAGTCTTACGTGCAAGTTCAATCTGTGCTACCTCTTCAGGATTAATTTTCGCTGTTGAAGTATTTTCTGGTTTCTTTTCATTATTTGTAATCTGTGTATTTTCATCCATAAGTATATATCCTCCATTATCTAATTTAACCCATTTGGGTTTACTAATTTCTTTCGGTAATTCAATTGTGTTCTTAATTTGTTCTGGTATTGGTTTTTGTATAGACTCTTGCACTGGTGTATTAACAACAGGTGGAACTACCATTTCAATAGGTGTCGTAGGTTCTGGCACAATTTCTTGTGAAATTGATGTCTCAGCTACCGTAGCTGTTCCTTCTTGCTCTGGTGGTGCACTAAATGCTACCCAGCTTTTACTTACTGCATTAGTAGATATTGCTGGTTGACGTGTCAATGCTCCACCTGTGAGAATACCATACAAAGGTTTATCTTTATTTCCATCAGATATATTGCTTTTTACATCAAATTCTGGTGAGAAATGATCAAAACCTTCAGTATTAGCTCTTTCGCACTTGTCTTTATCAAAACCAATACCTTTCCAAAATATTGTATCTGTTTCATCCGAGTATGATAAACTAGTTATAACACCCATAGGTTCACGATTATCGTGAGATAGATATAATGGTTGGGTTGAATCATATGAATTAAATACTTGTTTCAAAAATTCTGGAGTTAATTCAGTTTGTCTGCCGTCAGTTCCCGTATAGGTACCCGGACGTGCAGACTCACCTTCAATCATCAAAATTTCTGATTTTTTATGTTCCATATTACACCTCTTATTTATATTTTTTACTTTATATAAATACTATAGTATATTTATATATATTCTAATCTCAAATTTAATCTTCAACATCAAATTCGTCTTTTATTTCATTTTTAGCATCATTCTTAACACTATCATATGTAGCCTCTTCTTTAGATGATTCTGTTGTTGGATAATCAGGTGCATCAGTCATTCCACCACCATTATTAACATCACGTGTTGTTTCACTAAATGTTCGTGATCTTGTTGGAATTACTAGATGTGCTCTCTGATCTTCTAATAGTGGAGGATACCCAGACTTTGCACGAATTTCTGTCTCTGTATATATTCCTATAGAAGCCATTACAGAAGCTTGTCTCCATACTTCAAGTTCGGTTGTAGCCAAAGTTAATTCTATTTTAATATCAAGTTGTTCTGTAGGATATGTCTTATTAATCGCTAACAATCTAGCCTTAACAATATCTAATAATACTGGTTTAATTTTTTCTGCTATCTGTATAGTCTTTGATGCTACATAATTAGATACTACAAGCTGACTCGCATATGAACCACTATCTGATCCATCAACAATGGAACGTGGCATATTTAAAGATGCTGTTATACCCGAATTTAATTGATTTAACAGTTCATTTGCCGCAATATAATTAACATTACTTTCTAATATACTGACACCTATAGAATCTGGAATAACAATACCTTGATCTGGAGTTCTGTCTTTCAGTTCATCTGCTAAGTCACTAGCATATGATTCAAATGCTGTTCTTGATTTAGTTAAACGTTCTGTTGGAGTTCCAGTATACATATTACCACTAAACATCGATGTGTCAATAGAATATGTTTCACGTGGAATATTCTTCCATCTAAGTAATATATCAATAATTTGAATCTGTCTTCCCCACCAAACACTAAGCATAGCCCTGTTAGATGGTGATACAGCATAATAACCGTATGACTTTCTTTTTAACTGATCAGTAGCGAAGATAGGTGTATCTTTATATTTTAAATGTATAAACTTATCTTTACCATATATCTTCTGTTCAAATTCAGATTTTGCTAATTCATTGAATACTAAAAAATTCGACTCTGTCATGATTCTACTAGTAAAAGAACCCATAACATCTTTCTTATCTAATAATGTACAATATTTATTTGGTAAAATTGTAAACGAATCATCTTTTGGTATAATAAACACATTTCCATGCATATCTAACATTTCACCAATAGCTTCAAACCAATCACGAATACGTATTTCATCACCAATTTTTTCTGCATCTCTCAACATGTCAGATTCATTCTGATCTAATGTTTCACCAATTTCTTTAATATAAAAATTTCTAATAGATTGCCTTAACAATGATGCTTTACGATCAATAGCACCACCAACTTCTGGAGTCCAACAATAAGCATTCTCATATACTTCTTGATCATCCATATCCTGAAACTGTGATAAGTTTACAAGATAACCTGTTAAATTTGATGTAACAGCTTTAGATAATAAGGTATTTGATGCACTAGATTGTATACTTCCAAATCTACCAAAATATTTCTTTAATGAATTAAATGCCATATTATCCACTCGTACTAGTATACGTTGTAGTATAACTTATATATGGTTGTTCTTGTATAGGCAATTTAACATACCAATTATATCCAAGATAATCTTTTTGTTTAACTATATCATTATACATTTTAAATAATTCAGTTATTTGTTTTTCTTGAAGTAACTGTCTTTCTTCTATTCTATTAATTCGTTCATTAATATCATTACACATATTTATCTCCTAAAATGAATACACTTTATTTATCATTGGTTTTTGTATTGTCGTTTCTTGCACTGTTAAGTACCACACAATATTAGCAACACAATCAGCCATATCTTTGGATGTAGTTGGAGAATGGTCAACCCTAACTTTAGTAGCAAGTTTAACAGTTATCAAATTTTTAAATTCATATTGTAAATATTCATTATAAATCATTTCAATTTGACCATACGCTTGTTTTTCTTTAATTCTATCATAATCAGCTTTATCAACATTATGTTTAATGATCTCTAATCCACGAGTAGATTGACAATGTTCAATTATTTCTGTATACATATAAATATCATATATTAATACGTAAATATTTGTAGCATCAATTATTTTATCAATACTCTCACGAACAGTTTTAGGACTTAAAAAATCTTCATACTCTTCTTTCTGAAGTGTCATAACACCATCAATAACAATCTTGTTTGCTTTATAATCATAATATCCAATAGAAATACCAAACTTATCATTGGTTGCAGCTGGATCTATTGCAAGTATATGTGGTTGTAATGGTAACAGTTCTGGATTAATATTATCAATATCTTCAAGTAAATTACGTCTATCAGACATAACCACACCTTCAGGAAACACCAACCCACCTGCTGAACGAGGTTCACATGCAAAGTCACGATAAAACGTATCCATATCAAATTTGTAACGTTCCATTAATTTTTCTTTTGTTAATTTAGGATCTGATGATATTTCCCATGTCGAATATTTATATGCTAATGTATTTGGTTGTAATCGTTTACCTTTATTATTAACTTCAAGTGCTTGTCTATATAACGTTAATATAGTTCCATTCTCTAATTTTGGAGAAGAACAACAAATAATCTTACCATCACTACCAAAAGTAGCAGTAGCATTAGAAAGAACATTTACAAGTTCCATTGAAGATTTACGACCAATAGATGATTCAAATAAATCAATCTCATCTGTTACTGCTCGATAAACACTTCTACCCGCCGCACCAAACGCATTAGCTGATAATGGTCTAATTTTAACATTTAAAGCTTTACATGTTATATCACTAGCTCGCATTCTTAAATTAAACCAACTATTAAACCAATCACTTTTTTCTAAAACGTTAGTAATATCATAATAAATACCATCTTCAGTTTGAGCCATGTTATTACTAGCTATAGCAATTGATATTAATTGATCTTTATCAATACCATACTGTTCATGTCGATCTTTAATCGTTAATGCTTCAAAAAAACCATAAATAGATTCTCCATAACCAATCTTAGATTTGCCACCTCTCTGACCGCAAGCCAAAACTAATTTATTGTATGGATTAAAATCTCCATATTTATCTCTATGAAATTCTCTTATTATTTTTTCTTGCATACTATAATATGGTTTAAAATCCATATCTAATATTTCATTATAAAATGCTATTGGATCATGTTGATATCTATACACATCATATAAAAATTTTAAATTATCTTTTGAATCATCGGTTTCGTCATACACACTGTTCATAACATTTTCTCTAATTCTAGACGTTTAAATATTTTAACTTTGCAGTCTTCACATGTCTCTTCTACTAGAATCATCTTTAACTTTTCATATCTTTCTTTATATTTTGCTACTTCTTTCTTATTACGTTTATTTCCCCATTTATCTTCTAAATCTATAGCTAACTTTAATGTTTCACGAAGCTCTTTTGTAAGAGTTGTAGTCATCTTAATAGTCTTCTCATCAATATCTGTTTCAACTATAGTAACTAAATTAAAATAACGTTCTAAACGTATAATAATATTTGATACTTTTTCGTATATATGCTCAATACCAATACCTTCAATCTCTTTAATATCTTCTTTGTGATAATAAATATGATTATGTACATCATCAGCATTAATATTTAAATTATCATAACGTTTAGCAATATCAGCACAACTACATTTACCTGTTAATACTTCAGAACGTATAGCAAACTTCTCTTCATCAGATAATTTACATAACTGACAATCTGTTTTGTTCTTAATTAATCCTACCATAATAATTCACGTTAAATTTATAAATTTTCCTATATAAAAATACCACTTATACAATATAAGCAAATTCATCATCAAAACATTCTTTTAACTCTGGAATATCATAATTTAACAAGCTTAATAATCCAAACTTAGATGCCATTATATATACCATAGATGCTGTAAAATCAAAGTTTCCAGTTTCACAATAAATAATATTACCTATCATCTCTACAAACTCTTGTTCACTACTTTCATCTATACCACTATCAATATCAATATCAACACTATCTTTTTTACGTGAAATCTCTGTTACTGATTCATCATTGAACCAATCCATGTCACCTTTAACTAAATATTTAACCATTGCAAACCCTCTTCATATTATTTAAATACATCATTATACCATCAAGATCATTATTACCAACATATATTAACAAATCATCACATATATCTTCTATAACATCATTCATTATTATTCTCATCTCGTCTTTGTCTATTCTAATCATTATTTCTTTATCTTCCATATTAATCATCCCATCATAACTAATATATTAATTACTGACAATACTATTACAAATATAAGAGCACCAACGTTGATGTATTGTAATTTTATAGTATTATTCATAACACGTTCATACTCAGCTAAAGCAGTATCCACCTTTAACTGCTCATCTTTATATGCGGATACCATTTCATTAACTGCCGCTTCTACTGGTTGTTTTTCCATATTTATCACTCTATATATATTTTATAATTAATTGTTATATTTCCATATTCATCAAATACTAAGTTATCTTTATATACAAACTCGTTACCAATTATCTCATCATCAGATAAATAATGCCTTTCATATAACTTTATTTCTACAAATTCAACATTAGAACTTTTTAATTCACAACCATCTACTTGTAATGATAATTCAACAACATCACCAAATACAATATCTTTGATATCCAAATCCATTTTTTCTACTTCAACAGATTCACTACCAATATAAATTGTTTGTGTAAAATAATACTTTGTTTTCATCTTTCACCATATATTTATTCGTTATAATATAGTATTAAATTTTCTATATATAAAGTAATAAGATTAATTATATATACTATAACATTTTTTGTAATTATTTAATTAATGTTATTAAAATAAACGCATATTAACGTTTTAAAAGTATGTTTTTTTATATAATGTATATTAGGCAACACATTATATGTCTTGTGTATTATATATACCAAAAAAGTGTATAAACCATATATACCAGAACCTTAGAATCGATTGTGTGTAATAATCAACACTACAATATTATATATTATTATTTATTGTTCCAATATAATGGACATTTGTCATTATTATTATAAGGATGTAAACATGATTCATTAAATGTCTCTGCTTCATTGTTATTATACGGACATATACTACAATCATCAACTTTATCTTTAATGAAATCAATATAATCTAATATAATACCATTAATTTCCATCCATATTTCTTTTTCTGATATTATGTGTGGTATATCAATAGATGAATATGTCGTAGGTTCACTATCACTCTCTAAATATTTAATTCTACCTTCATATATTCTTATTTTATCTTCTAAATCATTAATTTTATCATATTGATATGATATTAATGATACCAACTCACCACATTCACTTATTTCCATCATGTTTTACCTTATTTTTAAACAATTTACAACGATTTTCAATCTCATCACGAAAATGGTTATCCATTTTACGCAACTCTATCAACCTATCACGATATTCAAGCCATACATTATGACAATCACTACAATAACGATCAGTTGTATCACAACAATCAACATCATCAGCAATACAATCTTCACAAATATCTCTATTACATCCATTACACCAATACACACGACACACACGTTTACCGCACACATCACAGTAAAGTTCTGTAACTTGTTGCATTACTTCTTTTTCAACTTTAACACGCATTTAACCACCTAAATACCTTCACAACTTTCATTATAACAATGCTCACAAATTAAATATTTAGTATTATCACCACATATTTCATCATCATAAGGATCACTATCAAACGTACATAGTTTTTCTTCCTCACAATGATGACAAATCGCTTTAATACCAAACTTATTATTATTAACACTCATTTCATAAACAGTTCTGATAGGAGACAACAATCCCATTTGTTCATTTTCAATGATAATAATATGATACAATTCACGCTCATTATAAGAATAATAAAGAATGTTTCCATCCATTAAAAAGAAATATAATCCATCAGAATCACACTCACAATCTTCAAAATCTTCCACAATACCATCACCATTGTCAAGCACAATTATTAATTTATCCATATTATTCACCACTATCAAAGAGTTTCAACATTTTCATTAGAGTTGCATCATTTAACTTGACACAAAATGCATCAACTTTAAACATTTTACGTGCAGTCTCAATATTATTACCATATTTAACTATGTATCTATTAACGATTGGTTCATGTAAATCTTCATCATAAATATCAAACCCAACATACTTACCTTTATATGGTAGCGGTATATGATATTCCAAAGAATACACATCAGCACTTTTAACGTAATCATTATACATTTTATACGTTACAATCTTACTGTTATAAATAAAATATTTATCATCATTACATGATAAAATAACATCATCAAAGTAATCTTTAAATGCATAGTTAAGTTTTTTACCAAAGATATCGATACATATGTCTGTTGGTTTAATTTTACCATCATCAAAAACGTTTAAGTCATCAACAAGACTTGCTATTCCACACCTACGAAAACCAGTAAATTCGTTATTCATCACAAACCTTAATCTTAGATTCCAACTCTTCTATCTTCAACTTTAACTCATCAATAACTTGTTCATATTCAGCGATCGTATCACAATAAAGTTTTACCTCTCTATGATGAGCCATATCTTCAAGACATGAATCAGATAATCTCGACAGTCTACTCATTTTTATATTCACCTTTATACAAATTATATTTATTTATTGTATCAATTAATGTTTCATACAAATCACAAAGCAAATCAATCTCAACTTGCATACGTTGCCTCTCAATCGCATTATCAATTTCAATAACAGTATTAGCGTTACGTAAATTGTCGGTATCAATAATTAAATTTATAATTTGAATACGCAACTCATCATTCTCATTTTGCAATATTATAATATCATCATCATCATCATCATCATCATCATCATCAATACATTCATGCTTGC
>Ga0207997_1000736_pt1 | contig 16704 bp, 28 predicted proteins | sample AntAceMetag02UKN_FD_184777 | JGI IMG/M metagenome (GOLD analysis project Ga0207997, IMG submission 184777) | Saline lake microbial communities from Ace Lake, Antarctica - Antarctic Ace Lake Metagenome 02UKN (SPAdes) (version 2) | ecosystem: Environmental > Aquatic > Non-marine Saline and...
TTGCTCCTTTACGGTGAACCATTACGTTGGTTCCAAAATGATTCTCCAAAGCAGCGTAGTTATGGTGTATATCAATTGGCTTATAACAATTACACCCAGTATAATCTTCAATGATAAACCTGACTTGAAGCATCATTCTTGCTCTGCTTTTCTTGGCAAATTCCAGAGCATAACTCATTGCTTCTAAGTATTCCTTTCCCAATATAGAATCAATAGGAAGAAAAGACAAATCTGGTGGAACATTAGAGAACCACTTCTTACATTTTTCTTTAGCAAGTGCATGATAATGATTGGCAATCTTGTATCCAAAGTTCCTGGAACCAGAGTGAATCATGGCATACACAAAGCCATCAGACAAACTTTGTTTGTCAGTATCCTGGGAACAGAGTTCCCTGTCATTACCCTTCTGTATTTCAATGAAGTGGTTTCCACCGCCCAAAGTACCTAGTTGTTTTCTGGCACTATTGAGTTCCTCATTGATAATGTCAATATTAGGTGCCCTGTCAAATCCTTCCCAGGGTTGATTATAGTTATGGTGATTAAATCCAACTGGAATTGAACGTTGGATTTCTTTTACAATCCTCTTTAGATCATCCTCTGTAATCGAGGTTAGATCAGTTTTAATACTGGTCATGCCACAACCAATATCAACACCAACACAATTTGGAATTACTACATTTTGTGTAGCCAGTACGCCACCAATTGGCATCCCATACCCTTGGTGGGCATCGGGCATTATAGCAATGTGATGGAAAGCAAAAGGAAGATTAGCCAAGTTTCTGGCTTGTTTTTCTGCCCCTTCTTCCAGGTCATCTAGCCAGAGTTTAATTGGAATGTTTTCATCTGAAATTACTCGCATGGAATTTCCTCTCTTTTGTAAAAGAAATGCCCAAAGATTGTAATACCACTTGTACAATACTTTATAGAAGGAACTAGAAAACTGTAGGTGATTTGTTTATTCTTAACATCAAAGAACCACCGCCATGCTGGTATAAATCGACAGGCAATCCTCACTGGAGTGTAAGTGTGTTTAATTCCAAACATATTATCTCCTGTAAATTGAAATACCGGGTGTCTCAGTTCTTCCACCGTCCAATTCAAACTCTTCAATATAAAATGCTGTTTGTAGCTGGTTTCGATAACCATTTTCTATTCTTGTCCCTCTATTTTCGTTTGCCCACTTAATAGCTTCCTCACAGCTGCTAAAGATTCTATCTATTCCGTCATGCAGACCTACAGTATAAACTTTCATATTATAGTCCTTGAATTACAGTTGTAGGTGGTGTAGGTTGTGTTACCACAGAGCTATGCTTCTCTACCAGTTCAAGAACAAACCATGGGAACCAAAAACTCTGCCAGCCATCTTTTAGTAATATTCCAAGATCATTGTTGATAGCAATAACTTCATACTTATTGGTAATGAGTATGTCCATGTCCTCCACCCATGCAGCCTGCCACCCTAGCTCGTAAGTCCTAGACTTTCTTAGAACCCGGACTTTATCTCCAACTTCAATACCACAATCCTTTTGCAATATATTATAAGCTTCTGTACTTGTCATTTCAATTCTCCTAACATATTACATTCCTGATTAGCTTTTTGGAACAGAAACGCTGTAAACAAATCATGTGGTTTTTGCTCTTTAATAGGCTGGTCAATTGAACCAACCAACCTAGCTGCATCTACTAGATCAAGCTCACCCCTTATCTCCATAGTGCGAACAGCATTTGTCATATCGTTTTTCCACTGATTTTTGTAAAGCATTTTCTCCTCCCATTATTTTCATCAAATGCCCTGGTCATTACCTTATTAGCTTCTACTCTCCCATTGCACAACGAGATACAAACCCACAGCCAAAAAGCTGCCGGTATAATCACAATACAAGCCAACATAATCTTAATGGTTTTCATTATGTTTCTCCACATTATGAGCTATTTGTGTAAGAAGAATAGCAGCTATAATCATCTTAGGAGTTATCTCAGTTGTTAGTACCAAATAAGCCACTATCCATAAAGATAGAACCAAAACGAGATTGGCAATAGAGCATATAATCTTAAGCATTTTATCTCCACCATTTATAGTGAGCTAAACACAAAAGTAACATAAACGGTCCAACTAAAGCACCAACTAGAATATAAGGCAGATTAAACTCTCTAAAGCTTTTCCACCAATCTATATGAGCAGCTAAAGCACCCAGCAATAACCAACAAATTACAATTATCCAAATCATTTTAGTCTCCAATCTTAATGAACAAAGTCCAAGTGGCTGATATTGACCCAGAGAGTGCTAAACCCATGTTCCTTGTATTCTCTTTCCAGTTGTTGACAATAGTCTAGTTCTTTGTTAGGAGTAGTGTGAGCCCGTTTTGCCTTCTGCTCATCTGGAGGTGTTACCCAAAGTTGTTCCATCATGGAAGTAAACCTTAAAGAATTGTCAATTAAACTTTAATTTTTGATTTGAGTTTGAGTATAAGAAAACTATTTACTTGAAAGTATATGGCAAGTGCAAAAAACAGTTGAGCCCAGTGACATCCTGGATACTTAATAAGGATAATACACGGTGCAATCATTTCAATAAATATTCTGAAAGCAAATCCAAACAAGAACAAGATGGCAAACAATAGTTTCCAAATCATGCTACCCCCTAATCACAAAAGTAATAATAGATGTCATCCATTGTATAACCACCAACCATTTCCACCCAAGTTTCTCCCATTCTGTTTGTTATAACTGTTGGCCTTTTAGGCAATGGTAAAGTATTTGGATTTGGAAGTCTCTGTTGTCTAGGTCGTTGTTTCATAATCTAATCTCCTATTTACAAGAAATCAGTGACTTGGCAAAGGATGTTATAGCCCTGTTACACACATAAAGGGGCAGACTCCAGTATTTATAATAGACGGTTTTCTGAACCAGTGTATGCGTCCGTTTCTAGGGTGATTACAACTATCTAGTTCAACGGACATCCTAAAATATTTGCAACCAACACAGTACTTATTCTCTTCCAACCTAATCTGTTCATGTTCTGGAGAAATTCGTGCCCAGCTGGGACGATACAGCTTTTCTGTGATGTGCATGATATCTCCTATAAGGTAAAACATTCAATTGCTTTTTGTTCTTCTAATTCTCTTAGCACTGTTTTCCACATTTCCTCATAATCGGTGCTGTTTGCCCTATTATATTTATGGCAGTATCGTTTGCCTCTTATGTCTATGTTTGGGTTGTTTGCGAAGCGATCAATAGCATCTTCTATTTCTTTACTAGGCATTTTATTCTCCCTTAAAGATTGAAGTGCTTTTCTATTGCCAGGTGTATTTCTGTTTTGGAAACGTCCGCGTACTGGTCAAGATGAAAATTATGCTCTCCATTAGCTAGTACAGGAACACAATAATTACTATAGTCATATTGCCCAAGATAAACAGTATAATTCCACCCAGGAGTGGGCCACTAAATACAATCTTGCTAGGCACAATCTTTCCCTTATTTTTCATGTCTAATCCTCTATCAAGACATATACAACGTCGTCAGCCTCAAATTCTGTCAATTCCCCATTGACTACCATACCGTTAATGGTCTTGATTAGACTCCAAAAGTAGTAATCATATATTTTCATAATCTAATCCTTTTCCAAAAATAATACTCAACACAGCACTCAATACCCTTGACCGGACTCGAACCGATATTTACCATCCGAGAAATGGTTGTCCTAAACAGACTTGTCTGTTAAGGTCTGACAAACAGAGTTTGTCTGCTATTCCAATTAGACGACAAGGGCAAAATGATTAGTTCCAGAATCCTCCCCAGTACAGTAGGCTAGACCAGATTGTCACATTTAGCAATCTACCAAAGAAATTGTAGTGGCCTTTTATTGGCTCGTCATCATTAGTCAAATGGCTATAAACCCCGATAACAAACAAACATATGACAATGATTTGTGGTGCGTGCATGTGTTCTCCCATTAGCCCCGATGCTATTTTTTGTTCCGTTCACAAGGTGGATTCTGTTTCTTTACTCGTACCATCACCTCCAAAGGAAGGGCAATAGTGCCCTTCCTAGTATATCAGTTCTAACATCCTGTTAGAACGGGGCCGGTGCCAGATCGGCCACTACTGCCTTGCTACCACTACGCAGCTGTTCCACCATGCTGGCAAGATACTCTGTCAACTCGGACTCGATGTAATCAAAAGCCATATCCGACTTCGGGAACGGCACCGAGCCTGTACTCCAGTTACGGCCCACAATGCTAATGGCCTTCTTAGCCTTAGCGACGTCTTCCGCCAGAAGCACGCCGCAGAACTGGGCAATGTCAAAGCCCGGCTTGGCCTTCTGCTCCTTGTACCGCAGGGCCTTAGTCATCTTCGGCGTCTTGTCGTCCGACGGAGCGGTATTGCTGTGCGTTGTAACGTTCTGATCTACCATGATAGTTTCCTTTGTTCCAAAATATAGATTGTACGCGAAGTCATCTACGTATGACTTCCGTCGCTGCGGATATTCTCATAACCTTTGACTAGCAAGTACAGAGCCAGGATTAGTATCGCCAATTCCATTATTAGACCCTCTCATTACCGTTCGCAGTTTACGCATAATTCCGTGTGTGGGTCAACGATAACCACGGGCTCTTTTTCTCATGGTCTTCCTTCTAGGAAAGTGAAACTTCCCAACATTGACAATCTTCGATTGTCTACCAAACAGATCATAAGGGATACCCGGTTAGTACGTTTTGGCCGGGTATCCCGTTACAGTCTGTTAGCAAGACTCTCCAGTCTCATTGTCATACCACACGCCATAGTAGTAGTACGTACCAGTGTGCATGATACTTGCAAAGGTGTTCATTGCGAAATGATGGAGTCGTGATAGCATTGTCTTGCCCCTTGCTGGCCACCATTGGCCTCTACTATAGTATACACCCGATCCGTCTTGATGCAAATGCCTTGCCCACCAAATGGAGAAAATGGTGAGATTCTGTTACCGGACCTAACAGTAGATGGTACCCAATGTAGTCCCATAACACAAACCGTCCCATAATCATAGATGGTGACCAGGAGTCCCATAATACCCAAGTCCCATAACCACATGAGTGTTATCAGACGTACCGTGTCGGCTATAGTGTTATCGGACTCACAGTGCCAGCACAAGGTTATCGGACATAGCTAGCTCTCTGTTATAGGACCTAAGCCCCATACTGGTTATCGGACCCAGGGGGAGGTAGGCTAGTGTAGTAGTAGAAGGTAGGGGAGGTATATGCATGGTGAGAATTGTGTACATTTTGGGGGAAATGTTTAAGTGCTAGGGAGGATAAGTCGTTGTATATACAGGGGTTACCTCAAGGCGTGGTAATACTTAAGGGCCCGATTATATATTTTTAAATAATGGTCAAGGCCATCTATCATATACATTTTGGAAACGAAGTACTTGGTGATAAATATTATGTGTGTTAAAAAATGTGGTAGCAAGCTCTGCTTGCAATACTTGTAATCGTAGATTACTAGGGGCTAATAGTGTTAGGATTAGTAGCACTACAGCCCCAAGGTCTATTCTGTTTAGGCCCTAATCAGGTGAGATCCTAGGGATGGGGGTTAGAAAGTAGATACAAGTAAAGGGGCGGCCTGAAATTTTTGAAATATTTTGAATCTGGGGAAATTGGATTCAAATCTGGGTAAAGTCTAGATTCAAGAGATTTGATTTAAAGGGCACCAGTCTTATCAAAGATAATCTTGTTTAGCTTGTTAATATCACGATTCCAATAAGAGTTCCTTCTCTCGGGCCTCTCCCAGCCCCACTTCTTCTCTGCTGTACTGGCATCAAACCAATGCTCACACACCATTGGCTTCGCAATCCAAGTATAGTTCCCCAACCTTTCAGCCCAATATTTACACTTGCCAGAATTCATGTTAGAGCCAAAATTAACGTGCCCACAGGTAAGACAACATTTAGATAGTTTTATCATTGTCATAATCCATATAAACAATATTCTTTAAATGCCTCTTCCAATTACAGTTTCTACACACTACCTCAAATCCCGGAGGAAAACCTTCCCTCTTCAATCTACGATAAATTTCCATTCCATCTGCCTGTCTGACTCTTCGTTCTTTTGTACCTCCTCCATTAACATGGTCTATTGTTAGAACATCAAAATCTGAGATGCCACAGTCTTTGCAAAGACATCCACCATATGCTTCAAATGTATTTCTTTTGGAGCGTTTACGAAAGTTAAACTGATACTCCCTTAATTTCTTTCCATCAATTTTATGGTCCTTGCGATATTGAATAGAAAATAATCTATGTGCTTCCTTTCTACAGCCTGGGCAATATTTTGCATTTCGATGTGCTGTGGATAAAAGAGCTTTGTTACAAATTGGACAAATCTTATTTACACTCTGCATATGACTTCCCTATCTTAATATCAACCTTAAAAGGAACTGATAAGCTTACTGCATTTTCCATACAGTTTCTTAAGCATTCTTTTACTTCTTTAACATACTTAGGATTTAATACCTCCAAAAGGAATTCATCGTGGATTAAAAGAATGATCTTAGCCTTCCACTCAGGATGCTTCTTCAGCTGGTCATAAATCTTTCTACCAGCAATCTTGGCCTGATCGGCTGCAAAGCCTTGGATCTTAAAGTTAAACGCCTGTCTGACACATCTGTCCTTTGAAGGCTGCTTGTGACCTGCATACTGAGGCAGCACCTTAAAGTCAGGGAATCTACGCTTTCTGCCCATTAGAGTTCTGACTTCCTGGTTCTTCCAGAGTTCATTAGGAATAGTAGCCATCTCTGTCTTGACTTTGGGATAAGCTTCAAAGAATCCATCTACCCAGTCCTGTGCTTCCTCACGCGATACACCCTGCCTCCAGGCGATTCCAGCTGCTGTACTTCCATAGACAATGGGAAAATTTGCTCCATTCTTTGCTCTATATCTTTCAGAATGGTATTTGTCTTTTGCAATTGTGTGGCCAGCTGACTTGTTGATAAGACTTTCCTCTTCAAGTCCAAGATTGAAAATGTGATTAGCAGTGACGAGATGAAGATCGTGATCGTTAGCAAAAGCATATTTTATCCTTTCATCTTGTGTTATCTCTCCTAAGATCCTGAGTTCTTGTCCTGAGTAATCAGCACCAATGAGAGTTCCAATTGTTGAAAATATCTTACGATAATTAACGGTTGCATCTCGAACATTGGGCAATTGTTGTAAATTCGGGTTTGACATAGAAGTTCGCCCAGTCTTGACAATTCCGACATTAGGTCTAATTCTTCCGTCTTCATCTATCATTCCCCATGCAGGTAAAATATAACTTGAATGCAGCTTATTCAACTGCTTGTAAGTAGCTAGCAGGTCTACAAACTCATTACCTTTAAGACGATCTAGTGTTGTTTTGGAAACACTCCAAGCCCCGGAATCACTCTTCTCCTTGAGTGGGAGCCCAAGCTTTAAAAGACAAGCAACCAACTGCTGTGAAGAGTTGAAGTTGACAGGGCTCTTACGGAACTTCTGACCAAACAATCCTTCTTGAAGATTAGCCTTCTTGCCCACTTGATCCAACATCTGATCTTCTGTGCTAAGGATATTCATTTCAACAGTACACTGCAAGTTAGCCAGTTCTTCCTGGTCAATGAAGACTCCATTCATCTCGATCTCAGCAGCTACTGGGATAAAGTCCATCTCAATCTTGAATACTGTCTCTAGTCCTTCTTCCTTGAGTCTAGGAGCAAACAACTCATAGAGCCCATAGGTAAGCTCTGCGTCAATGATACCATAGTCATAGAATTCCTGGGAGTGCCAATCAGAGTATTGATCCCACTTACCGGCTTTGCCTGTTCCAAAATAGTACTGGGATAGGTTCTCTAGCGAATGTGATTGTCTATTCTCATCAAGTAGAAAAGAAGCAAGATAGGTACAAAATAAGGAAACGCTTCGGTTACTGCAATCAGGTACTGGCAGATCCAGCCCGGCAGGTCGTAGAACAAACTTGGTGAGACACTTGAAATCGAACTTAGCGTTGTGAGCAATAAACAAACCACTATAAAACATCCTGTAAAGATATTGAAATATTTCATCTTGCTCTCCATTCTCCCAAAGGTCGATATATAGGGATCTGTCTCCATCACAGAAGGAAACCCCTACTGGTTCCATCTTGAGGTAGTTAAGTCCCGTTGTCTCAAAGTCGAATGCCAGGACACTAGGAGAGGTATCAAACCACCTCTCAACTTCCTTAACAGTTTTAGCAAATGTTCTAATCATCTTTCACCTTTTCTTGATCTCATTTATCAACACGGACAACGCTGCCAGCCACATGGCAAACAGCACCAATGCAAATCCCAGTCCTTCCATTTTAACCCTTCCTTGTTTCTTCAAAGGATCTTTTAAACCTCTGTATCATTTCTAGTTCTTCTGTCAGAGCCTGGATACCATTTTGATATAGTCCAATAACTTCTGCCAATATCTGACTCTCTCGAACTGGGTGTCTCTTTAACTTTCTAGTCATTGTGAAATCTGACTTCAACCACTCAGGCTCATGGGGCTTAGTCATAGCAAAGTAAAAGGCAGACTCTTCTAGCCCAATAGTTTTACACAGTCCTTTTAGGTCTTTAGGCAATTTTAACTCCTTAAAATTGACAATTTTGATAAGATGTAAACATCTTATCTATTCATAGTTTCTATCCAATATCCTCGTTAAGCTTTTCAATTGTCTTCTCGAACGCATGGTCATCAGTATATAGCTTCTCCATAACATATAGAGGGTGGCCATATCCTGTGTCAATATACAGTTTATATTTCTCACACATCTTTCTATAGTTATCAACGAATTCCGCACGATCAGTCCATGTTGCCATTAGAATTTCTCCTTGTATTGAATAGTCATTACTTCTACAGGGAATACTTCGGTTACTTCATCCCAATTCCATTCATAGCCCATATCGCTCAAATCACCATCACCTGTGCATGTTGCATCCGGAAAGCTAAAGAACTTATCACCTACCTTAACTACACGTTCAAAGTATATAATCCACCTATGCTGGTCATGGCTTCCTTCATAGACAGTATTGGCTTCTATCAAGGTCTCCTCATACCAACTGTCATCAAACTTAGACTTGTCATATCCCTGCTTTACCAACTCATCTGCCAAATAATCTTTAATCTTTTGTGTGTTCATTAGAATTTCTCCATATTAGAATTTCTCTACTATCCAGGAGTCCACCGAATCACCCTGTTCTTCCCGGAGTTGATCCCAGGACAGGGGCCGTCGTATGGCCTCGTATTGTCTTTTACTTACCCGATAGGCTCGGAACCTATTCTCTTTTGCAGTTTGGTGTACTTCAGGAAAATTAGCTTTAAATTGACTCACTTGATAATGCACAGCTTTTGCCGTTACCTGAAGTTCTCTGGCAATTTCCCTGGCCTTCCAGTATCCTCCGTCAAAAGCACCCCAGAATTTTATAACATCCCAAGCCTTTAACAGCACCTTCCTTTTCTTTTTAGATATATCCTCCTTGTTCAGCCATCCATTCAACACTCTGTTGTCCATGACACTGCTCCTAAAAAGTTGATAAAATGTCCTTCACTATATATAATACGAATTTGAGCCAAGGATGTTCGAAGAAATCTCGGAATTCTGGGAATATTTCTCCCCTCGAACTCCCACTAGCCGGGTAGGGATGTTAGGCAATCGCTGAACAGAGGACCCTCTAGGCCCATATTTAGTAGAGAAAACCAGAAATAAAATATAATTTTTAATCCCCTATGTAGTAAGGAGTTATGAAGAGGGCAATGTCACCACCCCCTCTAAAAAGGCTGTTTTAGGTAATTTTCGCGGTAGAACTATAGAGTAGAGAATATCACTAGTATAAACACAGGAGACCACAACAGTAAGAGGCGTCAGCCTCCCTCAGTACAGACCGGGAGTGCTGAAAAGCCTCACCTACTATAGTAGATTTTGGAAGGCAGAGCCAGAAAAGAAAAACATGTTCCTGCCTATAGGATAAAACCGAGAACTATGAATTCTAAAGCTTACTGCAAGAAGTGCCATAGATGGCGAAGCACCACACACTTTAATGAAAGGCAGGACCGATTCGGTTATCAAGCCTTCTGTAAATCGTGCTGTCGTCGCACTCCGCTCCTTGTGAGAACGTGGGTTTATCCTAATTGGCAGAAGGTTGTAGAACGGGTATCTCGTACTATTGACTACCCTATTGAATCGAATCGCGGATATGGAAGGATTAAGTAGTGAAAAATACTGCCATCTCAAATATGAAACGCAGTGTTTATATTCATCAGACAAATGAATATTTTACTACGTATGAAGACGCGGCCGAGGCTCTTGGGCTAACTTATGGTTCCTTTCGTTGCTATCTAAAACCAAGTACACCAAATATTCCCCAATGGTTTATTGAACTACAAATCTGTACTTTTTTGCCATCACCAAAATGTCCTATGTGTGGAAAAGAAGTAAGTGATAAGGATTTGTACAAAAATCAGAAGGGGTTTTTGTGCATAAAATGCAATAGAAAGCGGGCCAAAACACACAAAGTAACCAATCCTGAGAAGGCAAAAGATTGGAATTTAAAAAATAATTATAAACTCTCTTTGAAAGAATTTAATCAAAAACTTGAAGAGCAGAATAATTGTTGTGCAATATGCGGTAGAAATTTCTCAGAGTTCAAAAAAGGGGCTCAAGTAGATCATAACCACCAAACTGGCAAAGTTAGGGGACTGCTTTGTAGTCCCTGCAATACTGCAATAGGATCATTAAAAGCAGATAAAGGTATTGATGTTCTGTGTTCTGCTATTAGTTATCTAAGGAATACTGATGGCAGATAAGAGTGAGACTAATGTTTTGATGCGAGCTAGAGATGCTAAGTTCCGTCCAGAAGATTTGGTCATTGTAAGTAATTTGGTCGGACTGGGGTACAATGCCTGTGAGATCGGGATGATCCTGGGATACCAAGGCAAAGCCCTAGATGGCTGGAAAATCTCCGCTGGCAAGACCTTGGGTGAAGATGCTCGTAAGGCTGTTAAGGTTGGACTGGAACAAGCAGACTCCTTGATGGTCAAGGATTTAATCACTCAGGCCGTGGGCTACGAATGGGAAGAGGTTAAGACCACCTATAAACCCATAGAAGATTTCAACACAGATACAGGCGAACCAGAAGTTAAGATGGTTGCTATTGCTGAAACTCGTACTCGTAAGCGTCAGCCGGGCAATTCAAGGCTGGCAGAACTACTTGTGACCAACAGATTGCCCGCCCTGTTCAAACGTGTTAGCGAGATAAAAAAGTCCAGCTTCGAGGCCAAGGCCGAGTTGTCAGAAGATCAAATCTCCCTGCTGATCGGGAGACTATTAGAGGCTACGGAGACTAAGAGAAAAACTATTGAAAGTGCAACTATATGAACACATATGATTTTGATGCACTGACCACGGCCAATTTGCTGCTCGACATGGCAGGTAAGATTATGAAGTGGGATGAAGAAGAAGGAGACAAACTTCTTGATGTTGCGATTGATTTGACTAATAAGGCTATTAAAGTTACATGAATCTGTCTGATCCAAAAACTTTCTTCAACGAAATACCTAAGACTCTAGCAGAGAATGTGGAGTTCAGGAAGAAGCTGCACTCTTTTCTGGAGACCAACCCAGAGGAGCAGCAGAAGTTTTTAAAGCTTTTATTTCTTGACCCAAAGATTGCATTTAATTCTTGCTTCTGGACTTTAGATCCGAGAAATGCTCCGGGGTCTCGCAACTTGCCTTTCATTCTTCGCTCCCACCAGGAGAGGGCTGTTGATGTTCTAACTGACTGTATCAATAATGGTAAAGTCATGGGAATTAACAAGAGTCGAGATGAAGGATGTACAGAGATTGTGTGCAAGACCGTTGCTTTGTACCTATTTCAGCCTGAATTTATTGCTGTTGTTGGCTCAAGAAACAAAGTGCTGGTGGATGAAAAGGGCGATGAAACAACTCTAATGGCAAAGATTGATTACGCCCTTAAAACAATGCCACCTTGGATGCAGACATACCTGGGGCATGTGGAGAGAAAAGAATTACAGATAAGGGTGCCAAAGTTTAAGTCTGGAGTCATTGGTGAGACTACCAATGAGAACTTCAGTGCTGGCCGACGTGCTACCATGATGTTCTTTGATGAGTTTGGTCGTGTGGAACCCCGCATTGCTAAATCCATTAGAGGTTCTATTCGAGATGTTACTACCTGTATTGTATTTGGATCAACTCATTGGTATGGAGAACATCATCCGTTTAAGCAAGAACTTGACAAGAGAAGTACCCAAGTCGTGTCTATGCCTTGGTGGGAGAACCCTACAAAGAATTATGGGCTCTATAAGAGTCCGGATTATAATGTAGTGGAAATAGTTGATGTCGATTACTACCTCCGAGAATATCCTAAAATTTCTATCCTCCATTCCAGTGATCCCTTCAAGGTATCTGAACTTGACAAAGATTTACTTAGCTCAGGCTACTCAGGAGAAACGCCCCGGTTTGTTGCAGACGCCTGTGAGCAGATTCCTGGAGATGTGAGAAGTCCGTGGCACGATCAACAAGAGGAAGACCGACAGGGAGACAAACGAGACTTCTTGAGCAATGTGTGGATGGACCCAATTGCATCCTCCGATACGTTTTTCAATGGTACTATTTTGAAGCGAATCGAAGGGGAGTTCTTACACCCTACAACTTATGAAGGCGAGCTTGTTTGGGAATATGATTCATCCGGTCGAGTTAATGAGAACATAAGATTCGCGGATGGTGCTGGACGCAAGAGGCTGAAGTGGTGGGGAGAACTTAAAAACCTTAAGCCATTGTCGGATCATAACTTTACTATTGGCTGTGATCTGAGCATGGGAAGTGGAAACTCCAACTCAGTGGCCGCTATCTATGATGTTAACTTACAGGAGATCGTTGGTACTTGGGTGTGTCCTAATACTGCTCCTGATTTGTTCATGGATACTGTGGTGGCCCTAGCTCGGTGGTGCAACACGGCCCTGATTAACTATGAAACCAATGGGCCAGGAGTAAACGCACATAAGAGATTACTTTGGAATGGACACAATAGAATTTATGTTCAGAGAACCGAAGAGGCACGACACAGAAAGATCAAGAATAAATATGGTTGGACCTCCAACCCCCAGACAAAAGAAGCCTTGTTGGGTGACCTGGGTGTAGCTCTTTCGGAATCTCTTAAAACTTCTAGGGCCAAGAGTTGTAGAATTTGTGACAAAGAAATACTGCATGAACTAACCTGCTATGTGTTTTATGAAAGTGGTGAGATCGGGGCGTCTGAAGATCAAGATACAACTTCTGGAGCCCGTAAGAGACACGGTGATCGAGTTATTGCCGTAGGATTGGCACTGCTTGCTTCAAAATACCAAGGCTTAGGAGTTAAAGAAGAAACAGAAGAGACTCCAACCAATACCTTTAAGTACCTCCTAGAGCAAGAAGATAGAAAACAGAAGACCCTTAAACATGAGATGCGTAGATATTTATATTAGGAACTGTGATGGGACATTCGTTATATCGACAAGATAAGAAAACTCCGTTCCCCCAGCGGTTGCAGCAACTGGCTAAGTTGTGGCAGAAGAAGAATGAGGTGCCAATGCAGCACCAAAACAAACTTCTGGAGCTTTGGGCCTCTGGTTTCTACGATGGTGGATATAGCCGAGAGCATCTTATCAACCTGATAGACCGTGGAGTATACACAATTGTCCCCTACTTGGTAGAGGGAAATCCTAGAGTCATGGTAGAGACCCTGGCCGTTAACTACAAGTCTTGGGCCTACACCACTCAACTAGCCCTTAACTTCTTGCTGAAGAAGATGAAGTTTGCAGACAAGGTTCTCATTCCGGCTGCTATCAATTCGATGTTTGGGGCGGGGATAACCAGAACCTTTACTGAGTACAACAGAAGTATTAGTCTGGATGATGAGGTTATCAAATCAGGTTCTCCGACTGTCAAGGTAATTCACGACTCCGATTATATTGGTGATCCGATTGCCAAGACTAGAGATGACTTTGTATTTGAGGGAGATATTTATCGCCTTCCTACTGAGTATGCAAAGGAACTGTTTGCTGCTAAGGTTGACGGGAAACAAGTAGCTGATTATATCTGTCCTGATGTGAAGTTAGCCACAGACTTTTCTCCTGATCGGATTTCTGATCCCAACTTTAATGTGCAGAAATACTCCCTGAGAGACACAACGACTTTCATTGACCTCTATCTGTATGACGAGAATGTTACTGTCACTATTATGCCAGAAGGCCAGAAGGCCAGGATACTCAGGACAGTAGAAGAGGATGGCCCCTTTGAGTCTCCCTATGATTATCTGGGATACAAGTATTTTCCCAATTGCTCCATCCCTATTCCTCCGGCTTGGTTCTGGCACGACCAGGATGTGTCAATGAATATTGTGGCACGCACTGCAAGGGAACAGGCTGAGTCACAGAAAGACCTACTGCTTGCTGACAGTGCCAATAAGGACCTAGCTCAGAAGGTTGAGAATGCTAAGAACATGGATGTTCTGATAACCAATGATCCAAAGGATTCAGTCTTGCCTGTTAGTTTTGGGGGGATTAATCCTGCTAGTCTTCCGTGGATGGACTTTGTAGAGAATGTCTTTACCAAGGCTGGTGGTACTTCTGACATTATGGCTGGACGCGGTAGTGATAGTCCTACCCTTGGCCAAGAGAAGATGAACTTCCAAAATGCTAGTAGAATTATAAACAACATGGGAAGTCGATTCCAGGAGTTTATGAACTCTATTATCAAGAAGCTTGCTTGGAAGGTGTGGACCGATCCTACTGTTTATATCCCGGTGATTAAAGAGATCCCTGGGATAGCAAATGTTCCTGAAGTATTCTCTCAAGCTGATACTGTTGGGGACTTCTATGACTTTGTGTTTGAAATTGAAGAGTACTCCACACAACGGATGTCTCCTGAGCTAAAGTACCAGAGACTAATGGCCCTGGCTTCCCAGTGGATTATGCCTACTTTGCAGATTGCAGCCCAGCAGGGTGCTGTGTTTGATGTACCAGAAGCTACAAAACGAATGGCTTCCTTCCTTGGTCTGGACGGTTTCAACTCAATCTACAAGACTGCTGTACCTAATCCCACAGATATAATCCCTTACAAGATGACAGCCGGAGGAAGTGGGAGCCCCGGCCAGCAAAATGACGCAATGGGTGCCTCTGGTCCTAGTCGAGAGGCTAACAGCCAAACACAAGAAAACAGACTTGGATTGGAAGATTCAAGTGTAGGAGGAATGTAATGAGTAGAACCCAGAAAATTGAATTGACCTTGGGAGTTATGGCCGTCTTGTGTTGGGGCTCAGTTATTGGTTGGGCTTGTTACATCAGCTGGACTCCCCCGGTTGCAGCAGTTAATGAGAATCCAATACTAAAGGTTTTGGGCAATACTGTTACAGTGGTCACTCCTTCTGGCCACGGTTCTGGAGTTATTTTGGAAGACGGCTATGTTATTACGGCTGGTCATTGTGTCCACGATGGGATGGTCATTCAGACTTTAGACGGTGCAGTCTATGGCATCTTCAATACCTATATTAGTGAAGAGTATGATGTAGCTATCCTGCGTGTTCCTGATCTAGTGGGCGGCGTAGATCTAGCTGATCCTAATGAACTCGCCTTGCTAGACCATGTTTGGATGTTAGGAACTCCCTTAGATTTGCTTCTAGAAGGAACTATGACTGACGGGTACCTTGTCAATCTTGACAGAGATATTTATGCTTGGGTTGATGCGTATCAAGTTTCTGCTGTATCGGCCCCAGGAAATAGTGGTGGTCCGGTGATAAACGATGAAGGTGAGTTGATTGGTATCCTTGTTGGTGGGCCAGCACATATTGACCCATACAGCATTACTGAACCGATTGCTCATATCCTAGAGACCATTGAAGCTTCTGGGTGGTTTAATGAGAATTAAGAAGTTTCCAAAGTACACCAAGCTCCTTATTGTTTGGACCGATATTATCTCGGACTCATCCTGGCATGGAGTGGAAGACATAGAGAAGGCCCAGGCCATTCAAGTACAGACCTTGGGATTCTTCTTGCAAAATAAAATGAAAGACTTGAAGGTCGCACACACTATTGCAGATGATGGTGACAGTGACTATACAATAATTCCGTGGGCGTGTGTCCAAAAGATTGAGGAACTTTAATATGTCCGTGACCAATTCGGTACAACTGCTATGTATTTTGGAAGGTCTTGGTGAGGTGGAAAACTTTGCTGACGCCTTCTCTACCACCACAACGATTACCTATAAGGATAAGGTCTACATTGAGCAGACTACTGCTGACACTGAACAGGCTTTGGCCTTGGGTGGTGTGACTACTCCTCATCTGGTAATTGTGAAGTGCATTGCCAATGATGTGGATATTGATCCGAGCTATACAGCTGCTACGTTCCGTGCTGGCATCACAATACAAGAGGGAGAATTTGCTGTCTTCATGTCAGCGGGAACCACATATTTCATGAACAATGATGCTGGTGAGAAGTCAACAATCGAATGTCTTATCTGGGGAGTCTGAAAATTCCTAATTACGGTTATGTCTGTGAAGACTGTGGTAACTTCCACTCTGACAACACCATCACTAAGAGGAATGAAGCGGAATGTCCGGGGTGTGGTAAGACCTGCCAGAGGGATGTGGAGTATGAGCTTAACTCTGGATCGGAGTTGAATGTAGTTTCTGATAACC
>Ga0207997_1000738_pt1 | contig 16676 bp, 18 predicted proteins | sample AntAceMetag02UKN_FD_184777 | JGI IMG/M metagenome (GOLD analysis project Ga0207997, IMG submission 184777) | Saline lake microbial communities from Ace Lake, Antarctica - Antarctic Ace Lake Metagenome 02UKN (SPAdes) (version 2) | ecosystem: Environmental > Aquatic > Non-marine Saline and...
CTCCCATTTTCCTCTAAGTACTCTAGGACTCGGAGGGGGTGTAATTTGATGAAGTATTGAGAAACTTAAAGAAAACTATAAAAATATAAACATATGAGGAGATCTTCCATGAAAACTAAAATATTAATTGTATTAGCAGTCCTTCTAGCATTAAGAATTATTATAGGGTTTCTATCTTCTGCTACCAAGGAAGTAAAGGTGAATCAATCAACACCTACTGCTGTAGTAAAAGATATGGATAAACAGTCAACACCTGTTGTAGAAACTGATTCAGTAGGTTGGGATATAATTAATCAACTAAGACAAGCTTCTTTAAATATAGGACTTTTAAAAGAATCTAAACCTTGGAAAAATAAGGTAACGAAGACTCGTCCATTCCAATTTTCTGAAAAAATAATGTGGGTAGACCTTAATTCAAAATCGTTAAAGGCAACATGTATTGTTGAAGTATTCGAAGATGTAGATGTAATGGATGGTAGGCTTAAACAATTACTTAAGGAATATTCTCGTAGTGGTTCATATGTTCTTTTAGCCTCAGTACCGAAGCAAGCCCTGTTCTTTCTTTCAAAAAGAATATCACCAAAAGAGTTCAGGAAGTATAAGACTGTGATAAATAACTTGAAATAAAAAAAATCTGTGCGTGCATAATATTAATTTATGCACGTACAATTTATAACAATAAATTATTCAAAAAGGAGATGATGAGGTTATGAAAAATTCAATACGAATAGCAGAGATGAAATATTTAAAAGAACTTTTTAAAGATGTGTCCAAAGATAAAGAGCGTATTGCTTACTCATTGATTCAAGAAGCAGGATTTTTAAAGAGTTCATTAGAAGAATTAAGGAACAGATTAACACTAGATGGAACAACAGAAAATTTTGTAAATGGATCACAATCAATGCTTAGAGAACATCCTGCAGCAAAAACATATGTTAGTTTTTTAAAATCGTATATGGCAGTAATGAAACAGTTAACAGAACTTTTACCAGAAAATGCTGCAGAGGGCAATGATGAGTTAACAGCTTTTCTAGATAAAAAGAAACTAAGAAACATAGGTTAGCTAAATGAATTACATACAAGAGTATAATGGTCTAATAACCTCTGGAGTAATAGTTACATCTGAAAAAGTTAGAATTCAATATGCTAAGCTAGTAGTAGATCTTAATCAACATCCAACATGGGAATTTGATGAAGATAAAGCATTAGCTCCAATAGATTTTATAGAAACATTTTGTAGACACAGTAAAGGAGCTATGGCTGGTCAGATAATGGTTCTAGATCTTTGGCAGAAAGCATTTATCAGTGCATTATTTGGTTTTGTAAGTAAAAAATCTGGATATAGACGATACAAAGAGACACTACTACTTATAGGAAGAAAAAATGGTAAATCAACATTACTAGCTGCTATCATGCTATACATGCTCATTGCAGATGGTGAAGGTGGTTCACAGGTAGTATCTTCTGCCACAAAAAAAGATCAGTCATTAATTACATTCAATGAATGCTTGAACATGAGAAAACAGTCTAAAACATTAACTAAGCATACAAGGAAACGTAAACTAGATTTATTCTTTCCATCAAACTTTTCAACCATGTCAGCACTAGCTAGTGATTCAAATACTCTAGATGGTCTTAACCTTCACTTATGTGTAATAGATGAATTACACGCAATAAGGAATAGAGAGCTTTATGAAGTATTAAAACAATCAATGTCAGCTAGAAAACAACCCATAATGTGTATGATTACAACAGCAGGTACTGTAAGAGAATGTATTTACGATGATATGTACAATTATGCATCCAAAGTTTGTTCAGGAGAAATAATTGATGATAGGTTTTTACCAATACTTTATGAACTAGATAAAAGAAATGAATGGACAGATCCTAAATGTTGGATAAAAGCAAATCCTGCATTAGGTACAATAAAAGAGTTAGAAGATATTGAAGAAAAAGTTGAAAGAGCACTAGTAAATCCGAATGATCTAACAGGTCTTCTATGTAAAGATTTCAATATAAGAAGTACTCCAACGACATCATGGTTAAAATTTGACGAAATCTTAAATGAAGAGACATTTAGTATGGAAGATTTAAGAGATTGCTACGCTATCGGTGGAGCCGATCTATCAGCAACTACTGATCTCACGTGTGCTACGTTATTAATTAAGAAGAAAGATTCTGAAAAGAAATATATAGTCCAAATGTATTTTACTCCTAAAGAAGGATTAAAAGAAAAATCAGTTGAAGATAAAATACCATATGATAAATGGGTAGAACAAGGATTACTCACTGCATGTGAAGGTAATCAAGTTAGATATCAAGATATAACATCATGGTTCATGAAAATGTTCCAGATGTATGGAATACGTCCTTTATGGATAATGTACGATAGAGCATTCGCTGGTTATTGGGTTGAAGAAATGTCGGATAATGGTTTCGAAATGGAATCATGTGCTCAAGGTGCGTTAACTTTTTCTCAACCAATGAGAAATATGGAGTCGGACTTGAGGTCTAATTTAGTCAATTATAATAACAATCCTATATTGATTTGGTGTTTGTCAAATACGTGCATTAAATCTGATGATAATGAGAATACACGTCCTATCAAAGGCAAGAACAGAAGGTTGCGTGTAGATGGTACATTTTCTCTTTTAAATGCCTATGTAGGTTTATTAAGACATGAAAATGATTATCATAACCTTATATAAGGGAGGGACAAAACATTGGAAAAGGGTGTAAGAAGTCTTTTTACCAACATGTTTGGTAAGAAAAATGAAGGAAAAGTATTACAGAATACAACATCATTTAAGTTAATCAATGATGGTACAAATGTGCAAAGTAATCCAGGTGGATCAATGTATGATAATGACACAGTTAGATCATGTGTTCATACAATAGCATCTCATTGTGGTAGGCTTAAACCATCGCATATAAGAAGAGTTGATGATAAGATAGTAAATACCAGTTCTAATTTGGATTGGACTCTTAGATTCAAACCAAACAGGTATATGAACTCTTATGATTATATCTACAAGATAGTAACTCGTCTTTTACTGGATAATAACGCATTTGTTTATGTAAATTATCTAGGATCAGGGAATTACGAATTTTTTCCAATAAACTATGCTAACATTGAATTAATCGAGTCAGCTGGAGAGCTGTACTGTAAGTTCATGTTCCATGGTGGACAATATTTAACAGTATTATATGATGAGGTGCTTCATTTTAGAAGACATTTTTCTGACTCAGATTTCTTTGGCTCACCAATGTCAACAGCTCTTAGTTCATTAGTGGACTTAACAGCTAATATAGATGAAGGCATCACAGAAACTATAAACAATGATGTAAGGATTAGAGGAATATTAAAATTCCAAAATTCAATGCTTAAAAAAGAAGATTTAAAAGCTCAAAGAGATACATTTGTAGAAGAATATCTTGATATTGAAAATTCTGGTGGACTAGCTGCTATTGATAGTAAGGCTGAGTTTATTCAATTAGAAAATAAATCAATTAGTATTATTGATGCTGCATTACAAGAACATCAGAAAAAAAGAATTTATGATTTCTTTAATATCAATGAGGATATCATACAAGCTAAAAATAGTCCAGAAATTTATCAAAGCTTTTATGAAAGTACAGTTGAACCAATTGCACTACAGTTAAGTTTAGAACATACTAATAAGACATTTACGGATGGAGAATTGAATCATGGCAATGAGATCTACTACAGTGCTAATAGATTGCAATTTTCTAATACTGTAACTAAGATTGCATTAGCGAGAGATCTAATGCCACTTGGTTTGTTTAGTAAAAATGAAATTAGAGAGATATTTAATCTAGCACCTATTGAAGGTGGAGATAAATTTATTCAGACCTTAAATGTTATTGATGCATCCAAAGCAAATGAATATCAAATGGGTAAAAAAAAGGGAGTGACCAAAGATGAAGACATATAGATCAAACCATTTGGAAATACGAAGCATAACTAAAGACAAAGATATTATGAGGGTTGTGGGATTAGGTGTTGTGTTTAATACTCCTACTGTATTGTATTCTCAAGATGGTGTTGACTATAGTGAAACTATCGAAGATACTTCTTTAAATACTACTCCATTAAATGATGTATTGCTTAGATATAATCATTCAGATGCTTCAGTACCATTAGCAAGAACAAGAGGCGGAAGCCTAAAACTAGAAATAACTAAACAAGGATTAGTGTTTGATGCTACATTTTTTAATACTTATCAATCAAGAGATATTTTTACTTTAGTGGAAGCTGGAGCTCTTGATTCATGTAGTTTTGGGTTCTCCGTTAAAAGAGACGGAAGTTCTTATAATAGAGCAACTCATTTAAGGACCATTACCAAGTTTGATAGAATTTATGAAATAAGTCTGGTGGACATGCCAGCTTATAATGATGCTATCGTTGAAGCTAGGTCCTATTTTCAAGCACAATCTGATATGGAAAATTTAGAGACAAATAAAGAGTTAAGAAGAAAATTATTATTAAGGACTTATTTTGATATGAAGTCTTAATTAGTAATTACTTTATTATGGAATATATAATAAAGTCCTCATGGAACGTGAGTTCATTGTATTAAAAAAATTTATTAGGAGGACACCAAAAATGTTAAAGAAAAAATTAGAGGAACTAAGAGCTAGAAGGATTGAGATTAGATCAAGCCTTGAATTGGACCAAAAGATTGATATGGCTACTGTACAAGAAGAATTAAATCAGTTAGAAGTAAGAGAAGCTGATTTGTTAGCTAAAATGGAATTGGCTGAATTGGTTCATAAAACAGAGAATAGATCTATCGAAAAACCTAAAATGGAGTTCAAGAAAAAAGAGTATGATGAAGTAAAAGAATATAGAAGTGCATTCTTCAAGAAATTAATGAATAAACAACTGTCTGAAATGGAAACAAGAGCAATGGATACAACTGTAGGTAGTGCTGGATATGCTATTCCAGAATCTTTATCACAGCTTATTTACAGAGCAGTAGAAACTCAATCAATACTTTATACGCTAGTTAAGAAAACATTTGTAAAAGGTACATTTAGTGTTTTAACTGCACCTGCTTCTGCCGATGTTTCATGGCATGTAGAAAATAATACTGAAGCAAGTGATGATACTGTAATTCCTGTAAAAGTAACTTTTAATGGTTATGAACTTATCAAGATTATCGATATCAGTAAAGCAGCTTTAACAATGACTATTGATTCATTTGAAGCTTATATTGCTACTGAAATCGGTATCAAAATGTCAAGAGCTATTGAAGCAGCTGTTATTTCTGGTAATGGTGCAACTGCTCCTAAAGGAATTTTAACTGAAGCATTAACTGAAGTTAATTTTACTGGTGCTATTGATTATACTACTCTAGTAACAGCTCTAGGTACATTACCTGGACAATATGCTAGTGGTGCATCATTTTCAATGAATAGAAAAACATTTTACACTGAAGTATTAGGTATTGTAGATGCAGACGGTAATCCAGTAGTTATTGCTGATGTTCAATCACCTGCTAAATTTAATATCCTTGGTGTTCCTGTAGTTATTGCTGATCAAATTGCGGATAGTCATCTTATCCTAGGTAATTTGAATTATTACCAGATAAATTATCAAGAAGGAGTATCAATTGAAAAAGATGTTTCAGTTGGATTCAAATCTGGTTATGTAACATTTAGAGGCTATGCACTCTTGGACGGAAAAGTTCTTGATACAGATGCATTTATTCTTATTGAAGAAGCTTAAGAAAGTAATATGTAAGGGTTGGATTTTTAATTCAACCCTTTTTATTTAGAATGAAAGTCAATATTAGATTAACTCATAGGGTTAATTAATAAGAGGAGGAAACAAAAATGGCTTTATATCCTTACAATCATAAATTAGGTCAAAGAATTTCAACAGATATAGCTGGTGTAGCTATGGATAGAGCTTTTCTAGCTCATTTTCAAGTAGCCGCTTTATCAGCTACTGTAGCTGATACAAATGGTGTTCATTTAGCTAAAACAAATCCTGCGATAAATGTTGCAGCAGAATGTGTAGTAAAAGCTGCTTCAGCAGAAACTGATATTTTAACTGTGTCAAGCACTGTAGCAATAGGTGTTGGTGCTAATGTTTTAAAGATTTTACTTACAACTGCAGATGATGATACCTTAGCGGTAACTGAAACAGCTGCTACTTATACGATTAATATAGCTTTGGCTAATACAACAGCTACTAAGAACACAGCATCTCTAATTGAGAGTGCTATTCAAACTTTATCTACTGTAGGAACTATTCCTGTTGATGTATCAGCATTTACTTGTGCTGCTGGCGGAAACTGGGATACTGCTGCTAAAGCTACAGGTGAAGTAGCTGCTGTTGACTTTACTGGTGGATTGTCTCCAGTAGATGTTCTTACAACAGATATTATTGCATTATCAGTACCAAGAAATATTACTGCAACTACTGGTGGAACTGGTGGAGATATCAAAGCAGTACAGGTAACTATTACTGGTACAAATTATGCTGATGAAGTAATTTCTGAAGTATTACCAATATTTACAGTTAATAGTGCAACTACTGTTACAGGTAGTAAAGCATTTAAGACTGTAACTTCAATATCTATTCCAGCACATGATGGTTTAGCTGCAACAACTGAAATCGGTTTTGGTGAAGTATTAGGATTACCTTGGTTATTACCTTATAACACAGTGCTATCTTCTTTCTTTGATAATGCTGCTGCAAGTGGTGCTCCTACCGTTACTACATCATTAACGCTTATTGAGTCTAATACACTTGATATGCATAATGCTTTGAATAGTAAAATCGTTGATGCATACTTAATAGTATAATTTTATTAATATGGGAGGATTAATTTCCTTCCATATTATTTTTTGGTATAGGAACTTTAGCAGGTGGTACAGATCAAATAAGTCTTGCTTTAGACTATCATAAATATTAAGAAGGTGGTATAATGCAATTAGCTCTTATGAAAGAACATTTAAGAGTAACAAATTCCGCTATGGATACTGAAATCAGTTATCTAATGGAAGGAGCAAAATCTGATTTATTTCTATGTGGTATTGCACTTGGTCATATAGAAGATGAGGATGATTTTTTAATGTCAAGAGCAATAGTTCTTTATACAAAAGCTCATTTTGGTTTTGATAATAAAGAACATGACAACCAATTAAAGTCATATAATCTTTTAAAAGGTCATTTATCACTATCACAAGAATATTTATCAGAGTAAGGAGGTAGTCATGTATTGGAATGAAACTATCAATCTTATATCTGTAGTAAAAGGAGTAGATGCTAATGGATTTCCAACTGTTACACCTACTTCTACAACAGTATATTGTAATGTACTTAGTATTAAAGGTGTTGAATTTTACAGTGCTAAATTAGCTGGAATAAAATTGGAACATACATTCCAAGTTCATGTTGCAGATTATAATTTAGAAGATAGAATTGAATTCAATTCTATAACATATAGAGTTGAAAGAACGTATAAAGTGGGTTTAGATATTATTGAAATAATGGTATCAGATTTGAAGTCAGGGAGTGATGCTTAATGGCTACTGCTTCTATGAATTTTGATGGTTTAGCTCAGCTTTTAGCTCAGGTAAATCAATTACAAAATGCAGATGAAATTATTGAACAAACTTTAAAGGAAGTAGCTCCTATATTAAAAACTGAGATGGAATCTAGAATTGTAAGAAGTACATTAAATGGATTACATATTAAAGATGACATCCAAGTAAGTAAATTAAAAGGTACTGGTGATAATAAGTATATTGAAGTTGGTCCTAGTAAAAATACTGAATGGAAAGGTAAATTTGTTGAATTTGGTACTGTACATAATACAGCAAAACCTTTTGTTGGACCAGCACTAGTTGCTAAGAAGGGCGAACTTATCCAAAAAATGGGAGAAGTCCTAGCAAGGAGATTGATACCATGAACATGAATAGTTTAATTATTACTACGTTAGCTCCTACTGGTGTTCCTGTATCTTTTTTAACTTATGCTGGAAAAGTTTTTCCTTATATAACTTTCTTTGAAGTTATTGATCAAGGAGAAATGTGGGCTGATAACGTAGAAACACATACTGGTCATTATATGCAAATTGATATTTGGTCTAAAGGTAGCTATTTAGCTCTTGTAGATACTGTTACAACGTTAATGTTAGCTGCTGGTTTTAGTAGATCAAATGGACAGGATTTGTATGAAAGTGATACACAAACATTTCATAAACCTTTAAGGTTTTATTATCCAGAAGAATTATAATTTTTAAGGAGGAACAAATTATGTCAACAAGAATTGGTGTAGAGGATTTAGTATATGCAATTATGACTACTGAAGGTGTTTATTCGTCTCCAGTAAGTATTGCACCTGCAATGAAGGTTGGTTTAAAACCTACAATATCATCTGAAACATTATATGGTGATAATACAGCTCAAGAAACAATTTCTATTGTTGGAGATACTAAAGTAGAACTTGAAATAACTTATTTAACATTAGCAGTTCAAGCAGCTTTACTAGGTAGAACTCTTGATGCTGTTACTGGTATTATGGGTCATTCTAATGATGATATAGCACCTTATGTCGCATTAGGATTTAGAGCTAAGAAAGCAAATGGTACATATAGGTATGTATGGCTATTAAAAGGAAAATTTGATGAGCCTGCAGAAGATTTTGAAACTGTTGAGGATAAGGTTAAATTCCAAACTCCTAAAATAACAGCTATGTTTGTTACAAGATTAGATGGCTATTTCAAATATACTGCTGATGAAGAAGAAGGAACTGTTGATGAAACATTCCTAGATGCAGTACATAGTCCTACTCTTGATCTAGTAGCTCCTACATATACAATAGTACCTGTTGACGATGAAGATTCTGCTTCTAAGACAGCTGCCATTGTGGTTTCTTTTGATAAACCTATGGATCCAACAACTGTTAACGCTGGTACTTTATTCTGTAATGTAGATGATGGTGCAGAAATTACTTTAACAGGTACTTGGGATGCAACATACGAGGAAATATCTTTTGCTCATGCAGAATTAACAGGTGCTACATTGCATAATATAATTCTTACAACAGGTATCAAATCATCATTCGGTATTGCTTTAGATACCAATGATATTTTAAGTTTCACTACTGTAGCGTAGACAAGACTTTTATAGGTGGGAATAGGAAAGTTCCTATTCCTGCTTTTAAATTCAATTTATTTTTACTCATACAAAAGTTATGCACGTATAAATAACAATAAATTATACGTGTATAAATTTATAATGCGTATAAATTAAAATTGGAGGAATAAAATCATGATGACTAATGATAATACTATCAACGAAAATGTTATTAACGAAACAAATTACAATAAGGAAAGTAACAAAGATATAATTAAAGCAAATGCTCGTAGAGGAGTAATAGTTATTGAAATAGATAATGAAGAAAGAACTTTTGTTATGGGTAAAATCAAAGCAAGATTCCTTAAAACAGCCATTGAAATATCAGAAAAATTTCAAAAGAAATCATTTGAATCAAAAGATCTAGATGATTTTGTATCATTCTTTTGTGAATGTTATAATAACCAATTTACAATAGATGATGTGTATGATGGTATTGAAGCAAAAAATTTATTACCATTGATCGGTCAAACAATAGCTGCTATAACAGGTAAGATGGGGGAGTCTTAAGCCTATTCCCAAAAGAAGAAGGAATAGGTAATAAGGATTTAACTATTCTAGACTTCATTAAAGATACCTACCTGAATCTGCTTGAACAAGATTGGACATTGAATGAAATTGATGATATGGATATAATGTTTTATTGGGAGCTAATGGCTTATAAACTTAAAAAAGCAGATGAAAATGAACCAGGGATTGATCAACTAGGTATTTAAAGGAGTTGATAGAATTGGCAGAAGAAGTTGGTAATCTAAGAGTACGATTAGGATTGACTGGTACGGAATTTACATCGCAACTAGCAACGGTTAATAGAGAGCTTAATAATTTTGGTGCAACATTAAGAGAACAAGCAACAAGAACTGGTGGTTTCGGTCAAAGTTTAGAAGGACTAGAAGCAAAGTCTAGAGCATTAACAGCTCAAATGGCTTTACAAAGACAGAAAATTGAACTTCTTAATACAGCATTACGTGATGCAGTTAGTCGTCATGGTGAGTTTAGTAGAGAAGCACAGGTTCTAAGAGGAAGAGTTACTAATGCAAATACTGCGTTAAATAGAATGCAAGGTCAATTAGATACTACAACTCAATCAATGACAGATCTATCAAATTCATCAGGTGATGCTAGTTCAAATTTAGGTGGTATGAATGTAACTAGTATAGCTGATGATATGAAAGGTTTAGCACTTACTGCAGGTGCTGCTGCATTATCATTAGCGGCTATAGGTGCAGCAGCAGTAGTTGCTGGTATTGTAAAGAGTGTACAAGTATCAGATGAATTAAAAAGAGCATTAAATGGTGTACAAGCTGAAGCCAATATAGCTGATGAAGAAATGGCTGGTATGAAGGAAACAATGCTTGAGATTTATAACAATAACTTTGGAGAAAACTTTGAAGAAATTGGTAAGGCAATGACCTTTATTTACCAGCAAACAGGTCTACTTGGTGATGAGCTTAAAGAAGTTACTCAGAATGCATTTGCAATGAGAGACACTTTTGGTATAGAAGTTGAAGAATCAATAAAAGCCGTTGACATAATGATGAAAAACTTTGGTATAACTAGTGAAGAAGCAATGAATCTATTAGCTCAAGGTGCCCAGGAAGGTCTAAATAAGAATGGAGATCTTGCTGACATTATCGCTGAATATGGTCCACATTTCGCCACACTAGGAATAACTGCTGAAGATATGTTCAATATATTAAACAACGGTGCAGCTGCTGGTATATTCTCTTTAGATCAATTAGGAGACGCTGTTCATGAGTTTGGTATTAGAGGTAAAGATGGTAGTGATGAAACTGCTAAAGCATTTAAATCATTAGGTCTAGATGCAGAAAAAACTACTGCTGATATAGCAGCTGGTGGAGAAAAAGCATCTGGTGCTTTTACTTTAGTTACTAATAAACTAAATGATATGAAAGATCCTCAAGCGAAGTATGCTGCAGGTGTTGCTCTATTTGGTACTATGTGGGAAGAAGTTCAAAGCAAAGGTATGAAGGCTTTAACAGATACTACAAAAGAAATTGATAAATCAAGAGATGCATTATCAAAAATAAATGATGTAAAGTATGATTCATTCAGTGAAGCAATGACTGGTATAGGTAGAAATATAGAAACAGCTATACTTATACCAATAGGTGATGAGTTATTACCTATACTACAAGAATTTGCTGATTATATTATACTTCATATGCCTGAAATAAAAGAAGCTATCAAGGTAGCCATGGCTGAAGGTATAAAAAATTTTAGAGAGATTACAGCAGAGATTAAGCTTTATTGGGATGTATTGACAGGTTTGATTGATTTTTTCAAAGGAGTATTTACAGCTGATTGGGAAACAGCTTGGAGTGGTATAACAAAAATATTTAGTGCTTCACTGGGTTCAATGGACGAGGAAACTCAAGAAAAAGCAGCTAAAATGCAAGAAGACTTTACAAAAGCCTGGGATGCTATCAAAGAAGGTATGAATACTTTCTTTTCTGAAACAATACCAATGATTGGAGAAAAACTAAATCAATGGGGAGATGCAATAGGTACATGGTATGATAATACTAAATCAGCCATTACTTCTAAGTTAAATGCTTGGAAATCTACTATTTCTTCATGGTATGATACTACTAAATCAACCATTACTACTAAGTTAAATGCTTGGAAATCTACTATTTCTTCATGGTATGATAATACTAAATCAGCTATTACTTCTAAGTTAAATGCTTGGAAATCTACTATTACATCATGGTATGATACTACTAAATCAACCATTACTACTAAGTTAAATGCTTGGAAATCTACTATTTCTTCATGGTATGATACTACTAAGGCAGCTATTACTTCTAAGTTAAATGCTTGGAAATCTACTATTACATCATGGTATGATACTACTAAATCAGCTATTACAACAAAATTAAATGCTTGGAAATCAACTATTACATCATGGTATGATAACGCTAAAGCTGCTATTATATCAAAATTAAGTGCTTGGAAATCATCTATTTTATCATGGTATGATACTACTAGATCGAATATTATATCAAAATTAAGTTCTTGGAAATCATCTATCACTAATTGGTTTAATGGAATACCTTCTACTATTACATCATTACTCAGCAAATGGAAAAATGCTGTTGTTACATGGTTTAGTACTATGGTATCTACTATTAAAACTAAATTAAATAATTGGAAAGCTGAATTTGCAAAAATAGACTTATATAAAATTGGTAGTAATGTTATACAAGGATTAATTGATGGCGTAGCTAGTAAAGTTACAACTTTAATGTCCAAAGCAAAAGAAATAGCTACATCTGTTACTAGTACTATTCAAAATGCATTCCAAATACAATCACCTTCAAAAGTAATGGAAGGAATTGGTAAAGATATTGTTAAAGGATTAGTAGTTGGAATACATAAAACTAAAGAAGAAGCAGAAAAAGCTGCTAAAGAACTTGTTGAAGGTATACAAAAACAATTTGAAGATGTTGATGAGCTCTTTATGAAAGAATCTGTAAAATTAATGACAGACTTTGAAGAAGCTAAACTAAAAGTTACTAAAGATTTTGGAGAAGACAAAGCAAAATTACAAAAAGAACTCATTGACGGCTATAAGGAGATACTAAAAGAATCTCGAAAAGCAATTGAAAAAGAAGAAGAAGTATATACAAAAGCAATGTTAAGTAAAGAGAAAGCATTATATTCTTTTGCAGGAATATTTGATGAAATAGCTGAAAGACAAGAATTAACAGGGATACAATTAAAGAAAAACCTTGAAGCCCAAGTTTTTGAATTTCAAGTATGGCAACATCAGATAAAGATACTTGTAAGTAAAGGACTTGACGAAGGTGTTGTAAATGAATTAAGAGAAATGGGTCCAAGAGCAGCTGCTCAGATCAATGCATTAACACAATTAACAAGTGAAGAGTTATCAGAATATTCTGATCTTTGGGCACTTAAACATAAGCTAGCAAAGGATGAATCAATAAGTCAGCTTGAAGGTTTAAGGGAAGCAACAGATGAAAACATAAGAGGCATTAAAACAGATGCTGCTAAAAATTTAAATATTCTTGTAAACACGTTCCATGATAATATGGACGAAATAAACTTACAAATGAGAACAGATCTGTTTGAATTAACAAAAAATGTTGGTATTGAAATAAGAAAACTAGTTGTTATTACTCAAACTACCATGCAATCAATGGTTAAAAATAATAAAATAATTGGTACCGATATGATGAATGGTTTAATTAATTCTATGAATGCACAAAAAGGTAAACTCATACAAGCAGCTCGTTCTATTGCAGATACCATAGCTAGTACATTACGTAATTCATTACAAATCAAATCACCAAGTAAAGTTATGGTGGATATAGGAACTAATGTTACAGATGGTTTAACTGATGGTATCAAATTAAAACAGAATATGGTTATCAATGCTATGGAAGGTGTTTCGACATCTATTAAAACAGGAGCTCAAACAGGTATGAGTAACTTAACAAATGCTATTAGAGGTTCGTCTAATGAAAACATTTCTATTAATCTTGTAGTTGATGGTAAAACACTAGCTAATGTAATGGCTCCTCATCAACACGCCTTACAAAGATCTTATAGTAGAGGAGTTGGTATTGCATGATAGGATTCACATATGATTTATTGAATTCTTTAACAGATTTTAATCTTGTAGCGAAGTCAGTAGATAGACCATTACTACCTTCGCTAAGAAAAAGAGAATTGATTGTACCAGGAAAACATGGATCATGGGATTTTGGTAATAATGTATATGAAAATAGAATAATTGTCATAGAGATACAGTATATAGGAACATCTATGGCTGAATTACGAAGTCGAGCAAGAGATATAGCATATTGGTTGAGTTCATTAACCTATAAAAGTCTTATATTTGATGATGAAACAGACAAATACTATGTAGCTAAAATCTATGAAGGTGTTAGTCTAGAATCATTATTTATAGTAGGTAGAGCTTCACTATTATTTGAGTGTCAACCTCATGCTTTATCAACTACTTTATCAGACGTAACAATATCATTATAGGAGGATATTTATGTTTACAGCAAAACTTAATACAAGAGTAACAATTGAAGCAAAGATTATTAGAGGTAAAGATGGATCTGAGGAAGATCTAGGCGTTATCTGTGATAGTGATAATAATGATCTTGAACTAATTGTATTAGAAAAAGAAAAAGAATTAGAAAAGCAAAAGTCTATATTAGGAGGTAATGTATAATGGCTGACGTTGTAAAAATTGTCAATAATGGTTTAGCAATAACAAGTGCTTTACTTAGTGGTGAATCTGTAGTAAGTCCTAAATGGGTTGGTTGGGGTGTAGGAACAACTGCTCCAGTAGTTGGAAATACATCATTAGAGACTGCATCTGCAGAAGCAAGAACTGTTGGTACACAGACACAACAAACGACTACTACAACAGATGATACTTATCAAGTAGTAGCGTTAATCACTTGTACTGGTGCTGGCAAAGCTATAACAGAGGTTGCTGTATTCAATCATTTAACAAATGTTGTAATGTATCTAAGAGCAACATTTAGTGCAATCAATGTATCAGTAGGTGATTCTATTCAGTTTACTATTAAATCAGTTTTAGATAACCCTTAATGATTATTTAAGGTCAGAAGGGGTATTGATACCTCTTCTGATTTTAAAATTTTAATTTTTATGCACGCATAAAAGGAGGTAGAAACATGTCAACAACTATTAACTTACAAGTTAGTGCGAATGAAGATGATGGATATTCATATTCTGGTGGTTATAATTTTACAGACAAACTTTATACTAATTTAATGCTAATTGGTGGAGCAGCTGATACATTGATTAATCAAGGATCACTTTCTATATGGATGTTATTTAAAAATGTAGCTGTTCCTCAAGGTGTAACTATATTGGAATCAATATTAACATACACATCAGTGCTTGATAGTACTGATGTTATTACTACAAAAGTATATGCTAATGATGTTGATAATGCAGTAGCACCTACAAGTTATAATATATGGCAAAATAAAGTAAGAACTACAGCATATACTGATTGGGCTTTAGGATCATGGCTAAGAGATACAGAATATGATTCTCCAGATATAAAAAGTGTTATACAAGAAGTAGTTAATAGAGTAGGATGGGTATCTGGTAATGATATTTTGATTTTACATAATCCTGTTGGTACCATTCAAATGGGTAGACGGAAGAGACCATTTGACTATAATGATGATTCAGCAAAAGCTACAAAATTAGAAATTACATATTTTTCACCAATAGAATATACTAAAACACTTACTGGAACAATGAATTTGTCAGGTAGTAGTATTGTTAAAACTAATCAGTTTGTTAAAACACTTACTGGATTAATGAATGTAACAGGTACTGTTGATCGTTATTATCCAACACCTTCTTATTATGATTTACCATATCTAGGTACATTTGGTATAAAAACAGCTCAAGAAGGAGCTCAATTTGATATTATAGTAACTGGTACTTTTGTAAGTTTTAAATTAACATTCAATGGAAAAACATTGGTTTATTTAGAAGATGTTATAAGTCAAACTATTACCATTGATAATATTAATAAGACAGTTAAGAATGGATCAGTGAATAAGATGTCTAAATTTATAGGAGATTTTCTATACTTTAATAATAAGGATTTAAATAGTCAAATAGAAATAACCATTTATGGTACAGCTTCTTTTCAATTTATTTACAGAGAAATGTATGCATAAAATTTTATTTAGATTGGATGTGAGAATGAAATGTCAACAACTCTTAATTTACAAGTTAATAATACAGCAAATGATGGATATGCAGAAATTACATTTGAAGGATTCGGTACATTTTCTGTATATATTGGTAATTTTGATGGCGATCATGTTGACGGATGGTTATTATTTACAAATGTTACTGTTCCTCAAGGAGCAACTATTGATGAAGCATTGTTAACTTATAAATCCGACGGAAGTGTAAGTGGTACAGTTACATCACAAATATATGCTCATGATACTGATGATGCAGCATCACCTACTTCAATAAGTGATTGGGAAACTAAAGAAAGTAATATGACTACAGCAAATGTTTCTTGGAGTATGGAGTCATGGACATCTGGTACAGATTATGAGTCCCCAGATATAAAAAGTATCATACAAGAAATAGTTGATAGAGTAGGATGGGCATCTGGTAATGATATATTAATAATGCATTTGAGTACAGAAAATTCAAGTGATATCTATAAAACCCCATATGATTATGAAGATAATTCTGCATATGCTGCAAAGTTAGATATTGAGTATACAGCTGGAACACAGTATGACAAAACACTTACAGCTAATATGAATATGTCAGGTGATATTGATTATGGACCAGTAGTTGCAAAAGAACTTACAGCAAATATGACTATGACACCTGTTAATTCTAGAAAGTTTACAACTGTAAGTGTATCAGTAATAGCTGCAAATAAAGATGGACGTGAATATGATGAAGGATCATTTACTAATGCT
>Ga0207997_1000739_pt1 | contig 16654 bp, 28 predicted proteins | sample AntAceMetag02UKN_FD_184777 | JGI IMG/M metagenome (GOLD analysis project Ga0207997, IMG submission 184777) | Saline lake microbial communities from Ace Lake, Antarctica - Antarctic Ace Lake Metagenome 02UKN (SPAdes) (version 2) | ecosystem: Environmental > Aquatic > Non-marine Saline and...
GCGCATGCGGAAGAAAGGATTTGAACCTTCGTAAGCACTAAGCTACTGGATCCTTAGTCCAGCCCGTTTGACCACTCCGGCACTTCCGCGCTTCCTTTAAAAATATCAGAAATTCTTCATATAAAAAGCTTTATAAATAAGGTTTTTCTTAAAAAATTGAGACGGCCATAGTAGGTTGGTTCTACCTAATCCCATTCCGAACTTAGAAGTCAAGCTTCCTACGCCATATGTGTTAGTGGCCGACAAGCTGCGAAGTATTGGTGCTGTCTCTTCATTTTATTAAATGCTCTTTTAACACATCTAATTTCTTTCTTCCTAAATTATGCCCATGAGTTACTATGGCTTTTTCAAATAAGCCAAGATTATAAAACTTCTTTAAATTTTCCTGTTTCTTAGGTAAATATATCTTGTACATATAACCAGTATATTGATTATACCTACATAGCCTAAATTCTAAATCAAATTCTTTTAACAATTCAACTATTTGTTTAATAATCTTCTCACTTTTTAAATCCCCCATAATCCTTCCTTTAAAGGAAATAGATCCTTCATCTTCAAAGAATGCTTTGAGAAATTCTAACTTTATTTTTTTATCTGCCTTTATTATTTTTTTAGGTATAAAGATACTCTCATTAGAAGTAGAATAAGAGGCAAAATATTTTTGTAAATCTTCAAAAATTAATTTGGATTTAAAAGTAATTTTATAACAATTAAAACCTTTTTTGTTCTTAGAAATTTCTAAAGAAGTTGGAAGAACTCCATAAGTTTTTTTTATGTCTAAAGCAAATTGATCAATTAAATCTTTAGAAGAATTAATGTATCTTAGAAAATAATGATATCCTGATTTATACATAGTTCCATCAAACAATAAATGCGCAATAACTCTAACCTTTGCCAAAGTAAGATAAGATAGTTGATTTTTTATTCTCTTTGTAATTCCTTTTACTTCTTTATGGTACCTTACTTCTCCTTCCTTATCAAATTTAATTCCTCTTACTTTTGAGTGGACAAATTTTGTTGATTTATTTATGGTTTTAGAAATTTCTCTATAAGAATATCCTTTTCTTCTTAACTCTTTTGCTTTCTCTATAATCATAATTATATTAGGCTCCTAAACTATATAAAGTTTTCGGCTCCTAAAAACTTATAAATATTTGAATCTTATATAATTTATGAAACTTCAAAAAAGATCCTCCAGAAAATATAAAAATAAGGAATATCACAAATACATCTTGGTTATTCCAAACAAGGAAATTAAAAAAAGCGGGTTTAAAGAAGGACAAGAATTAAAAATTGAAACTAAAAAGGATGAAATAAAAATAAAGAAATGAAAAAAGCAACATCAAAAGCAGATGCTAAAAAGCAAATTGAAGAATTCTTTGAAAATATTAAAGATAAATCTCCTAAAGATATTAAGAAAATAAAAAAATTTGCAATGCGTTATAAAATTCCATTAAAAGAAAATAGAAAATTATTTTGTAAAAATTGTTTGAATCCTCACAAAAACCCAAGCATAAGAGTAAAAGATGGTTTAATTAAAATAAATTGTGGAGAATGTGGTTATACAAGTCAGTGGAAGATTAAATAACTTTATACCCTTTTGTTTCTAAAATTCTTTTTACACTTTCATCTATTCTTTCTTCTGATATTTCTCCTTTTTCTACTGCTTTTTCTAATTCAAAAATTCTTTTCTTTATTTTTTTATATCCTGAATTAACATAAGTATCTACAATTATATCATTTCCTGCCAAAATTAAATCAGGATAAACTTTTTTAAAATTAAATAAATATGAAATCCTTAAACACATCATTGTTACTGCATCTGTAATTATTAATCCTTCAAATTTATTTCTTAGAGGGCTTATTACTTCTTTTGAAATTGTTGCTTGCTTTCCTTTTGAATCTACAGCTCCATAAACTATTGGATGCCCAATCATAATTACATCAACTTTGTTTTCTATTGCATAATTAAAATATTCCAAATCTTCTAGAAAAATTTCTGTTTTATATTTAATTATGTGTGGATTTTTTATCATGCTTCCTCCTGGATAATGCTTTGCTGTTGAAAGAATTTCATTTTTATGCAAGCCTTGAACATATTCTTTTATCTTTTCTTTGACTTCTTCCTCAGAACCTGTAAAACTTCTTCCAATCCAAACTTTATTTCTAATTTCCACAACAGGAGAAAAATCTAAATTAAATCCTAAATCTTTTAAAATCTCCCCATGTTCTTTCCCAAGCTCATAAGCTTCTTCTTTTGATTTTATTTCTCCAAAATTCTTGCTCTTATAAAATTCTTCAAAAGGGTTCCAATATCCTTCCATATCTGTTGCTACAAAAAGTTTTATCTTAGAGTTATTTTGATAAAATTCTATTGGTTTTTTATAATCTTCTCTTGCACTTCCTTTATTTAAAAAAATTCCTCCAATATATAATTCTTCTAGATATCTTTTATCTAATTTTTCTGGTTTAATGATGATTAATTGGCCTATTTTCTCTTGCAAAGTCATATTTGTTAAAGATATTTCTTTTTTCATTTCAGATTCTCCAAAAGATAGAATATTAACACTATTAAAGATTATAAAGATTATTAAAATAAATAATAAAAATACTTTCTTTAACATAATTAAAAAGGATTATAAATCTAAATAAAACTTACGATTTCTTAAATTTCCCAATTAACTCTACAAAGTCTTCTTGGCCTAAGAAAACAGACCTGCAGCAATATCTTTCTAGCCCTAAATCATCTAAAACCTTTTTTGAAGATTCGCCTGCTGCTACTCTTTTTTTATATTCTTCCCACAAGTGGCCTATTGGCTTTCCGCATGAAAAACAACGCACCGGAATTATGATTTTAAGCTCCTGAAACTATATTTTATTTTCATTATTTAATTTAAATCTTAAAGGATAGTCTTCAGCTAAAATAAAGCCAAATTCCCTTAACAATCCTAATTCTGAGTAAACTTTCGACTTTTTTAAAGCTTTCGCAATCTCTTTTTGTGTGGAAAAAGTATTTTTTTTTATATAATTTAAAACATTCTTTAAATCAGAAGGAATTTCCCCTTCACCTTTGCATAAAAATAAACTATGATTCCTCTTTTTTTTATGTTTTAGATGGGGGAAAATATTATCATAAAAAGCTTTCTTATTATAAGAAATTAAACAACCCCCGTCATAATTTTTATATAAATCCAATTCTCCAAGAAATTTGGAATATGTTTTTATTAATCCTTTATTTTTACATGCCCACCTAAAAGATTTATTATAAAATGAAACATTCCCCTCTGCATCAAATAAACCTGCAAAAAAAATTCTTAGATCTAAATGCTTAAGAAGATCTTCAATATTTTCTAAAAGATAATAGAAGAAAGAAGAAAGAATACCATTAGTTACATGTGTTGATATTGCCCACCCTTTTCCAGGCCTATCTATTATTATTTTTTTATAATATGGAATTTCTGGCACAATTTCATTTTGTTTTATGTAAAGAAATCTTTTTGGTTTTTGAAAAATACTTTTTAAAAATCTTTCTGAAAAATCTAAGATATTTTCTTCTTGATTAAAAATACCAAATCTCTTTCCCCCGCTTCTATCTCCGCACCATAGCCCGAAAAAATAAACAAAATCATCCCCCAAATTAAATTTAGAAGGAATTTTAATCTCAAAATCTTTAAACCCTTCCTTTGTAAAATTATTGTAATTTAAAATAAAATAATCCTCCTCTTCTTTAAATCTTAGAGAACGCAAATTAGAATTCACCAAGGGAAGATATTTATGAAACCATTTTGAAAAATCTAATTTTCCATTTGAAATAATTTCGTTTAAAGAAGGCATGTTTTTTCTAATTTCCTCAAAATAATCTTTTCTTTTCTTCCTTCCAATTTCAAGACAACCTTCAATAATCTCTTTTTTATTTTTAATTTCTAAAACATTTTCATGTAACTCTTGAATTTTTGTGATTTCTAAACTAATTAATTTTTCAATCAATTCTTTTTGGACTGTTTTAAAATAAATATTTTTATATGCTCGAATTGATGAAGCTGGAAGTCCTAAAATTTCCCCTGCCCTAAATGAATTTCCAAACATATTTATTAATTTTTCAAAGATTTTCTTCTGAAAGAGAGGATTTAATTTGAACATGATTTGTTCCATAGAAAATTAAAGATAGTGTGCCTTAAATACTTTTCTTTTTAGTAACATCTAACTGGAACTATCATATTATTATTGCTTAAAGATTGTTTTTAAAACTTGCGATTAGATAAATTTAAATACATACTCTAATCATTAATTTTGAGGTGTGGTGCCTCAGAACCTAATTCTGAGAAAATTAAGATGAAACAAGAAATAGCAATAGAATTAAAACATGTGGAAAAACATTATGAAATGGGACACAGTTTAGTCAAAGCTTTGGATGGGGTAAATGTAAAGATAAACAAGGGAGATTTTGTTGCAATTGTTGGACCAAGTGGTTCTGGAAAAAGTACAATGATGAACATGGTTGGTGCTTTAGATCTTCCAACAAAAGGAAATGTTTGGCTCGATGGTCAAAATATTGAACATTTTGAAGAATCAGATTTAGCTCAATTAAGAGGTAGAAAAATAGGGTTTGTATTTCAAACATTTAATTTAATTCCCACACTTACTGCAAAAGAAAATATTGGGCTTCCAATGATGTTCCAAAAAGTTAGTGGAGATTTAAAATCAAAAAGAATTGATGAAATATTAAAAAATGTTAAATTAACTCATAGAGGAGATCATCTACCTAATGAGCTTTCAGGAGGAGAAAGACAAAGAGTTGCAATTGGGAGGGCATTAGCAAATAATCCAGAAATAATTTTGGCTGACGAACCAACAGGAAATTTAGATAGTAAAACAGGATTAGAAATTATGAGTTTGTTTAAAGAATTAAATAAAAAAGGAAAAACAATTATTTTAGTTACTCATGATTTAAATTTAGTAAAGTATGCATCGAAAGTTTTAAAAATACGAGATGGGAAGTTGGAAGGCGGAAAAATAAGAAAATGAAATATAAAATATTAATTTCACTTTGTATGATTCTTATCAGCCTGAGCTTTGCCACAGCTGTATCTATAACAGATGTTTCAAGTTCTCCTGTGGAAGTTGTTCCAGGAGAAATAATCAGTATTACAATTGAAATTGAAAATATATTTAATTATGATGTTACAAACCTTAATGTTAAATTAAACCTTTTAGGAGCAGATGTTCCTTTTGCACCTTATCAATCAAGTTCTGAAAAGTTTTTAGATAAATTAAAGGATGGTGATGAAGAGGATTTTAAATTTAAATTAATAACTCTTCCAGAAACACCTACTGGAATTTATAAAATCCCTGTTATAATAACTTATAATGATGAAGATGGAAATGATACTCTTCTTGAAGAAGGCCCAAAATTAGAATTAATCAGTGTAACTGTTAACTCTGAACCAGAACTAAAAGTTTATTTGGATGATTCTGTGGTGTTAATTAAAGGTAAAGAAAACATAGTTGTATTAAAAATAATTAACTCTGGGTTGTCTGATGTTAAATTTTTGTATATTGCTCCAAGTGATGTAACTGGTTTAAAATTTATAAGTGAAAAAGAACAATATATTGGAGATATTGATAGTGATGATTTTGACAATGTGGAATACAAAGTAATTGTTAATGCAGACGCACCTAATTCTATAACACTTTTAGTAACATTAAATTATATGGATGCTACAAATAAAGAATTTAGTGAAACTGCAAACTTAGTATTAAAAACTTATTCTTTTAAAGAAGCTGTAGAATTAGGGCTTGTTGAAAAACCAAAAATACTTGTTCCTTTAATTATTACTCTTTTAGTTGTAGCATATATTGTTTATAGAATTCTAAAAAAGAGAAAATTAAAAAAGAAAAGGAAATAAAATGAAAGACTATTTCTTCCTTGCATTTAACAATCTTAAAAGAAGAAAGCTGAGAAGTTGGTTAACTATGATTGGTATTTTCATAGGTATTGCTGCTGTTGTTGCTTTGATTTCTTTAGGACAGGGTATGCAAAATTATATTAATGAAGAATTTGAAAAACTTGGAAAAGACAAGATTATGATTCAACCAAAAAGTTTTGGGGCACCTGGTTCTGCAACAAGCCCATCCCTTGCATTAACAGAAGATGATTTAAAAGTTGTGCAAAATGTAAAAGGAGTTGAATGGGCAATTGGAATGGTCTATAAAATGGGACAAATTGAATTTAAAAAAGAGTCTCAAATAACATATCTTATTGGAATGGAACCTGAAGATATTAAGTTAATGTCTGAAATTCAAAGTTTTGATATAAAAGATGGAAGATGGTTTAAACCAGGAGATAAATATAAAGTTGTTGTGGGATACAACCATGGATATAAAGATTTATGGGAAAGGCAAGTAGAAGTTGGAGACACTATGAAAATAGAAGGACAAGAATTCAAAGTTATTGGAATTGTGGATAAAATAGGAAACCAATATGATGATGCACAAGTTTATGCTCCTAAAGAAGTTATAAGCGACCTCTTAGGTATAGGAAATGAATTAGGATATGTTATGGCTAAGACGGCTCAAGGGTATAATCCAGAAGATGTTGCAGAAACAATTGAAAGAAAATTGAGAAAGTTCAGGGATGAAAAAGAAGACCAAGAAACTTTTAGTGTTCAAACTTCTGAACAATTGCTACAAAGTTTTCAAAATATTTTTGGAGTTGTGCAAGCTGTTTTAGTAGGTATTGCTGCAATTTCATTAATTGTGGGAGGTATTGGAATTATGAACACAATGTATACTTCTGTAATTGAAAGAACAAAAGAAATTGGGACAATGAAAGCTGTTGGTGCAAGAAATTCAGATGTTCTGTTAATATTTTTATTTGAATCAGGATTATTGGGATTGGTTGGGGGAGCCATTGGAATTATAATTGGAATTGGGTTAGCTAAAGGAGTTGAATATGCTTTAAGTTCTAGTGGTTTTAGTGGTTTATTACAAGCGCACATTTCTTGGGGTTTAATCTTGGGTGCTTTAGCATTTTCATTTATAATTGGAACTTTATCTGGTGTTCTTCCTGCAATGCAAGCTTCTAAGCTAAAGCCAGCAGATGCTTTACGTTACGAGTAATATTGAAGTTCGTAATGTTCTGTCAAAATTTTAATTTTGAGCTTGAGGTATGAATAATTCAAAAGTAAACACAAATCTTTAAAAACTGGTTTTCATTTTTATTTCTTAAATTAAAAAAGTGGTGTAAAATGACTAAAAAATGTATATATTGTTCAGCTGAAATTCCAGATGAAAGTGTTATAGATTTTTGTGAAAAATGTGGTAAAAATGTATGGGGTGAAAAGATGTTCAATACAATTGTGGAAAATATGAATAATGCAAAAGAAAATGGAGATTTGTGTAATAATAGAATAGATGAAACAGGGGAATTTAAACAATTTTCTTAGAAAATCCTTAAAAGATAGTTTTTTAAATAAAATACTTCTGAGTAAATTATGAGTAAAAGAAAGAAGATTAGAACCAGAGGAAAACTGCAGCTTAGTAAATATTTTCAAGAGTTTAAGAAAGGAGATTTTGTGGCTGTAATAAAGGAAAAATCAATTAAATCAAGTTTTCCTATAAGGTTACAAGGAAGAACAGGAATAGTTGAAGCTAAACGAGGAAAAGCATATATTGTTAAAATTAAAGACCAAGACAAAGAAAAACAATTTATAATTGGTCCAATACATTTAAAAAAAATAAAACAAACAAAGAAATAGACAATGATAAAAAATAATGAACCTTTGAGCATGGCAGAAGCAATAGAATATGCTAAAAAAGATAGTGAAGCTGGAAAAGAAATAATTGGATTCATAAAAAAATTCACTAAATTAAAACCAGCAGAAGCTAAAAAATTGAAAAAAAAGCTTAAAGAATTAGATTTAATCAAATTAAATGATAAACACATAGTTAAACTTGTGGACTTTCTTCCAAAGGATAGTGAAGAAGTAAATAAAATTGTTGTTGATGCTAATCTAAACGAAGATGAAAACAAAAAAATATTGGAAACAATTAAAGAATTCAAATAAGAAAAATGAGCAAAGAAGAATATGCAATCATAATAGAATACCTCCCAAATGGATATCCTTTGGAGAAGAAAATGATGCCTTTGGCACAAGCAGTGGGGGTTACAAATTTAACTCTTTTAGAAGTAATTCCTAGAAGGGGCATTGCTTTAAAACTTGGTGAAAAAGTTTATATCGGTGAAGGTAAAAGGGACAAAATATATTATATCCTTGGAAGACTTCGTAAGGAAAAAATAACAGAAACTGCAAAACAACAATTAAAAGAATTTATAAATCTTTTAGTCAAAGAGAATCATAAAAAATTTGTAGATTTTTTTAACAAATCAGATGCTATAAATAAAAGGGTCCATCAAATAGAACTTCTTCCTGGACTAGGTAAAAAACACATGCAAGAAATTTTAAAACAAAGAAAAGAAAAGGAATTTATAAGTTTTGAAGACATGAAAAAAAGAATTCAAAATCTTCCAGACCCTGAGAAAGCAATAGAAAAAAGAATTTTTCAAGAACTAACAACTTTAGAAAGACATAATTTATTTCAATAAAATGGATGAAAAAAATTCAAAAAACAAAGAATATGAAGAAAAGATAATTAGAATCCTTTCTAAAGATATAGAAGGTAAAATGAAAATTTATCCTGGTTTGACGAAAATTAAAGGTGTTTCATGGACTTTATCTAATGCTGTTTGTAAAGTTTTAAAAATTGACAAAGATAGAAAAATAGGTTCTTTAACAAAAGAAGAAATTTCAAAAATCTCTGAATTTTTGAAAAATCCTAAATTGCCTTCTTATCTTCATAATAGGAGAAGTGATTTTGAAACAGGAGAAGATAAACATTTAACAGGAGGAGATTTAGAATTAAGAAAAGATTTTGATATTAAGCGGCTTAAAAAAATAAAAAGTTACAGGGGATATAGACACATGAGTGGTCTTCCTTTGAGGGGACAGAGAACAAGAAGTAATTTTAGAAAAAATAGAAGCAAAGGAGTAGGAATTAAAAAGAAAGGTAAAAAATAACAATGAAAAGAAAACACAAAACATATTCAAAACCAAAAAGACCTTTTGACAAGACTCGGATAGAGGAAGAAGCAGTAATAAAAAAAGATTATGGATTAAAAAATAAAAAAGAAATTTGGAAAGCTGATGCGAGAATTAAATCAATAAGAGAAAAGGCTAAAAAATTAATTGGTGTTGAAGAAGAAGAACAAAAAGCATTATTTGACAAGTTAAAAAAAACAGGATTTGATGTAAATTCTATTTCAGATGTTTTATCTTTAGATAAAAAAGATTATTTAGATAGAAGATTGCAAACAATTTTAGTAAAGAAAAAATTAGCTACAACTCCTAAAAATGCTAGGCAATTAATTAATCACAAAAAGATTTTAGTTGACGGGAAAGTCGTTAATAGTCCTTCATATATTGTTCCTGTTAAATTAGAAAGTAAAATAGTTTTAAAAGAAAAACCTAAAAAGAAAGAAAATAAAATTTCTAGTGATGCTCCTCAAGAGGATCAATCCGAAAAATTAGAAAACAAGGAACAAACAAAAGAAGAAATAAAAGAAGAGGCTGCAAAATAAAATGTCTGAAAAAGAAACTAGAGAAACAAAAGTAAAGAAAGAACAAAATGTAGAAGCTGTCTTAAATATTTATGCTTCATTTAACAATACTATTGTTCATGTTACTGACATGTCAAGCAAAACCTTAGCAAAAGTTACAGGAGGTATGGTCACAAAACATGATAGACTTAAAGCAAATCCAACTATTGCAATGTTTATTGCAAAAAGGGTTGGAGAAACCTTAAAAGAAAAAGGCGTTAAATCTTTATATGTTAGAATAAGGGCAAAAACAAGAAATCCTGCTCCAGGACCAGGAGCCCATGCAATAATTAAAAGTTTATCTAGGGATGGTTTTAAAATTTTAAATATCTTAGATACAACAAGGATTCCTCGAGGCGGTCCAAAGAAAAAAGGAGGTAGAAGAGGAAGAAGAGTTTAAATACTCTTTATATCCTTTAAATAAAATGAAGATTGTAGAAAAAAAAGACAACATTTTAATCTTTACCGTAGAAGCAGATGAAAGTATATTAAATACTATAAGAAGATATGTAAACCACATTCCAGTCCTTGCTGTTGATGAAATAGAAATTTCAAAAAATGATTCTCCGTTATATGACGAAACAATTGCTCACAGAATTGGCTTAATTCCCCTAAAAAATGAAAATAAAACCAAAGGAAAACTTAAACTTAATGTAAAAAAAGAAGGAATTGTTTATTCTGAAGAATTAAAAGGGGATATAAAAGTAATTTATGACAAAATACCTATAACCTTATTAGGTAAAAACCAAGAATTAGAATTTGTTGCAAATGTTAAGACAGGTAAAGGAAGTGATCACTCAAAATTTTCTCCAGGATTAATATTTTATAGAAATGTTTTTGAAATTAAAGTTGATAAAAATTGTCCAAAAGAAGTTATTGAAAACTGTCCAAGAAATATTTTAAAATTAAAAGATGGAAAAATAATTGTTGAAGATAATTATCAATGTGACGCATGTGAATCTTGTGTTGAATATTGTAAAAAAAATGGAAAAGAGAGTATTGAAGTGGTTCCTACAAAAGAATTATTAGTTACTCTTGAATCTTTTGGTCAATTAAGTGTTGAAGATATGTTTAAGAAATCAATAGAAGTGTTAAAAAAAGATTTGGCAGAACTTGCAAAGAAGTTGTCAAAATAGAATTCTAAAGTTTTTTATATTGTCGATTTTTGGTAATTTTAAGCGGAGTTGCCGGAGTGGTCAAACGGGACGCCCTCAAGAGGCGTTAGCTTAGTGCTTACGAAGGTTCGAATCCTTTACTCCGCATGATGTCTTTCTATCACAATAATTAATTTAAATGTAAAAAATATATTTCTATAATGAACGAGATATTTTACCCTAAAGATTTCCCGGCAGAAGAATTTAATAAAAAATTGGAGGAAACTCTTAAAAACAAACCTCTTGAGGTTAAAGAAAAAGAGCTACAAGATTTTATATATGATACCTTAGAAAAGAAAGGTTCTTGTTCTATAAAAAATTTAACTAAAATCTTTATAACTTGGCCAGAAATAATTGAAGGAGTTATGAGTGCAAAAGGGTATCTTAAAGTTCATGATATTAATGAAGAAAAGTATGTCCTTAGGAATTCTCTTGCTAGATAATTTTATCAGAAATCTTTATAAACCAAATATTACTCAAACTTTTACCTGCGAGTTAGCGCGCGAGCGGGAGTTAATACTCTTTCTCGTTAATTAATATGAAAACAAAATCAAAAATAGAAAAACAATTGCAAAGAAAAACAAATTCAATTTTAGTTGAAACTATTATTGCCTGCAAAAAAAATAAAGCTTGGTTTAAAGTTGCTGAGATTTTATCAGGTCCTAGAAGAAATAGAATAAACATAAATTTAGAGGGATTAAATGAAAAAATAAAAGATGAAAAGATTGCCGTAGTTCCTGGAAAAATTTTATCACAAGGTGAATTAGATAAAAAGATAAAGATTGTTGCCCTTGGTTTTTCAGAAAAAGCAAAAGAAAAAATTAAAAAATTTGGAAATGAAACTTTAACTATATTAGAAGAAATTAAAAAAAATCCAGAAGCAAAAGGGGTTAAAATATTAAAATGAAAATAATAGATGGAAAAGGAGCTGTTTTGGGAAGGTTGGCTAGCTATGTTGCTAAAGAAGTTTTGAAAGGTGAAGAAACAATTATTTTAAATTGCGAACAAATAATAATTACAGGAAGTAAAAAAAATATTGAAGAATCTTTTCATGAAAAAAGAAGCAGGGTTGGAAGTAGCCAAAAAGGACCAAAACATTCAAAATCAAGTGAAAAAATTGTTAAAAGAACAATAAGAGGGATGTTACCTGAACATAGATTTGGGAGAGGGCGAGAAGCTTTTAAAAGAATAAAATGTTATGTTGGAGTTCCAAAAGAATTTCAAGAGTCCAAAACAATTAAAGCAGGTAAAGAAAAACCAAATAAGTTTATACAAATAAAGGAAGTTTCAAAATAAAATGACAACAAAAATAATTGCCTCAGGAAAAAGAAAAACTGCTATAGCAAGAGCTATTCTTATAGAAGGTTCTGGAAAAATTAGCATAAATAAAAAAGATTATAAAAATTTGCAGATGTTTGATAAACTTAAAATAGAAGAGCCTTTGAGGATTGCAGAAAAAACATTAGGTAAATTAAATTTTGATGTTTTTATTAATGTTAAAGGTGGTGGAGAAAAAGGACAGGTTGAAGCTGCTAGACTTGCCTTGGCGAGAGTTATTGTAAAATTTTCAAATAATGAACAACTAATAAAAGCTTATTCAGATTATGATAAAAACTTATTAATAGCAGATATTCGAAGAAAAGAAACTTATAAACCAGGAGATAGTAAAGCTAGAAAGAAAAGACAGAGTTCTAAGCGTTAGGTTTCTTAATTCCTAACTTTCCTAATTTATTTTGAACATGATTAAATAATGTTGAAGAAATAATTGGCTCGTGATTGCCGTCGTGAACTTCATTATTAAATTTTATTTTTCCTATGTATGTAAAGTTTGTTAAGATTTTTTTTAAACCATTTACAGATAAATTATGTTTTCTTGCTAGCTGAGATAAAGAAATTTTCTCATTTAAAAATTCCTCGAAAATCTCTCTTACTTCTTCTGAATTTTTTGCTGGAATTAATTTATTGTTTTCTATCCTATATCCAAAAGCAGGACGTGACATTAAATTTCCTTTTGATGCTTTATTAATCATTCCTTGCTTTTGAATTGCTCCTCTTGACTTTTCTTCTTCAAATTCGTATCCACATTTTGGGCATTTCATTTTAATATTCTATCAAGTTTCTTAAATAGTTGCTTATTGTTTTTATATAAAATAGTTTTCATACCTAATTTTTTAGCTGGGTTGTTGTTCCATTCTTGATTGTCAATAAATAAAGTTTGTTTTGCTGGAAGTTTTAGTTTTTTTAGAATAAGTTTGTAAATCTTTGGATTAGGTTTCCTTACACCCACATCACAAGAAACCACAACTTCATCAAATCTTTTGTATAATTTTGAAGGCATTAAAGCTTCTTTAGAAAGATACCATTGGTCTGATAAAACAGCTATTTTATATCCTTGTTTTTTTAGTTCAAATGCTTTTTTAAACAATTGTTTATTTTGTTTGAAATTTTTTCTATAAGCTTTTAGGACTATTTTTTCTAATTTTTTTACAGAAACTTTGGTGTTTTTTGCAATTATTTTTAATGCTTTAGCACGAGAAATCTTTCCTTCTATTGTTTTTGCATAAGTAGTATCTATTGCATCAAACCATTGATCTAAGGATATTTTTAAGTCCTTAGCAACATCTAAATGTACACTGTTCCTTTGTTTATTATCTACAAAAATATATTCTCCTAATGCTAAAACACCTCCAACATCAAAAATAATTGCTTTAATTTCTCCTCTTTTCATATTTCAGATTGCGCGAACTTGTTTAAATAAACTTGGGTAATGTAATGAAACATAAACACTTAAATACTTTTTTTCGAATTTATTTTTTCTTTTTGATTAATTCTTTTTGATTAATTATCATAATTATAACTGCAGGTACAAGAAATAGCCAATCAATTACAATGGCTAAAACTATACAACCAAGCGCTATTATTGAAAGAATTGTTACTTTTTTGTTTTTCATATAATACATTCTCCTTGTATCCAATATACTACTTCTTGATTTTGGCATGCAAAACATGAATTGCTAAAAGTTTCTTTAATAGGGTATCCACATACAGGATCATATAAAGTCATGCATATCCCTCCTAGTTCTTTGGTTGAACAAAAATTCTCAATTATTTCTGTAAATGTTTGATTATTATTTATACATTGCCTAGGGTAGCTTTCCATTACTGGATTTCCTTTTGCAATACATTCTTTAAAATTATTTACTTTTCCATCAACACAATAACCTGTTGGTTTTTCGGCATTTGAAGCCCCATGTTTGACCCAATCTCCATCTACACAAATGTAATCATCTTCTTGAGTAATTAATCTAACTGTGAAGATTAAAATAATTATTATTAAAATAATCAACAACCATTTTCTTTTTTTCATATGATTATTATCTCATCAAGAGGGGATTTAATTTGTTTTAAAATATTGCAAATCACTTCTACTGCTTCCTTCAATGTTTTAGGTAAAATTCTCATTTTTAACTCCAACCTAATTGTTTTATTTTTTGTTGAACCTGTCTAAATAATTGTTGGTCTAATATTGCCTCATGTTGACCCTCTGATTCTTTATTATCAAACCTCACTTTTCCAAGATATGTTGTGTTTCTAAGAAGTTTTTTCATTCCTGTGGGGGTCATATTAGATTTTTTAGCTAATTGAGTTAAACTTATATCAGAATCTAAAAATTCTTGGAAGATTTGCTTAATTTCATTGGAATTTTCATCTGGAATTAACATTTTATTAATTATTTTATAGCCTTTTGGGGCTTTTGTTATGTGCTTTCCTTTGGCAAAAGAACTTTTCATTCCAGTTTTAGTCTTTCTGGATATAGAGTATTGTGAAGATCTAAAAGTATTTAATATTGTTCCATCAATCTTTTCATCTAAATATTTTAAAAATAATTTTTCAGAATCAGGAGCATAATTATGACAAATAGAACACAAAGTTACTAAATTATCTAAAATATCTAGTCCTCCGAAAACCTTAGAAGTTATGTGATGTACCTCTAAATCACTCGCGCTTAAGTCTATAAAATTGCATTTTTGACATGTAAAACCATCTCTACTAAATACTTGATTTCTTAAATTATCCTCCATTATTTACCTCCCTTCCCTATCTTATTTGCCTTATTATAAAGATCCTCACTAATTAATGCCTTATGTTTCCCATCATATAGTTGTCCATTATACTTTATTTTCCCCAAGTAAGTTGTATTTTTAATTATTTGATATAGTGTGGAAGAAGGGATATTGAACTTTTTGCATATTTCTTTATATGAAATACCTGATGCCCACATCTCAAAAATTTCTTGCACCTTTTCTGAATTTTCAGGATCAGGAACTAATTTTTTATTTTGATATACATATCCTAAAGGTGCTCTGTAAAGAGTTTCCCCCAGTTGTATTTTTCTATCAAACGCTAATTTAACTCTTTCTTTTACCATGCCTCTTTCTAATTGTGCAAAAACACCTATTATCTGAAAAAAAGCTTCTCCCATAGCAGTAGTAGTGTCTATTTGTTCTGTAACTGAAGTAAAATTAATATTTTTTGCCTTTAAATTATCAAGAGTTGTTATTAAATCCCTTAATTTTCTTGAAAATCTGTCTATTTTATATACAAGAATTATCTCAAATTTCTTTTCTTCAACATCTCTTAACATTAGTTCAAGAGCAGGACGATTCATAGTTCCTGCAGAATATCCTGCGTCTTTGTAAACCTTAAAAACATTCCAGTCTCTTGCATTACAAAAAGATTTACATTTATCAATTTGTGCATCTACACTTAAACCTTCTTTAGCTTGCTCTTCTGTACTGACACGTGAATACACAGCTACACGTGGCCTTTTGTCATCTTTATTATCTTTATCCATGGTATTTAGTTTTAATTTTTAGAGGCCTCAATTTTATTTTATAAGCCATGCACTCTGGAAATTGGTATTTCTTAAAGAGTTCTTCAAATTTTGTTTTGACTTTAGTTCTATCTTTTGCAAGAATTTTTATTCTGGCCATTGTCCCTTCTCTATGTTTATAAAACTTAATGATTAGACGAAGACCTAATTTTTTATTTATTAGATTTAATAAAGATATTAATCCTTTTTCATGAAATAATTTAGAAGTTATTGTAAAATCTCTCTCTCTTGATTGTAATCCTCCATCATCTAGGTACCAAATAAAGAAACCTAACCAATCTATTTTTCCAACATAATCGTTAATTAAATTATTCTTCCCTTTCTTAGAATTATAAAAATTTTCCCTAAGGCTTGTAAATATTGGGTGTGTTGGTGTAAAAAGTTCTATTCTTGATATTTTTGGTTTTAATTCTTCTAACATATTGGCCTTCCATTTTAAATATTCTTTTTGTTTTTCTCCGTGTCCTTCCCTGAAACAATACTCTTTACTTTTGTTGGAATTTTTTGTTATAAACCCGTCTCCTAATAAAGAGCCTATAATTATTTGTTGAGTTTCATAGGAAAAATCATCAAATTTTAAATTCCAATCTAAAATCTTGTGGGGGTTTTTTACATTTTTTCTTGCTTCTTTTCCGTGTTGTGATTTAAATTCTTTTGATTTGAAAATTCCTAACCTTCTACATTTAATTGCTATGGCTATTGGGCTACGAGTTTTAATTAGTTTTGATAAATCATAACTTGAAATAATGGTTCCTTTTTCTTTTAAAATATTCATTTCTTTTTCTGTCCATTGAATTTGCCTTCTCACCATTTTTTGAGTTTTCTCTTCATTTTTCCTCTTTTAAGCGTGAACTTAGGGGTTTTCCTTTCAAGAAGGGAACCCTTATTAACACAATATTATAGCCTTGTTGGAAGAAATATATAAACTTTTTGGTTTTAATACATAAATTT
>Ga0207997_1000742_pt1 | contig 16631 bp, 19 predicted proteins | sample AntAceMetag02UKN_FD_184777 | JGI IMG/M metagenome (GOLD analysis project Ga0207997, IMG submission 184777) | Saline lake microbial communities from Ace Lake, Antarctica - Antarctic Ace Lake Metagenome 02UKN (SPAdes) (version 2) | ecosystem: Environmental > Aquatic > Non-marine Saline and...
TTCAATATTAAAGCTAAACTAATTTTATGACCAGAGAAGAAGCAATAGAAGATATATTAGATGAAATAGGAGATGCCCTCGTAATATCTACTACTGGTAACGGTTTTAAAAAGGGACATAAACCTTGGAATAAGGGAATTAAGGGTATTCATTTATCTCCTAAGACTGAATTTACAAGTGAAGGTGTTAAAGAATTTTGGGCTGACAAAAAAAATAGAAAAAAGATAATTGATTCTCAATCTAACACTAATCATTGGCGTTGGAAAGATGAAGGTGGTGAATTTAAACATAGTCAAGGAAGATATTTTATAAAACATCTTGGTAAATGGATATTAAGAGCAAGATATATATATCAAAAAATTAATAATTTATTATTAGATGAAAAAAATATAATTCACCATATTGATGGTGATATTACTAATGATAATATAGATAACCTTGAATTACATAATAGAAAATCTCATGCTAAATTGCATGCTAAATTAAATAAAATATTATGACGAGAGAAAATGCTATAAGGGAAATTTTTAGTTCTTTAGAAGACAATGATTTGGTTATAACTACAACTGGAAAGATAAGTAGAGAAGCGTACTTTATTTATAAAGAAAAAAAATATAAGTTTGGTTTGTTTCCAATGATGGGTTCTATGGGACACGCTCTTCCTATAGGGATAGGTGTAGCTATGGCTACAGATAAAGATGTTGTAGTGTTAGATGGTGATGGTGCTATACTTATGCAGATGGGTGCTATTACTACATATCTACATTATTACCCTATAAATTTAAGACATATTATATTAAATAATAATTGTTATGATTCTACTGGTGGACAACCTACTACATTCAATGGATATTTATTTCCATTATCAGAAGTTAAGGATGTAGAAAAAGGAGCAAGAGATGACCTCGGTAGAATACCATTGACGCCTAAACAAATAGTAAAAAATTTTTATGAAAAATCAAGAGACTAATACTCTTATGTATTATGAAGTTCCAGCTAACCCTACAATAGAGTTTGCTGATAGACTTATAAATAGATTTAAGAAATTTGATGAGATTATATCTATTGGAGGTGGCTCTACAATAGATGTTGGGAAATGGATAGCTACCAAGCTACATATATATCATAAAGCTATCCCTACAACAGCTGGCACTGGTAGTGAGGTTACTTCTTATGCTGTCCTAACCACTAATGGTATAAAGAAAACATATAATGTAAATAAACCAGATGAGTATGAGCTTATACCTAAATGGTTAGAATCATTAGATTATGTGGGTCGTGTTTCTGGGGCATTAGATGCTCTATGCCACGCTATAGAATCACAATGGTCTCCTGAATCAACACCAGAATCTATTATGTATGCTCAAATAGCAGAGAGCATTATATGGGAACACATAGAAGAATTTTGTAAACATGGATTTGCTCTTAAGGAAATGCTTGAAGCGGCTAATTATGCAGGTAGGGCCATAGAAATAACAGCTACTTCTCAAGTACACGCACTATCATATTATCTCACAGAGAAACATAATATACCACACGGAATAGCAGTTGGAATGATGATGGCAGATGAAAGTAGTCGTAATTATCCTAAAGTACATAATCTATTATTAGATTTAGGTATTGATTATGTTAGAGTGATGGAAAAAGTTGATACGAAAGCACTACAAAATAGAGCTAAAAAATCAGAAAGGTATACAAATATATGACAATAGGATATCTACCTATGAGTGCTGACCTATTCCATGTAGGACATTTAAGAGCTATAGAGCAATGTTATAAACTATGTGATGTGCTTGTTATAGGGCTACTTAGTGATGCTGCTATTAAAAAGTATAAGGGTAATACCCCAATAATACCATATAATGAAAGAGAAGAGATAATAAAGCACTCTGGAATATTATTAGTTGTGGCCAAGCAACATAGTATTAACCCTAATAACAACCTTAAAGAGCATAAAATAGATGTTATGTTTTCTAGTGATGGGTTTGAGGAGTCTGAAAAGAGGGCAGCTAAGAAACATAAGGTTAGACTTGAGAAGTTTGACTACTATAAGAAACAAAGCACTACAAAAATAAAGAAGAAAATATATGACCAAACCAGAAGTGAGGGAACTAAAAAAACTACTGCACCAGTTAGTAGTAGTAAGGGATAAAAAGTGTCTTAAGTGTGATAACACTAAGAAATTACATGTGTCTCATATCTATCCTAAAGGTGGCTATCCTCACATGAAATGGATGCCTAGAAATGTTAAAGCTCTTTGTTTTTTTCATCATATTCAATGGTGGCACAAGAACCCAATAGAGGCTAGTGAGTGGTATAAAAAAACTTATCCTAAAAATGCTAAGTATCTTAAAAAGAAATCATTAGAAAATACAGGTAGAAGAAAACATTTAGATTTTAAATATAATAAACGAATATTAGAAAGGGAAATAAAAAAATGCTCCGCCTAACTAAAAAACAAAAGGATGTATTTACAATCATAACAAACTATATTAATAAACACAATAGTTCTCCTCCTATAAGGACTATTAGGGATATTATAGATTCATCATTAAGTCATATAGCTATTAATGATAGACTTAAAGCGTTAGTTGTAAAGGGGTATCTTGAGAATAATAAAGGTAAATATTACCCTACAACCGAAGGACTAGACCAATTATTATTAGATGCCAATGACCTAGCAAGAATTAAGATAACAAATAAATAAACTTTATAATGAAAGAATTAGGAGAGAAACTTTATAAACTTCAACAAGAAGCTATAAAATTTAAGTCTATTCTAAATGAGGCTAAGATAGCTCTTGGTATAATTTTAAATCAACTTAAGGAGATTTATGATAACGGAGAATTTGAGGGTATTCCAGAACTTGACCCTAATGATACTAGCTTCAATCAATTTCTTGCTGAATTACATCTCAATAGAAGAAGAGTCCATCAGATAATGAGTAATGCTAAATATCTTTTAGGGCTTGAAACACAGGTTGATATGTATTCTTATTTAGATTCATCTGTGATAGATTTATGTCGTAAAAAAAACCTTGACCCTACAGAATATATATATAATAGTTTCAGTGATATTTTAGAATTAACAAAATAAAAAGATAAACAAGTAAATGTTCATCTTTTGTATATAAAACGCTGTATGGACCTCACGCGAGCTCTCACAGCGTGCTATCTTGGTGTAAGGAACTTACTATAGCTAAAACCTTCTCCTAATTCTTCTAGCTCTTTTTGATATGCTTCTATCAAATCTCTCTCCGTAAATGATTCTTGTAAGTTTTTATCTATATCATATATTCTAGCACCTGTCAATAGTGATAATATTTTATCAATAGTTTCAACATCATTACCAAATGCTTTATCTAATGAACTTTGAAATCTAGATGTAGGAAGATTTCTTAATAAATGTAATGCTCCTGAATCAGCTTTATAATAAGTTTTACCATCTTTACCTTCATAAGATTTAACATTAAATACATCTTTAATAATCTTAGGCATTCTATCATCCATTAAGAGCTTAGCAGTAGGCTCTTTTATTGATTTCAAATCAACAATTTGTTTTTGTCTGAAAAAATCAAATCCTGTTTTAGCCTCTACAGGATATTTAATTAAAGGATTTAAACTCATAAGAGAAGTTCTTATAGGGTCAGTTACTCTCTCCATAAACTCCTGTATAGGTAGGTCAAAACTAGATACAATAGAACCCTCACTTATTTTAAATCCTAATCCTTGTTGCGCCCAAGGTGGAATACCCTTAAGGTCTTCTTCAGTAGGTTTAGAACCACCAAATATTTCACTAAGAGAATTAGTAAATTTGAGTTGATTTAATATTCTTTCAGGATGTTTAACTAATGTTGTAGTCTGTAATACTGCATTTTTTCTAGCAAATGTATAAAAAGGTATAAGTCTTTTCATAACAGACGCTTCAAATTTAGTTATTTTACTATAATCAAACCCTGCTCTTTCTGCTAACTTAAATGCTTCATCTAAAGAAAATCCTTTTCTTAATGCTGTTATAGTAGCATGTGCTTTTTGTTGTGTTTCTATAAAATTACCAGCTTTCCTACCAATATTTAATCCTTTTAGTTTAATAGAACCATCAACCATTTCAGTAACTTCATCACCCAAGTCAGAAACATACCTAGATGCTCTTCCAAATCTCTCTATTATTTTTCTATAAAATTCTTTAAAACTTCCTGTAAATCCTTTAGTTTTTAAAATATCATTTGATTTTGCCATTGTTTTAAAACCACCAGTAAGATTATCTAATCTAAAAACAGCAGAACCTAATTCTTCATAGTTTTGTACATAACCAGAACCCATATTTCTAACATGAAATGCTGGAAACCAAGCTGTTACTAATTCTTTAAACTTATTAGTAAAACCATCAAATCCTGATGCCCTAGCTAACACATCTATTGTTTTCATATCAGGATATAATTGTCCATTTACAAATTTAAGGTCTCTGGGTTTAAGATAACCTAATATTTCTTGTATTGCTACTTGTCCAGTTTTAGTTTTTTTAAATCCCTTGCCTATAGCAACAGGTAACATACCTTTTCTTGCTGCTTCTTTAACTGATTTAGTACCAAATCCTTCTATTAATTCATTTAATGTTTCTCTTTTAATTACATTAGAAGTAATCTCATAATCTCTTCTAGCCAATGCTTCTATTGGATTATTTAACGCATCATCTCCTATCTTTAATTTGTTTCTCCATTCTTTAGTTCCACCTTCTTGTAATTTTGTTAATGATTTAGTAACTCCTTTTGATGGAGTTTTCTTTAATATTGCTGGAAAATAATTTTCATATATTTTTTCTAATGGAAGGTCTGTCTTTTTAGCTATACTAGCACCATGACTTTTTAATTTTTTTATGATAGTATTTATTTTTTTACTATCTGAAGTTAAATATTTTATACCCTTAGCACCTCGTTTAACACTTTTTTCTAGCACTCTATTTTTCATTAATATATCACCAGCTTTTATTATTTCATTATTAGTATATTTATTAAACTTTTTACCAAAAGATTTAGTAAAATTTTCTACAATATCTGTTTTAACAATTCCCATTTTATTCATTGCAATACCAACATTATCTACGACTCCACCAGTAACTTTATAACCGTGAACAAATGCTTCACCTAAAGCATCTTTTAATGTATTACCAGTAAATGCTAATCTTGCATAAGTTTTAGGAGCAACTTTAGCTAATCCTTTAGCACCAAGTTTTGCTGTTCCTTTTATAACTTTACCAGTAGTTTTAAAAATAGCACCACCTACATAAGTAAAAGGGTCTAATGCTACATCTAATGCAAAACCAACTATGCCTCTAACATATTTATTTTCTACCCCCACCTCTCTGAGTACATCACTATATGTTTCTTTTTCTTTTCCTATTAGACCTTTCCACGCTTCTTTTAATGGATTTTCTCCTAATTCTGGTTTAAGTAATGCTTTAGCTGCTCCAGCTGAAGCATAATTCATACGTTGAAAAAGGTCTAATGTTTTTGTAAAGACAGACTTAATAAGAGATGGTTTCTTTTTGATACCATATTGTTCGGCTAATGTCTCATAATCTTCTAATGTCTTGGGTTCAAAATATTGTGATGTAGTTTTAGCTCCATATCCACCAGCTTTATATATCTGACTTGTATACCCAGATGTATATCCTTGAAATTTATATGCCATATTATTTTATGAATCCTTTTGTTACGCTTAATAGAAAATCTTTAATCTTCTTATAATTAGATTTAATAAATTTTTCAGCTAATATTTTTGCTATACCAGCTGGAATACCAAACATAGATATTTGTGTTATAATCTCTGGGATATTTTTTGCTTCTTTTACTATCTGTTTTGCTGGTGCAGATATAATTTTACCTATATCTTCTCCTGCTGCCTCTATTCCTGACCTTTCATCTGGGACTATTAAATCGCTTCCAAAATCATCAAATCTTAATTGTGGTGTTCCTATTGTATTTTTATATTGTGTTAATGCATTAGCTAATAAATCACTTGCTTGTGTTGTAGAAATCGCTCTTCCGCCTTCCTTAAGAGTTGATTGTAATTGACCAACTTGCATATTCCAGTCTTCTTCACTAAATCCCCCTTTCTCAAATACATATATATCAGATGCTAAAGCATAAGCTTCTTTTTCAATCTCAGATAATCCTTCTGGCATTGTTATATCACCAACTCCAACTTCAGATAATCTTTGTCTTCTTGCTGTCTCTGTAGCAATCATAGGCATTATTTTACTAAATATAGTTTCTAGGTCATCATCAAATGATACACCTGCTGATACCATATCTATTCCAAATTCAGCTGCCTGAGATAATAAATCCATCTTATTATTTAATTCTTCTTTTTCTCTAGTTTGCTTAGCTTGTAATGTAGAAATCATATTATTTACATAATCTTTTTCTTCACTATCTAATCTAATTACATCATTCTTTGCAAGGGATAATAATGTTTGGAATCTATTTATTTCATTTTCTCTTTCTAATGTTGCAGCGCTATAATAATCTTGTATTATATCTCTAGCCATACTAAATTGTTCTTGTGCTATAGCTGCTTGAGCTCCTATGACAGATGCTCTAGTTGCATATTCTCTATATTTAAGAAACTTCTGACCTCTGATAATAGCTGCATTAATAGGTTTAGCTTCAATTTGTTGATTAACAATATTAAAATCTCCTTCTAGTTGTGCTAATTGTGATTTAAGTTCAGTCAGTTTATCCATTTTCTCTTGTAAACCCTGTTCTTTCATTATTCTATCTAATAATGTTTTACCAGATTCTTGCTCATAAGCTCCTTCTAATCCTGTAAGTGCTTCATCAGCTTTAGTTTGTGCAGCTTGTTGTGCTGCTTCATTAGCTTGTAATTGCTGTGCATTATAACTTAATAAACCCTGTTCTATATTTTGTATAGAAGAGTTATAAAGATTTTGGAAATATTGTCCCCAATTAGTTCCACCACCAGTAGTATCTATTGTTGAATCTGCACCAGTATTTATATCCATGTTCTCATCTTCACCTTGTGCAAAAGCTCCTAGCCCTTGAGATGGCATAACACCATAAAGACTACCACCATATTCTTGTACTCCAAGAGGAGATGCACCCTGCCATGCATTTTGTTGTGCTTCTGTGCTATATTGATTCCCTGTTATAGGAACATATCCAGCAAATTGTCCTGTCCCAGCCTGTAAAGCGGCTACCTGTTCTGTTGTTAATGGCATATTATTATTTTAATCGTAATTTTCACTATATGGAGTTAATCTAGGTCTAACAGCAGTAAGTCTATTGCTATAATGTTTTCTTACAGCTATTTCGTCTTCTATTAATAACTCTTTATATTTTTTAAAATCATCTTGATTTGATGTTCTAAGACAATAATCAATACAAGCACCATGTACTAGATAATCATCACAATGTTCTGGTAGATTTGGTTCATTACCAGCAGCAGATAAATCCGTTACTTCTTTAGAATAATAAACTTTTAATCCATCTGTTACTGCATCATCTACTGGATTCTGTAAAAATAATGAATTATCATATATCCTACAATAAGTAGAATCACTATCTGTTGTTTGATTTGATAGTGGAAGTCCTATATTTCTCATATCTTTTATAGGAATATTAGTCCACGTATTTGTTCCATCTGGAAAGTTAGCCTCCACTCTTTTCAGTGTTAGTATATCTGTAGGTAATGTATATTCTTGTTGAGATGCTACAAGACTAGCTGTGGCTACTTCTCCTTGTACTTCCCATTCTCCAGATTCTTCTAATGCTATTGATATTGCCTTGTGGTAATAATCATTTAATGCTCTAAGTAAATTTGTATCAGAATAACTATCAGAAGATATGTCTCCCAATAAGTATCTTACCTTAGCATATAAGTTTGTAAGTGTCATATTTTTATGTTAAATTAATTATGATATGTCAACACCTTTCCATTTTAGTTTTCCAGTTGAATTATCTACTGTTAAATAACCACTTTGAGTTCCATCAGCACTGTATAATTTGAATCCATCTTTATCAAATGCACCCATTGGTACTTGTGTTAATACAGATGGTGTTACTCTATGAAATATTATTCCACCACCACCACTATAATCTGTGAAATCTATTACTGCTGGTGTATCTGCCTGATTATATGATAAATCTATTCTACTTGCCCCCTCGCTTACAAGTGTTGGTAATAAATAAGAACTATATACTGATATACCATCTAAAGATATATCGGCTGAATTTTTTACATTTAATGCTATAAATTCGTTTCCTCTCATCAGTATTTTATCTGTATATGATGTTGTTGTATCGCCCTTTCTACCTAAGAATAACCAGTTATCTTGACTATCATTAGCAGCTTTATCAAAAAACATTTCCATTACATTTTCATCATCATCATTATATCCACTCCTTTTTTGCATTACAAACTTTTGAGTATAATCATCACTTCTAGTAAGATATATTGAAGCAGTATTTCCAGTTACAGGATTTACTCCACCAGTAGTATCATCTACTAATGTAATATCATTTGCATTTTCACCAACACCACCTATGATAACTCTTGGGCCTACTAATGCAGTTTGCATTTTAGTACCTAATATAATACCACTTCTAATTGAATTAGCATTTATATTATTTATAAAACCATTCTCGTCTATTTGATTAATCTTTTTACCATTAGGTTTATTAGTAATATTTTCCCAGTCTAAAGGACCTTTGTTATTTAATTCTATTGTTTTTTCTTCTGCCATTTTAATATATATTTATGCTATTTATATCTGTTCTTCCGCCATCAATTCTAATATGTATCCACAATGTATCACCATAAAAGTCTTGTACATTGAATTTAAGGTTTTCATTTAAAGTATTATAAGCTACAGTTCTAACGCTATCACATTGTTTGAATGTATACAGTCCTATAGGACTTCCTTCTGCTGGTGCTTTAGCTAATGCTGGAGATATTGTCCATTTTTCACTATTAGTTCCACCATCTGCTATAGATGTTATAAATGTTTGTTTACTATTTATTTCTGGGTTAGTATCATCTGCTAATATTTCTACTTCATTACCAACTTCAGCTATACCAGTGTATGTATCTGATGGGTCTATTGTTGTTGTTGTTCCATTATAAGCATTTGTTTGTATATATGGAATTTTTTTACCATCACCTACTGCAATAGATACATCAAATGTATCATTTATTTGACTTATATATGCATAGTAATCGTCTCTAAATCCTAAATTTAATTCAACTTGATTTACTTTTTGTGGTATTGGCAATATAATCTTTAATATTGCTTCAGAATACGGACTACCACTTCTTCTATAGATTCTATTTAGTGAATCATTTGAACCATAATATAAATAATGTTGTGTCCATCCATCTGTAAATGCCATTACATCAGATGAAGATGAATATTCATATTCTTCAGATGTTGGTATAGTAAATGTCCATATATCATTTTTTATATCATAAATATATATACCAGTTCTACCTTTTATTTTTTGATTAGAACCATAGACGGATACAAATATTTTATCATCCCATATTTTCATACAATTATATCCTCTGGAACCTACATTTGACCCCCTACCATCCGATGATTCAAATCCAGGTATTGTAGTTATAAGTTCTTTAGTATATCCATCTGTTACATAAAGTTTTCCTCCATTTGTAAAAACTATCCATGAACTATTGTATGGAACTATTGCTACTGGTCTATCACATATATTTAATTCATTTAACCATCCATCAGTGAATGAATCCCATAGTAATAACTTACCATCATTTTCTAAATGTTCTACCCCTACTAATACTTTATCATTATTAACAGCCATACACTGAAACTGATGTTTATATGGTAATTGTTTTGCTGTTGCAGAGAATGTTTCTTCATCATCATTTAATGAAGCTAAATAATTTCCATTACCAATAAAATAATCATCACCAAATAATACTATTTGTCTCTTCCAGGAACCTGGAACTTCTTGTCCTATAAATTGTTGGTCTACTGCGTTAGATACTCCAAAATTAAATTTATCATTTACAAAAAATGTTACTCTATCTCCGTCTGATATTCCTTTAGCAGCTGTACCAAAATTAATTTCATCGGGAGCTACATTACCAGTAGCATCATTAGCTACCCAAGTATGTATTATATAAAAAGAATCAGTACTAATTTTAGTAATAGTAAAATCTCCATTATAATTTGTAGTATTTCTTATTGATGCTTTATCACCAGTGACTAATCCATGTGCGGTAGCGGTTACCAATACTGTGCCAGCTACTGTTCCAGAATAATCTGAGAATGCAGTTATTGATGTACCACCACTTAATGATGTTATATCATATTCTTCTCCCATAGCTTCAGCAGTACCAGCTTCATAATTATAAACATTATCATTAGCACCACTAGATGTTACACCTAATAGTCCTAAATCAACACTACCCCCATTTATTGGGTCAACAACATCAAATGATGTTTGTGTTACATTATCTGTTTCTAAATAATAACCTAATCCCATGTGAGTATCATCACATGTTATTATTGTGTTATTTTTTGTTACAGCTATATCTTTTCCAGAGGCATTAGTATCATTTATCTTACCATAGTTTTCATAACTACCAGCAGCACTCTTAGGTAATAGATATAGGTCACCTGCATTTAAAGCTAACATATACCATTCACTTTGGTCTACTCCTTCTATTGCCATCCTAGCATAAGATGTAACACTATAAAAATTTCCTAAATCTGGTATATCACTGCTGTCATAAACACCATACGTAGCATATCCAGCAGATAAAATAGAATTGCCAGCTATCTCTATCGGCAACATTCCTCTTAACATATATATGTTATTTTTATTAAAATTCTTTATTGTATATTTAGGTTTATCACTCATATTTTTATCTTGTAAATAATGTATATTTGTTGTTAGCGGCTTCTCTAAATTTAAGCCAAATTTTTTTATCTGTTGGTCCTGATAAGTCTGCCATTAGTTGTAATGGTGCCTTAAAGTTAGGATTCAATTTAATTGATTGCAATGCATTGTCTTTAGCCTTATCTATCATTCTTAAATTAAAGTATGTTAACCCCAATAAATAATAAGCATCAGCTTTTTCTGGATTCCAATTAGCTCGTTCATTTACATATAGTTCTAACCAATAAGATGCTAGTTCATAAAGTTTCTTGAAATAATATTCTCTTCCTAAATAATATACATTTCTACGACTTTTATTACCTTCCTCTTTAACAGCCTGTATAAGCATTCTAAGAGACCTATTAGGGTCTGCTGCATGAGCTGGACTATAACTATATGTTATCTTAATATTACTATCATCTGAATTAACATTATTAAGATAATTATGTATTCTTCCTTCCCACTTTATTTCTGGTATATTCTTAAATATTCTAGGGAAAACAAATTCTTTACAATTCTTTTTATTAGCCCACATCTCTACATTAATAACATTCTTCTTTGTCTTAGATATTACTTCCTTAACTTTTCTAATACCATCTTCTTCTAAAAATTCATCAGCATCTATAGATAATATCCAATCTCCTGTGGCTTTACTTTTAGCGTGATTCCTAGCTTTAGCGAAGTGGTCTTCCCATTTATAGTCCTCATATATCTTGTCTGTATATTTCCTCGCTATTTTTAGTGTCCCATCTGTCGAACCAGTATCACATACAATAATTTCATCTGCTTCTTTAACTGATTCTAAACACCTCTCTAGTACCTTTTCCTCATTCTTACATATTATTACGGCACTTAACTTCATAATATTATATTATTATTAAAATATATCTTTCCAAGCGTCTCCGATATTGACTTGTCCTGCTGATACATCTTTCCAAGAATCTGAAATATTAATCTTCATAGCAGACACATCTTTAAATGTATCACTTATATTAACTTTAAAATTTGTTCCAGTTGCTTCTGTATAATAAACTTGAACTTTAACCCAGTATAAATTGACAACCTCGTCTGACGAACTAAGACTAACTCTTAAAGAATAGTTAGCATCCGAAAAATCAGCACCAGTCGGACTTCCACCAATCCAAGTATCCCATATATCAACGGAACTCCCATCCGTTACAGTTCCTCTTACTGAAGTATTCCATATTCCTTTTATGCCAGAGTTTTTAGCATCACCATAATGTCTGTAATTATACTTCGCAGTGTCAGGACTACCCTCTACAAAACCCTGACCATTAGCAGAAACTATTATTCCATCAATCGTATCACTTGCACCAATACCAAAACCAAATGTTGAGTAATAAACATAAGCGTCACCACTTGACCAAGATACACTATAGTTGTCGTCTTCTGTTAAAGAATTATCAGGATTATTCCAACGATTTGAACTATCAGTAACAGTTGGTAATTTTAATCCACTATCTAAACCAATCAAATACTTTGGTATTTTCCAACCCATTCTTATATACAACCAGCACAAATGTATCGGCTTCCAAGTTTCAAGCCAGTGGATAAATCTTATGTTTGATTTTCCGCCAGGCGAATGAGCACCCGTGCAGATAATCGGCATACCATTTCTTTTAGATAATTCGCCAGTATAATAATGGGTTGAACTTTTTGTTATTTTAAAAATCTCTTTTCCTTTTGGCACACCTAAATATTTCCGGCCAAGCGGATTATTAAAGAGTTTTGCAATTTTTATTTCACGATTTGTCCTCATAAGTTTGAAATTCATTATTTGTTCCAGTAACAGTTGTAGTCGTATAAGTATCATCACTCGCATAAGCATTGGTTGGATTAATCCAATCATCATAAGTTCATCCTGTTGCTGTTGGTGATTTCCATCCTGTATCTGCCATATATTTTAAGCTGTATAAGTTAAATAAATTGAACCTTCAGTTGTATCTGAAGCTGTTGGAGCTGTTCCTATAGTTCCATAAGAAACATTAACAATCATATCTGTTCTAGCTGTTCCGTGGTCATCTGCTATTCTAGGAGTTGTACCTGTTGGACCAGTAGGACCTGTTGGACCTGTAGGACCAGTAGTACCAGTTGGACCTGCTACTGTAGACGCTGTACCTTGTGAACCTTGAGCACCTGTAGGACCTGTTAGACCCGTAGGACCTGCTACTGTAGACGCTGTACCTTGAGCACCTGCTGCACCAGCTGTACCTTGAACTCCTGTAGGACCTGTTGGACCTGTAGGACCCGTAGGACCTGTTTGACCAGTTTCTCCTGTTACTCCAGCTGTACCTTGTGCACCTGCTGCACCAGCTGTACCTTGAGAACCTGTAGGACCTGTAGGACCTTGAACTCCTGCAGTACCTTGTATACCTTGAGAACCCGTAGGACCTGTTGGTCCAGTTAATTGTGCAGCGGTTCCTTTAGCTCCTTGAATACCAGTTGGTCCAGTTACTCCTGTTGTTCCATCAGGTCCTGTTGGGCCTGTTAGTTGCGCTGCAGTACCTTGTATACCTTGAGAACCCGTAGGACCTGTAGGACCTGTAGGACCTGTTAGTTGCGCTGCAGTACCTTGTATACCTTGAGAACCCGTAGGACCTGTTATACCTGTTTGTCCTGTGGGTCCAGCAACTATTGAAGCAGTTCCCTGTACGCCCTGTGAGCCTGTTGGACCAGTCTGACCTGTCTGTCCAGTTGGACCAGCTACTGTAGATGCTGTTCCCTGAATACCTTGTGCTCCTGTTGGACCTGTTGGACCAGTTGGACCAGTAGGTCCTGTAGGACCAGTTAATCCAGTTTGTCCTGTATCACCTTTAAAACTAGCCTTAGTAGCTTTTTTTGTTATTCCTGTTGTAATGTCAACAACAGCAACCCAGTCGCCATCTGCGACTACTGCTAGTGTTGTTAATTCTGTGATTTTTTTATCTGCCATATATTTTATAAATTATTATTAAGGACTTGTCCTTTCTGCCCAAGGAGTACTATAAGGTATTCTCCCTATACCAATCCTTCCACCACTCTCAAGTAATAAAAAATCTCCTATCTCTTGTAATAGGTATCTTTTTCTTTCATTCCAAGTAGTTGTTATGTCAGTTCTTTCTGTCCAAGTTGTTGCCATATTTAAGTTCTTATTAGAGAGGACTCCACCTACACCACCATGTCCCCTCTATATAAAAACTCAAAAACCAGACGGAGGTTATAGCCTCACATCTAGTAATTTGCTATCACCTAAATTAAATGTTTTATAATGGGAACATTTATAATCCCAATTAACCCATACTCCGTATCCTTCATTTCTACATCTATCACTGAAAGCTAAATCGCTTCCTAGTATTTTACATCCTGTATCCTTGTCCAATATGCTAGAGAACGGTGTTTTCATGTTTTCTAATACCTCTCGCTTTATTATTATACATCCAGCTCCTACTCTATCTACCATTTGCCATCCGTGTCCACTCTTTAATGCACGATACTGTTTATTCTTCTTACCATAGACATTATATTTTACTATATTATTCTCTGCTAAGACAGGTGTTGGTAGCGAAATTAAATATTTATCTTCTGTTATAAGTTCAAATAGATTACAATCCTTTGGTGGATTGTCATCATCTATCATTATTAAATGAGTAGCATCTGTTTCCAAGAACTCTCTAACTATGAAGTTTCTATTTTCATCTACCCCTAATCTGTTTGAAAATAATGTTTTAACATCATATCCGTGCATTGTTCCAACTTGCACCAATCTTATAATCTCATTAGCCACTTGGTCTGCTACCATTCCTCGGGTTAATATCGCTACAAAGATTGTTTGTTTCATATTATTTTATTGCTTTTCTAATTGTTGTTGCAAATAATGCAGCAAACAAACCATATACCGTTACATCTTGTTCTGGAGTTGTTATTATAATGTTAAATGCTTTTAACAATGTATAAATAGCAACTAAAACTGAAACAATATAAGTTTTTTTACCCATTAAAAATTCAATTATCTTTTTCATATTTTTTCTCTTTTTAAATTATAATGTTCGTAATTATTCCACTCTTCTAAGGTTAGGGTATCTGTTTTACCTTTACCTTTATTTCTAACCTCCCAAGTAGCAAGTATTTTAGCAAGGTCATCTATGAACAATGCATTATCTATTGCTACAGCAAATCCTCCCTCTCCCTCCACTAATTGATACAATGTTCCATTTTTTAATTGTTTCATATTATTCATTTTAGGTATTATATAATATTGTAGTGCCCAATATCCAAATGTGTAATCAGAGGCAAACTTAATATGTCCGTGTCCATCTCTTTCATAATGGTCTAACACTTCATATACTCCATCGTCTCTGACGTTATATATCATTACAGCGTGATTACCACCCCAATAATCATCCATTTTTTGATATATACCATTTATTTTAGGACCGCTTGTTTTATAACTTATTTGTAATGGACCATATTTTAAATATTCTTTTATATCTATATTATTTATGGGAACTAATTGATATTTAAACTCAAAATATTTTAATAAATCTTTACCTTTTTCTATTAAATTATTGGGAATATCTTTATAATAATCATCCCAAGCAAATACAGGAGTTCTTTGTTTATATGGAAAATTCCATTCATATTCAGGGATAACTCCACAATGTCTTATGGCATCTCCTACCTTAGTAAACCAATTACCCTGATGAGTAGTTCCGCTAAGTTTAGCTATAAATCTATCACTAAAATTTATATCTCCATTATCATCTTTAGATTTATCTAATATTCCATAGTTAATCATTTGACAAGTCAAAATAGTTTCTACACAATCACATCCTGAGAATGGCACACAAGCCATAGTATCCATATATAATCCAATTTGTGTTTCCCATTTAGGAATATACTCTGTATAATCTCCCTTTTTATTTATAATTTCTAAACTCAAATCAGAGTTAGCTCCAATTCGCCAATCACTATCTTGTATTTTGTCTATAAATCCGTAATTCATAGTCTTATTTTAAGGTGTCAGTGAATGAATTCTCACCAGTAATTATAATTAGCATAGTGCTACACTGACATAATTAACTAGTTGAAACTACTTTCATAAATTTGAAACTGATTTCACTTTTAATACATAATTGTATCATTTATGAAACAATTAACTTGGAAGCAATATCAAAGCTATCTGCATATATACATTACTCCCATATAAGCAAATTTTCAGCTGAAGAGTAGTATCAGTGTCCTCACAAGGGCTTTATACTACTCTCGTGGGAGAGTAGATAAGAGCTAAACTCTTGCTCTACTCTCATAGCAGAAGACCGAAATAAAGTCTCTGTTGCGTTGGGACTTTTAAAGGTATTCTACCTTATGTATTTATGAGACCCAAATGTACTTCAGTGTCTCAAAGTGCAACTGAAAATTAACTTATGTTAACTTACTTTATTTTTAAATTATTTACTTAACCTATGTTAACTGCGCAATTTAACATTGTTATATATAAAATATATTTTTATATTGATTATTAGCTTATTTAAAGCGTTTTTAGATTGATTGATATACCGCGCAATAATGAACTAAAGGTAATATTTTTTATATACTATCAGTTCAATCTGTACACAAGTGTATGTAATAAACATACAACTGTATGAAATATGTATACTGTAAACTTTTACTATATATATGGTAAATTTTAACCATAGGT
>Ga0207997_1000743_pt1 | contig 16623 bp, 18 predicted proteins | sample AntAceMetag02UKN_FD_184777 | JGI IMG/M metagenome (GOLD analysis project Ga0207997, IMG submission 184777) | Saline lake microbial communities from Ace Lake, Antarctica - Antarctic Ace Lake Metagenome 02UKN (SPAdes) (version 2) | ecosystem: Environmental > Aquatic > Non-marine Saline and...
TAAAAACTAAATCAGCCATAACAAATATTGTTTTTGATAGACAAGAATATGGAAGGTGTATACAAGTAGAAGCTAAGGACGGGCAATATATCACAAATGATTATATATTGACTCATAATAGTATGATATGTAGTGTGTTTTATCCTTTTTGGTGTGCATTGTTCCAGAAAAAGAAAGATATTCTAATTATATCAGCCTCAGAGGGACTCGCTATTGAATGGTTACGCAAGATGCGTACCGAAATGGAGTCAAATCCACTCCTTTTAAAGTATTTTGGTGATTTAAAGTCAAATAAATGGACGGAGACCCACCTGATATTGAATAACAAGCAAAAGACGAACATTCGTGCTCGTGGTGCTGGAGGTCAGATACGAGGTTTTCGCCCAGATTTGATAATATTAGATGATATAGAGACTGATGAGTCAGTAGCAAGCTCAGAACAACGCACAAAGCTACGAGAATGGGTCTTTAAAGCTTGTTTGAATACATTGTTACCTCATGGTCAGTTTATCTGGATAGGCACCATTATAAGCCCTTTAGCCCTATTACAAGAGATGTTAGATAGCGATAATGACTGGGAAAAGAGAAAATTCAGAGCTTACAAGGATGCTAGACAGGAGGAAGGTTATGAATTATGGAAATCACTCTGGTCGCATAAAAAGTTACAAGCAAGGAAAAAGGAGATTGGGAGCACCGCTTTTGCCTCGGAGTACCTCAATGACCCTATTCTTAATGAAGCATCACCGATTAAACCACATCAACTCAGGTATTGGAATGAGCTTCCTACTAATTTGTCTACTGTTATTTCCGTTGACCCTGCTTACTCTGATGATGAGAGGGCTGATTATAAGGTGGCAACTCTGGTTGGTATTAATTCTCAACATAATCGTTATCTTGTTAGTTATATACGGACTCACCGTCCTTCTGGTGAATTTATAGATTCAATATTAAATTTATATCTTCAGAACAAAGATACTTTGACAGCGATAGGTGTTCCTAATTCTGGAGTTGAAAAAGAGTTTTTTAATTCATTTGTAAGAAAAGCACACGATAGACACTTATATCCTCCAATAGTAGAACTAAAAAATACATTTAAGAGAGGAACAGATAAAGTTATAAGAAAAAAGAAAGATAGAATAGTGGCAGCATTGCAACCATTATTTGAGTCTGGAAAATATTATATACACGCTAATCATGAAGAAGCTAAAGATGAGTTACTTACATTAGGTGCTTCTCGTTGGGACGATATTGTTGATTGTTTGTGTTATGCGGAAACTATTATAACACCAAATTACATAGAACCAGAAGTTAATAAAAGAGGAAGATACGGAGAATTATTACCAGACGAAAAAGAAATAAAAGTATTTGATTATGGATATTAAAGGAGATAAAAAGTGGCAGTAAAATACCAAAAAGAAGTAATACAACCAGCAGCAGGTATGTCTAATAATGGCATGAATGAGCTGGTTACTAAGATAAAGAATTGGCAATCTGATTCTGAGAATTGGACTGAAACTTGGAGAAGTTCTCAAGACAAGTGGCATAGAATGAGAATGCGAATAAAGAAGAAGAAAACATTCCCATTTGTTGGATGTTCTAATATTCGTATGCCTACCATTGAAATTAAAATGAGAAAGCTCAAGGCTGCTCTTGCTAATGTTATTTTTGGTATTAGACCCATTGTCCAAGCAGTGCCATCTCCATCTGGTAATTGGGAAACAGCACGAAAGATAGAGAAGTTCTTAGACCATTTAATTATGGAGAAAATAAAGATTAAGAATAAATCTTTAATTGCTATAGACCAAACAATAGAGAAAGGATTTTTTATTCTTAAACCATTTTGGAGAATAGAGATAACAAATAGAATTGAAGAATTATCTTTAGATGATATTTCTATACAAGAAGCTCTTTGGTTATTTGATGCTGAAAGACAACCAGAAGAAGTTGAACAAGCTATTATTAAAAGATTAGATGTTGATATGAATGATTTGGTTAAAGAACATAATCAAAAAGAAGTATCAATAATAGTAGATGAATTATTATCTGGTAAAGAAAATGTAAAGTTTGAAATACAAGATGTTCTTTATAATTGCCCTGATGTTGCTTTATGTGAACCAGAGAGAGTCTATGTTCCACCTACTGCTGGGTTTGACCCACAAAAAGCACAGTATATAATCCATGAATTTTATTTACCATTTCACGAATTAAAAAGTAATGGTGAACATAAAAAGTGGGATATTGAAGGAATAGATAAAATTGCCAATAAACAAGATGTTGACTTATCAAGTCATACAATAGATGTAACCAGAGATGAGAGAGAGGGAATACAGAGATTACAGTCAACTAATAATCTTGTAAAAATATGGGAATGTTATTGTTGGTATGATATTAATAATGATGGAACAGAAGAAAAATGTGTAGTTACTATAGCACCTGATTTCAATCAGGAATTAAGAAAAATTACCCTACCTTTCTACTCTGGTAATTTCCCCTTCGTGAAACTATTTTATGAGTTGACCTCCGACAGATGGTTTTCGCATAGGGGAATACCAGAGCTAATAGAAGATATAGTTAAAGAGATAGATATACAACATATGCAAAAGATTGATAGGCAGACACTTACAAACTCGCCTATGTATATCTACAGAGCAGGTATGGTTAATCCTAAGACTGTTCAGTTTGTATTTGGACAAGGTATTCCAGCACAAGGTATGCAACCATTAAATGATTTGATTGCTCCATTAAATTCTCATAATCCTAATGTAGAGTTTTCATATGAAAAAGAACAGATGATACTTGAAACTAAGATTGAAGAACTTATAGGACAAGTTGATTTCTCTTTACAATCTATGATTAATAAAAGACAACCAAGGACATTAGGCGAAGTAGACCACCAAGTTCAAAGTGCTAGTAATGTATTCTCTTTAGATGCTGATATGTTCAGAGAATGCTTTGCAAACCTATTTAATTGGATATGGGATTTATGGTCTCAGTATGGAGATGATACTTATGAGTTTATGTATTTTGGACAAGACTCAAGGAAAGAGGGAGAAAAGATTAAACTTACTCGTGAAGAAACTCAAGGTAAGTATGTTATCACTGTAAGAGGAAATGACCAGAATACTAACCCACAAGTTAAGATGCAGAAAGCCCAGCAGATTATGATGGGAACACAAAATCAATTAGCTATACAAATGGGAGTTATTTCTCCTATACACGTAGCAAATGCTTATAAGAGATTTTATCAGATGTTAGATGTACCTAATTGGGAAGAGTTAGTAGCAACACCTGAACAAATGCAGAAAACTATGCAAGCACAACAGAAAGCAACAGAGGAACAAAAGATGAGAGATGAGTCAGATTTTATTAGATTGAAAGGTGACGACTTAACTGATGCTGAAACGATACAACTATTGCAGAAACGTGGTATCCAACCTGACGTTCAAGGAAGGATGTTAAACGAACAAAATAGACGTCAAGAGAAGGACATAGAACAAGAAGCTAAGGGTTATGAAACATTAGCAAAGATTTCTGATTCTATTACTAAACAACAAACCAAGGAGAAGCCTGATGCAGGAAGAAAATGAGTTAGTTGAACGGATTAGTGAATGTAACACAGTTATTAGAGACATTGATAATTCTCCAGCTTGGAAAGTTATTGTTAAAGATATGATAAGACAAAAGTCTTTTCTTGATGATAATTGGCAAAATGTTACAGAAGAAAAAAAGATTAAAGAAGCAAGGATATTAAAGCTTGCCGTTGTTCACGTTCTTACACTCAAAAAAAAGTATCAAGGTGATTTGAAGTCAGCTAGTGAAAGATTAGACATTATTAGAAATCCAGGGACAGTTGTAGACAAAGATTATGATGAAGAATAAACTATGGGATATAAAAGAAAAGTAGATAGAAGTATGCACGATTATGGAGAAACAGACTATGAAAATAAAGTCATTCGTGTTAATCCTCGCAAGGGTAATCTTCTTAATACTATTATCCACGAAGAGTTACACCGTGTACACCCAGACTGGGAAGAGAGAAAAATTAGAAAGGTATCAAAGAAGAACGAAACTTCTCTCACAATGGCAGAGGCAGCCAAACTTATTGGTAGATTTAGAAAAAAGAGGAAGAAATAATATGGTAGATTATCTTGACCCATTAGTATTTTCAGAAGCAACAAAAACAAGTCATAAGGCATTTGAAAAAGATGCTACTGGTATTATTTGGGCTGTTAAAAATAGAGAAGCAAGACCAGATAGGTTTGGAGCTACGAGAGAAGAAGTTATATTTGCAGACAAACAATTCACAGGTGTTGGTAGCAATGAATGGAATAAAGTAATAAATAACAAATTAACAAAAGAAGAAGAATGGTATTTCAAGCGTGGAGTTCAATTAAGAAAAGCTATAGATGGTGGAAAGATAGCCGACCCTACAGGCGGTGCTGACCATTATTATAATCCTAAATTAGCTTCACCAGATTGGGCAGAGGTTTATGGTAAAACATATTCATCTGGTGCACACGATTATCATAAAGAAGTATCAGGAAAGAATAAAAAAGGTATTGGTTTCAAACAAGCCTTTTATACAGCAAGAACTAATGGTAGAAAAACTTTTACTTGGAATGGTAAAAAATATACTACTAAACTAAAAACCGCCAAGTAGGCGTAAAACACAGGAGATTTATGTTAGAAGAAGAAACGAATGTAGAACAGGAAGTCGTTCAACCTGAACAAGAGAATGTAACAGAGGAAATCGTTCAGCCTCAAGAAACAAGCGTGGAATCAGAAGTTGCTATAACTGACACTCCTCCAGCAGAGGTTACTGCTGTACCGTCAGATGTAGATGAGTTCGGTGTACCTTTTAAAAATAGGTATATGGAGATGAAGCGTAAATATGAAGATGTATCATCTAAGCAAGACCAAATATTGCAAAAGATGGATAATCTTCAAGGACAGCAACAACAACCAAAGCACTCTAAGGAAGAGCTTATGGCATACATTTCAAAAGAAGACACTGAGCCTGCACACAGAGCTTGGGCGTTGACTGAAATGAACAAGTTAGAGGAACAGAACGTATCTGATAAAATAGAACAAAAGTTTCAAACATTACAAAAACAGCAAACTGCTGAAAGAGTAAAAAATGATACTTTTGCTTTTGTTACACAACGACACCCAGAAATAACTATTAAAGACAATGCTGGGAACTTTGTTGGATGGAATACTAAAAGTCCTGTTGTTCAGAGAATGGATGCTTATATGCGAAATCCCGAAATTGCAAATAATCCTGCGGGTTTAAGAGTTGCTTTAGCATTAGCAAAAGACGACCTTTCTGGTAGTCAATTAGCTAATCAGCAAAAATTAAAAACTCAAGTGAAAACTTTGCAAAAGGGCACTATGGTAGAAGGTGGAAAACCATCACCAATACAAACAACTGACAAGTTACATAGTGCAAAAGACATGCTTCGCAAATCAGGAAGTAAGAAAGATGCTTTGTCGGCTGTTGCTGAATGGCACAGGAAACAAGGAAAATTCGAGGAGTAAATAGATGGCTTTGACTTACACATACGATGACAACTCTATCAGAGAAGACCTATTAGATATTATAACTAATATGAGTCCTCAAGAAACACAGTTGTTATCAGGGTTAGGTACTTCTTCTGCAAAAGATACTATGCATATTTGGTTAAAAGATACACTGAAAAGTGTAGCCGCCAATTCGCATATTGAAGGTGCAGATGCTACTTATCCAGATAGAACAGACCCAGAAAGAATGTACAACCATTGTCAGATTGTTAGAGTTGGTTATGATGTTACTGATTCAGAGAGAGCTGTAAACAATGCAGGCTTTTCTGATAGGTATAATTATGAAACCACTAAGGCTTTGAAAGAGTGGAAGAATGACACTGAATACGCTTTAATGCGTGGTTCAATGGCTACAGGTGCAGGTACTACTGCAAGGGCTATGAAGGGAATTAAAAGATTCCTTTTATCTAACAACTACACCAACGCATCAGGTATATCATTAACAGAAACCATACTTAATGATAGATTTGAAGACGTTTGGTCAGATGGTACACAAGTTAATGCTTTGTATGTTCCTATGTATATGAAGAGAAAAATCTCTCAATTTACTGGTGGTGCTACAAAGAATGTAGATGTAACAGACCGCAGGCTTGTTCTTGCAGTTGACATTTACCAAGCTGATGCTGCAACAAACGTAAAACTTTTTGCACATCGCTATGTACATGTTTCTGGGGATACTAACTATGATGTAGTTGGTATAGATGAAGACAAATTCAAAGTAGCTTACCTTAGAAAACCATTCACTCGTGAATTAGCCAAGACTGGTGATTCAACTAAGGGTGAGGTTATTGGTGAACTTACTATGGAATGTCTACATGAAGATGCAGGCTTTTACGCTGAAAAAATGCTCTAGATGGTACACAATACATTGAGTTAGGGAGAGTTGTAGCAGCTTAGAAAACAAATTGGGGGGGGTATGAAATATTACCCCCACCCATTCTTTAAAACTATGTTAATTAGCAAAGGCACAAGAGATGAAGCAATACACGCACTTATAAATGTTTGGTTGAAAGACCCGACACGAAAGTGTGGGTGGTGTGGAAAAATGTATATACCAGAAGAGTTTCCTTGCTGTGAACAACCATACATAGCTGATAATGCTGGGATTATGAAACAGTTTTATAAAGACCAACTATTTATCAGAGAAACCCGTAAGAATGTTTATGCTTCTATGAAAGCAAATAACACAAATAATTCTATGAGATGGGTATTATCTTTTCCACCAAGTCTCTTATCTTTTTTAGAAAGTGCTTTTAAGAATAGGTATCAAGAAAAGTTATTTCATGATAAATACAATGTTCAATGGTTTGCAAAAAAGTTTGGTAAATATTTTCAAATACCAGAAAGGATTTAATGAAAGAAAAACTTGCTCTTAATGTTATTGTAAAGAATGAAATTGAAGATGTTGAAAGAATAGTTGCTAAGTATGGTAAATACTTTGACGAGATTTGTATAGCAGTTGATGAAAATGTAGAAAAGTTCAAAATAAGGTTTAAAGATAAAATAAAGGTTTTTCCTTACAAATGGTGTAATGATTTTGCTAATAAAAGAAACTTCTTAGTAGAAAAAACAGAGAGTAAGTATTATTTTAGAATGGATTGTGATGATGATATAGAACATCCAGAACTACTTAGAGACAGTTTTGATTTAATGGTGAAGAAAGGTTTTGATGTTATCTATTATTATTATATCTATAGTAGAAATGAATTTGGTTCTCCTGATGCAGAACATTGGAGAGAAAGTATAATAAAGAAAAGACCAGATATATATTGGAAGAAGAAAATACACGAGAATGTATTTGTTGAAAATCAGAATACTTTTACAGCTTTGAGAGATGACAGGATAAAGATAATACATAATCCTAAACCTGGACATCACGAAGAGTCTTCTAAAAGGAATATGAAATTCTTATTAGAAGAATATAAACAAGATGGTAAAAACACAGACCCAAGAACAATAGCTTATCTTGGTAGAATGTATATGGGGCTAGGTGATTGGAAAAAGTCAATACCATTTTTAGAATTACTTACACAGAAGTCGGGCTGGGATGATGATAAATACTTTGGTTGGATTCATCTAGCTGAGTGTTGGAAACATTTAGGTAATATAGATTATGCTATAGCATCTTGTAATGAAGCTTTAGCCATAAATACTAAATTTCCAGATGCTTATTTACAATTAGGTGCTATCTATTTGCAGAAAGAAGATTTTCATAAGTCTCTTGATTGGACAATGCCAGGAATGGTTAGACCAATACCAGACACTATGTTTGTTCTTGACCCAACAGTATATGGTTGGAGAGCAAGAATGAACGCAGCACTAGGTAATTTAGGAATTGGAAAGTTTGATGTAGCTTTACAATATTATAGACAAGCTAGAAAGTTAGCACCTAAAGAACCTTTTATTATAAAAACTCAGAAACTATTTGAAGAGTCTTTTGAAGATAGTGAGTTTTTTAAGAATTTTCTTTGGATTGTAAAATACTTACAAGTTAAAGCACCAAGTAAAATACCACATCTTATGGAAGCTATACCTAAAGAATCATTTAAGGATGATAGGTTTTATAGTATAAAACATAAATTTGATAAACCTAAAGTATGGTCTGATAAATCTATTATAATCTATTGTGGTGAAGCTTGGGAAGATTGGGCTAGCCCTTCAGTTATAAAAGGTATTGGTGGTTCTGAGGAAGCTGTTATTTACCTTTCAAAGGAATTAACTAAACTTGGATTTGAAGTAACAGTATTTAACTCTTGCGGTTCACTAGAAGGAACATATGAAGGAGTTACTTACAAAGATTATAATGAGTTCAATCCAAATGATGAACATAATATAATGGTGAGTTGGAGAGGAAACATATTCAAAGACAATGATTTAACAGCTAAGAAGAAGTTTATATGGTTACACGATATACTATCTCCACATCAATTTACAGGAAAAGAATCAGAAACATTTGATAAGTTAATTGTTCTTTCTCAATATCACAAGTCGTTAGTAGAACTACCAGATGATAAAATATTTGTTAGTTCTAATGGTATTAACTTACCAGACTTTGAAACACAAGACATAGAGAGAAATCCAAAGCGTATAATATATGCTTCTTCTTATGACAGAGGGATTACTAATCTTTTAGTTATGTGGGATAAAGTTTTAGAAAGAGTACCAGATGCAGAACTACATTTGTTTTACGGATGGGACACATATCTTAAAATGGAGAAAACAGGTTTTAGAAGTCCTAAAGATAGACTTGCCATTACAAAGCTTATGCAGAAAAAGAATATCTTTGAACACGGAAGGATAGGACATAAAGAACTTGTTACTGAGTTTTATAAATCAGGTGTATGGGCTTATCCTTCACACTTCCAAGAGATAAGTTGTATCACAGCCATGAAAGCTCAAGCTTGTGGTTGTATTCCAGTAATAGCTGATTTTGCTGCGTTAAAAGAAACAGTTAAACTTAGTAAAAAGATAGATGGTAAATGTGATACTCCAGAGCAAGTAATAAAATACACAAACTTACTTATAGATACTTTAAATAATCCTAAGTCTCAGGATGAAATGAGAACGGATATAATAAAATATAGGAGTGATTTTGGATGGGACAAAGTAGCCTTACAATGGAAGAACGAACTGTTTGTTTGAAGAAACTAAAGAGAATACTGCTAATAGGTGGTTGTGGTTATATAGGTTCAAGACTATATTCATTATTGTCTAAAAACTATAATGTAACATCTGTTGACTTAGAATGGTTTGATAGTTTTGTTCCACATAACTTTTGTCGTGATTATAACAAATTGAATAAAACATTCATAAACAGATTTGATGTTGTAATACTTCTTGCTGGGCACTCAAGTACGCAGATGTGTATAGATAATGCAAAAGCAAGTTATGCAAATAATGTAGGTAACTTCGTAAATCTTATAGAAAAGATAAAAGATACAAAGTTCATATATGCAAGTAGCTCAAGTGTTTATGGAAACTTTAAGGATAGATTAGCTACAGAGAAAGTATTAGGTTTCACACCTAATAACTTCTATGACCTTACAAAACACATCATAGACTTACACGCTTCTCTTTATCCGATAGAGTATTACGGATTAAGACTTGGCACAGTCAATGGGTTCTCTGAGAGTTTTAGAAAAGATATAATGATAAATGCTATGTATGCTTCATACGATAAGTATGGATATATAAAAGAATATAATCCAGAAGTATATAGACCAATATTAGATATAAAAGATTTAGGTCGGGCAATAGAAACTATTATAGAAAATGGTTCTATAGAAAAAGCTGGGATTTATAATCTTGGTAGTTTTAATTCACAAGTAAAAGATATAGTAACAAGGGTTAGTAAATATCTAAATTGTAGAGTTGAGAAAGTTAAGGGAACTGATGATACAAAATTACAATCAGGATTATATAACTTTTCTATAAATTCAGATAAATTCAGAGATACATTTTCTTTTGAGTTTAAGGGAAATGTAAAATCAATATTAGATGACATAACAAGTGATAGGATTATCAGTTTTAGTGATAGAAAGGTTAAAAAAGAGTATGTATAAAACATTACATAAGTGTCTTTGTTGTAATAGTGATAATCTTTATAAATACTTTGATTTAGGACAACAACCATTAGCTAACAATCTTAAAAGTTCAATCAAAGAAAAAGACAAGTTATATCCATTAGCAGTTAATGTTTGCAGAGATTGTTTTCATTCACAGCTTACAGTATCAGTAAATAAAGAATTATTATTTAAAAACTATTTTTATGTTAGTGGAACAAGCAAGAGCTTATGTAAATACTTTGAAACTTTAGCAAAGAAGATAGTTAAGAAAACTGGCTTTGGTAAAGGAATAAAGATACTCGATATAGCTTGTAATGATGGTACATTCTTACAGTTCTTTGATAAATATAAGTGGGATACATATGGGGTAGACCCTGCCGAGAACCTGCGTAATCTAGCCGTTAAAAAGGGAATAAAGATGTATACAGAGTTCTTTCCTGAGTTTATTACTTTTGAAACAAGGTTTAAGGTTATCACAGCTCTTAATGTATTAGCCCATACAGACACTCCTTATGAGTTTTTAGTGGGTTGTAAGAAGATACTTGATAAAGATGGTTATATCTTCATACAGACCTCACAGAAAGATATGGTTGTTAATGGTGAGTTTGATACTATATATCACGAACATCAATCATTCTTTACAATAAAGTCAATGATTAAGCTTGTTAGTAGGGCTGGATTAGTTCTTACTAACGTAGAAACAATGGATGTTCATGGCAAGAGTTATCTATTTACAATAAGAAAGAGTGGCAAGTATTTTGACAAATTAGAGAAAGATGGTAGATACTCTATTGATACCTATAGTAATTTTCATAAGAAAGCTGAAGATACAAAGAGAGATATTCTAAGATTGTTAAAAGTATTAGGAAGGGTAGTAATTGGTTATGGTGCGGCAGCTAAAGGTGTAGTGTTAGCAAACTATCTAAAATTACCATTAGAATATGTAATAGATGATAACCCATTAAAACAAAGAAAAGTTATAGGTGGTGTTAATACAACAATATATTCTATAGATAAACTAAAGAAAGATAAAAGAGATTTAGCAATAATAGTTCTTCCTTGGAATATGTATGAAGATATAACAAACAATATCAAAGAAGTTAGAAATAATTCAGCAGATAGATTTATTAAACCATTTCCGAGTGTAGAAATATTATGAAGATAGCAATAGTTGGTAACGGAAGTAGTTTACTGAGACTGAAGAAAGGTGTTGAGATAGACTCTCACGATTTGGTTATAAGACAAAACTTCTACTATGACCTTATGGAACCCGAAACAACAGGCATTAAGGTTGATATTTGGTCTTGTGCTTTTGATTTTAACAAATATGACGATGAAGAACGAAGCAAAGAAATATGGTGTGCCCGTCCTCTCAGATGGGAGAATGGCGGGAAGTGGCACATAGGGATAAAGCACGAAAGAATAAAGAGAGATATAAACGAGGGTGAGTGGAATAACACAGCCCACATAATCAACCAAGCTGGTGGAACAAATCCTACAACAGGTTTTCTTACACTCAAATTCGCACAGAAGATATATCCAAAAGCAGAGATAAATTTATATGGGTATGATTTTTATGACCCACCCAATTACTATTATGGGGGAAAAGAAGAGAAGCCCTATAGTGACCATTCTCCAGACATAGAGAAAAAGCTGATTATAGAGGGAGTCAAGAAAGGGGAATATAAATGGATACAATAAGCAAGGATTATGTATTCAAAGATGTTGATGGTCAGATTAAATACATTGGTGACTTTGATGGTTTATATCGTGATGTGAAAGACCCGTGGAGTCAACAGGGTAGTCAATCTCATAAGCCTAACAGGGTAGCACTTATAAAACATTTATCTGAACTGCAACCAAAAAGTATACTTGACGTGGGTTGCGGACTTGGTCATCTTACTCAAGCTGCCAAGATATTAATTACCGACGATGTTCTGGGTGTGGACATAAGTAAGATATGTGTTGAGAGAGCAGGACAGTTATTCCCTGATACTAAATTCCAGGTATTAAATATAAACAAAGACCCTCTGGATAGAACTTTTGACGTTGTTATTTTAAATGGTATTCTTTGGTATATATTGGAAGGATTAGATGCTATAGTTGATAAGATTGCGAATAACTTGACCGATGGTGGTTGTCTTATATTTGTTCAAGCCTTTATATCAAATCAAAGATATGCAAAAAACATCATAGACGGATATAATGGCTTAATAGAAAGAATACAATCTTATAAGCAGTTTGACCTATCAAAGACAACTTGTTCTGGGAAAGATGGTAGAATTGACAGTATTATTATTTTAAGGAAAAAGAAATGACAAAAACCACAGCATTTTTCCAAACAGAATATATTGATGACATATTTGATAAAAGTGTGGTGATTAAAGATGGTATCTTATTACCTTTAGAAATTGAACTCTCGCTTGTTGACTCTTGTAATAGGAATTGTGAGCAGTGTCCACGAGGGAATGAAGATATAGCCCCTAATACCAGTTTAGAACTGACACCCTACTTATATAAGAAACTCGCTAAAGAGTTAAAAGAACTGGGTTTTAAAGGTTTGGTTATGCTTGGTGGTTACGGAGAACCGCTACTATATAAAAATATTCTTGATGTTGTAAAAGAATTCAACTTTACTTATGTTGGTATTACTACTAATGGTGATTTATTAACTGCTCAACTGATTAAGGAGATTTTTGAAGCTGGTGCTTATAAATTAAGTATTAGTGTTTATGAACCAAAATTGATGGAACCCTTCAAGGCAATGTCAAAAGGGTATGAAGATAGAGTTATTATTCGCAATAGATATGATAATGCTGATGAATTATTCAACAACAGGGCTGGAACTGTCTATGAAAATGAAAAAAAAGGTATCTGTCATTATCCGTTTTATATGGTAATGGTTGATGCGAATGGAGATTGTTTCCCTTGTTGCCACGAATGGCAGAGAAGATTGAAGGTAGGCAACCTTTATCAGCATACTCTTTGGGAAGTTTGGACTTCTAAAGACTTGAAAAGAGTAAGAAAAAAGATATTGGTGGGTAATAGGGATTTATTCCCTTGTAGAATATGTAATATAGACGGCACGATGAGGGGGAAACAGAGTGTTGAATTATATATCAAATGAAGGATATGATAATTGTTTGTTAGCATCTGAAACAAACGGATGTAACATTAAAATCAACGGTAAGTGGGTACTTGATACTCAGATGGGAGCGGGTACTTTTATACTTGGACACGGATTTACAAATAGTGTAGTCAAGAAAGCCATAAATAGAGGTTCTTTATACACTTGTCCAAATGTATTGGCAGAAGAGGCAGGGAAATTATTACATCACGCTACATGGTTTAGACATTTTATATTTACTAATTCTGGTATGGAAGCAACAGAAAAAGCTATACGAGTTGCAAGAGCATACACAGGCAGGGACAAGGTTGCTTTCTTCTTTGGTGGTTGGCACGGATGTATGGACTATAATTTAGTTCCATATTCCAAAGGTATACCAAGGGTAGTAAAGAATTTAACAGTTTTTCTTCCCTTTGATGATAGAGCATTTGATATTTTAAAGGAAAAGAAACCAGCAATAGTAATGGTTGAGCCAATACAAAGTTCTTGTCCTATAGACCGAAGAAAGTTCTTAGAGAAGCTTAGACAGTTTACTACAGAACATGATATTATTTTATGTTTTGACGAAGTAATGTCAGGTTTTCGTATGTCATTGGGTGGTGGTGGAGAGTATTTAGGAATAACACCAGATTTAGCTTGTTATGGAAAGATAGTTGGTGGTGGTTATCCTGTAGGTGTTGTGGCTGGTGATGAAGTGTTAGAAACTGAAGGTGTTAAATACGGTGGAACCTTTTCAGCAAATCCTATTACATTAACGGCTTGTATAGAAACTCTTAAAGCACTTATTGATTATCCACCATATATAGAAATGCGGAGTTTGTTACATATTCTTTCTGATATTAAATCAAATGTTCTTCAGGTAATGATTATTGGATGTATGGCACGATTGGTTTTTACTACACGAAAGATTAATAATGTTAATGAAAGAGATGAATTTGAATTACCAAAAGATAAGCAAAGAAAACTAATAAGGAAGTTATTAGAAAAAGGTATTTATGTTGGTAGTAATAATTCAATATTGTTATCCTTATTACATACTGAAGAAAAAGTAAACTTTATAAAAGAATGTCTGGAATCTCTATAATTATACCATGTTATCACGGGGAAATAAGGCACTACTCATTGACCGTCAGGTGTTTAGAACATTTAAAAAAATATACTCCAATTCCCTTTGACTTGATAATCATAGAGAATGTAGAGAGGTGGTGTGAGGGTGAGGGTGATAAATATTACTTTTCTAAAGAACCTAAAACATTTGCAGAGAACGCAAATATTGGTTTAAGGTTAGCTAAGACAGAATATATTTGTATGCTAAACAACGATGTCTTTGTTCCTGAAGGTTGGTTAGATGGAATATTAAAGTGTTTTGATGACCCTCTTTGCGGTATCGCAACTTGCGATAGCACACAATATGGAAGAGCTACTGAAGATAAGATAATTGAATGGTTCTTCGGTGCTATCTGGGTAATGAAAAGAAAAGTATTTAATAGTGTGGGCTTCTTTGATGAGTCTTTTAGGCACGCCTTTGATGATGCTGATTATTGGGTTAGAGTTTATCAGGCTGGCTATAAGATATTAATGAATAAGGCTATACAAGTAGAACATAAAGACGGTTCTACTATACACAAGTTTGATGGACATACAGAAAGATATATAAAAATGAGAAAGAAGTTCAATGAGAAACACAATGGATGTATCTTACCAATATTCGAGAGGTTGAGATGAACGAAGCAAACGCTAAGAAGTTTTTATTTGAGTTTGATGACGTTATGAACTCTTTGGGTGTAGAACATATTTTAGCCGATGGAACCTTACTTGGTGCAGTAAGAGATAAACGGTTTATCCCAATAGATAGAGATATAGACTTCCATATGTTGTGGGAAAATGCTGATTGGGAAAGGATAAATAAGGCGTTAATTAATGCTGGGTTTGATAGTGATGTTATAGACCATAGCCACAAAAGACCGTGGAATGGTTCTCCCTTTGCTATTGAGTGTAGAAAATATGGTGAGCATTGTGATTTACTGGGTTATAAAAAGTTGGGGAACTATAGATATGTGCCCTTTCACAAAGAAGAATATACAATTATTCATTCACCAGAGGTAATTGAAAATACTGACTGGATAGAGTTTTACGGTAGAAAGTTTAGAACTCCTAAACCAGCTATACAGTTTCTTGAAGAACATTATCTTGATTGGAAAACCCCGCAGAAACATTTTGACACAAGTGAGGGTCTTTATCCTTGTACTAAACTTCCTAAGAACGGTGATTATTTTTGGTGGGCTAATGAATAATATATCTTCTTTTAAGAAGATATTGATTACAGGTTCTAAGGGTTTCATTGGAAGTTTTTTAATGCACTACCTGTCTAAACATGGGTTTGAAACTATAGGGTTTGAGGAAAATCTTAACACTGCGACATCTATACCAGAGTGTGATTTGATTATTCATAGTGCGGGGAGAAGATTGAGAAAAGACATCACCATAGAAGATTTTGTAAAAGACAATGTGTTAGCAACCATAAACTTAACTAAATTTGCGAAAGGGCAACCGATTATCTTCTTATCAACTAAAGCAGTTTATGTATTTAAACCTTATGGAATTACGAAGTTATTAGCTGAATATGTTTTAACAAAAGAATATGGTAATGCTATTGTTCTAAGACTCCCAAAAATTAGATACAAAAGAACGGAGCCAGAAAATCTATCTCAAGCAATAAGTATAGGGGTGGAGAATTTAGGAGATTGGATAATTGAAACTATTAATCATATACCATCAAGAAACTAAGGTTTATGTCCATGGTGTATTTGACCTATTTCATTATGGTCATGTAAAGCTTCTTAAAGAGGCGAAAAGTTTAGGTGATATTCTTATTGTTGGTTTGGTTACTGATGCAAATGCTAAAAAGATTAAGGGCAAGACAGTATTAAATTATGATGAAAGGCTTGAAGTTATTTCATCAATTAAATATGTTGATTTAGTTGTAGAGCAACAGACCGAAGACCCAACAGAAAATCTTAAACTTTTAGATATAAATATTTTGTGTCGTGGAGAAGATTATAAGGGAAATCCACCAGGAAGTGATTATATGGAGATTAGTGGTGGTAAGGTTGTAAGAATACCTTACAGTAGAGAGATTAGTTCAACCGAAATAAAACGAAGAATATTGGAGGAATAAATGGGAAGAGGATTTGATACAATGCAGGGTAATGTAGGGGCAAATTGTCAAGATACAAGCACAGCCTTTGCTACAGAGATTGGTAAGTATATAAATAAGAGATACCAACAGGTATTGCGTAAGATAAACTGGGACTATATCAACGAGGATTATACTGTAACTTTGGTTGGTGG
>Ga0207997_1000745_pt1 | contig 16613 bp, 25 predicted proteins | sample AntAceMetag02UKN_FD_184777 | JGI IMG/M metagenome (GOLD analysis project Ga0207997, IMG submission 184777) | Saline lake microbial communities from Ace Lake, Antarctica - Antarctic Ace Lake Metagenome 02UKN (SPAdes) (version 2) | ecosystem: Environmental > Aquatic > Non-marine Saline and...
CAATATAAACCAGATTTTTTATGTGACCTCTGTAAAAATCAATCAAATACTATTTATAGAATAGTTATTTAAGAATTTAATCTTTATAATAACTTCATAGTTACAACTAATAGTTTAAAAAATAAAAATAAAAATAAAAATAAATTGTTTTTCTGTTTTTTAAATTCCGCCTCCACCAATTCTCATTCTTTGCCAAGTTCCAATTAATAGAACCATTACACCAAGAATTAAAACTATCGCAGCTACAAGTAGAACAGTTGGGATTTTACTAGAAACGTTATCAATACCTGCTGTGAAATTACCTATCAAAGAATCCGTAGCATTATCTTCAGCACTCTCAGAAGTCAGCAAAGAAGCGTCACTTAATGTTGAAACTATGACTAGAGCAATTATAACACCTATTACCAAAGAAGCAATACCAAATACAAGTCCAGTAATCAAACCTCCCGTTTGACCTTTCTTACTCATTATTTTTTTCATTATTTTATAAACCCCCTTTCAAAAAAATTAGTATACATATTTAAATATAAATTAGTTTTTATTTAAATATAGTGTTACACTGTTACGCTGTAACACTATATTTCTGAAGGTTTTTTATCTAGGAAGAACCAAATAGCTGATAAAATATTTAATCCAACAACTATTATTAACCAATCTAATTGGATATATCCACCGTTTACAGACAATAATAATGCTGGTATCAGCGTCGCTATCGAGGCTATTATTGCCCAAGCAGAATAATCAGCAGTTCCTATTTTATTTTTCTGTCTAGTTATCCCTCCAAGAAATACAACTAAATAAACAAACATTAATATTAAAGCTCCTAACCATGGGAAACTACCCATTGTTTGAATCATTACTGCGTCTATTCCAGATGTAGCATTCGGTAAATTATATAAATATGCCATACCTATGGGTTTCCCTTCCAAGTTTTATAAATATACAATATGAATAATAAAGAAATTATACTTAAAAGTGTAGTGAAGAAAATAGCAAAAGGAGAACCCCAACCACCAAAGATATAAACAATAGGAATAGTTACCATATTTTTAGCAGTGCTAAGTAAACTACCTCTAGTTAAAGACATTGGAGCAGATGAAGGTATAACATCGCTACCAGGTTCTACTGTGGTATCTAATATAGATGTATAAGTGTCTTCAGATTCATCTTTAAAACTAGATAGATTTCCAGATTGACTAGAATATACAGATGAAACTTCAGAACTATCTGATATACTCATATTAGCATTATTATCTGAAGCAAAATTAATAGCAAAACCCATTATTGCCATCCCAAATAATGCTATCATTACTATAGAGATTGTAAGAGATGTCTGACTACCCATTAAGTTCTCCTCCCAGCTTTTATTATTACTAATATAATAGCTATAGCTAAAAATAATATAGATGATGTAGCTCCTATAAATCCATTATTTTGTATTAGGTTTAGAGCTGATAATAAAAGAACTCCAACAAATAAAAACACTCCTGTAATTACTGGATTATCAGATATACCCATACCTATTAATGTCATAGCTATTAACAAAGAAAGAAATACTAATATAACTCCAAATATATCCTTAGGTTTTTGGTCTAACTTTATACTTCCTCTACCCTGTTCTATACTATTTCTATAAATAATAGCTCTAACAGTAGAATTACCAAAACTAGAAGGAACAAGACAAGAGAGTGTTCCAGAGGAAGACGTAATAGTATCAGAACAAACCGAAGTGCTAAGAGTATCTTGATTAATTATACGTAAAAGAATCTCTTCTGGAACTCCACTAGGAATAGAAAATGTAGAGGTTATGGTTCTTGATGTATCATTATAGCCCAATGTAAACTCAAAGTCACTATCATCAGAATCTGGTAAAGTTAGTCCAGTTTGAAAAGCATTAAAGTCTATTTCACATTCACTTACTAAAGGAGTTTGACATATTGCTCTAACATTTTCAAAAGCATAAACTAAATCTCCATCAGAATCATAAATATAAAAAGTATAAATTACACTTTCAGTCTGTAAGGAAGCAGAGGTTATACCATTATAATCCGTAAGTGGTATTTCTGTAGTGTAATAAGTTCCATTCTCTAAATATTTTCTATCTATTTGTATTAGTGCTTCGTCTAAAGGTAAGTAAGAACTGTCTCTAGCTATTAATTTAAAATTTTGTGTATCTGTTGTTGCTAAATCATAAAGAGTTATTTCTTGATTTATTGTACTAGAGTTAAGAATATATCTTTTAATGTTATAATATTCTATTGAGTAATTTGTTCCTGAATATTGTATTTGTATATCTACAGAGTAAGAAGCTCCAGAAGAAAGATTGTTACTTATACATACTGAAGCTGGATTAATTTGTGAATAATCATGTGAATAATTTAATATTAAATTATTTCTATTAGAGTTATAAAGGTCTAAATTTATAATTATGGAAGAATCCTCTGTAACTCCATTAAGAACTGCTTGAGTTATTTCATCTGCTAAGGTAAAATTATAAATAGAATACATACCAGCACCACAAGTTTCATTAATATCAAAATTATATATTGTTTGGTTTTTAGAATCAATAGATTTAGTATTTCCTTCACTTGTTGTAATCATCCAATAAAAACTAACATTAATATCTGTATTTACCGAAGGTATATTCATATTTTTTATAATAGTATAATTATTTCCAGAATTAGAAATAGACCCAAGATAACCAGTTCCGTTATAAGAAAGATTAGCAATTGTAATAGAAGAACCATTTGTTATAATGTTTATCCTAAATAAAGATGTATCTCCTTCTAATGTAGGAGTAGTATAAACTTCAGAATCTTTTAATAATTTATAATCCCAATCAACATCTAAAAAAGTTTCACGTCCGAATGTATCATTAGCATAAAAAGTTATATTAGTATTTCCAGATATTAAAGTTATATTGAGTTCTGTCCCAGTACAATTTAAACTAACATTAGTTCCAGAATAATCATAGTAACAAGTATCTATATTTGTATCATTAATAGAATAATAAATACTTTCATTACTTCCAACTTCATTATAATCCAAAGTAACATCACTCATATTAGAACTTATCACTGGATTTATGGTATCAATATTTATTGTTCTAATTTCTGTTGAATTACTTTTACCAGTTGTAGTCCAAACAGTCACATTATAATACCAAGTTCCATCCGCAAAAGTACTATCATTCATAAATCTAGTATTATCTGTAAAGAAATAAGTTGTTCCGTTTCCAATATCAAAAGTTATATTCTTAAAATAAGTTTCAGTTAAACTTATATTAATAGGAATATAAGAAACTGTAGAATTATAATTATTAACTGGTGTTGGACTTTCAAATTGTATATCTGGAGTTGTATCAATATTTATCTGAATTGATGATGAGTTTGTTTCTAGGCTGTTACTATCCGTTGCTTTTCCATAAATAGTATATTCTCCGTCTCCTAAATTTAAATCAAAAAGATAATTTGTATTATTAATTCCACTTGAATTAGTTTGGTTTAAAACATCATTGACATATAACTTAACCGAAGTCAAATTAATATCATCCCAAGCTGTAAAATTTATTATTAGTGATTGTGTTGTTGTATAGTTTGTTGAAACTGGAGAGTTTAGTGTTATATTTGGAGATGGAAAAATAGTAGTGTAAGTCATTCCTGTTCCACTATTATATAATTGTGTTATTTCTGATTGTGATAACGCTTTTTCCCACATTCCTATTTCATCAATAAGACCATCTACATAAAACTCTGCAAAAGCAGAGTTCTTACCTATTGTAAGACGTTCGCTGGGTGTCTTCATAGTTGTTAAGGCTTGGGGTGTTCCCTCGCTTGACCCATTAACATAAATTTTAAGGTCTGTTTCGTTTGCTACAAAGGTTAGCATATACCAAGTTCCAGTGGATAATATTGTTGTTCCTATTGTTAATACTTGGCTGTTCCCTGTTGTTGTAGACCTCGCAACTGCTTTATTATCTGCGTCTATCTCAATACCATAAGTTAACCTCCCTAAAGCGTCTGCCCCTTTGATTATAATATCTTGAGTTGTCCCTGTGTCGCTTTCCATTTTGACCCAAGCATTAATAGACATAGGTAAATTTCCAGATAAATCCCCCCCTGCCCTATCTGCATATTCAGAGTTACTACTTTCTAAATCAAGACTTTTATTTATTTTTCCAATTGCATAAGTTGTTGCTCCTTGTGCTGTTAAAGAATAAGAACTTATTTCTTCAGTTAAATCATCGTCAAATTTCCAATAACCAATAAGGTCAACATTTAAATCTGCTGTCCATGTCGCCCACTCATCAACTTCTACTCCATAAATTTTAGGTATCCATTCAACATAATCTCCAATTTGAACTTCTGTAAAAATACCAACTGTTACTATCTCATTTTTCTTTAAATTAGTAGTAATTTTCTTTGTCCAAATTGTTTTATTTTCTATATGAGAACCTACTTTTTTATACTCACAAATTTGAGGAATTGTATTATTTTTTTCATCTTTTGGAGTTGTTAAATCATCAACACAAACATTTTCAAAATCATCAACTTCAATATCTTTATAAGTTTTATATTTTATATCATAAGTCTGACTAAACTTTGTATTTTGCCAATCCTTTTCATTCATATTATAAAAATCAATTGACTTTAAAACATCTTCATAATCCTTATAAGAAGTTAATTCAAACTCAGCAACTTTTTCATAACCTACACTAACCCTTACATTTAATGGAGTAATTAATTTTGCTTTCCCAATATCATCACCTAAACCTAAAGCATTCTTTATTGTAACTGTTCTTGTGGCTGGGTCATAACTTTTAACATTATCAAACTCCCACGCATTTACGAAACTAATCAAAAATAGACCCATCATAAGTATAAGCCCACCCAATAAAAGCTTCTTAGAAACGTTCCTAGAGCCTAAAAATTTCATATTCCTCCTCCTCCACCTTCTTTATTTACGGATTGCATACCAAACATTAATATCCCACCTATTATTGCGATGATTGCCATAATAAACGGAGAGTGTAATATCATATAACTCATTATAGTTTGCTCTTGTAATCTTGTTGCTATCTCGTCGTCTCCAGTATAAATATCCTGATACATATTACTCATTATAACACAAAGGAAAATGAGCAATACCATTAGTCCTAGAAAAAAAGCACTAAATGCTGGATGAGGATTGTATCCAGCTAAGAAAACAAACACTAAACAAAAGACTAACGCCATCACATAAGTAAGAGCTAATAGCCATGGAATAGATTGAACGAAGCCATTAACAACTCCAAAAGTAATTTCTGACGCTTCGGAAACATTAGTATTATCTACCATACCTATTTCTTCCATAATAGGAGTTATTTCATCAGAAGCTATATCTAAAACAGACCATATCATAGTTCCCATAAAACCAAGAACTAAAACCATCATTATAACAGTAAAAAATATTATAATTCCTATTGCTCCTCTTTTATTCTTCATTAGATTATAACCTCCTTATCTGGTATCATTCCCATTTTATTCATTTGTTTTGCCATAGCATTTAAAAGAAAATTAGATTTCTTTAGAGAAGAAGAAGCTCCATCTAATTGTCCTATAAATTTATCCCAACATTTCTTGTGAACATAATCCTTTCTAATTGATTTACTTTTCCTCATTTCTGTAATTATATAATAATCATCTTCTTTTTCTATACGCTTTTCACATCTAAAACATACCATTATGATTTCCACTTCCCTAATTTACTTTTTCTTAATTCACTTAACAATTCTGGATATTTATTATATTGTTTATAAATTGCCTGTGTTATTCTTGAAGGAGTTACAATATCGTTTTCTTGAAAAGATTTTAATTTACTCATCTCATCTACAAATTTTTTAAATTCTGGGTCAGCTCTTATAATTCCACTTCTTTTATTACTCATATTTGCCATTATACATTCCCTTGAGGAAACATTCCTCTGTTTAACATTTTTCTCATCTCTTTGTCGTCTATAATCTGTGCAAAAATATAAACAAACCATACCATAATTATTGGTATGGTTAGTCCAATTGCTATTTTAAATAAAGTTAATAAGAACGTAGCTATCATAAGGTCAGGAGAATAAGCAAAGGATAAATTACTAGACAAAAATAATATCGAAACAAATAATAACCACAATGCTAATCCTATTGTTTTTCTTAGATATTTTAATAAGTCTATTTGTATTATTTTACCTTCCTCATCTTTAGAGTTAGAAGCTGGAAGTAAAGACATTACATAAATACCACTAAAGAATAAAAAGAATATAACAAAAAATAAAGGAATATAAAGTAAAGCTTCTCCTTCATCTAATATTCTACCAGAATAACCAGCATAAAAGGTTCCAGATAAAGAACCACCAGCTACTCCATTTTCACAATTTAAACTATAAGGATACTCCCCTATATAAGAGAAGTTTCCTCCACCAATAGACACAAACCAATAACCAAGAGAATTATAAATAACATTTCCAAAATATAAATTCTCTCCATAATTATTATCTAAATAAAAAGTACAAACAACAGAAGAATTATCTATCGTTAAACCATTAGAAGAATTAGAAAGAAAGAAATTATATGTAAAGTTATGATTATAAATTATTGAACCTTGTTGTTGTTCTGCTATTAAAAATCCACTTGGGAAATGGTCTATAGTAGTTACTGGAGGAACTGCACTTACAAAACTAATTAGAAAGATACTAAATAATAATAAGACTAGCCTTTTCCCCATCCGAAGATACCTCCTTTCTTTTCTGGTGGTTTAGAACCACCGCCTATAACTTCAGAGATATTAAAGTGCCTTCTTAATGAGCCTCTTTCTTCTCCCTTCCAAGCTCTATTATGTGTAGATTCTATAAGAGCTTTTAACTGAACGAATATCATTTCAAATTCTCTTAAATTTAATTTAGTTTTCTCTTGTTTTATTTTTTGTAATTCATATTCCATTCTATTCTCTACTTCTGTTAGTATTTGTTTTTCTACTTCCTCTTTATTAAAATCCTTCTTTAATATTTCAGCATACATTCTTTTTATAGAAATTTTATCATCTATTCTATTTTGAAGTATCTCTCTACATTCTTCTAAAGTTGGAGAACGAAAGAAGACCTCATATTTTAAAAATATTAAACCATTAAAAGCTAAAGAAAATTCTAACATTCTTCTAGCTATTGTTACATCATCAAAGTTAGATAATAATGTTTCCTTATTAATATAACTCTGCATAACTTGCATTATTCTATCAACTCCTTCGTTGGTAAGAACTCTTTTTTTAGTATCTTCTATTGGATACCAATTCATAACCTCATTATCTCCCACCCTTAGAATATCTTGTTTTAATAAATGATTAATTCTTGTAAGAGTTTGCTCCACATCTAGTTGAGCTTCAGCTAAATTCATTTCAGAGTTCTCCATTTGATACTGTAATTTTTTTGCTTCTTCTGCAATAACAGTATTTTGGTTTGCTTGAGAATGAACTCCTACTTGCTCTGCTGTTTCATTATATTGTTCTTGTGGGTAATCCATTATTAATATCCTCCAAATATTGCTTCGTTTAAATTAGCCGGTGATTTTCTAACTACTCTTTTTGCTTTTCTTTTAACTGGAGCTAGTTTTTTATTTGTAGAAGCTTTTGCTCTCTTTCCAATATTACTTGCTACTTTAGAAGCTACCGACGCAGCTTTGAAAAAACCATCATACTTTTCTCTTCTAATTTCTGCCTTCAGTTTGTTTTTTTCTGCCTGTCTTTTCCACATGCTTTCTTTAACTTCTCTCTTAGCAATTAATTGGTTTCTTTCTCTCTTGAGTTTCTTTAATTCGTCTTCTTTCATTTATTTCTTACCTCCTTTTATGCTTTTATAAAATTGAATTTCTAATGTTTCTTTACCACCTTTCTTTAATCTTCTCTTTCTAGGTTCTACATAAAATACTTCTCCTTTTTCTTTTTTAGTTTTAAACCCAGTAAGTTTTCTAGCTTTTGCTTGAGGAACTTTAAACGTAGCTCCTAAGGTTTTTCTTGCCCAGTCTGTTCCTAAACCAAAAGCTCCTCCTTCTGTTTTAGAAATACCAACTGGTTTAAACTTTCCAAACCTTCTTCCAAGTACGGTATACCCTTTGGTATACCTTGGTATACCTCTTGATGATTTAAACTTTAATTTATATGGAGTTGGAACTTTACCAAAAGAATAACTATATCCTCGTGAACTAGATGAGGATTTTTTATAAGAACTTATTAATGATGAACCAGAACGAGATGTAGATGAAGTAGAAAAATAACTAGGAAGAGATACAGAACTTGAAGAAGGAGAAGAATAACTAAGAAGAGATACAGAACTTGAAGAACCAGATGGACCAGAACCAAAATAAGATGGTTTACTTTTAACACTACTTACACTACTTGTAATAGAAGAATAAGAAGGTGTAGAAACTGTAGGAGAAACTGATTTATAATTAAAATAACTGGTTGGTTTACTTGTATCTACAACTGTTAAACTTTTTAAAGTAATAGTATTTGATGGAACATAATTATATGCTGATGAGTATTGTACTTCTGGTATACTTAATACATTTTCTTTTCCAGTTAAACTTGTTGATGGTGATGTTACTCTTCTTTCTATTGGTAACTTTATTCCTTCTATTGTTGTAAATTCTGTTACTTTTGATAGTGGGTTTATTCTACTTCCTAAAATAGTTACTACTTGTTTTTCTGTCTTCTCTCCAGCCAATAAAGTTGTTCCTGTTTTTTTATATTTAGCTGTTAATTTCATGGCGTTTATATTTGCTTTACCATAAATAATATTTGGACTAACTCCTTCTGGAATTTTAAAATCTACAAACCTAGTTCTAATAATAGTTGGTATACCAGTTACATCTGCAGTTAAACCAAAACCATATTTATTAGAAACACCTAGTCTTAGAAACGTTGGATTTAATCTTGGAGCTGAATATAATCCAGTTAATTCACTAACTATTGGTCTAGAAGGAGGAATAATATTATCTAAAGGTAAACTTCTTCCACTATAACCGTAAGGATATGTTTTCTTTATACCAAATTCTCCAGTCAAAGAACCTTGATAAAATTCTCCTTTAAATTTTCCTATTGTTGTTCCACCCTTTATTAATGGGTATTTTTGACCAGCATAATATTCTGGAGCTACAATATCATATTTAATTCCAGTAAACTTTCCTCCTTGTCCTCTAGTAAAATATAACTCTTGTCCCCCTCTAATTATTGGTGGTATTACTTCTCCTTTTTGTAGAGCTACTCTTTCGGTTGGTAGGTTTTTTGTTCTAATATTTCCTATTGTAACTTCTGCTCCTCGTTTACCATACACCCCACCAACACCAAATAATAAAACATCCTTTCCAGTTATTCCAATAACCTTACCTAACTCTTCTGGACTTCCTCTTACACTATAAATATTTTTACCAACCTCATAAGTAAAGTAACTACCAACTCCTAATTCTGCTGATTGGATAGTCATACCAGTATACTTTGGTATACTTGGTCCTACTTTTAATAAATTTCTTCCAACAAGACTAGTATGCTTAGAACCATAACTAGTTGCTCTTGCTCCTAATATTGTTGAAGTAGCTCCAGTAAATCTTAATCCATATCCAACTCCATAACCAAGACCAACTAAAGCAAGTTGTTTAGTTGGGTTGTATCTAATATCTCTTGCTATTTCTAATCCACCATAAGAAATAATACCACCCAAAGTTCCAAGTCCACCAAACTTTTTATTAACTATTTTTGAACTTCTTGCAATATTTATTCTAGCTTCTTCAAAGGAAGATGGACCACCAATACTTTCAGAAATATCTCCAATAACATTTCCTAAAGGTTCTGTTGTTACTTCTTGTAGACTAATATTAACTCTTGAGTATCCTTTAGAACCACCTTCTTTTATTTCTTCATAAAGAGGTAACACTCCAAGGTCTTGTGCTATCTTTTGAGGTTTTGTTAAAGGAATTATTTCTAATTCTTTATAAATTTTAATTGGTTTATAGCCAGGAATATTATATGTAGATGTTGTTCCTTCTATTGTAGGGAATATTCTAGTCTCTTTCACTTTACCACCACCAGAACCATAAGTAGGCGGTTCAATAAAATATGTTGCTTTAACTGGTATATTATAATTTTTAGTGGGATGTTTTACTGTACCTATTTGCCTTTCTTCTATTGTTGGTTCTGTATAAATTTTTTGTGGTGGAATATTTCTTACTCCATAATTTTGTGAAGTTTCATCTAAGGGTGGTCTTGCTATTGATTGAGAAATAATTAATTGTTGTTGGGCTTGAGCTTTTTGTATTGACTCTGCTTTTTGTATTCTAAATTGTTGAGCTTGTTGAGTTTGTTGTGTTTGAGCTATTGCACCAGAAGAATAGGGGTCTCCTCCTTCGGCTATAAATTTTTTAGCCTCTGCTATTTTTGATTGTCCTTCTTGATGAGCTTTTAATTGTTCTAGTGTTCTCCCACTTGAACCTCCTCCTCTACCATAACCAGTAATATCTGTCCCAGAAGGAACTTTTTTAAAACCACTAGGTGTTTTTACTAATACCATTCTTCACATCCTTTAATATAAAAGTTAATTTTCATTTAGTGTAACAGTGTAACACTAAATTAATTTTTAGTGTAACAGTGTTACACTACCCTAGTATTTATAAGTTACTATCAATTTAAATAGTATACCAATTTTATTTAAACATGGCGGACGGTGAATATTTACAAGAATCCAAAGCTCCTTTTAATATGGCTATCGCAACTCTTATGAGTTTGCGTGGAACACTTGATAGAATAAGAGACATTGAAGGACGGATAGATTTCCCACCAGAAGAGAGACAAAGAATTAAAATAGAATTAGTTAAGAGATTCTATGTTGATTCTGCTCCATTAATTATGAAGATGGAAATTATTAACAAACATAAAGATATTTTAAAATTAAAACCTGTTGAATTTATTTGTGTTAATAGAAGTAATCAAAAAAGAAGTAATAAAATTAAATATTCTTATGAGTTGAATGAAGAGTTAGACTTATGTTTACTTGAGTTACAAATAGAACTACAGAAGATGAAATACTATATGCCACCGACGGATGACATGGGAAGTATTGTGGGAAGGATGAGTTAATGACAAAATATTGTTTAGAAAAATATCCGAAAGGAAGCTGGAAAGGTCAAAAGTCCGACGGCAGATTTATGGATGGATGGTTATTAAAAAACTTAGATATGTTATCAGATAAAATTTCTCATGATATGACTTTCCTTGCTGTTATTTATTCTTCTACTCTTGAGGTTGGTACTGGTAAATCTGTTTTAGCAACACAAATTGGAGAAGCTTGGACTGAAATGGTTAATAAAAAATATAATATGGAAATTCCTTATGATGTTTATAATGTTGTTTGGCGACCAAAGGATTTAATTAAGAGAGCATTCAAAGTTCCAAAATATTCTTATTTATTATTGGATGAATGGGAAGATTCTAGTTATTGGAGTGAATTAGGTATGACATTAAGAGAATTTTTTAGAAAATGTAGACAGCTTAATTTATTTATTATGATAATTATTCCAAATTGGTTTCAGCTTCCATTAAATTATGCAGTTAGTCGTTCTGTCTTCGCAATTGATGTTAAGTTTGATAATAATTTAGAAAGAGGTAATTTTTCTTTCTATAATTTCGTTGGTAAAAGAATGTTGTATATTAATGGCAAAAGACAACATAATTATAGAGTTGCTCGCCCAGCTTTTAGCGGAAAGTTTCCAGATGGTTATGGAGTTGATGAAAAAGAATATAGGAAAAAGAAAATGGAGGATATGGAAAGGTTCGACCAAGAAAATCCACAGAAACTAACTGCTGTACAACAAGTAACTAATGAAAAGCATAAACTTTTAGCTAAAGTTATGTTGAAATTCCCAAAAATGACCAATAAGGAACTCGGAAGTATGTTTAATGTAACTGATAAAACTATATGTGTATGGAAATTGGCTAACGGTGGGTATCCAGAGCTTACTATGAACAACTATAATAATGAACAAAATAAAAATAAAGAAAAAGAGCTCGTTGTTGATGAGGAAGGATTGGAAGAATTGGAAGCAAATAGGGGTACAACCTATAATCCAGAGGAAAAATAGGTAAAAAGGTTCGCACAATCCAGATATATATATATATATTAGAGATATTATTCTTTATAAATAAATTTTTCATAACTAACTAACTAACTAACTAACTATTAAATATATTTTATAAAATAATTCTCTAATATATATATATATTATATATATATATATTATAACAACAATCTTTATATACTAACTTTGAGTAGTTAATTTATGGAAGAAGAAAACACAACTCTTAATAAACCAATGAATTGGGGAACAAGACTAACTACTGTTAATATTGCAGTCGACCTTCATCAATTAGCCAAACAAGAGAATATTACTATTAAAGAAGCGACGGAGTTTGGAATAAGATATATTATTGCAGAAAAAAATGGTTATGAATATCCAGAAGGAAAACAAACACAAAAGATTCAAAACCTATCAGAGAAAATTCAAATTCTTTATGATGAGATTAGTGAGTTAAAGGGAGAGAATGGGGATGAGGTTGTTAAAAAATCCACTCCCGAAACAATAGTAGCAGAAGTTGATAGTGTGCTTGGAGGTATAATTGATGAAAATGCAGAAAGTAATTAGTTTAGATGTTGATTTGGTTTCTGATTTAAAGGATAGTGGTCTTAATGTTTCAGAGTTTTGTAATGAAAAACTATGGACTTATTTAACAAAAATAGAGAACGACCAGAAACCAGATAATATTAAAATTGAAAACATTGAGGAAAGAATGGTTGAGTTAGAAAAGAAAAAAATAATTTTAAAGAAAACTATTGAAGAAGAAGAAAAAATGAAAGCAGAAGGAATAACAAAAGAACATATTATATTTTTATCAAATATTAATGAAAATATTATGATGGCTAAGAATACGATAGAAAATTATGAAAGAAAGTTTGGAGAGAAAAAGAATTGGAGTGAGTTATTAAATTTAAAAAGGAAGTGGATTTAATGAAACCAATTGAATTATGTAGATATACATTAAGACAATCATTATGTGATAGTGGTGATTATTCTAGTTTTATGAGTGCCGAAGAACTTTTAAAGAATCTAAACTTAAAGGAGGTAAATCAAAATGGTTAATTTAAGAGAAACATCACAGACATACGAGCCAAAGAAAACAAAAAATATCGCAGACTTGGAAGCAGTATCTTTAGATGTTCCAATTAGTAAAACATCTGGAACAGACCAAGAAGGAAAAGTATTTGAGTATTTTGTGGCAGATATTGCTGGAGAACAATATAGAGTTCCGTCGTCGGTATTTGAGGCTATACAAACTTTGTTAGAAACAAAACCACAAGTTAAAACTATTAAAGTTGTAAAAAAAGGCGTTGGAATGAATACATCTTATTCGGTAATAGAATTGGAATAAGATTATTATACTCATCAAAAGCAAACGTAACCGTTAGTTTTTTCATGAAACCCTAGGATGAGCTAGGTGATGTGGGCGTCTAGCCCACATTTTAAATTTAAAATGAAAACAAGTCAATCGATAGCAGAAACTATAATGGAAGAAATTTTAAATGAAATGGAAGAGGTTCTTAGTACTAGTATAATGACAATAGAAGACGCTAGAAAAATTCTTGACAGTGGTTATAAACTTTTAAATAAGTGTGAAGAGTTAAGAATTTCTAGGGACAATTGGAATAATAAATACAAATCTCTCCAATCTAAATTAAATAAACACACGTTATGACAGGAATGTCATCACCTCTTTTGTAGACCGGTTGTTCGTCCATTGAAAATAGAATGTTTGTTTATTCTTCTATTGAAGGACATGGTTTGGAGAGATATTATATTTAACAAAAAAAATGAATCAATTTAGTATAGAAATTTATGGAAAGGAACAAGAGATATTAGAGGGAATGTTAAATATGGCTTCATCTGGTTCTACGCTTGGAGAAACTTTACCCCTTTTAGCTTTAGTAAAAGGATGGCATATTAGTAAGTTTCTATATTATAAAGACTTAATAGATGAAGTAAGTGAAAAATAATCTTATACATAATTGCCATTTTACATAAGATTTATAAACTTTAAGGAATAAAAAAGAACATCTATTTTAAACAAAACATGGCAAATGATGACAAAAAACAGAGAAAGGCACAAAAACTAATAAAATTTATAGAAATAGAGGAGTTTAAGAAAATTTTAAAAGTTGAGAAGGATAAAAATTTTAAACTGGCTTATGTTTTAGCTTTTGGTTCTGGGTTAAGAATTTCTGAAATTATAGGATATAAAAAAGCAGACATTCAACCACTTTTTGTAGAACAAATAGACTTACAGAAACACCAAATAAAAATACTCGGAGGAAAAGGAAAGAAGGATAGAATAACAGTTACTTCTCCTTGGTTGAATGAATCAAACATTAAATTACTTCCACTTCACATCTACCGAGGAACGCTCCAGTACAGGTTTAAAGCCCTCTGTAAGCGACTTTTAGGCAAAAACCTTAGTTTCCATACTCTAAGACATGGTTTCGCTAATTATATGGCTAATGATAAAGGAGTTCCTTTACCTATGATACAAGGAATGTTAGGACATTCTAGACTAGATACAACAGGAGTTTATACTAAAGCCAACCCAACTAAAGCTATTGAAAAAGCTTGGGAGAGTTTCTAATGGGAATTGTAAGTGATTTAGGAGTTGACGTATATATTCCTAAAATAGATATTAGTGGTTTTGCTACTAGTACATGGGTTTGGGTTGCTGTTATTGTTTTTATAGGTCTTATTTTTTTAGGAGCTTTATGTATTTTTCTTTTTATTACTACTTATAATAAAAAAATAGTATTTTTTGAAAATATATCTGGACAAGGATACCAGCCAGTATTAAAAACCAGAGCAAGAACCATTAAATTAGGAGTTGGTGGCGAAGAATTATTAAAAACTTTTAGAGGCGGTAAATTTCTTTCTACTTCTGGTAAGAAAATGGGAAAAAATACTTATTGGTATGCTAAAGGACAGGATGGCTATCCATATAATATTCTTTTAGGAGATTTAGACGCTAAACTTGGTATGTTAGATATTGAACCAGTTGATAGAGATGTTAGAATGTTTCATGTCGCTTTAGATAGATTAAGTCATCAAACTTATGGTAAAACTAGTTTTATGGAAAAGTACGCAACCCATATGATTATGTTTTTATTTCTAATAGTTTTAGTATTTGGTATGTGGTTTATTGTCGGTAAAATAGGTGACGCTGTAGCTCCTCTAGGACATTCAACAGATATTGCTTTAAAGATACAGCAAACTAATTTAGAACTTACATCTAAAATGGAGAGTATTGTAAACCTTCTTAGAGGAGGAGGGACTGTTGGTGGATTAGCACCAGTAATAAATATCTCTGGTGGTGGATAATGGAAATTTATTATTTTTTATTTAAAGCAATAGGAATTATTTTGTTGTTAATTTTATTGTTTTGGAAAATGTGGTTATCACTTAGTAAAAAAAGAGCCTTAAAAATTTATGGAAAACAAAAACGAAAAGGAGGAGAACTTGGAAATGAAGGAAGTGGATATGAAGAACGAGAACCTAGAGCTGAAGCAGAACCTAGCAGTGTTGTCGGATATGATGAATCTGAAAGAGGACAGTTATTACCGAAGGCAGAACCTAGTATTGAAGGAGAGAGAAGCGAAAGCCCTAGAAGAAATAGCGATATTATTAAAAAGTTTCTCCGACGAGCCAAAAAGTGAATAAAATTAATATTTATTAAAGAAAACAAGGCTTTTCTTTAATAAGGAATAGGCTTGTTAAAGTCTATTTTAATAGTCATAGAGGATTTAGGTTACCTCCTTTCTCCTTTTTGATAAATGTGGGTAAAAAATTTATTAAGCCATCTTTTAACCCACATTTTATTATTAACAAAGAAACCGAACAGGAGCAAAAATAATGAAGAGAAACCCAATGAACGAAGGACAGGCTAGACTTTATGGAAGATTAGATGTTTGTAAGGAATGGTTATCATTCGAGGAGAATAATGTTAATAGAATTTATATTCATAAAGAAATACTTAAAATTGAAGACGCATTAAATGTCTTAGACGACGTGAAACATGAAAATAAAACCAATATGTAAAATTTCAAACCCAAAAGCAATACATAATTTAGAAGAGTATTGTTTAGAATTAAACCTTACTATAAAACATTGTTACGGATATGATAAACCATATTGTCCAAAAACCTGTTCTTATGCTATAGAAAGAATTACGGAATATAATAATGAACTAAAAAAAATAAAGACTAATTTATAATGAATTGATTGTTTATAATAAAAATGAAAAGTAAAACTTTAGGAATAATTTTAGGAATAATTTTTGCAACAGCTATAGTCTTTATCTCAATTAGTGTAACGTTTTTTATTATTTACCAATATAAACCAGATTTTTTATGTGACCTCTGTAAAAATCAATCAAATACTATTTATAGAATAGTTATTTAAGAATTTAATCTTTATAATAACTTCATAGTTACAACTAATAGTTTAAAAAATAAAA
>Ga0207997_1000748_pt1 | contig 16599 bp, 37 predicted proteins | sample AntAceMetag02UKN_FD_184777 | JGI IMG/M metagenome (GOLD analysis project Ga0207997, IMG submission 184777) | Saline lake microbial communities from Ace Lake, Antarctica - Antarctic Ace Lake Metagenome 02UKN (SPAdes) (version 2) | ecosystem: Environmental > Aquatic > Non-marine Saline and...
CTTGAATATTATAACCTTTCTCTTTTGCTTCATTCATCATTTTAGTAGTAGCTTTCATTTTAACAACCTCTTAATTTTAAAAATAAATATTCGTATTCTCTGTTTTGATCTGTTGAATTTAACCATTTTTTGACCTCGTTTAAATCTTAGAGAATAAGCAACATTAAAAGGTCACTTCTTCCCAGAAGATTTTTTATTCAATTATACTACTTTCATTTTATTTAAAGTATTTAAATGTTTTGGAAAAGTCGGAATAATCCCAGAATCCAATTATGGAATAATCCCAGAATCCAATTATGGAATAATCCCAGAATCAGGTTATGGAATAATCCCAGAATTTGCTCTCAGAAAGAGCAGGGCTACGCCCTGCTCTTCTTCTTCTTCTTCTTTTATACTACTCTAATTTAAGCTAAAAACCAGTTCTTCTTTTGTTTTCTTCTTTCGTAAAAACACCTGTTTTTAAGCACTAAAATGACACCCAAAAACCAACCATAAAAAAACACCTTAAAGCATCCAAATGCGAGTTAAGAGTCAAATTTGAAACACCCTATTTTTGTGCATTTTAAATGCATGCATTTAACTGTCCATCTTCTGCATTAGATCAACACTTTAATGCACACTTTAACACACACTTTGTTACACAACTAAAACACAGGGGGGGTATTTTCTGTCACACCTATAAAAGTGTCTAAGGGCAAAAAGGGTTCACAGTAATAGGCGTTTCACAATATCTACTAGGAAATAGCAAGGATATGCCCTACTGGTATTGTATATGATATACTATAGTATTATTAGGGGTATTTAGGAACTACTACCTTCCTTTAGAGAAAAACCATACTAATCTACAATACCAAATTACTACACTAGTCGACTTAATAGCCTATCTTAGAACCTAGAGAACTGTATCACTGTTAGCTATGAACTCGTTAGTAATCTTGTCGCCGACAGAGATGTACTCTTTAGTTGTTTCTATCTTAGCATGCCCCAGGATGGTTTTCAACTTGTAGATGTCTGAACCTGGCATTAGCATGAAGGTATCCGCAAAGTGATGCCTTATGTAATGAGAGGACAGTCCTGTTAGATCAAGACTCTTACCAATAGCATTGAGTTTAATATTGTAGGTGTTAAGTACTTTGTCTAGTTGCTTGTCCATTAGAATAGAATTGTAGTTGTTACACTCTGGACCAAGTAACATAAAACCGTAACTCCTATTAGCCATCATCTGAGTTAATATGCCCTGGTGTTCCTTTCTCATAGATAGCGTTCTAGCCTTCAAACCTTTCGCATACTCTCCAATCTTGATAAACATAAGGCTAGGATGCATGTGGACATCAATGTCCTGTATCTTGACAGTTATGGCTTCTCTGAACCTTGCCCCAGAATGTGACTGAACAAATGCTATTCCCTTATATGGCATGGGTAGTAAGCTAATGATCTTATTCATAATTACTTGATTGAAGTAAGGGAATTTCTTTTGCCTAGGATTAGTCTTAACAGGTTTCAATCTATGCTCTGCCCAATCATGTTTTCCAATTGAAATAAGGAAAGCTTTCAAAGCATACTTGACATTTGTGCCCCTTCGTTTCTCTGAAGTTTTAGAAACAATAAACCTATTGATGTCATCTATTGTAAAACTAATTCTACTATATTTGATGCTCATCTTCATCAGGAACATTCTGACTATCTTGGTATATTTTGTCTTAGATGTTTGTGACAGAGCTGTCTCTAAATCCATGTAGTCGTTGAATTTATTAAGAACCTGTTTCATCAAAAATCACCCTCAGACACTTCTGTCCTATTGTAATATATAAAGTTTTTGGTTGTATAACGAAAGTTTTAAATACTTGTTAGTTTTAGAAAATAAATAAGGGTGTGATAATAAATGGAAACATATAGCGTAGAAAAAACAAAATTAAACAAAACTAAAAAGATTTTAAATAATTATGATTGTCCTTATTGTGGATATAAATTTAAACAATATGTTTGTAAATCTGGGAAGCAAGGAAAAGGTGGTACTAGAGGGGATGTATCAGATCAAGTAAAATGCAAACGATGTGGAAACTTTTTGAAAACTTGGTGAAAACAAATGGGATTTAAAGATAAAATAAAAAATACATTAAATAAAAAAATTAAAGTAAAAGATCTATTTAAATTCCTATGGGATATTTTAGTAATACTTGCAATTATAAAAATTACCATCTTTGTTTTTGTATCTTGTACATTAGTATATATGTTGGCTATGGTTTACTTAGCGGAAAATGGTACTGATATATCCTGGGCTAGTAGATTACCTTTTCTTTTCTTTTCCATATTAGGGTGGTTGACAATCTTAGGAATAAATTGGACATTTAATATAAGTAAAAGTGGAAGGGGTAAACAATGAAAAAAATAACCGAATCAATATTTTTAGCAATTGTAGTGATTACAACAATATTTAGTGCCTTTACACAAGATACTTTTCTAGCAGTTTATGCTGCTTTGATGTTATTAATTTTAATATATGATGCAGTAAGATATAAGAAATGAATCCCACAATAGATCATTGCAACAAAGATTATAACAATAGACATCATTGGGAAAAAGTTGGAATTAAAGGAGATATAATAATATATCAATGTTCACAATGTAGGTTATGTGCTTATGAAAAGATTAAATTTATAGGTGAGTTTAAAACTAACTGAGAGATAAATAATGAAAATAGAATTTTTAATTATAATTAGTTTATTATCATTATCTGCGATAGGTATGGATGTTTATGATTTTGATAAATGTGATAATCTAGTTGTTAATGTAATTGGTGAAAAATTAATTGAAGAGGGAGAGTACTGGTTTAATGATTGTTACAAAACTGCAACAGATACTTGGAATTGTAATTGTTCAGATAATTATGTTTTAGAGTTGGAACATAAACTTAATACTATCAATACTTATAATATTTCTTTAAAGTATAACTATTCTACTAATGTTCAAACAGGGGGGGGAGGTAGAGTTCATAATAATAAAATTACCAATATACTCATACCAAATGAAAAACAACCATTAATAGATTATAGAACTAAGTATAATAATTCTACACCTGTATTTGTGGATAAGATTACCAATAAAGTAATAAAGGATAAAGAAACTATAAAAGAAATTGAAGATGAAGTAGAAGGTGAAGAACAAAGAAATACAACTTTAGTATGGATAATTATAGGAACACTAGTTGTATTAATAACAATAGGAACTATTTTAATAAGGAGGAAGATAAAAAATGAAAATGAATAAAAAAGCAATACTTACATCTAGTATTATTGGATTACTATTAGTAGTATCCGCTAGTGCTGTGTTGGTAAACTATTTGAGCAATAAAGCAACAGTGGAAATAGATGTAAATAGTCCAATGACTATTGCGTTTACAGAAATAGCACATGGAACTACAGTAGTAACAGCAATTGATAATGTTGCAGCAGTTAGTGCTGGAGATTGGACTGATACATTAATTGCAAGTGGAACTACTGGATTAAGTACATTAGAATTAGGTGTTAAACTTGAAAACAACGCAGATGTAACTATTTCAAATAAAGTATTAGAATTTACTTTAAGTAATGATTTAGCTAATGTCGATTGTACTGACTTAACAAGTCTAACATTTGTTGACGTTGGAGCATCAAGTGGAAGCAGTTATTACCAAGTTGTACAAGAATTGGTTGGAATAGGATTATGTGTTGATAATGGAGTAGATGTAACTTATAATATACCAATTAATTCATTGGGAGCAGAACAAGTATTTAAATATCCTGTAACTATGACCTTTGGTAATGTTGCACCAACTACATATACTGCAAGTGGTATATTACTTATTTAAGTAATATTTTTTTATTTTTTTTATTTTTAATTATAATTAAAAAATAATAAAATGAAACCCTCTACCCACTAAAGTAGGTAGTTTCCAAAAAACAAAAGAAAAATGGTAAAAACAAAAAAAGAGCAAGAAGGTAAAGATGTGTTTGAATATTCTGTTTTTGGAAATCCTAATCAGAAGATAGGTAAGTTTGCTAATCAAAAGAGTTTAGGGGAGTGGTCATAATGGCTAAATTAATTCCTTCTAATTCAAAAAGAGAAGATTGTGTTCAAACTCCATTGAATTATATAAAAGCAATTACAGAACACTTTAAACCTGAAGGTAGAATACTTGAACCTTGTAGGGGCAAAGGTATTTGGTATGATTTTTTGAAAGGGTATATACAAAAAGCACATACCATTGAATGGTGTGAAATATTAGAAGGAAAAGACTTTTTTGAATATAATGGGGAAGTGGATTGGATAATTACAAATCCACCTTATAGTAAGATGCGTAAGTTTATGCAAAAATCAATGGATGTATCTAACAATATAGTATTTTTAACAAGTATTAATCATTTATGGTTGAAAGCAAGATTAAGAGATGTATTTGAAAAAGGGTTTGGAATTAAAGAAATAATTATATTTGATACCCCTAAGAGCTTTCCTCAAAGTGGTTTTCAATTTGGATGTTTTCATTTATGTAAGAATTATAAAGGAGATATTAAATTCAATATTCTTAATATAAATACCAATCAAACTAAATTAATTGGGGGTAACGGCATTCCTCCCACTAATGAATTAGTGGGTATCCTGCCTAACGAATTATGAAACTAAAAATACTAAAAGGGAATAGGGCAATAATGGATAAGGTTAGGATCCTAACTAGAGATCAATTACATCAATATATAGATGAAGAGTTTGATAGAAAAAATAATTTGGATGTAAGTGAGATACCATGAAACAGAAAAATTTTAAATTAGAAGATTGTAAATTTTGTAAAAAGAAATTTAAGAAAGCAATAACTTCAAGTAATGGCGGACATACTTCACATGATATGATATTGAAAAGAATGAATGCTAAATTCTGTTCTAAAGAATGTTCAAGGAATTATTATGTTATTTGGCATAAAGGGTATCATCATGCTTATAGAAAATATAAGGGGGTAAAATAAATGTTTTTAAGATATAGATGCAAATGCGGAAGTGAAAGTTGGATGTTAGATTATGACCATGATGAGAAGCTTACAAAAGCAACTTGTTTAAAATGTGGACATACTGCTATTATTGAAGAATTATTTGGTAAAAAACGGAGGGTAAAGAATGGAAGAAAATCAAGTTCAAGAGAAAGTACCAGACCAGAAGAAGGGGTTTTGGGCGAAATGGAAGGAAAAGAATCAACTGAAGAAACAACAGAAGCAGGAACAGAAGGAGATCAAGAAAGCAGCTAAGGAGTATTCAAAATTGACAAAAGAACAAATATATCTAAAAAGTTTATTTGAGATAGAAAAGATAGTAAACCATTGCAAACAGAGAGGATGGACAACTAAGGAAGATTGGAGAAAAAATGATATTCCTATGAAAGAGATGGTAACTGATCTAATCAAAAAAACAAATGAATTTTACAAAGAGAAAGAAAAGGAGTTTATAAATGCTTATCCAAGACAGGATACAAAATGAAATGTAAAAACTGCGGAATAGAATCAATAATATTAATTGATGGTTGTTGCAGTTATGAGTGTGAGGTTCAATGGAAAATGAAAATGGATGATTATGATTATCAAAATCCAGATAGGGAAGATGAAGAGGGTGAAATAAATGGATAAAGTATGCCCTAAATGCAAACAAGAATTTTATGGGTATATTCAGAAATGTCCTTTTTGTAATATTGAATTAGAACCAATACCCAAAGGTGATGGGATTATATTTAAGGGGGAAATAAATGAATGTTAATATTGAGATAGAGGATACGGAAATAAAACAATTAATTAAAACTAGGATCATATCTGGTTTTAAACATAATTCAAAATTTTTTATTGCAAATGCAGTAAGAGATGTTTTAAGTGACCTTTTTGCAGGAATGGATAAGAAAGAATTTAAAGCTTTTCTATTATGTGGATTAGTTGAATACCTTGAGAAATACTCTTACAAAGATATTGATAAACTAATAAAGGAGATCAGGATCAAACAATGAGGAAATGTAAATACTGTGGGAAAATAATAACAGATGCTATGAATAAAAGTAAATATAAGCTTTATGAAATATGTACCTGTGGTGGCAAAGAATCACATCAAAGGAGACTTAGATAAAAATGGAAAATAGATTAACATTCTCGGAAGCAAATCACCCAGATTTAGGATGGGGTGTTGAAGTGTACAATCAAAAAGAAGAAAATATTTGTGCTATACGTAAAGTAAGAGTGGGACAATGGATGCATTGGTCTATTGTAGTTGAAGCATATCATTTAGCTGGAGGATATATTACAATTTCTCCTGGATGTCAAGATGAACTAAGGGCAGAATGTAAAAGGCTTGCATCTAATACAAAGAAGGTGAAAGGATGAATTGGGGGGGAGTAATTGGTGGGCTAATAGGAGTTTGTGTAGTTATAATTTTAGCTTGTTTTTTTATGCTAACCTGGGACTTCTGGTTAGGATTAAGTGGCTTAATAGAAATGACTTAATCAAAATATAGTTGATGAAACAGATATTATAAAATATAGAAAACTATATAAGTATCCTAGTTTTTTAAAATGGAAAGGTGGTCAATTGTGGCAGAAGAAAAAGTATATGCAGAAGAATATCAATATAATGATTTAGCAGAACAGTTCAGTAAATGTAAACGTGATTCTATTATTGGATTATTGAGGATGGGTAAGATCTTTGTTAAAGCAAAACAAGAGTTAGAACATGGCAAATTCTTAGGTTGGTTGAAAGATACAAGAGTAAGTGTATCTACTAGAACAGCACAACGTACAATGACCATATACTCAAATTTTAGACATCTTTTAAATAATCCAGATGAGAACAAGGACTTATTTTTAGGACTTGATTTTACACATATGCTGGAGTTAAGAAAGCTCCCACAAAGATTTAAGAAATCTATTGAGATTGAAGAGGATGGACATAAACAAATGATAGATGTTGTAGATGAAAAGAAAGTTTCTGAGTTCTTAAATAAACCAGTAAATGTTAATGGTAAGATTAAGATCGTTAAAGATTTACCAGTTTCACAATTAAAGAAACAAATTCAAGATGTTGGGGGAGAGTACAAGGATTTAGCAGGAAATGGAGGGGGTTTGGGAGATATTACACAGGACAATCCGCAGAGTGTTAATTTAGGGTATAAAGCAATATTTAAGATTGTCCTGGATCTATCTTCTGAAACAAATGAATTAATGAAAGAAATAGATAAGATTGATGATGTTACCTTATATGAGATGATACAAAGTGATAAAGATAAAATGAAAAGAGAACTAAAGCAATTAGCAGAATTGTCAAAAGGGTTGGTGGTAAAATGCGAAGAAAGAGTAGAACAACTTTAGAAAAGAAATTATTCAAAACAAATATCTTAATGGGAGTGTATATGATTGTAGCAATTGTAGCCACATCATGTTTTTATTATTCTTCTCATAATACTCCTGCAAAAATGATGCAGTTGAAATATGATAAATTATCTGAAGAAGCAAGTTGTGATGGTGTTGAAATGTATTTTACAAATGAATCATTTTGGAGGGATACTTCAAGTTTGAAGATGACTATATCAAATAACTGTTATAAAAATAGTAATGAAACAGATTATAGTTATAGTAAAATTCTAGGATTCTATGATACTTTAGGTAATTGTACTTCAGGTATTGATTGTGAAGATATAAGTTTTATGATAATGTGTTTAGCAGAAAAGTATAATGAGACTTGTGAATACTATACTCAAATAGGTTATAATACAGAAAGCCATAGAGGAGTGAAATGTAAAAAGAGTTATGGTTGGGGGGATGTAAATTGAAACAAATAAAAGTTGGAGACTTAGTATATAAGATGTGTTATTATTCACATCCATTTAAAAAATCTGAAAGGTCTTTCTCTATAAGAAAAGTAAAAAAGATAAGTTATAATGCTATACGATTTGTAGATGGAGAATCAGTTTCTTTAAGTGCATTAAATAATATAGTTGTTGATGGATGGTACACATCTAAAAAGTTAATGTATGAAGGAAAACTTAAAGCATATCTCGAAAAGAATGAATATGTATTGAAAGAGATAGATTATTTAAAAAAGAAAGTTAAAGAAAAATGATAAATTAGAAGGGTGAAACTTAAAATGGTAGAAGATAAAAAAGTATGGAGATATGTAAGGGGAAGTTTTGCAGCAATAATAATGTGGTGGTTTTTTGTTGTATGGTTAATACCAGATACAGATAATGCATTAGCAGCATGGGTAATAATTCTATTGGGATTTGGAGTATTTAACTTTGTGAATTGCATAAGACACTTAACAATATATAAACAAAAAGGATATGCTATAACCTCATTAGTATTATCAAGTTTGTTAATATTGGTATTTGTGGTTGCATTTATCTGGGGGGCTTTAAGTGTATAAGCAATTATTTTTTTTATTATTACTTATGCCAATAGCATTTGCTAATTATCCCATAGAAGATTTAGATCCATTCTCAGAAGAATGTAGAGCTGAATTTGATATGTTTATGGGACAACAGCCAGGAGAGTTAGTTAGTGAGTATTGTTCTGTAGTAAACATACGTATTCTTTTACTAGTAGTAATTATATTCCTAATGGTTTTATTTGAACCAAAGGTAACAAAGAAACTAAAGGACTGGGATTATGATAATGGGTTTATTGATAGTGATACATTAATTAATGTTTATAGAAGATTATTATTAGGTATGATTTTTATGGTATGTTATATATTATTTTTGATGAGGTAAGAGAATGAAAAAGGTACAATATATTGGTGAGGGATGGAAATGACTTTTGAAGAACAATTTCCAAGTTTAAAAGATTGGACAAATTTACCTATGGTACTTGAAGTAAATAAAGCTATATTTTATCCATGTACTGTATTAAAAGAGCATTGTCTAGATAAACAACGAGTGAAAGAAGCTATGAATAAATCAGCATTTATAGAGCATTTAACAGTAAAGCAACAACAAGAATTGTTTGATATATTAGAGGGGAAATAACAATGGAAGGATATTGTGGAAGTTGTCAAAAGAGAGTAAGAGGAATTAAGAAACCATTTAGTGTAGCTTTTCTTATTGTTACATTTATAATAGGTGGGTGGCTTTGGTATCCAGCTTATAGAATTATATTTGTGCATAAGAATAAGTGTCCTATATGTGGATGCAAGATAAGTAGGAAGGAATTGGTTCAGAGGGTAAACGAAGATGTTAAGTGAATCAGACCAAGTAGTATTGCTAAGTATAAATGATGGAGAATATGCTTCTAAGATATATAAGAAATTAGATTATTCTATGGGCTATATCTTCCATATATTGAAGTGTTTTGAAAGAGATGGTATATTAAAAAGAGAAAAGAAAGGTAGGGCAATCATCCTTAAATTAACTCTCAAAGGTATTCATATTCAAAGTTATTTATTTGCTGTAAGAGAATTGTTACATTCTGCAACCAAAAGAATTATATAGTTAATATTTTTTATAATTTATCTGTGTGCATAAAGCTATGAACGAGAAGTTATCCGAAAATGAAAAAAAAAGAGAAGTTATCCAAAAAACAGGATAACTTGCCAAGATGTTTAAAAGAAATTCTAAAATTGATGAGTGTAAACCCTTCTATAAAATATGTTATTGAAAAGACAGGTAGACACAAATCCAACGTCGGTAGAGATATAATTAAACTGATAGATAAAGATTACATAAAAAGAATAGATAGGGGGCTTTACAAAGTTATCCAAAAGAAAGATGGTACTAAACCAAGTTATCCAAAAACAGACCATTTTAGATTACATAATATACAAATTCAACTAAGATTAAATAGAGAGCATCTTGTAAAATTCAAGAACATAATATACAAAGATAAGAACAATTTCAAAGTGCATGCAAGGGGAAACAACAATGGTGATTATTTTGAAATAGGATATACTGGATTAATAACAAGAGACAATATCTTTATATTCTTTCCAGAGAATTTTGATGTATCAAGTAAAAGTATTCCAGGAGTTTATGCTAAATTTGATAACATAATAAATAAGATTCTAATCAAGTGGGAGAACATATTCAAACTAAGTTTATACAAGGAAGGTAGGGTAAACTATTCAATAACAAATCAACATCTATCTATTGTTCAAAATGGAATAGCTAAAGAGATAAATTCAGATAAGAACATAAAGGATCAAATAAAAGTATATGATGATGAAGATGGTAAGGTTGCATACCACTTTGATAAGAGCAAGGGGTTTGATGAGTGGGAAAGTCCTCATTCAGAAAAGGCTGCAGACTATACAGCTAAAGCAAAGCAATTCCTGGACAGATTAAAGAATGATGAAGTGGAACAGCTCTTTCAAGATAACTTGGACTTTAAGACTATTATAAGGCAGAATCATGCAATACTAAGGGGGATGCTTAATCCAAAGCTAACTACTGAGGAAGAACCTAAAGTTGATATTAAACCAGAATACATAGGATAATAAAATGGAACAGATACAAATAGATACTTGTAAACTTTGTGGAAGAGAACTCAATAATAGCTTAAATACATGTCGTATTGGTTTCTGTGTAAGCTGTGCAAAAAAACTACGTTCAACTAAAGCAATAATATGGAAATATAGACATGGAAAAAGTAAATGTATTATATGTGGAGCAGGAACTAAATTTCATTCAACTTATTGTGAGAAATGCTCTAATTTTAGGAAAAAGTTAAACAGTAGATGGTACTCACTTAACAGACCACTAAAGTATAAACTAAAACAAAGAAACTTATCAAAGATAAGAACTTATAGAAATAAATACTTAAAATCATTATCACCAGAAGAATTGCTTGAAAAAGTAGGTTATTTTAAAAAAGAACAGGAGGTAAAAATATGAAACCATTTAAATGTGTAATTTGTGGGAAAGTTGTAGAGCGAAGGTATGAAGATCCAAGTGGGATATTTTTTTATAAGTACTGCGAAGATCATTACTATAAGTATGAGGAGAAAGAAAATGGACTATAAATTAATAGTTTATCTTGTAATAGCTTTTGTTTGTTTAATTGGTTTTTTGAACTGGTTAGGAAACATGAAAGCAAGAGAAAGAGATTATCCTTAATAAAGCATTAGGAAAAGTTTATATATTAGTTATTTCAAAGTATATAAACATGATTAAAAATACAAAGAAACTTATAGCAACAGGTATGGGTTTAAATGTGGGTTCTATTGCTTTAGGAAAAGTATCTGGAATGTTACCTGCTCAAGCTTCAGGTGTATCTAAAGGAGTTTTCAGTGGTATGAATATTGCTTCAACAGCAATGCCAATACAAGCTGGAAAGACTGTAATGGATGCAACTAAAATGTTGTATAAGAAAAAATGAATAGATGGACTCGTTTGAAATGGAAGAAGAGTAACCTATGTAAAGGTGTAGTTCCTAATTATCCTGGGCTATACAAATTCTTTGATAGGTTCAATAGATTATTATATACAGGACATTCTAAAAGACTAAGACATAGACTACAAAGTTATTATCAAAAAGATTGTTTTAAAACACATCCAACAAAACAAACATTAAGGTGGCATATAGATTCTTTTGCATTTATAGTCCTTCCAGTTGTAAAAGCTAGAAAGATTGAGAAGAGAATAAAACATAAAGCAAAATTTAATTATGGGTGAAAAAATGAAAGATCTAGAACTAAATAATAAAAAGAAAGCAATTGTCGAGGGTGTTGAAGCTGATGGTCTTGAACTTATGGACAAACCAAAGAAACCAATATATAAAAATGTAACTTACTAATATGATAACACTAAAAGAATTAATGGGTGGATCCCATACTTCAAAAAAAGAAATGCGTAATAGAAAACATAGGTATGAAAAGATTTCTCAAAAGAAACTTCAGCTACAAAAGATTAAAACTATATATCCTAAAGGTAATAGATATAATAGGATGTTATATTTAAAGAAGCTAGAGAATAAGAAAAGCTTTCAAAACGACTTTGATATGATGAAACAATTTTTCCTTTCAAAGAAATAACGAAAGTTTTATATAGTAATTAGTTCTAAAATATATATTATAATGGTTAGGGAAATTGAACTAGCAAAAAACGAATTTAAATATGAGTGTGCAATTTGTAAGGAAGAACATGATTCCTATGAAGCTGCTCTATTATGTGAAAAGAATTGTAAACGTGGGGTAAAAGAAAATGGCAGAAGAACAAATAATAGTGTATCCTGTTAAGGTCCAGGGTAATGAAAGAAAAGCAATAGATCTAGAGAGTCTAAACAATTGGCTTGAGAATCAGATAATTGGTTCTAATCCTTTATTGTTAGATCCTAAACAAGTAGAGAATGTGAGTATTCAAGAATACAAGGGAGCAATTTCTTGGGGAATACTTATTGAACTAAGTAATTATTTAAAGAAAGAAATGGGGTTAGTTGAAGAACCAGAAGTAATGGAACCTGAACCAGAAGCACCAGAATCAAAAGCTCCTGAACCAGAAGCTCCAGCAGTTGTAGAACCTGAAGTAGTAGCTCCTGAAATTCCTAAAAAAGAGGAACCAAAACCTGTAGAAGCTCAAACAAGTCCTACTGCAAAACCTGTTGATGATTCTTCAGATGATATAGTAACACTCGATTAAACCATATAGACACGACTCTTTCCTAGGGGGGATTTTGTAGGATAGATCCTTTCTAGGTTTTTATATTTATATAAGTTGGGGGATTCAATTAATATAAAATGGCAAGTGGAATTTATTTCATACACTATCTTCGTAGATGGCAAGAGAATAATAATGATGTATTTCTAATAAATGCATCTGAAAAAGGTCTTGGAAAAAGTACTCTATCCATTCACTTAGCAAGAGATTACATTAAACGATTTGGTTTCATTTGTCCTCATTGTGGCAATGAGTTCTACAAGAATTTATATAAGATTGAGAAGGTAGGTAACTCTTACAGATTCTTTATTCCAGAATCTATAAAGACTAATCAAGTAAGGATAAAATGTCCTGAACATTATGAACTAGATATAAAATCAGGTATTAAGAAAAAGACTTCTGGTTGTGGTGAAACTTTTGTTTGGTCAGAAAGAAAAAGAATCAAATGGTCTGCAGCTAAATTTATTGCATATGATAATGGGGAAGCAAGAACAAAGATTCTAAGTATGCCCAGATATTCTCCTTTGATCTTTGATGAAGCAATGAATTTTATGTGTCTCACAGACGATACATTGATAAAAATGCCCAGAGATATTAAAAAATATAAATTAGGTGTACCAATAAAAGATTTAATTGGAAAAGAAAATTTTTATGTTTATTCTTACAATATAAATGAAAAAAAATTAGAACTAAGTAAATGTAAGGGTTGCTATTATATAAATGATGACCATGTATATGAAGTCACTTTTAGTAATGGAGAAAAGATAAAATGTACGGCAGAACATAAATTTGTAACAAAAACAGGAGAGATTAAAAAACTAAAAGATTTAGTTTGGTTTAAAGAAGGAAAATCAAAACATCATGTACATAAAAGAAAAAATGAACAACCTAAAGGAGAAATAAGAATAAGAGAAGTTAATGGATGGAGTATAATTTCTGAATATGCAGATAGGATGATAATTTTTTCAGAACAATTCAACTGGGCTAGAAATAGTATAAAAGTGAATTTTATAACAAATAAGAGAATACAGGAATCAAGATTTATTTATCAAGAAATAAATGGAGAGATACCTAAGGATTTTGTAGTACACCATATAGATGAAAATAAGATGAATAACAATATTGAAAATTTAGAAGGATTAACTTTAAGTAAACACAGTTCAATAACAATAAAAAGCATGGGATGTCCTCATAAAATAAGTAATCCAAAAGGAAAAGAATATGCAACTTATGGTTTTAATCATTCTGAATCAGGAAAAAAAAGTAGTGGGGGACATGGTGCATATATAAAAGAGGTTAAATATCTTGGTAAAAAACCAGTTTATTCATTAGTGGAAGTATCTAAAAATCATAACTACTTCGCAAATAATATTCTTGTAATGAATAGTGCTATGGATCATAACAAAGTAGAATCAAAAGAAATGAAGAAATTAATAACAGTTGTAAGACCTAGAAGATTATTTATGATAGCAAACATTCCAGAATTGATGTGGGTTGATAGTAAGTACAGAGACATTTTTGCTCACTTCTGGATATATGCAATTGAGAAAGGTCATGCTTTTATATTTGAAAAGAATAAAGCTGTTACAAAGGATAAATGGGGTTTAAAGTACTTAGAAAAACATATGGGTGTAGTTAAGTATTTCACAAATACAGAAAAAATAAAACGTAATATAAAGAAACATCCTTGTTATTTTGATTCATTAACTTGGGCGGAACTACCAGAGAAAGTATATGATGATTATGAATATGTAAGAAATTCTAGAAACCTGCAGAGACAAGTAGAGGAAATGGAATTGTCTAATCTAGATGTTGGAAAGATTATGGCTTGGAATCTATTAAATGAATGGGATAGAATACAACTGGAAGTAAATAAATCAAAAGGAAATAAGATGACTTATAATATTCTTAGACATGAGATATTAATAAACCCCATAACTAGAAAACCAATAAGTTCTGAAACAAGTGTTCGTAACTGGGTGATTGGTATGGATCAATATATAAAAACAAAAGGACAGAACGCAGGAGTCTTTGCACCAAAGGGATTTTAAGAAAAGTTTATATAGTAATTAATCACTAAAACGCTCACGTGGGGTTAAAGGTATTTCTTAAAGATTGCACACAACCCTTTATTCTAAAGCCTTTAGCTCCACACTTTCTATATAAAGCATTAGGAAAAGTTTATATATAAGTTATTTCAAATATATAAATATAATGGTAGGCACAGTTCAAGCAAATACTCCACAAACAAGAGCAGGCTATATCCAACCTTCAAATAAAGATGTACCTTTTGATGGAAAATATTATACTATGCCAGTTAAACCTATAAAAGGAACAAGGGAAGGAAAAGGAAATATTAAACCTTTTGATGGAAAATATTATACTATGCCAGTTAATGAGAACTCTACTAAAGCAACAACTTCTTATGATGATCTTTATGAGCAATCTTTAAAGAAACAAGCTGAAGAACAAATAAGATTACAGAAAAGATTAGAAGCAAAACAAATAGAAGCTAAAAGAAAAGTAGAACAACGTTCAAGAATAAAACGTGCTCCAAGACAAGTTTCTACTGGGAAAGTTATTTTATCTGCAAGGGAAAGAAAACCAATAACAGGAGTAACTCAAAAAGATATTGATAAATCTAATTTAAAATTACAACAATTAGCAGAGGAACAACAAGCAGAATTAGATACAAAAGCTGAAAGTGAATATACCTCAGCAATAGAAGCAAAACCAGTTTATGATGAAACTCAAGATTATAATAAATATATTGGAGATATAAATACTTGGGCAGAAACTTATTCAAAACCCTTGGGACGAGGGGAAGAAAGATTTGAGCAAACTCAACAATTATTTGAAGATATAAATAAAGAAAGGGAAGATAGAATTAAACAAAAACAAAGAGAAGAAATATTTTCAGTAACAAATACAGGATTCTCAAAAGAGGATTTATTAAAAGGAGATACAGCAACTTATGTTCAAAAAGAAGTTAATGATATAAGACAAGAAAAGAAATATGAAGTATGGGGAAGTTCAAAAGGAAGTAATACATATCATAAACTTCAGAATTATAAAACTAAAAAAGAAGCTGAAGATAGTTTAAAATATTGGACACATGGTTCTGGTGGTAAAGTTAAAGAGATAACATTTGATGTTAATTATGGTAAAAAAACAATAACAGAAATAAAAGGAGAAGGAAATTATGTTAAAGAATATGATAAGGATGGTAATTTAACTAAAATAACAGAAAGACCAAAAGAATATACAAGCAACACAGGATATTCTAAGCAGAATCAAAAAAAGAAAAAGAAAACATATATTCCTTATGAAGCTCATTTTGATAAAAATGGGAATATGACTAAAGAAATAAAAAGGGACATAAGAAAGAAAGGTTATGATTATAGTAATGATTGGGGGAATAAAACAACATATGTTCCTTATGAAAAATCAGTTACAAAATATAAAGATGGAAAATTAATTGATGCAGTAACTAAGGAGGAATATAAGAAATCTTCAAATACTTCAAGTTCTGGGGCTTGGAGTAAAGTAACTTATGGTGAAAACATTAAATTTGATTATGATTTTGATAAAGGAGCAGTATCAAAAAAACAAGAATTTGATACAACAAGAAAAAGTTGGACAGCAACAGGACATAGTGGAGGTTCATCAAGCTATTTTTCATATTTAAAAAAGGATACCGATTATGTACAAGGGCTTGTTAGTACTTATGGTAGACCTAAAAGTAAAGATGATAGTAGTGGATATAAACCATTTAAAGTAGAAAAAACAGATGAAGAAAAAGCAGATGAAAGTGCTGGAACACAAAACGTTGTTGAATGGGATAATCTATATACAGGGAAAGGATATTCACAAGAAAAAGGATTTTATACAGGTGAACCTACTAAAGAAATACCTAACTTAACTATGCAAGAAATGGGTCAAGCAGTATTCTCAGGAG
>Ga0207997_1000749_pt1 | contig 16596 bp, 17 predicted proteins | sample AntAceMetag02UKN_FD_184777 | JGI IMG/M metagenome (GOLD analysis project Ga0207997, IMG submission 184777) | Saline lake microbial communities from Ace Lake, Antarctica - Antarctic Ace Lake Metagenome 02UKN (SPAdes) (version 2) | ecosystem: Environmental > Aquatic > Non-marine Saline and...
AGATAAAATTTCTTGTCTTGTGGGTGGCTCAAATAATCTAAAACTTCTTCTTTTGTAACCCATTTTGCTTCAGGGTTTTCTTTGTCTTTTGGATTAATTATTTTTTGATTTGTTTCAAATAAAAACATAGTAATCGTTTTCAGTTCTTCTTTATTTTCTTTACCGAATTTATCTATTTTATAACGTTGATAACTTCCTAATTTTTTTATTAACTGAAGTTCTGTAATTCCTGTTTCTTCATAAATTTCTCTTTTTGCAGCATCAATTTCTCTTTCCTCTCCTTCTAAATGGCCTTTTGGAAGTGACCAAGAGGTTCCATGCTGACTTGCAATTAGAATTAAATTTTCTCTTAAAATAATCCCTCCTGCGCTTCGTGTTTTAATCATAGTTTTTCACTCAAAAAGCTTTCTTCCAATGCGAAGAACAGTTGAACCTTCTTCGATTGCGATTTTGTAATCGTTGCTCATTCCCATTGAGAGATGAGTGATGTTTAGGTGTTCTTTTACATCTTTTAATTTTGAGAAACATTCTTTAATTATTTGTTCGTCTTGTGTATGTGGCGCCATTGTCATTAATCCAATAAACCTAAGTTTGTCAAATGGAAGCATTTGCATTGAAGTCATCATGTCTTCTACTTCTTTTGGTTCCATTCCTTGTTTTTGTGGTTCGCCTGAAGTATTAACTTGTAGAAAAATGTTTTGAGTTTTATTTTGTTCTAATGCATGGTATTGAATTTTTCTTAGTAAATCAATTGAATCAACTGAATGAATATAATCTGCCATTTCTACTACTTTTTTTACTTTGTTTGATTGAAGTCTTCCAATGAAATGAATTTCAGTTTTCATTTCTTTTAAATCAGGGTATTTTTCTTCAAGTTCTTGTGCTTTGTTTTCTCCAACATCTTCTATTCCTGCTTCAACAAGTTCTTTGATTTCAGGAATGCTTCTTGTTTTTGTTACGCCCACAAGAGTTATTGATTCGGGAGTTCTTCTTACTTTTTCGCAAGTTTCTTTAATTTCTTTTTTAAGATTAGTAAGGTTTTCTTTTATGCTCATGAAAATAAGTTGGGGGTAAATGTTTTTAATTGTCTTGAAATGGATTAGGTCGGCTTAACAAATCCATGTCCTGGATGATAAACGTCTCCTTGTTTTTGAAGTTTGGAAATAATGTCGTTTATTTTTTCTGCGTCCATTCCCATTGTTTTTCCTTCTGCAATTACTTCTTCTATTGGGACTTTGTCAGTTTCTTGTGCTTTTTCTTTTATCATGCTTAATATTTTTTTCAAATTGCTTAGTTGAGTATGTGTTTGTCCTGAAGTAATAATATCAATATCAATTTTTCCTGTTTCTGGGTCGGTTACAAGATCTTCTAATGAACTTTTAACTAATCTTATTGAACGGTCAACGTCTCTTGGTTCTATATCATTACTTAGTCTTACTCTTGCACTTGCTTCTGCAAGTCTTATTAATCCTTCAAGTTGTCGGTGGGTTGCTGCAAAAGAACCTTCTTTTCGTCCTTGGTCTCTTAATGAAATGTAAAAATCAGATATTGCTTGCATTCCATTGTTTGACATTATTGGAAAAATGTTTTGTCTTGCGTAGGAAATAAATTTTTTTAATAATTCGTTTGTTATTTTTGGTGTTATTAATTGTTCTAATTCTTCAAGTTCTTTGTCTTTTGTTCCTATTCCTCGTTTGGCTCTTTGAAGCGCCATTTCTCCTGCTTTGTGACTTTTTAAAATGTGAGTTGCTATTTCTAAATCCTTTGTTCGGTCTAATACATCTCTTATCATGAAGAATAAATCAAATCTACTGATTAGTGTTGGAGGCAGGTTTACTTGTTCAATGAATGGTTGGTAAGGGTCAAATCTAGAATATTTTGGGTTTGCTGCTGCTAAAACACTTGTTTCTGTTTTGAATTTGGTTACTATTCCTGCTTTTGCAACACTAATTTGTTGTTGTTCAAGTGCTTCATGCATTGCACTTCGATCTTCTGGATCCATTTTATCGAACTCATCCACCATTGCCATTCCACCTGATGCAAGTACAAGTGCTCCTGCTTTTAGTGTCCAGCCACCGTCTCCAAATTCATCTTTTACTGCTGTTGCAGTTAATCCGGCTCCAGAGGAAGTTTTTCCCGCAACATAAATTGATTTGGGCGCTATTGTGTCGGTTGCTCTTAAGATTTGTGATTTTGCTAATCCTGGGTCTCCAACAATCATTACGTGAATGTTTCCTCTAATTAATTGTCCGTTTGGAAGATTTTTTTTAACTCCTCCGAATAATTGTAATGCAATTGCTTCTTTCATTATTTCGTGGCCATAAATATGTGGAGCAATACTTTGTACAAGTTGATCATAAACATCGTCTCTTGCTGCCAGTTCTTTTATTTCTTTTTCTTCTTCTGGACTAATATCAACATCTTCAAATTCTTTTGCAGTTTCTTCCAAATGAATTGCTTCTAGGTAACGTCCATAAACAACTTTTTTTTCTTTTGGAGGAACTAATCTTAATATCCCTGTTATTTTTGTTCGGTCTCCTGGAGCAACACAATTTACGATATCGTCACTTACATAAATATCAAGATTTGTTGCTTGTTCACTTCCTTTTAGTAATTCTAAAGGTTCTTGAATTTGTATTTTTTGATAATCTTCAAATTCGCTTGTTTCTTCTTCTAAAACAAAAGTTCTATTTTTACATTCTGAACATAATGAAGGTGTTTTTGGAATGTTTTTTGTTTGAGGTATTTTGTAAACTGCATCACATCTTGAACATTTCCAAGTGGCAAATTTTAGTTTTGGTAAAACTTCAGTTATTTGTCTTACTACTCCTTCGACAGTTATTATTTTGTTTAGGTGACTTGAACTAAGGTCTCTTAAAATTGGTTGTTTTTCTAAAGGTAAATTGTAGAGTCTTATATGTGGTGAAAATTCTTCGATTTCTAAAAGAGGGACATCAATATTTTTTATTGCTTGTCTGGCAGCAGCCATACAAACATCAGAATTTACTAATAATTCGTCTGCTAAATCAACATCATAGTGTTCAATTTCTTTAAAATCGATTTCTAAGCTTCTTTTTTGAGGGTAATCTGCAACAAGGCGTTCAATTTCTTTCATACACCTGTGTTTGAAAAATAATTCAAATTTTTCAATAAAAGGATTATCTTCAAATGTTTCAGTAGTTTCTTCAGAGTACATATTTTTGCCCTATTAAAATATTGATTTTTGGGTTTTTAAATGATTTTAGGGCTTATTGCCACTCCAGAATCATTTAATGAATTGGTATTGGGAAACTAACACAACCCCCATTGTGCTTGCGTATATAATAAGTCTAATTAATACTTAACTTAGCTTTGTTTGTTTTCAGAACTTTTTACTTAAAAAAATTTGAAAAACTAATTTTTTTTATGTAGTTCAAAATTAACAAAGATTATTAACTATCGAAATAATTTATTATTTATGGTTAAAAATAAGGTGAGAAGTATAAAAAGGCGATTAGCTAGAACTCCAAAAAAAGGGGTTAATGTAAATAAGGGTTCAATTAAGAGAAATCCTGCGTTGATTAAATTCTTAAAAGAAAGAAGAGTAATTTCGGATTATGCCTGTTATAGTTCTACCTTGGGGAGTTTAACTTCTAGTTTAGGTTTGAATGTTGCAAATGAAATTAGAGTGCGTGGTTGTAGAAATGTTCTTGATTTGGGGTGCGGAAAAGCAACTGCGTTAGAAGAACTTCATGCAGGAATTCCACAAACAAAATTTCACGGACTTACTTTTGTTGAGGAACCAGAATTTGCAAAATTAAGGAGGAAAGGAATAGATATTAAAATTGGTGATTGGAAAAATATTAAAACTATTTTTGGAGAGAATTCAATGGATTTTATTTATTTAAATTATGGGGTAGAACATAGTCTTAATGTCAAAAGAGACCTGATACAAATTTCGCGAGTATTGCGTCCTGGAGGAAGAGTCTTATTTAATGTAAATGCTGCTGGTCATCATTTACTTAGAGAACTAAATCCTGCTTTAAAAACTTCGAAATTAAGACTTGTAGCAGAATTGCCTGCAATTTATACTGCGTGGATGCAAAAAGTAGGCAAAGATGGATTTAGAATGGGGGCTAAAAAAAGAAGGTCTGCTCCAGGAATAGCATTTTATCTTGAAAAAACAAAATAGTTATTTTTATCCTTTTATGAATCTTTTTTACATTTTACTATTCATTTAAATAAAATTCCCAGTTTCTTTAATAGTATGCTAAAAAAGAAGTTTTACATTACAACTGCTATTGATTATCCTAATGGCGTGCCTCATTTGGGTCATGCTTATGAAAAAACAGTTACTGATTGCATCGCAAGATGGCACCGATTCAAAGGGGAAGAAACATTTTTTCTTACGGGTACTGATGAACATGGTAAAAAAATTCAAGAGGCTGCTGAAAAACAAAACAAAAAACCTAAAGAATTTGTTGACGAGCAAGTAAAATCGTTCAAAGTTCTTTGTGAAAAATGGAATATTTCTTATGATAATTTTATTCGAACAACTGATGCACGCCATGAAAAAATGTGCCAAAATATTTTTCAAAAAGTTTTTGATAAAGGAGATATTTATTTAGGGGAATATGAAGGGTTGTATTGTACTGGTTGTGAAGCATTTTTTTTAGAAAAAGATTTAGAAAATGGTCTGTGTCCAGTTCATAAAAAAGCACCTGAAAAAGTTAAAGAAGAATCTTATTTTTTTAAAATGTCAAAGTATCAAAAACAATGGCTTGATTTTGTTGAAAAGAATCCTGATTTTATTTTTCCTTTGAGAAGACGACAAGAAATTGTTAATAGAGTAAAAGAAGGTTTGCGTGATTTAAGTGTTTCAAGAACAACTTTCAAATGGGGAATTCCTCTAAAAAATAATTCTAAACACGTAATTTACGTTTGGTTTGATGCTCTATTAAATTATCTTTCTGGAATTGATTATCCTTCTGAAAAATCAAAAAAGTTTTGGCCAGCAGACATTCAAGTTATTGGAAAAGACATTCTTTGGTTCCATTCAGTTATTTGGCCTACAATGTTATTTAGTGCCGGGATTGAACCACCAAAAAAAGTTTTTGTTCATGGATTCATTAATAGTGCTTCTGGCGAAAAACTTTCAAAAAGCAGCGGGAACAGTATTGACCCGATTGAGTTAAGTGAAAAGTTCGGAATCGATTCCGTTAGATATTATTTGTTAAGAGAAATCCCGCTTGGAGAAGATGGAAATTTTTCAATAAATGCATTAGTAAAAAGACACAATACTGAATTAGCTAATGATTTGGGTAATTTGTTAAATAGAGTTATTTCTCTTTCTGAAAAAAAGTTAGGCGGAAAAATTCCTTCGGCAAAAACCGATTCCGAATTAAGTAAGCAACTTGATTTTGAAAAAATCGATTCGTTTATGGAAAAATTAGAAGTTCATAATGCTTTAGCAGAAATTTTTTCTTTTGTTTCTGTTTGTAATAAATATGTTAATGATAAAGCTCCTTGGAATCTTGAAGGAAAAGAATTAGAAACAGTTATTTATTCTGTTCTTGATTCAATTAGAGTTATTTCAGTTTTGCTTTCTCCGTTTTTGCCTGATACAAGTAAAGCTATTTCTAAGCAATTAAATTTCGAACTTGTTTCTTCAGTAGACGAAATTAAGTTTAATCTTTTAAACGAAGGTTCTCTTGGGGAAAAAAAGATTTTGTTTGAAAAAATAGATTTGCCAAAAGAAGAAATAGAAGAAAAAAAGGAACATAAAAAAATTAGTGTAAAAATTAATCCTAAATTAAAAAAAATTGGTTTGAATCTTGCTTGTGCAGTAATTGAAAATGTGAAAATAAAAAAGAAACATGAAGGACTTGAAAAATTAAAAAAGGAAGTTGTAAAAAATATTGATTTGAATTCTGTTGAAGAACAAAAAGTAATTCAAGGTTACATTGATTTGTACAAAGAAATAGGAGTTAACCAAGACACCCACGCAGTAAAAAATCTTGTTAATTTGGCTAAAAAATCAGGAAAGATTCCTCAAATTAATACTGTTGTTGATTCTTACAACCTTGTTTCAATTGAAAAAGGTTTAATTGTTGGAGCGCATGATTTAGATAAAATAACTGGCGACATTGAAGTTACTTTTGCTAATGGAAAAGAAATTTATGTTCCACTGGGCAAAACTGAAAAAATGAAAATTGATTCAAAAGAATATGTTTTCAAAGACAACAAAGTTGTTCTCTGCCGTTTGGATGTCAAGCAAGGAGAACATACTAAAGTCACTAATGCTACAAAAAATGTTTTTTTGTATGTTCAGGGAAACAAAAATACTTCTAAAGAATATGTTGATTCTGCATTGAAAGAAATTTTGAAAAATATTGAAAAGTATTGTGGTGGAAAAGCAAAGATTTTGAAGGCGAAGTAATGCCTTTAACCCGAAGATTTATTGTTAAAAGTAAAGCTGCAAAAGACTATGTCGCTCAAAGACCCTTGCGCGTATTAAAAGTAAAAATTCCTTCTGCAAATGAAGTTAAGCAAAAAGTAGAATCGCACCTTAATAAATTTCCTTCAGTTCGTACCCCTGTTGATAGGCTTGTCAAAAAAACAATGACTTTAATGGAAACTGAGGTTGTTGATCATTGGTATGCTACTATAACTATTAACAAGAATCCTGTGGTTCGAAAGTTAATAATGCAAGTTGTTTTAGATTTTCCTCAGTTTAGACCTCACTTAAAAAATTTAAGAAAAATGTTAGTTGCTAAAAGAAGGAATTAATTATTTTTTAATTAGTTTTTCTAAAATCTTTTTCCCAAGCAAAACCGTTTTATCTTCTTTATCTAGTTTAGGATTAATTTCTACTAAATCACTTGCCTTTACTTTCTTCGAATCCAAAATCATTTCAAGTAATTCGAAAAATTCTTTTTTAGTTAAACCATTTTCTTCAAGGTAACCTGTTCCGGGTGCAATACTTGGGTCAAGTGCATCAATGTCAATTGAAAGATAAATGTTTTTTTGTTTTTGTAAAAATTCATTTAATTCATTTTTCACTTCTTCGAAAGTTTTGTGAATTTCGTCAGCACTAATATTCTGAATTTTGTGTTCTTCTAAAAATGGTTTTTCTACATCAAAAACTTTTCTTAATCCAATTATCATTAGTCTTTCTTTTTCAATTATTTTTTCTTCAATAATTGCTCGGTTCAAATCTTGATGCGAAACTGGTTTGAAGAAAACATCAGCGTCTGCATGCGCATCAAAAATTATGAGTGTAGGGTTTTCAAATTTTTCAGAAAATGCTTTGAATAAAGAGTAAGTTATTGAGTGGTCGCCTCCAACAAAAATAGGGTTTTGTTGAATCACTTCTTTTGCTTTGGAATAAATTGCGTTATCTGTTTCTTCAAGGTTTGAAGGAACAACATTTACTTTTTCAGTTTCCTTGTTTTTGCAAAGGAGTTCAGGTGCAGTTTCACACCCTAAATTTTTATCAAGGCTTCCTTGTGATGAAGGAATAAGAATTAATTTCATAAAAACTAATTTGATTTTTTTCTTACGATTTTAATGCTACTTCCCCAACGGAGGTATTCAACTTCTATTCCGCTTGTAAGGTTAGCTACATCTTTTGGTTTTTCAACATCAAATGTTTCGTAACTTGTCATGTCCATCATTTGAACTAGTGGGCCCATCATTGCAACTACTTGTGCACTTGCTTTTAGAATTATAGGAACATTAACACTTGCATCAGTTGGTTTTAATAGATTCTTTTTTGTTTCTTTAAAAACACCCATTGCAGTTACTCTTACTTTTGCTGCGCCGTGTTTTCCTGGTTTTGATTTTTCCACGCTTTTAACTTGACAGGGTTCGTCTTCAATAAGTACGTATGAGCCTGGTTTTAATGAACCAGCACTTGTAAATTTTTTTTCACCTTCAACCATTTGTAATCACTAAGAAAATATCGTTAGTTCTATTTAAATCATTTTCCCTAATTTTCCTGTTTTTTATGGTTATAACGCAGTTAGTTTATAAATAAAATAACCTATATTATATTGATTTTAGCCTAGTTGGTGGTTTTGTGTTTGAATCAATGAAAAGTACGTTTGTTAAAGTGTTTAAACAAAAAAATGAGCGAAATCTCGCGGTTTTTGTTGATGGACCTAATATTTTGAGAAAAGAATTAGGAGTTAATCTTAGCGATATTCGTAAAAATTTGAAAAAGTTTGGTAAGGTTAAAATTGGTAAGGTGTTTGTTAATCAGTTTGCTTCAGATAAATTACTTGAAGCAATTGTTAATCAGGGTTTTGAAGCAATTATTACTGTTGGAGACATTGATGTTTCAATGGTTGCTGATTCAGTTGAAGCAGTGTATAATTCTGAAATCGATTCGATAGTTTTTGTTACTAGAGATTCTGATTTTTTACCTGCTTTGATTAAAGCAAAACGAGCTGGAAAAGAAACTATTGTAATGCTATGTGAAGAAATGAGTGCTGCAGCGCTTAAAAATACTGCAGATCATTTAGTAATTTTAAAGGGGGCAAGAAGATGAATTTGCCTATTGGTGAAGTAATTAGTCGGGGAGTAAATTTGAAAGAAATTGATGTAACTCGATTAATTATTGGATTATTTAAGAAAAAGTTTTCGGGATATATTGTTGCTACTCTTGAAGGAGTTAAAGGGCTTGAAGAAGGAGTTTTGATTTTTAAAGGCGGAGTTTTAACTGCGGCATTTTATGAGTATAGTTTATTTGGAATTACTGTTTTTGGGGATTCAGCTCTTCCTCACGTTTTTAATTCTTTTGCAGGAGAATACCTAATAGGCGATATTGTTTCGCTTAGTAATCAACAAGCGGATTTAGTAACTGCGTTTCATGATAAAGCAAAAGTTGAAGGTGCTGTTTCAGAAAAAGAAATTTCTCGTTTGATTCCGAGAGTTTTTTCTGAAAAATTTGCGCAAAGTGTACTTACTAAAGTTGTTAAAAGTAAAGAAACCAAAGACGATGTTTTCAAAAAACTTGGTTTAAGTAAATTAGGTGCTTAAAAAAAATGTTAAAAGGAATAAAAAACGTTATGCGATTTTTTGCTGCAAGAATTCTTGATTTAGATGATACAGTAAAACCTATTGATCAACTTAGACTTTTTGAAGACTATTTAGATAAACATGAATTTAATACTGATACTACTGATGTCACTGAATTTCTTGAAGTTTTAAAAAAGAAGCATTTAGTTGATGACATTATTGTCGCAACTTTAAATGGAGGAACTGTTATTTCTTCAACTAATGGGGACTCGGTTTCTAGGTCTGTTTCAGGCGCAGCAATGTTTAATTATGTACGTTCTGAACATCCAAAGAGTGAAACTGTTTTGATTAAATCTAATAATTCTTGGAGTATGATTTTTCCTTGTAATGATAATTTATATATTGTTAAAGCGTCTTCTGATCTTTCAGTAGTAGAACTTAAGTCTCTTGCTAATGAAATTGATGCGTTTTTAACAAATAGGGCGTTTAATTGATTTTTTATTTAAGGAGTAGTTTTTTAATTCATAAGTCGCTTTATTTTTATTACTAAAAAAGGTTTTTTTATGGGTAGAGTAATTTCTTTAGTTTCTGGAAAAGGAGGGGTTGGAAAAACCACTATTACTGCTAATCTGGGGATCGCTCTTGCTAAAAGAAATTTAAAAGTTTGTTTAATTGATGCGGATATTGCAATGGCAAATCTTTCCCTTTTACTTAATATGCAAAATTCACCAATTACTTTACATGATGTTCTTCTTGGTGAAGCAAATATTCAAGATTCTATTTACGATGGCCCTGCAGGAATAAAGTTTATTCCTTCTGGATTAAGTCTTGAAAATTACCGAAGGGTCGATTCTGAAAGATTACAATCAGTAATTGATTCAATAAAAAATCAGTTCGATTTTATTTTGCTTGATTGTGCAGCAGGAATTGAAAAAAATGTTTTAGCTGCATTATCTGCTTCCGATGAAGTTTTGTTAATTACAATGCCTACTAGCCCAAGTATTGCTGATGTTCTAAAAGCAAAAATTACTTCTCAAAGACTCGGGAGTAAAGTAATTGGAATAATAATTAATTTTGTTAGATTTGAAAAAGGCGAAGTAAATAAAAATGATGTAATGAAAATGCTTGAATTACCAGTTCTTTCTTCGGTTCCTTTTGATGATGAAATAAGAAAAAGTTTCATGCAAGAAAAAGTATTACCTGTAATGGTTCGTGAACCCGGGGCACCTTCTTCCATTGCAATTCAAAAAGCCGCTGCAAAACTTGCAGGACTTTCTATTCAAATTGATGAGGGGAAAAAGAAACCTTTTTTAGGTGGCTTTTTTAGTAAACTTTTTTCAATTTTTAAAAAGAAAAAAAAACCAATTAAAAATAATTTAAATAAAAAAATAGAACTTCCTAAAAAAGAGGTAAAGTAAATGAACAATAGACCATTTGATTTGTTGAACGATTCGCTTGGAAAATCTGTTCTTGTTGAACTCAAGGGAAATGTTTCATTTAGAGGAATCATGAAAGCATTTGATGTACACATGAATATTCTTCTTGAAGAAGCAGAAAAACTTGAGGGTGAAGAAGTTAAAAGCAAGTACGGAAAAATCCTATTAAGAGGCGACAATGTTCTGCTAATTTCTCCATGAATACCACTAACTTTTAGTTTATTTAGTTTTTTTTTCTAAAATAGAAATTACTATTAACTAGTTTGTAGTAACTTAATTATGCCAAAAAAACCGGTTATAAAAAAAGTTAGGCGTAATTCTCGAAAAATAGATCCAAGAGATTTAGTTTATGATGCATTTAGAAAAACCGGGAAAGTAGATTTAGTAAAACTCGCGCGTGAAAAAAATGTTACAAGAGACCAACTTGAGCAAGCAGTAAGGTTTCTTGTGGGTAAAAGAATTATTAGACCAAATGTAGTTGTTTCTATTCCTAAAGTTAAGAATAGTCCTGCAGGTAAAAATTAAGTAGGAAATTTGTTGTTTTTTTTCAAACAATCATTTTTATATAATAGAATTTCCCAATACTATTCTATTATTTTTTTTAGTGATTATTGTGGACAAAGAAAAAATTTTAAGAGAATCAGTAAAACGATTACTCGAGCTTAATATTTCAGATTCTGAAGTGGTTGAAAACCTCAAAAGTGTTGGGGTTGAAGAAGCAACTGCAAAGCGAATTTTAAAAGAAACAAAAGATGAATTAGGTGGTAAAGCTCCTAAAGAAAAAATAAGTAAAGATGAAGATAAGGAATCTTCAAAGAAGTCTTTTGAAAGTGGCGATATTTATAGTAAAGTTTATGATGAATTAGAAGAAGAAAAAGAAAACCCGCCTTCTATTGTAAAAAAACCAATTAAAAATCCAAGTTATTCTTCTACTGCTTCTCTTGTTGGAGATAAGAGTATGGCTGAGCTTTGGGAAAATGGAATATTGGCTACAGTTAATTCAAAATTAAATGAAATGGAAAAAATAAAAAAGGAATTAGATTCTATTTTAGATAAAAAAATAAGTGTAAAAGTAGCTTCTGAATCTAAAAAAATTGAAACAATTCTTGAATCTCAAAGAACTCTTTTTAATAGTAAAGTCGATTCTCATCTTGAATTAAGGGCGGATGAATTAACTAAAGTTGTCGAATCAAGAGCAAAAAATCTTGAAGATATTCATGCAAAAGTTCAAGAAGAACTTATAAAAGTTCAATCTGAAAAAACATTCAATACTGAGTTACTTAATAATATTAATGAAAAAACTGCTAGTCTTGAAGGAATAAAAAATCAAATGATTTCAGATACTAATACTTCTCTAATTAATACTGAGTCAAAATTTAATGAGTTTATGACTGAGTCAAAAGGTAAACGTGATGAATTGGAGGCCCGAGTAAATAGAGCTTTACAACTCGAATCAAAAATAACTGAGGGGTTAATTCAAGACGCTAAACATAAAATTGATTCCCTTACTCTTGCAAAGGAAGAAGAATTAACTGAAAAGGTTCAAGTTAAACTTCATGAATTTGAAGAGATGGCAGAAAAAGTTGATCCTCAGGGAATAAATGATATGATTGTTAAACTTAAAGAACTTGAAAAGCAAATTGTTACTCGACAAAAAGAAATTGATGTTGATTTTGAAAAAAAGAATATTGAAAACGAATCTTGTATAGATAATAAGTTTTCTGAACTTGGAAAAGAATTTGATTCTTTTAAAAAACAAATCTCAAAAATAGAAGATTCTAATGCGGGTGAATTAAGAAAAGAATATGCTGCAAATGTTGATGATTTGTTTGTAAAAAATCTTGTTGCTTGGAATAAACAACTTAAAGAAAAAGAAACTCAGGTTGATGCACTTGTTGAAAAAATAGACCTTGAAAAGTTTAATGCAACAATGGATTCGCTTGATTTGTTTAAGCAACAATTTGTTAATACTATAAATACAAGTATTCAAGATTATAATAAATCAAAAAGAGAACTTTCTCAAAGCATTATTGAACGAGATAAAGCAATTAATAGTTATTTGAAAAAAATTGATGCAAAAATGCAACATTTAACTGGTTTTGAAAAAAAATTCGCTATTTCAGTGTCTGAATTAATAGATTCTATCCCTGAAGAAAAATTAAAGAAAAAAAAACAAGTAAAAGCCAAATCGAAGATTTAAAATACTAAAAATGCACTTTATTTTGCATGAAGTTTTATTCTACAAAAATAATTGCCACTGTTGGCCCTGCTTGTTTTAATAAAAATATTTTAAAAAAAATGATTTCTGCTGGAGTAAATGCTTTTCGTATTAATACTGCGCATGGGTCTTTTGAAGAATATTCTTCTTTTGTTTCACTCATAAAAGAAGTTTCTCCTGAATTGCCTATAATAATTGATTTGAAAGGGCCTGAAGTAAGAGCAAGATTAAAAAGCGAGATAAAAATAAAAAAATCACAAGAACTTTCTTTTGGGTTCTCTTCAAAAGATGAATTTTATTTTAATAAAAATTTTTATTCTAAAATTAGTGTGGGTACAAAAATTTTATTTGAAGACGCAAAATATTCTGCAAAAGTTATTTCTAAAAAAGACAATAAACTTGTTTTGAAATTTTTAACAAATTCCATTTTAAGAAACAACAAAGGAGTAAATATTCCAAGTGTTAATTTAGGGTTGTCTTTTTTAAGTAAAAAAGATTCCAAAGTTATTGAATGGGCTAAGAAAAAAAAACTTTCTTTTTTTGCACTTTCTTTTTGTAGGTCTGCTGCAGATTTAATTTTGTTAAAAAAAAGAACCGGTCTTGATTCTATTTTAATTGCAAAAATTGAATCAAAAGAAGGAGTAAAAAATTATTCTGAAATTCTTACTGCCTGTGATGGAGTAATAGTTGCCAGAGGAGATTTGGGTGCGGAAGTTAAAAGAGAATCAATTCCTTTACTTCAAAAAAAGCTTGTTAAACAAGCAATTAACACAGGAAAATTTTCAGTGGTGGCAACTCAAATGCTTGAATCAATGATTGAGAATAATTATCCTACTCGGGCAGAGATTAATGATATTGCTAATTCTGTTTTAGATGGAGCTGATTGTTTGATGCTTTCTGGAGAAACTTCAATTGGGAATAATCCCGTTACTGTAGTTAAAGAAATGCGTCTTGCTTGTGAAGAAGTTGAAGAACAAGTTCCTAATTTTGTAAAAACTTTTTTTAGAAAAAGTATTAGTGATTCTATTACAAAAACGATTTTTCAACTAAGCAAGTATTTAGAAATTAACAAAATAATCGCGTTTACTAAAAGCGGTTTTACTCCTCAAATGATTTCTCGTTTTAGAACAAAGATTCCTATTTTTGGTTTAACTTGGTCAAAAAGAACATTAAAATTATTATCTCTTTATTTTGGAGTATTTCCTTTGCTTTTATCAAAAAAACAAAAAATTAATTCTACTCAAGCTATTGTTTTATTGAAGCGAAAAAAGTTTTTGAAAAAAGATGAAACTGTAATAATTACTGGTAATAATTCTCAACAAGAACAACATTCTAATTTAATCGAAGTTCAAAAAGTAAAGTGAGTAGAGAAACATTAAAAGAATTTCCAAACCTAAAGGAAGTATATTTTTGCGTGGGCTTGTGGTCTAGTCTGGTCGTAGACGTCGCCTCGACATGGCGAAGATCGGCGGTTCAAATCCGCCCAGGCCCATTAAAAAAAATATTTTGATTATTTTTTAGCAGTAATTCTTCTTGTTGGTTGATACATTTTAAAGTCTCTGTTTTCTGCAAATTCAAGAAATTCTTGTACTAATTCAGGGTCAAATAAATTTCCGCTTTCTTTTTGTAATATTTTAAGAGTAACAGGAATTGGTTTGCCTTCTTTGTAACTTCTTTTTTCGGTTAAGGCACAAAAGGCATCTACAATAGAAAGGACTCTTCCACCTATAGGGATTTGAGTTCCACGCAATCCTTCAGGGTATCCTGAACCATTCCAATGTTCATGGTGTGATTCAACAATTTTAATAACTTTAGTGCGTTTATTTCCAGGTAATCCATTTGAAATTTCATTAAGTATTTCTACTCCTTTAGTAACATGCCTTTTCATTTCATTTTTTCTATGTGCACCTAATCGTTTTGTTCCAGCAATTGCTTTACTAACTCGTTCTCTTGTTTTTCCAATGTCATGTAATCCTGCAGAAAGACTTACTAATTCAACATCGGGTCCACCAATTGTTCTTCTTTTTTTCTCATTTTCAACTTGGTATAAAAATCTTTTTTTTGCAAGGCGTTGCATAAATGCTTTTGTTATCGTTGAAGTGTACACTAAATGTTTTCTTAATTCTTGATTCATTCGCGGCCTGGGAATTGATGCAAGTTTTCGTTTTCCAAATCTGGTTTTTTGTTCTTGTTTTCTTGCAAGTTGTCTTTGTTTTTCTGCTTTATATTTTGCCATAGATGCCACTTGTTTTTTTTAAACTAATAGATTAATTGTTTTTTTCAGCATTTTAATTGTTTGGGTTAAGTCTTTTTGTTTCAGTACAAGTTAAATTAGATTTTTTCTTTGCACTTCTTGTTTTTTGTTTACTTGGTTTTGATTTTTTAATTTTTTCTAATTGTCTGCAAACTGCACAATAATCAGTATTTGTAATGTTTCCGCATTTTTTGCAATTTTTTATTTTTCCTGATTTTTCTTGTTCTTTTTTTACAAGTACTGGTTTTAGTTCTTGAAAAGAAGCAATGATTGAGTGTTTTGTTCCAGGGATATTGTCTTCTAATTCATTAAGTGCTTGTCGATAATGGTTTCTTTTTGCCATCCAAGAGTACGGACAACATTCATGCAAATAATATGGTATTGAGTGAAATGAACAGTAGGCAATTATTTCTTTTTCAGGAGTATTGTAAAGTGGTTTTATTCTTAGGACAAATTTTGAGTATTTTTTTATTCCTGCAATTTCGCCTAATCTTGCAAGTCGTGTTAAGTCATGGTTAAAAAAACTCATTACTATGCTTTGCGTTTCATCATCAAGATTATGTCCAGTTGCTATTTTGTTTGCTTTTATTTCAAGTGCTTTTCGATTTAGTAATTCTCTTCGAAATACTCCGCAATAACTACAACTACTTCCAAGTTTTTCATTTGAATTTATTTTTTTCATTATTTTGTCCATTGTTGTATTGAATGTTTCTTCGAATGTTGGTTTGTGTAATTTGATTTTATTTATTTTACAATAGTTTTCAACTAGCTCTATTGCTTTATTTCTATAACCTTTAATTCCTTCATCTATTGTTATTGCTTCAATTTTGTTTTTGTTTTTAAAAATTTTATTAAGTAAATGTAATGTTAGCATTGAGTCTTTTCCTCCACTAACACCTATTGCTATTTTTTCTCCGTATGGAATTAATTTGTTTAATCTAATTGTTTTGCGTACTCGTTTTTCAAAAAATTGAGAAAAATGTTCTTTGCAGAAATAATGTGGTCCGTAGGGTAGCACAATTACTGACTTTTTTTTACACCTATCGCATTTCATTAAGTATTCTTTTATCGAAACTATTTTTAAAACCAGAAAACCAAATTGAGTGTTAGAGTAATATTTATAAGTGTTCTCTAATAGGAATAACTAAGAAAGCAACTTATTTTACAAGGTTTTTTCATGAGTTTAACAAAGCAGATTAAGGCAACCATTCAAAAGGAAGTAAAGAAGGATAAAAAATCTAAGGATTATCCTTATGCTGAACTTTTTAGAAAGAAGGTTCAGGAACAGAGACAAATGCGTGCTTCTGTTGTCAGAATGGATAAATCTTCTAATTTACCTAGAGCAAGAGAACTTGGTTATAAAGCTAAAGATGGTTTTTTTGTTGCTTTAAGCAGAATCAGAAAAGGTTCTGGAATGCATAGGCGTCCTGTTAAAGGAAGACGTCCAAAAAGAATGGGTGTAAATAAGCTTACGCGTAGAATTTCTAAACAAGTAATGGCTGAACAAAGAACTGGAAGAAAATTCCCTAATTGTGAAGTTCTTAATTCTTATTGGGTTGGCGAAGATGGAACACATACTTATTATGAAGTAATTCTTGTTGACATTAGTTCTCCTAGTGTTAGAGTTGATAAAGAAAGAAACAAGATTGTTTTCAATAAACACACTAAAAGAGCTGAAAGAGGCTTGA
>Ga0207997_1000750_pt1 | contig 16593 bp, 20 predicted proteins | sample AntAceMetag02UKN_FD_184777 | JGI IMG/M metagenome (GOLD analysis project Ga0207997, IMG submission 184777) | Saline lake microbial communities from Ace Lake, Antarctica - Antarctic Ace Lake Metagenome 02UKN (SPAdes) (version 2) | ecosystem: Environmental > Aquatic > Non-marine Saline and...
ACTCCCAACACTGGCTAAACCACCTGTTAGAGCAAACTCTGCCATCCACGTCGGCATTATAGCCAATCCCTGTGCCACTCTACCACCGAAAGAGAAGCCTCGTTCCTGTTCTTCAGCTAATTTACTCAAGAAATCGTCTACCCGCTTAGCATCCTGTTCTTTACTGAATACATGAGACTTGCCAGCTTTAGGGACATAACCAACACCGGGCATAAATTCAGGCTGATTATGTTCTCTGTGCTTGGCTATATTGAATGTTTCGTAGTCAAAATCGGGATTTTTCAGTCGCTTTGCTGCGTCTGCTAAAACGACGTTTTCAGCCATTCCTAAACCAGCACCAATAATCGGTATTTTCTTTAATGCTTCTGTGCCTGTAAATTCTCTGGCAAAAGCCTCCTTGAACTCTATCTGGTTAGCTTCTGGCTTACTCTCAAGTTGCTCAGGCTGTTCGCCATCTTGAGCAAACGGCGATTGCTCAGTTGACAACTGGTTGTCAGCAGAACCGCCAAATAAATCTTCGGTCGATAGCGATGGTTTTACACCGAAAAGTTCCTCAGTTGTAGGCATTAGATAGGCTCCCACTGATTATTGCCAACGTATTCGTACTCTTGGCCATTTGCCGTTGCAGTATCGCCAACTTGATATGTTTTCCCATTAACCTCAACGGTATCGGTTTTCTGTTTCCCCACTGATTCTGCCATACCCGCCGCCGCGGCAGTCTGATTCCATCCAGCTATTATTTCGTCCACCTTTTTCTTAACATCCTCTGGCTTTGGGGGTTTCCCTAAACCTTTACGCTGTCCTTCTTCGTTTTCTTCATACACAGTCATACTTTCATTGGTCTTATCCCACAGATCTCCGTACTCCTTCATGTTGATTTGCTCGCCCAGTGGCTCGAAATTGCCCTTATCGTCTCTAATGTACCGTCTACCTGTAACAGAGTCAGTTACAATACTATTGTTATATTCCTGCTGCGGTGTCACTTGGTCAGCTATTTCGTAAAACTCACCCTTATTGTTCTTGCCGTACCTTTTATCGTTCATCTCAAATGTACTTGCCTGAAAATCTTCCTCTGGTGTTGGCCCGAAATCGTCTTGGGGCAGAGGTGTGTAAGCATTATATTTAGCCCATACCTGACGCTGAAGTTTCTCGGCCTGCTCCGGTGTGTAAAGCTTTTCTGCTACACCCTCGTTTATTTTAGTAACAGCCTGAAGCAGTCTGGCTCGGCCCTGATTCTGTTCTTCAGTAAAAGCCCACTTGGTCTTTTCCTGGATAAGCGCTAACTCCTGCCTACCCTTCAACATTTGCCGGCCAGGTTCTTCCTCGTATTTGCGCAATGCAAGTTCGTTATCAGTCAGGATATTTGCTTGGTCAATGTTTTGTTTAGCCTGCCGCCTGTTAGATTCCTCAGTCAGTCTCTCTTGTCTGAAGTCCTGCGTCCTTTGGCTTTGTCTAATCCTTTCGGTGTTGTAAGCGTCGCTGAAATCTTGGCCTCTTTCTTTCAATTCAAACTGCCGTTGTTCTTCAGCTAGTATGTCATCACGCTTTCGGTCTAACAACCGTCGCTCACCTGCACCAACTCTGTACGCAGATTTACCAAGAACATCAAAGCTAGGATCATGTTTTACTTTTATACCCATTATTTCTCACCTCTTTAAGCTGTCAAACCTAACTGTTGCATTAGTTTTAAATACAGACTCATCTCAGGATAGGTATCTTCCCGACGCTCCATTACGCCTGCCTTGCCCGTCATCGCCCTGTCCAGACCTCGCATCTTCATATCTGCCAGTTGCAGTCTGAAAGGATTACCTACTTCTTCCTCATACTGTTTACCCAATCCTGTTTCCAGCGTAGAGCCACCAAGCCCTCTTGAAACCAAGTCCTGCTTTGAATTTTCAATGGATTTAAACTTCTCCCTGTCATACTGTGCCATCGCTCCTGCGCCGTAAGAACCCTCCGGCCCATACATCTTCTCAATATCGCCGTAGACACCAAGTATCTCGCCGTACCGCTTCTCGTTAGCTGTCTTGGCCTCATCCTGAGCACCTTGGAATTCACTGGTCAGGGTTGGCGTTGTTTTTTCCGGCACACGACCACTTCTAAGAGCCTTAAATTCCTCTACTGTTCTTGGCTTTCTCGCAGGGTCATTGTTAGGTGTCGTACCGGGCATACCGTAAGTAGGGTATCTCGTCATTGGAGTACCAGACCTTTTAAGTGTCGCTGTACGTTTTTTTCCGCTACTTAGAACCCCAGTATTTCCACCCATCCAGCTACTTCTCGCCGGAGCCGAGCCAGAGGTATAGCTGGTTCTTCCGCCAGTACCCATCTTGTCAAGTGCTGAACGGTCACGTTCTCTTTGTAATCTTCTACTCATTTTACTTGCCTTTCTTTTTCCATTTACCTTCCGGGCATTTTTCCGTTGCCATTCTTGCTTTCAGCCACAAAAAACAACCACACTTCGGGCATGTTCTCTTGGTAGTGCAATCCGAACATAAAACCCGTCTTTGGAAATATTCTTTTATGCTCACCGCTGCAAACCTACTCAGTGCCCAGCGGAGCATCGCTTTTAGAAATTCTTTTACCATTACGTTATCCTGTCCCCGCAAGCAACAATGGCACTTCCATCACCCGATACTTGGATGTGATAGGTGTTTCCTGTTGTATCATACCCTTTTACAAAGGTGCCGCTACTGTTAAACTTCCACACTGAATAGTAATTTCCGCCAACGTTATTGTTTCGAGTTCCAGATACATAAACATTGCCGGCAGCATCTACAGCTACGCCTTTAGCGACGCTACCTGTTGTGCAAAAGTCAGCAACAGTAACTCCATCACTTGTTACAGTTCGCACAGAATACCCACTAACCTCCGCACCCAGAGCAATATAAACTAAGGTTTCAGCAGGATTAAATGCCACTCCTGTAGCACCAGCACCAAGATATTTTCTCCACTGCAAAGCGCCAGAGGTGTTGTATTTATGAGTAGTGTACCCGCTTGCATTGGCATCACCAACAAAGTACACATTTTCAGATGCGTCTAATATCACATCGTGTTGGTCGGTACTATTAAAATCGAGGGCATTCCCCCATCGAAACGACAAGCTATCGTTGTATTCAATTACTTCGTTTCCAGGAGTAGAGTAGTAGCCAACACACACCGTATTGACGGCAACTGCGATAGACGCTCCTGATGTAACCCCATTGCCGCCAGATGTATTTAACGTGCCATCAGCGTTGAGTTTCCATATATCCTTACTTGACACCCTACCTCCTGTGATGTAAACAAAACTGCCATCTTTTGCCGCCACAGCTTCGGTTGTGCCGCCTGTATCATAATCCCAAATCAAGACTCCTGAGCTGTTTAGCTTCCATACAGATTTACTATTAGCTCTGTTCCCAGCGGCGAAGACATTACCCGAACCATCAAGGTGCACATCCCTGCAATGGTCGCCAGTGTCATAAATCCAATTCAATTCCAGATCAGAATTAATGTGCCATATAGAAGCAGGTCTATTACATCTACACCGTGACAGTCTGAAAAGCAAATGCCTAACTTTCACCCAGTCGCCAACAGGTAGTGAAAAGGCTCTTATATCGCAACACCTGCACCAGAAAAGTCTTTGCAGGATATTTCTTAAACCTACCCAGTCATTGTCGGGCAAAGAGAAAGCGGAGGAACTGTTATCCAGACCCGCATCGCCTCTGCCGTCAAACAGCAGTTTGAATAAGTGCCTCAACTTCGGCCAGTCATTATCTTTTAGGCTCCACAGTCCCATTAAATCCTTACCTTGCCTGTCGACTCGATCTCTACTGTTACTTGGTCAATATCATCACCCGAAAACTGTACCGCTGCGTAAACACCCCTGATTCTCGGCCTTAACAGGTTCTTTCTCGCCGCACCCAAACTCAATGCCCCGCTATTCCACTTTGCCGCACCTGTCCCTGTTTCCAGATTAGCCCTAACCTCCATTTCGCTGTTACCAGCATAGACGTAGCAGGTTGGAGTTGAGTTGCTGTCTTTGGTAACAGATATGGTTTTAAGTAGTCCATAATTGTCTGTGCCCTTACCCATCGGGAAAGGCCCGTAGGTAGTCGTACTCTTACCAATAAGTCCGTCAATCTGGCTAACCTTCTGGCCGTTAATGTTAATATCCATCAAGCCTATCGGTTCGATATTCGCCACTACCTTTTCAATGACAATGCCTGGGTTTTCAAGCTCAACGCCAAGAAAAGCCCCTGATACATTCGGCCTAAAGACAGCTTCTTCGCCTGAATTGACATCAGCGTCATCTTTGAAGGGTGCCACAACAGTATTGTATTTTGTCATCAGTTCTATTTCACTGTTAGCTACCCAAACACTGACATCTATATTGTCTGACGATCCTGTAGTTACGATCAGTTCAGTAAGTTTGCCTCGCCTGTTATTTTGTGACCCCATCTGGAAAGGAGCGTAAAATACTGTCGGAGTAGCTGGAGTGCCGTCATGGTCTTCAGGAAAGAAACCCTCAGTCCTAAAATCGTACCACCAATAATCAAAAAGATTCGAGTTTGATGCAGGACAGGTGGTAGTTTGCCAATTTGAGTTCACATTAGGAGATGCAGCAGATGAGTCCTGAAACGTCAGCGAAGTATAACAGACGCTATTGTACTTTACATTTGCACCTGGATAGTAACTAGCTGACGTAGACCATGCAGGATAGTCACTAATTGACGTTGTGATACAGATTCCCATGTTTATTGGGTCAAAGGCCAAGTTTATAGAATTACCCGAACCAGAGAAAATGTCAGGCACCTTATCTGCGCTGAGGTTTTGTATGCCACTGAACCCTGCTGGCATTTTATACAGCCCTGACTTTGAAGCGAAATAGAAATTGCCGTTATAGTCAAAACACCAAGCGTTTAGCCCCAGTATTCCTATACCCTCGACAATTTTATCTATTGAACCACCCCACGCAGGATCGCCCCTGAACAACCAAATACTGTTCTCACAGCCTGCTATTAAATAGTCGTCTGTATGTGGGGCAAGTGCAATAATCTTCTCTACTACTCGGCCTGACTCTCCGATTGAACCCGAAACCGGAGTGCCTGCGTCATTAGCTAGGTAAGTAAAGTCTGTCGGGTCGCCTGCCCTGCTCATCGCCCAGTTGTATTGATTCCACTTCGTATTGAATGTACCAAGTAGGCCCGCATTAAAATCAGCACCATCTCCTGTAGGCCCTGCGCCTACTAATCTTCCCCGCCAGCCACAAATGACCGTTGCGGCAGCACCTACACCAATAGCCATATCAGCGCCGGTATAGGTAACGCCGAATAACTCCCACCTGCTGTTATTGCTGGTGAAAAACTCAGTTGGCGAAGCACCGCCCCTTGCCCTTACCTCATCAGGGTCATAGGGACGCATATTTATCATGTAAGGACTGGTTATCGGCGGCTGTTTGCCGTAAGCCCAGTTCTTATTATAACCCTTTAGTGGGAATGGCAGTTCTACTATCGGCATAATAATCTCTTTTTCTACGGGGCGTTGCCCACGATTAACCAACTTACAGCTGTTGTAGGTCCGACTCCATCTAAACAAAGCCCTAAATTACCTGCCGGATTAATGGGAAGCCAGCAAGACTCTCCTACATCAAGAACCAAATCTGCATCTGCTGCCGCAAGAGCCGTTCCAGCCTGAAACTTAATTGGATACTTACCAGCCGCCGCAGCACCAGCCGGAAGTAGAATATTGCCTGTGGGTGATATGGATGTTTCGTTTGTACCATCGCCAAATATCGCCGTACCAGTCACAGTCAAGTCTTCATAAGTAGGACTATTTGGAACAGGATACAAAAGTAAGTTTTTTTCCATAGCCATTGCTATAGCTCCAAAGGCAGTCCTAAAATCTGCGAACCTGTCCACTCAACACGCTTGCCCAGAGCAGGGACATCAGCGTTAGAAGCTGCACCTGACGCTGCGTTGTAGAAGATTACATCGTATTCCCCTGCTGGCAGAGCCGATGGCATCGTCAGCGGATAACCGCCAAGTACAATACCAAACGTAAGGGCCATAGCAGAATCGCCCCAAGCCGTAGCCGTTGACAGCACACCAGTTGTTGCATTGGCTATCTTGTCATCTATCGGCCTGACAATCCTTGCATACCAGTCGCCTGTTACTCTGTATAAATTGAATTTAGTTGCCATTATTATTCTCCAAAAAGTGAAACTTTACCATTTTTGTTATACAGCGAACCTTGCCCATTTAAACCATACACTGAACCTTCATCACCAAGGCTATACAGGGCTTGAGTTCCGTTGCCACCATTGTAAAGGGATATGATTTCCTGCAAAGTCAGTTCCCTGTTATAGAAAGCCACAATATCAATAACACCAGTATAAAAAACACTAACAGTACCTCTTGAATTTTGTGCGCCTATAACCATTGGATATTGAAAAGCTGTTATATTGTCTGGGGTTTGTTGAAAAAGATAGGTAGTAGTAAATTTTACACCATCAACGTAAAAATCTACAGCATTATTAACTCTATCAATATTGATAACAAGAAAATGATAGTTCCCATCAGTAATCTTAGTGTTAGATTCTACTCCACATCTTAGTAAATTCTCATCATTATCTCTTATATTAAGTCGTATATTACCAAGTACATTAGCACCAGCTATATTAGAATTTAATCCTATTTGAATTGCAGTCGAAGAGCCATCATTTATAGTTCCAAAAATATACATAACTGTAGTTGTGCTTGATTTCATCCAATAGGAAATCGCTGACTGCTGAAACGCTGCGAAATGACCCATCGTGCCAATAGATACATGGTCATCTACTCCATCGAATAGTAAGGCTCCTGTACCAGTTATTACACCAGGCGTATCGTGCTGGTTTGTGAAAGGATTACCAGTAGCATCTGTAAACGTACCTGCATTGACACCTTTAAAGTCTGCTACAGCGGCACTTGCAGCGTTCTCATTCATTTTATACTGACTAACGCATGATTTTAATAATGTTGACATTACTTAACTCCCTTGATTTGAGCAATATCCGCTTCAACCTCAGCCAGAGAACTGTCCATATCTTTAGCTACCTGCGATATGCGTGCCTTTTTAGCAACCATGATGTCCTTGAATAATTCAACATCTTTCAATCCATACTCTTTTGTTGTATTATCCGCACAAACAACTACGAGTTTGTCACCGACAACCGTTTTGCTCGTTACTGTATCAATTTCACCTGTGTAATCAGCCATTTCTTACCTCACATTTCTTTTTATCAAAATATTAACTGTCGTAAGATACTAAGTTGTCACCCCAATGTTGCCGTCTTCTATGGGTATTGTCGTCCCTGTGTACCGCATCTGAGTTGTCCCTGTTATAGCCGTAATAGTCTGGGCTGTTTTTCTGGTTATCAATGGCTATACTGGCCGCCAATCTTTCCTTAAAGTTTTCATACTTCAAGCCCCTTTTATCATCCTCCTGTTCTTCGGCTATTGCTAAACATGAAGCCAGTATAGTCTCTGAATGTTCCGAACCGCCGTAAGGATACTCCAAAGTCGTATCCACAAGCATCTGAGGAAGTATCCGTTTAACGTAAGACATCGTAATAACTGAATCAGGGGTTGGGTAAAACAGAACCTCGAACCGCTGGCCAGTTGTGGTTACTGTATGCTCTTTGGGTCTGGTTGCCGCCCAATAAGGGGTTCCAGAGCTATACGAAGTCTGTCGCAGTTGCCGTATCTTACCTTCTCCAATGATGTCTATCTCTGGCTTGTAATTTGAGGACTCAACCACAATAGCACCTTCAATGCCACCGAAGTCGTCTGGTAGGTCGTAATTGCCGTCATGCCTCAAGGTGTAAGTTGCCGCTGTTTCGGTAGCTGCTGTCCAAGCATTATCAAGCTCAATATGTGTATCATCAGTCCTTGAAGCAATGGTGTACTCTGTTGTATCTACAATAAGCGAACCGTGTGTATATGCCCATGACGGCCATACTCCTGTTGTGAGCGTCACTGTCGTCCCTGCAAGCGTTATTGCGATAGTTCCAGTGCTGTAAGGTGCAACCGTGTCTATCTCCACCACAGGAGCCAGAAAAGACCACTGGTGCGGGGTAACTTGACCAACCGCAGGAGGAAAGTAAAACTGTCGCAGTCCTCGCTTGAGTATCATAGCGATAGTTGCCTCTTGGTCAGTTGACCATGAAGATGAAGTTCTAGTCCAGCCCAAGTAATGGGCTATCTCGACACTAAGTTCTGCATATCCACCGCTTAAAGTGCTTTCAGTCATATTACACCTTTATATCTTCCGCTCTTATATCTTCCAAAACTTCTTCGCCTGTATCAATGGAATAATAGATACCTGCGTCGTCTTTATCGCTTCCGTTTATGTGGCCTCTAATTTCATCGCCATCGTGCCAAACACTCACAGGCAAGCCTATCTTGTGTACTTCAACTTCTTCCGGTTCTGGGTCTAATTCAATCTCAGCCGTTTCCGGTTCTGGTTCGGTTATCTGCTGTTCCAGTTCGGCAACAGGCTCCGTATTGTCCGTCTTAGCAAATTCTTCTGGTGTTGGAGGCTCAGGGTCTTTTTCGGGTTTCTGGAAGAATTCTTCCTCTAACTTGGGCTGTTCCGTTCCCAATCCATGAGGTACACCAGAAACATCGGCTTGCACTGTGTCTTTCTCAAACAGCCTTGTCTCAGGATTAAAACCGCAATCCAAAGCTATACGAAGCAAATCGCAAGCTGTAATAACGCCGTCTACAGGATCGAGTATCTTTTTCAGTGTGAAATACCGCTCCAACAGGAAGTCCGGCAGTTCATTCAGCTTCAGCATACGCCGAAGCATATCTGCGTGCATTGGGTTTATCCTGTCTCTCATGTCATTTATATCCATCTTACTTCCTTTCGATTTGGGGTTATCAAATATGCCCCCACCCGAAGGCAGGGGCTTTAAATCTACACTTTTACAAAACGTGACTCAAATGATACCTTGTTAAGCCAAGACTTCTTGCCGTCTTTGTGAGCGAGTGAATAGCCTTCAACACCCTTTTTCTTCTTTGGCTTTGCGTCTACTATTTTGCCTGTTTTGCTTTTCTTTTTATACTTCATTGCTAATTATCCTTCCTTATGGCTAGCTTTCTCTACCACCTGTTGTTGCATTGGTGACAAGTATTCTCAGCCAGTCAATCTGCATTATAATGTTAGATCCACTTGCATCCATCTGGAAAACAGGACACATAAGCAAGAGAGGCATATCATCAATATCAGTTGTGGTATAAACCAAAGCTCCATCGAAGTAGAACTTGACTGTTGAAGCTGCTACAGCACCAATACCTGTTACAACCATACCATAATTGTGATAGGTTGTCTTCACTGAAGTACAAACATCATCGTCTTCTTCAACAGAAGCACCATCACCAATACCAACTGACCAGTCAGCAGACCCAGTACCCGCATCCCTGAAAAATCCGGCATGGTTGTTGACTGTGCAAGCATCCGAGGCCGTTACTGGTGCGGTTATGGAATCGTCACACAATCCCATGAAACACTGCCCTGCGTCATCATCAACCAAGCATCGCCATTCCATACGCATCACTGTCCCAGAGGCAGGCTCACATTGTAAACCTAAATGCTGGATAGTACCGCCTTGGTCAGCAGTAGCAGAAATAGAGTCAAGTTGTACAATACCGCCCGGTACGGTTGGTAAATTTGCACACAACCCGTCTGTTCGCTCTGTGTACGTTAAATCATCTGTACTGCCTGTGCCACTAAGCGACATACCAGAATATTTATCATAGTCATTGAAGTAATACAAACCCTTTGAAGGGTCAAGCATCACATCAAGAATCGGTGCGCCACTCCAAATCAAAGGACTTGGACCAACTCCACCCGCAGCAGTTGAATTTGCTTGCAGTAACTCACCAAGCTCTGCCAAGACAGTCTCAGTATTGGTTGCTGTAAACCAAGCTGCTGTGTCAAGAATAGGCACGTTTGAAGCCAGAATCGTTCCAGCGTCAATCGCATCAAAATTACAAGAGGAAAGTGTTCCCTGATTTATCAGAAAAACTGAATCTGCCGACGCATCTGTGTCCTGAAAAATACAACCAGGAGCATAATCAGCCGTTCCATCTGTCGGAACAGTAGTTCCATGGTCAAACAGGATTCCAACACCTTCTACATAGTACGTCCTGCCTCTACTGTATTTCACGTCTTTTTCACTCATAAGAATATCTCTTTCTGGCTCTATAGCGAGCCAACAAGATTATGGTTAAGCGAAAGCCCCGCCCCGAAGGACGGAGCATCGCCAAACCCAAACCGATTAATTTACGCAGGTACTACGGCTGAACCAGAAATACCTTCAAGTTGCCAAGCTCCGTAGGTTGACGCTGCTGGACCAAACTGCCTCCAGATAAGCGTACACCACTCACCTGCACTATTAAACGTAACAGTAGCAAGAATAGTTCCTGCTATGGCCGAACCAGAAAGAGTCCAGCCACTTGTTACATCAAGTGCAATATCGCTTGTGGATAATCCACCTAACGAGTAGAAGCCTTTTTTGGCTCCGTCAATAGTGCTGTCAGGAACCACTGCATCACAATTAGCAGTCATTGTAAACCCACCAAGTATGATTGTTGTCCCTTCTGATAAGATAGGCTCTGTAGCAGCAGCAGTTTTAGGAACATAGTAATCTACGAGACCTGATTCGTCGCCGTCGCAAAGATAGGCCAGCCTGAGCAGGTTCTTTTTCCTAAGTGTCCCAGTACAAGCTCCGTCACCCGTATCACCTGTTACGGTGAACGTGGTAGCACCTGTAGCCTGAACTACTGGATAAACACCAGAAGGACATATCTCTGCTTGGTCATTGGCTGTAGCACCGCCCCAAACAACAAACTCGTACTGGCTTGCGTCAAGGTCAGTTGCTACATAACCCATGAAAGTACCTGGCGTTCCTGTTGCTGAAGTAATAGTGGTCAGCCCTGTACCAGACGCATAAACAGAAGTAGATACGCCAGTGATTTCCTGCATAGGCATATCACCTTCGTCTGCTACAGCCAAAGTCGTCAGCGGAATCGCCGAACCTTTGCCTCTGAAACCGCCATACCCGAACAAACCATTCGCCAAAGTAGTATCGCCACTAGCATCTTCGCAAACTGCACAAGTAAGCAGTCCTGCATTGATTACTGACGTTGCCGCCTGTGAAACCATTGCACAGCCACCGGGCATTGCGAGCCGAATAATCCTTGTCGGACCATTTGAATCAGATGGAAGGTCGTTCATAACAACACCGGCAAAAGCCATGTTATTTGAACTGCTGGGTATTTGAACTGTCTTCAAACCTCTTGAACCCCATGAATCAGTTGCCGTCTGGCCTGTAGTGGTGGTTACATAGTCAAGGTCAAAGCACATACCACGACCTCTTTTCAGGGCTGATGTACCGCGATAAATGAACTCACCGATGATTTCATGTTTCGCAGCTTCATACAAAGTTAAATTTCTAACCATTTTAAAACTCCATTCTCAGGCATCACGCCTGTTTGAAATACTGGGATCACCCCAGATTACTTATCCTTTGTTAATTACCCAGTTGTTACGTCTGTTGACGCAAATCGTCTGGTGCCTGTGGAAAATGTCGGCTGTGAAAACACGCTTCTGGGTTGGATGCTTCTCGTACTCACCCATATTCATGTTGTCGCCCTTTTTCGTCATGGCATGGAACGTGCTCATGTCCAGACCATAAAGAGGATCTGATGTATCACTGTCGAGGTACCTTGCATGGATGATAGGATTTTTCTTGAAAACAAGGTCGCCGTCACCAGTCTTCATAAGACCCATAGGCCCGTTCTGACCGGCTGTATATGGCGATAAATCCCTACCGAGATTCTCGTTCTGAGCTTCACCGATGTTCTCCATACCTTCAAGTACGTCCTCATTAGTAAGAATCAGCCTTCTGTTAGGTTGTGCATCGCCAGTTGCACCCTTGTCAGTCCTTGGGGACTTCCAGTTGGTCGCTCTGTGTGACTTTCTCATACCTGTAATAAGGTCATTTTTGCTTATTGAGGTGTATTCCATTGTATGATTCTTGAAGTTCGGAACCTGAGTCAAGTTGATATTACCAATCAGTGAAAATCCTGAAGGATAACTACCGTTGAAGCCTGTTGTGGCGTTCTTAACAATCCAATACTTCAAACCCCAAGGCACTAAATCGTTAGCACTGTCAGGAGTACCGAAGAAATCCCGTTCCATCGTCTGTGCAACACGAAGTCGCATAGCTCTGTTACGAGGAACGATGATATTCTGAAGTCTTTCTTCGCCCTTGTTGTCAATAAGCTCGCCTCTTGTGTACGATACCGAATCGTTCAGCAAGCAGAAATTCACCTTCATCTTCTTTAGATGGTCGATGATAGAACCTGTACTCTCGGAAAACTCATCAACCCAGTTAGAGTATCCGCCGTTTTCCACCATCAGCATGTGTTCAACTCCAACACCGCCACGCATAATCTTCAGCCCGCCACGCTGTGTCAGCAAGTAAGGCTGGACTATAAACTCCTGCAAGTCTGTTGAAATATCAACGAAAGTTTCCTTGTCAGTCGCTACTCGAGTCGCCTCAAGCATATCAAGTATATCTTGTGTCTGTACGTTACTCATTTTTTAACTCTTTCTGGCGGTTAATCTTCGTCAAGCTTCTTGTCGAAGTCGCTTATTACTTTTGCCGCTTTTTCTTCCGCCGATTTTGCCGATCCCTTGCCAGTACCCTTTCCGATTGCTTGGCCTGCTCTCTTGCTAAGCTTCTCGATGGTGTCAGCTTCAGTTTTCGACTTGTTTACGATGTCTTTATGTAAATACAATACAGCCTGTTTAAAGAGTTTGCTTCTTGAAGGTACTGTTTTACCGAGCTTACGATACGCCTTGGCAGTAAGAGCCATCCTACTGTCAATCTTCATCCGATTTTCCATCTGCTCAGATGCAGGCTCAAGGTCTTCAAATTCACCTTCACCTAAAACTTCGTGAAAATCCTCGCCAAGCTCACTGAACCTTTTATCAAGCCAGTTGGTATACATTTCTGTACTCTGCGATGCTATCTGGCCTCTCAGTTCAGCATTAACCTTTTCTGCGTCTAAACGAGCCTGCCCCTGTTCGTTGAGTTTCTTGATAATTTCCTCATCATATTCTTCAGGGTCTAATCCGCAGTCGTAAGGCTCATCTTCAGTACCAGCTTCCTTCGCTTCGGCAGCAGCTTTCGCATCAGCAGTTTCTTTTGCCTTCGCAGCTTTCGCATCATCGTCGGCAAGAATCTGTTCCTCAATAGCTTTTGTTTCAGCTTCAATCTCTTTATCTTTCGCTGTTTGCTCAACTGCTTCTTCCTCGCCGGACTCCTCTTTCGCAGCTTCTTCTTCGGCATCCTTTTCTTCATCAGTATCCTCAATGGCGGAATTATCATCGTCATTGATTAAACTATCAAACTTCTTATTAGCATCCAGGGTTTCCTGGGGAATCTCTTTTTCGGTTGTCTCAACCTTAGTTTCTTCGGTTTCAACTTTTACTTCTTCTTTACTCATAATAATTCCTCTCGGTCTTGGGTTTCGGTTCGGGTTTTATCTTTTAGTGCTACGCCTACTACTTCTTGCTGGCTTAGGGTCGCCTTTTTTCCCTACCCTAGGCGTTCCTCCGCAACTTCCTTTTTTTGCAACTTTTTTCATTGTAATTCCTCTCGATTTCAGGTTATCTATTAGCAGGCACAGGGTCACTGTACCCTGCATTACGGTCAAAATAGCCATGAGCTTCACAATACGCTTTGCGGTGGCTCTTGCTTGTAAATACAGGGTCGCCTGCCGAGTTATACTCAATGGCAACACCCATTTCTGCATCACGCCTTTTCATATCAGGTACCTCGCTTGGTGATACTCCCATAGCGTAAGATGCCATAGGCCAGTTACCAGCAGTCTGCCACGACTTCTTATACACAATTCCGTGGTCGTAACACTGTATGCCGTCTTCCAAAGTAATACACCAACGCGAACCACAGCCGTCACTCCATATCCTATCCATCCAATCTGAATAGGCTATTTCAAGGAAGATCTCTTTCTTAGTGCCCATTGTTACTAAACGGTGCAGTGCCATTTATATTTTCTCCTCTATCCGTGTTAGAGATTCTTTTATTTCACCGAATTGCTGGTTCTGATAATGCTCATACTGGTTAAAAACTTCTTTGTCGACTTTACAGTCATCTAACTCTTTTATACTTGTGATGCCGATAGTTACAGTCACAAATAATACTGTAATAATAAACCCAATTAAAACTTTAAGCCAAATACTATTAGTTGAATCCGTCATCGTTTTCTTCCCTTTTTATTTTGCTCTTTATGTTCTTGTGGCAAAATCTTCCCTGTGATTCAGCTTCCATAAAGTCATTGTAAAGTTCAGCGGTTACGCCTTTGTAATCATATTGTACGCCGTTACTAAACTCTACCCTTAAAGTGCCGTTCTCGTATCCAGCCGACTTGATATTTGAACTCTTTACAGGCACCATTTGCATTTGGTTAACTCCTAATAATCTTCTCTATCAGCCATCTCACTATACAAATCCAATTTCATTATTTCTAAAAGCCCTATTACTTCAGCATTTGTCACATCCTCAGCCTTACGGTGAATATCTATCACATTACTTATTCTGCACTGTAATGTCTCAGTACCTATCTTGCTCATCCTGTAGCCCTCTGCAATGCCGCCACTTCACTGCCCTGCGACTTCTGGCCCAATAGAGCATTTTGTAATACAGCACTCTTGCCTGAATCTGTAGCACCGGGCCGATTTATACGGACATTTTCACGCCGGGTAACAGGGGCCTGTCTTACTTGACCAGACTGGCCTACAGGCTCGCTATTCAATGATGGAGTAGAATATTCAATTATATCTTCAAGCTCTTTGATATTACTGAGCTTGCCTATTGTCTTGAAGAACTTCTCAATGTTAATAGTTGCACCCTGCTCCTGCATCATTGGAGTCAACGCCGGTACGAACTCCATAAAGATTGTCCTAAGACCCTGAAGTTTGCTTTCAGGTGACTGGTGTTGCATCGAGTATGGAACTATATCAAAATTGTACTGAAGATAATCGCCTTCTCTGTCGTCAGGATTGAACGGAACTGTGATTGTGATACTTTCAAAGCCAGGTACTTTTTTGACAACTGGAATCTGCTTTGGGTTTGGGTCTGTCCAAAGATAAAACATCAAGTCTTCTATAACACCGGTAGTAAATTCCGTCACTTCTTTTTGCATCTTCTGAATACGCATAGAAGCTGAGGCACTTAGTAACTGGTCCTGACCGAGAGTTTCAGACTGTGCGCCCAAGCCTCCGAGCATATCAAGATTACCAGCCATATAACTGAATAGGTCTTTCAGCATAAGAACTAAAGCTAATGTAGGCTGTGATACGCCACCGCTGTGCATCGGAGCTATGTTCTTGGGGTCATCTAATGCTATCACATCACCATCGTTTACCTCTACTGTACGCTCGCCATCAGCCTTGCCTCCGGGTCGAACACCTGTCCAGAACTTTTCGTTCTCTGCCTGCCTGCCCATCTTCCTGAACAGCCTATTGGTAAGGTCGTGTATATCCATCCAGTGCATAGCTGGTGCTACAGGCATTGTATTATTTTCTATCTTAGAGAAGCCGAGTTTCCTATACATGCCATGCTCTGGCCCATTCCATGAAAAATAATCCAAAACTTCTTCGATAGGATTTTCTTTGTCAAACGGATCGGAAGCTAAACACCGCAATACTAAGTTCTGTTTCTTCAGGAACAAATCTAGCAGTCTAATTGTCGGCCTAAATTCTTCTCTTTGCGACTGGCTATGGCCCTCTGAAGTGTCGTGATCTCTTTGTTCTGTGTTTGTAAGATTGCCACGCGGTGTCCATCCACCTTTTTTATTAGGAAACATTTCTTCACATTCATCTATGGTAGGGTAATAAAAGTTTCCCTCAAATTGACTGTTCTCGTCGGTATCGGCTGTCATATCCTCTACCCAGTCGTCAAGTGAAACGTAATCTGCAAAAGCCTGACCGCTGTCGTGCGTAAACCCGCCGACCTCTACTGTACTGCGATTCAACCCTACCTTTATAATACCTTTTGAAATCATTGCACCTATAACAACCATCTCAAGAGTCTTGCCGAGCTTTATTTCTTTAATCAGATGGTTTCCTGCCAATTCAAAGCGTGTAGCGATTTCCTTGAGCTGCTCGTATATAGTGGTTATGGATACTGCTGGATTTTTGGCGACTAACCTTTGCAGGTAAATGTTCATAGCCAATTCGAGTAGGTTTATGGGTACTTTATCTTTTGCACCGTTAGCAGAATAATTATGGCCGACAGCCTCCCTGATAACTTCATGCCTGTTGTCACGAAAAACTTTCATGGTGTCATACGAATAGCCAACCGCACGGCCCAATTGAGCAATGTCAGCTTCGTTCGTAGGATTGAATTTAGCCATAAATGCTACTCCTTTGTGTGAATAAAAAAAGGACCTCACAAGTTCACAGCCCTGTGAGGCCCTTATATTTATTCAATTTAGCTCAGGGGAGCTACCCCGTCACCGTCTACTTAAACCCATACAC
>Ga0207997_1000752_pt1 | contig 16590 bp, 20 predicted proteins | sample AntAceMetag02UKN_FD_184777 | JGI IMG/M metagenome (GOLD analysis project Ga0207997, IMG submission 184777) | Saline lake microbial communities from Ace Lake, Antarctica - Antarctic Ace Lake Metagenome 02UKN (SPAdes) (version 2) | ecosystem: Environmental > Aquatic > Non-marine Saline and...
ACAGACAACTATTGTCAATGTCGCCAAAGAATTGGCTAAAAGAGGGCATGAAGTAATTGTTTACGTGAAATGTAATTTCCCTGATATTTATGATGGTGTTAAATATTATCAATACTATGATTACAAACCTTTAAGTGAAGATATTTTAATTGGATTTGAAAGTTTGCCTAAAATTTATAGTGCTGGAAAAGTGTTTAATTGGTCAACAAGAGTTGCTATTGAAGATGTAGTTAAATATCCAAGTGTTGATAAATTAATTGTGTCAAGTGAATGGCATCGGGATAGATATGCTTCTGAATTGCCCAATGAATTAGTGAAAAAGATGGTTGTCATTGAACCTGGGGTAAGTGATAAATTCTTTCAAGATACCAAAAAATGGGAGTTTAGTATTACTTATGCTGGGCACCCCTATAAGGGTGGCATGGAAGCTCTTATTGAAACAACAAGACGATTAAAACCAAAGATACCTAATTGTCAAATTCATGTTCATGGAGGAGGAGGTTTATGGGGTTGGGATAACGAACAATATCGCCCTCTTTACGATAAATTAATTCATTCAAAGATTCTTTTTCATGGGCAAGGTGGTAAAAAACGTATGATTAGTCAATTTAATGGCTCCCAGATTTTCTTATACCCTACTGGGAAGAAAATCCAAGAGGCATTTTGTTTGGTAGTTTTAGAGGCTATGGCGGCTGGATGTGTAGTTATTGCTAGTGATAACGGCAATATCAAAAACCTAGTTAGCGATGCTGGATATGTCATTCAAGGAAGCATTAAAGATTATAAATGGCATTTAGAAGCAGTTGAAAAAATAATGAAATTGTTTCAAAATAATTCTTTAATGAGCGAATTAAGTAAAAAGGCAATAAAAAGAGCAAAAGAATTTACTTGGCAAAAGACAATAGATAATCTAGAAAACTTATTTAAATGAAAGGAATAATATTTTTCCCTCCAGGCATAGGTAATCCTGTTGAGAAGGCTAGACTATTAGCTCAATATTTAAATTTTGAACTGCGACTCGCTGATGATTGTGACCCTCAGCAACTAAAAGCTGAAGGAATAGATATTGTCATCAATTTAGGGCGACCCAATAATAACCACCCACACAGCATGCGGGGTTTAGTAAAACTAGATAAAGATATTAAACTAATTTCTTATTTTTGGGATTTACACTTCCTTAATAAAAAGTTTTTACCTCTAATGAGTAATGTATTAGAGAGAAGTGATAAAATACTTTGTAGTTATGATGAAAATTTTAGAAGGTTATGGTCTCAATATTTGTATAAATACGAATGTATGCCCCATTTCGTTTCCCCTTATGAAAGCTACACTCAATTGCCTTATAACAACAAACCTATTATGAAAGCACTCCTTACTGGAACAATAATTGAGTGGTGGTACCCACTTAGATGTTTTATAAGAGATTTGAATTACCATTATATAGATATATTGCCCCGTTCAGGTTCTTCACTTTATCCAGCGAAAACCGATTTAATAGGAGATGATTACATCAGGGAATTAAATAAATACTTTTGCAGCATTGCTACTTCTACTCGATTTAAAAGAGTAACAATAAAACACTTCGAAATAGCAGCAACTGGAGCTTTACTATTAGCAGACTATGTTGAGGGGCTTAAAAGTATAGGTTTTATTGAAAACAAACATTATGTCAGAATTGATAAGGATAATGTTAAAGCAGTCATAAAAGATGTAATAGAAAATCCTGAGAGGTATGAGAAGATTAGGAGAGAGGGCAGAGAATATGTTTTGAAAAACCACACAATACTAAATCGAGTAAAACAATTCAAAAGAATAATTAAAGAAGTTAAATTCAATTAACGAATAACTAATAAAATATGTCTTTAACTCAAATAATAGAAAAAGTTAATAAAGTTAAAGGTCATTTTAGAGATGACCAAATGACATTTCTTTATCCTTTTGTAAAAAGATTAAATCCTAAAGGGTTATTAGTAGAAATAGGAACATATCGTGGAAAATCTGCTAAATTTTATTCATTAGCCAATCCAGAGATTAAAATTTTGACTATAGATTTGGTATTTTTTAAACATCCTCGTCATGAATCTGAAGGTGTTTATATTGACGAAAAAGTGTTAAAAAATGGGAATATCTTTCAAGTAAAAGGAGATTCTCCAGAAATAGCTAAAAGGTTTAATTGGAAGATTGACTTTCTATTTATAGATGGTGACCATAAATATTCAGTCGTTAAGAAAGATATTACAGGTTGGGCACCTCATGTTAAAGTAGGTGGCTATATTGCTTTCCATGATTACTATCCAACTCATTCAGCTGGTCAAGGCAGAGAAGTCGCTGATGCAGTAGATGACTGGGTTAAAGATAATACAGAGTTTGTAAAAGTTACCCACTCTTGTAACATATACATAGCTAAGAAAAGCATTGAATAATGTTGTTAATTTAGAAATATGACTTTAGGAGAAATAAAACAAAAATTAGCACCAATAGAAGCCTTGGCTCATCCAAAACAAAACGAGTATCTGCGGAATATTAAGAAGTGGAAAATGGCAATCCTTTATAGATTATCGAAAAAGGTTCCCCTTAATGGTATTGTTGTAGAAATTGGAACTCGTTATGGCTCGACAGCAATATTAATGGCTCTTACAACAAAGCCTTCTGTCAAAATACATTGTATAGAATTAGATATCCTTCCTGAATTGGCAAAACATATTAAAGAATTTGGAATGTCTGGCAAAATTGCTATTTGGGTAGGGAAATCCTACGATGTTGGAAAACTATGGGTAACTCCGATTGACCTTTTATTTATTGATGGAGACCATAGTTATAAAGGAGTTATGAGTGATAACAAAACGTGGATACCTTATGTAAAAAAGGGAGGGATTATAGTCTGGCATGACTACTATAACAAACTTCCAGGATGCCAAGAAGCTGGGTTAGCAACTGATGATTTCTTAAAGAAATCAAAGGAGGATTTTGAAATCATCATGCCAGAAACCGCAGAAAAAGTTATCCGTGTTGTTAGAAAAGACACACCTAGTAAAGTCAGAAATTAAAAGCGATATTATGAATATAGCCTGTGTTATTCCAACTATCAGAGAGAAATCTCTTGCAGAATTTGTAAAAGCGTGGAAACCTTTAATTAAAAAGCATCACATTGACTTAATTATTATTAGAGATGGCGATAATCCTATTCTTTCCCATAATGACATCAAAATGAATGTTAAAGATGTAATGGGACAGTTTTCTCACCTAATTTATAATAAAAGCGATTGTGTAAGAAATCTAGGCTTTGCTTATATTGCTAAATATCTTCCCGATATTAATTACATTCTTACCCTTGATGATGATGTGTTGCCAATAGGCGACCCCATAGAAGCTCATTTAACAGCCTTAAAACAGGCGAAACCAATTAATTGGCTATCTACTATCATTGATGAATATCCTCGTGGCTTTCCTTACGGTATTCGTGAGGAAGCAGAGGTAGTTTTATCTCATGGTATTTGGCGAGGGGTAGCCGATTGGGATGCACCTACCCAATTAGTTAAAGGCAACCATCCTGTGAAGTTTTATAAAGGCCCAATACCAAAAGGGATTTACTACCCAATGTGCGGTATGAACATAATGTTTAAGCGAAAAATGCTTCCTTATATGTATTATGCCCCGATGGGTCATCGGGTTGGTATGGATAGGTTTGCCGATATCTGGCTAGGGATAATCTCCAAGAGAATTGCTGATAAAAAAGGTTGGGCCGTTATGACTGGATATGCTGAAGTTTTACACAAGCGAGCTTCTAATGTTTGGGCAAATCTCAAGAAAGAAGCAATAGGGTTGGAACTAAATGAAGATTTTTGGCAAGGGATAGAAACTCATCCTTACTTTAAAGTGTATAATAAAACAAGAAAGCAATGGGAGAAGTTAATTATTAATTATGATTTAAGATGAAAATAACCACTGTAATTTTATTCTATTATCAGCAAAGGAGGCAAAACTTACCGAAACTGGTTGATACCTTATTAAATGGCTCTAGAAAACCTGATAAAATTTTAATATTAAATAACAATCCTGATGTAACACTAAAGCCAATAAAAGGCACTACGATTTTAAACAGCTCCCAAAACTTCGTTACCAGAGCACGCTTTGCTATCGCCCTATTAGAACCAAGTGATTATTATCTTTTTGTTGATGACGACTTAATGGTAGAAAAAGATACTCTCAAGAATTTCGAAAGATATGCTGATAGTGATTATTGTTTGGGTTATTTTGGAAAAAATATTGATTGGGGCAAAAAAGATAAATATACTAGTGCGATTACTGTCAAAGCAACAGAAATAACCGAGCCTATGATTGTTGATGTCATTGTTGGTAGAATATATTTAGTGTCAATGAAAGCATTATTAAACTTTTTTAGAGTAGAACCGAAACTGGCAATGACAAAAAATAGATATTTGAGAAGTGTTGAAGATGTGGCAATAAGCAGTTTTAACAAATGTAAAATAATCCCTGCTAAAGATTGGAGTTTTATTCATAGTTTTGAAGAAGACAAAATCGGTCTCAGTCATAACCCACAACACTTATTGGCAAGAAACCAGTTCTTAGAAAAAGTTGCTTTAATAAAAAAAGGTAAGACTATAATATGCCAAGCGAAGAAAGAGAAGCTGTTTTCAAAATAATGGAGCATTATAAAAGGCTCTTAAGACCTGATAATAGGGGTTGGAAAGTGTTAGAGGTTGGAATTGATGGCGATCCCCATCCAGGTGGAAACTATAGACATTTTGGCATTGGAAATGATTATAAAACGCTAGATATCCTTAAAAGAGTTAATCCTGATATTGTTGCTGATATTTGCGATACAAAACTTCCAGGGAAGAAGTGGGATTTAATTATCTTTAGTCAAACAATAGAACATATTTTTGATTTTAGAGCCGCAATTAAAGAATGCTATCGCTTACTCAAATCAGGTGGGTTTTTAATTATTGATTGCCCATTTGTTTATCCCTATCATGCGGCAGAAGGATATGATGACTATTGGAGAATATCACATACAGCCATGAAAAAATTACTAGAAGAAGTAGGATTTGAATACGGCAAAACACTTTCAGTTAATAAAATATTAACATCAGCAATGGTGAGAAAACCAAAATGAAGGCTAAAGATATTATACAAGTTTTAAAAAAAGAAATCGATTGGTGTTTAGAGCATCCTGCTACTAGTCTATCTAGGCAGTTTCAAAAAGGTTTTGGAGCGGGATTAAAGCAAGCAATACATTTAGTTACTGAATTGGAAAAAATAGATAAAAAATGAAAATTTGCTTTTTGGATTTCGATGACTTTGGCGAACAAAACAATCGCCTAGACTGGCTTTGGATGCTTAAAGAAGAGTTTCCTAAGTTTAAGGTGAATCTATTCACTTGTGTTGGTAAGTGTAACCCTCAATTTTTAGAATATATAAGCACCTTACACTGGATTCAACTTTGTTTTCATGGATGGAATCATGTCAATTATGAAGATGTTTCGGAAAAAGCATTATCTATGGCTGTTAAAGATTTTGGTTTTGCTAAAATATATAGAGCACCCTACTGGAATCTTTCAGATAAAATGTATGAAAGATTGAAGAAATTAGGTTTTAAAATTATGCTTCATCCTGATGACCCTAGGCAAGGAATTAAATATAATTGGAACATTAAAAATAGCCCACCTTCTTTAGATATTCTCTATGGGCATGGTCATATCCAAGATACTCAAGGAAATGGGCTGGTTGAGGCGTTTGAAAACATTATGAAATTACCTAAGGATACTGATTTTAGGTTTTTATCAGATACATTGAAAAGGAATATTAGCTTAAAGAAAAAGGGATATGAAAAATGGTATAGCTCATCTATCTATGAAACCTATATGGCTGCTCTAGAGGAGCATACAGGTTTTAGCAGAGAGCAAATCCAAGAGAAAGGGAATAATTTTGCTCATAATGAATTCAGACAAAGTTTCACCCCAGAAATTACTAAAAGTTATAAAAAAACAAAAGAACATTATATGAAAAACGACCAATATATGTTCCGTAACCCTTTTTATTATAGAAATAGAGAAGCCCAAGTCTTTGGCAAATATGCGGATGTAATAAAAGCAAATCCAGGGCCTGTTTTAGATTATGGCTGTGGTGCGGGTGTAATAGATGAATATTTATATAGACAAGGGATTAAAGATATTACACTTGCTGATCTGTCAGGGCCAACATGGAATTTTGTAAAGTTCTTTTTTGGAAAACGAGTTAAATATGAAAAAGATGTTGAGAATATTAAAGGTATGTATAAATGGATTTTTTCAATGAGTGTTCTAGAACATATCCATGACCCGCTAAAGGTTGTTAATATGTGGGGAAAACACCTTTTGCCAGGAGGAAAAATTATTGGAGATATGGCTAGAGATGTTGGAGGGGAACATTTAGAAGTAGCAATTAAACAATATGACGAGGTTACAAAAAGAATCGCTGAAATAAACAAAAGAAATAATGAAAAAACCTAAAACTAGCGTCATTATTGCTACTCACAATCGCCCTCAACTTTTACAAAGGGCAATTGATAGTGTTTTGGCTCAAACCCTTAAAGACTTTGAATTGATTGTGATAGATGACCATAGCGACAAGCCTCCCAATATTAAGTTGCCCGAAGGCGAAGATAGACTGGTTGCCATGAGATTACCTCACAATACTGGCTATGCAGTTAAGCCAAGAAATGTGGGCATTATGATAGCTAGGGGAGACTATATTAGTTATTTAGACGATGACAATGTTTATCTCCCTAATCATTTAGAAGTGCTTTATGAGGCGATTACTAAAAACCAAGCTGATGTTGTTTATGGAGATAGGGTTTATAAAAGTAATAATCCTAATGAAACTAAGTTCATGGGGAAACAAAGCTATCCCTACGATTTAAGGCAGATTGAAATGGGAAACTATATTGACACCTCTGACATTATGCATACAATTCAGGCTATTAACGACATAGGCTATTGGGATATCTTCTGGGAGAGAAAAGCCGACTGGCTGTTAATGGTAAGGTTCGGCAAGGCAGGTATGAAAATAGTTCATGTTCCAGAGATAATAACAGAATATCATTGGCATGAATCTAATATTGGGCAGATGAATCCAGATGGCGGATTATACCCACAATCTACAAAAGATTCTAGAAAACATATTCAAAATTTAGCTAAAAATGTAAGTAAAAGATAATATGTCAAGGAAAAGTTGTATTTATTGTGTTTTGAAACATATTGCTCAGGCGGCGGCTTTATTAGATGAGTCAAGGCTTGGATACCCTTTTCACAAGTGGTATGCCGTAGGTCATTTGGCTGAGGCTGAGAGTGAAAGCCGTGATGACTGGCCAGAATTAGCTCAAAAAATTAGAGATTTCAGGTTAGAAATTATGCGGATAGACAAGGGCTCAGACTGGAAAGAGCCTTCTTCCGATTTATTAATTATGGAAGCCTGTGCTTTTGGAGATGTGCAAGATGATATTATTTTAGATAATAAAAAAAATAGCAAACAAATTATAGTAAAAGATGGAAAGATTCTTAAAACAGATACTAGGAAGGAGATGGATAAAAAATGAAAATAGCATTATTCACCCTAACAAAAGACAGGTTTGCTTATACCAAAAGAACATTTGAGAGTCTTGCTAAAAAGACTCATATTCCTTATGACCATTTTGTTATTGACCAAGGCAGTAAAGATAAAACTGTAAAATGGCTTAATCAATTTCATAACCAGTTAGGCAAAGTCTATGTTTATTCTCTTGCTATGAATATTGGAATTAATCGAGGTGTTAATTTTGCTATTGATAGAATTGGCGATAAAGTCGACGTTATAGTGAAATTGGATAATGACTGCGAAATTGAAACAGATGGTTGGCTAAAGAAATGCTTAAGGGTTTTAAGACCCAAACTCTTGCTTTCTCCTTATGTAAAGGGCTTAATAGACAATAGAGGGGGAGTTAATAGAATAGAATTTGATAACAATATAATTGGCTATACCCCTTTTATTGGCGGAATTTGTATGATAGGATTAAGAAGAGCGTGGAAAGAAGACTCTGGAGGTTGGGAATATCCTGTTCCTAAACATGCTGGAGGCGATAAAGCTTTTTGTGGTAAACTATCTTTAGTAGGATATAGATTCGGATATAAAGAGGATGTTATAATAAGACATCTAGACACTACTGCTGGGCAATACGAACGTTATCCTGAATATTTTGAAAAAAGAAAAACAGAAAGAAGAATAATGTTATAATATGAGCTTAGATGAGATATTATCAGATATAACGCCGACAGATAAACCTTTAAAGGATAAAATGAAATTGCCAATCAAAAAGTATAAATGTCAAAGGTGTGGTACAATATTTACTGAAGAAGTAAATAAAAAGTTTATTAAGACTATAATGTCTGAATGCCCTAAATGTCACTCAACAGAGGTTCTTCTAATAAAAACTATTGAAACTAAAGCAAAAAAGTAGTATCATTTGACAAATAGAAATAGTATTTATATACTTATCTTAGTTTAAAGGTTCAGTAAAGAGTTCCAGTAAAAGTCATAGGCTCATAAGAGTCATAGGCTTGTTGGAACTTTTTTTATTGGGAAATGTATATTATTTACAATTGTGGGCACTATGTAGCACTCACAATAACAGCAAAAAGCGGAAAGAAATACAGTTTTAAGAAAGGGTTTGTTACAGAAGTAGATGATAAAGATGCGGAATACTTTTTAGAAAAGACATCAAGAAATATTTCTTGGTGCCCTAGTAATGATAGAAATATACCGCCTTTTATGAAACTTGAAGACTGGTGTGTAGGCAAAAAGGGAAGATTCGATAGCCAACCCTTTAAAATATACGACCCAGAAAAATATAAAGATTTATTTCTTTTAAAATAAAAAAATATGACAGATACCAAAGTTCAAAGATTTAAATTTACTATCCCCATTCTCAAAACAAGCGTTAAAATCGTTAAAGATAAGGATGGTAATGAAATTGAAGAAAGATATGTTGAAGGAATCGCTTCAGGAACAGAACTAGACTTACATGGCGATAGAATGGCACCCTCAGCCATTAAATCAATGGCAAAATCCCTTAAACAGCATGTTATTGCTTTAAATGCCGAACATGACACCTCTTGGTTAGGAGAATTAGGAGATATTAACAAATTAGCAGTTGCTGAAAATAATGACTTAGGGATTAAGGCTAAATTAAATGAGATGAGTTCTGCTAAAGACTTATGGTATGCTTTAACGGAGAAAAACAAGAAACTTGGTTTATCAATAGGTGGTTATGTTAAAGACTATGAAATGGTTAAAGAGGGCGAGGGAGATGACGCAAAATGGGTTCGTCTTTATAAAGAGATTGACTTAGACCATATTGCTGTTACCTCAAGCCCTGCTTATCCTAAATCTTGGATTTCAAATATTGCCAAATCAATTAAAATAAAAGATGACAAAAAGTTAATAATGAAAGTGAGAGAAAAGAATGAAAAGAAAAGCAGAAGAAGTCAGAGAGATAAAAAATTAAGAACATTAGCAAGGAAAATAGTAAAGAAGATACAGGTAATGGAAGCAGATTTGCTTCTTGAGTTAACATACACAGGGTTACAAGCCTGTGATGAGTCTCTATTATTAATTATCGAAAGGAGTCTTAATATGGCTAAAAAAGATATCTCACTGGAAGCTGAGGAAGCCAAGAAAAAGGCTGATGCCAAAAAGTCTAATCTCAAAGACAAAAAGGATAAAACCTTAGCGGCCCCAGATAATGAGAAATCCAAAGAGGAAAAAGCCGAAGACAAGGAAGAAAAAGAGGAAAAATCTAAGGATAAAACATCCAAAGATAAAGCCTCTATTAAATCTAAGTCTAAAGCGATTAAATCTAAGGAAGTGAGCAAAAAGACGAGCGAAAAAGAATCTGTCGATGCTGAGAAAGCAGATCTTCTAAAAACCGTTGAGGATATGTCTAAAGGTTTGAAAGAAGTTCTAAAAAGCAACGAGAAACTCGCCGAGCGAGTTGAAGAACTTGAAGCTCAGCCAGCAGGTCGTAAGACCGTAGAGATTAAGAAAGAACTTGGTGATGAAGACAGCGGTGACAAAACTGCTGAAGAACTTACTAAAGAAAGAAACAAAAAGATTGAGGAAGCAAGAAAGGAATACAAGAACGACCCAAATCTCTTCGCTAGGGTTCAAAGAATCCGTGTCGAGTATGCTCAAAAGGTACAAGATTAATAAGTAAAAGTGTTAGGATATTATTATTATTTTAAAGAAAGCTAATAAGTATGGAAAAAAATACTCAACAAAATTTGAGGAAAACCTTACTTGAAGCTGCTGGGCTCTTAGAAAAGTCAGCAAAGCTATCTCATGGCGTGGATGAAGCTGCATCTATGCTCATGAAAGATGCCATTTATACTACAACCTCTGGAGCGTTCGCTCAGCGAGAACACCTTGATACACAAATCGGGGATATTACTCGCCGAAATACACCGTTCTTGGATAGGGTTGCTAGAGTAAAAGCAAATGGTAAAACTCATGAGTGGGATATGGTTACCGCATTAGGTGAGGAAGACACCTGTGTTTTAGAATGTGGTACCCCTCCCGAGAATGACGCAACAATCACCCGCTATTCTGCACAAATCAAGACATACGCCACAAGCGTAAAAGTCTGTGATTTAGCACAATGGGCGGCGAGTGATTACTTTGACCTAATGAATCTTCATTTGGAAAAAGGTATGCGAAAGATTCTTCACGACGTTGAGACAAAGATTTACTACGGTAATCACGATGGAGCAACTCCTTGTGACTTTACTGGTTTGTATAGCTTGATTGCTACTTACGCTGGGTCTGCCAACACTATCAACGCACTAGGGAATCCAATTTCCCAAACTTACATAGATAACGCTATTCAGGCGGTTGTTGATGAAGGCGGAATGGTTACCCATATGTTTATGGGGGCCAAAGATTTAAGAGATTTCGCAGCTCTCTGGGCTAATAAAGTCGTTTATAACGACCCAAGTGCTGGGATGACTTTCGGTTACAATGTAGCTCGCTACATGTCTTGGGCGGGGCCAATCGAGATTGTTCTCGACCCGTTCTTGGTAGCGGCTAACTCACCAAATACTCCAAACACTGATATCTTTATCGTAGATATGGATGAGATTGCTTTAGCTCAAACAGAGCCGATGTACAGACTTCCCACTTACCGTGCTCTAGACTTGGCGGAAACGCAAACAGTAGTCTGGAACATTGTTTTGGAAGTTCGAGTACCTCAATGGCAAGCAGTTGTCAAGAATTTAGGTTAAACTCAAAATTAGTAAAAGATAATTGAAGGGGAGGGCGACCAAGTCTTGTCTTCCCTTTCAATTAAGTAAAGTGTATAATATTTAACAGATAGGAGGTGAATATGAAAGATATAGTTGAAGTTCGAAGTAAAACAATCAATAATGAGTCGGTTACTGTTGCCTTTAGGGAAGTAAGTGTTTTACAAGGCGGAGAAAAAGATAAAAGGGAGATTAGTCGAAGTTATATCTTTAATGACTTCAAAGCAGAAATCCCTTTCAAATTAGCCCAGATTCTGATTAAACAGAATCCTAATGAATTCTCAATCATAAAGTCAAAAGACAAGAAACCAACTCAAGAAGTTGAGAGAGTAGTTAAGGTAGCAGAAGAAAAGAGGGAAGGGTTTGTTTGCCCTCACTGTGGGCTTGAAGCTAAGAGCAAAGCAGGATTGCTTGCTCATATTAGAATTAAACACCCTGAAAAATGGGAAGGTAAAAAGAAAAAATAATGCAAGCATTTGGTAGTTCTATAAATTATACCATTGATGTAACCTCTGGTAATGCTGCTGACCTTGATATTAGTGGCAACGTTTCCAGTGAACATTTAGTCAAAATAACGCCTGATGCCGCAGGAGTTCATATTTTGCTCACGCCAGCTAGTTCAGGTACTGATGCTGATGCTGACGATTATTTACTGGGAAATGGAGTAGAAAAAGAATTTCTAGTTGGCAGAGGATTAGATAGAATCTCTGTCTTTAAAGAAGGAGTCGGAGACGCTACAGTTTACATTATGGTGTTATCCTAAAGTTAAAAAAGTAAAAGGTTCAGTTTTATGAAGATAGGTAATATGAAAGTAGTTTATACTACTTGTTTTTTGGTCTAAAATCCCTTATTATTAATTAATAGGGGTATTTTTATGACCAAAATTATATGTGTTGATTGTAATAAAAAATGTGAACGTACAGGCAGTAGGCAAAAAAGGTGTCGTAAATGTCGCAGGCTTAATAAACTTGAAAGATATCGCAAGAGATATCGTAAAAAAGTAGAGGAATTCGCAAAACGAAGGCTTAATTATAACCGTATTCATAATCATAATAGTTACACCTATAGTTACACCTATAATAGTGAATATTACAAAAAACATAAAAAGCGAATAGATTTAAATAATAAACGATATTATTTAAAAACAAGAGATAGGTTACGAAAACAGGCATTTAAAATTTTAGCTAATGGGAAAAGTATTATATGTGCAAAATATGACCAATGGGGTTGTTGTCAAAACCCCTCAGATTTAGATATATTGCAGATTGACCATATTAATAATGATGGTGCGATTCAAAGAAAACAAATATGTAGTGGTAATACATGGTACAGATGGATAATAAATAACCCTAAAAAAGCAAGAGAAACATTACAAATAATATGTGCCAATGCCCAATGGAAAAAACGAAGAATAGCAGAAGATATTAAAAGGAAAGGTTTTAAGATATGAGCAAAGTAATTTTTTTGTTGCCCTCATTGAGGGTCAATGGAGTTCCAGTTCTTTTTGAGTTAGCCGACAGGCTACTTAAAAGAAATCATGATGTTAGGATTACTTCTTTAGATGAATTAGATTCATCTCTTTACCCTCTTGGAATACAACCTCAAAAAATACAAGATAGTTTAAAATTCTTTGAAGAAGCAGATGCGATAATTGCTTATCATCCTGCCTGTGCTTTTTATATTAATGATTTAGATGTTAAAGCTAAAAAATTCTATTTCTTAACTGACGATATCAAGAGGTTTTACACCCGAAAAGTTATAAAAGCAAGTTTCCTGAAACTGGATAAGGCCAGAGTAGAAATTGAATATGAAGCCCAACAAAAATATTTAGAAGCCTCTTATCAATTACCATTTACTTTTTTGGTTACCAATGAATCTTTATTTACAATAGGTTTTCAGAAAAAATCAATTATTATTCCTATTGGGGTCAATCACAAATTATTCTATCCCGAATTAGCAATTCCCAAAAGTAATGTTCCCAGAATCCTTGTTGAAGGAAATTTACTGCCTTGGAAAGGAATTAAAAGTGTCAATCGGGCCTTATCGGATTTAAGAGGATTTGAACTCTGGACAATGAGTAATACCAAATTTACAATTAAAAGCGATAAACATTGGATGAACCCTACTGTTGATGGCACTAGAAAAATACTATCTTCTTGCGATATATTAATAAGAGCTTATTATGAAGATGGCACAGCTGATTTATTAGCTCAGGCAATGGCTTGTGGATGTGCTGTAATTACTAGAGAAACTGCTGGAGCTAAAATGTTCTGTAAACATGAAGAGAATTCTTTAATGTTTCAAACAGGAAAGAATCCTAAGAATGATGCCTCCAAAATTAAATCTTGTATTGAGAAATTGATGAAGAACAAAAAGTTAAGAGAAAAAATCATCAGAGGCGGATTAAAAACTGCTAAAGAATTAGATTGGGAAAAATCAACAGATGTTTTAGAAAAAGCACTAAAAGGTTAAGTTGATTATTTTATCCAAGTGCTATAAAATAAGTATTATATGAGTAAAAATCCCTATGTAATACTTAACAAAGATAAAGTAGTTAATTATTATAAAAATCATACATTAGTAGAGTGTAGTAAAAAATTTGGTTGCTGTGAAGAAACTATTAAAAGAAGATTAATAGAATGGGATATTCAGCTTAGAACTAAAAAGGAAGCTATAAATATGTTTATGGCTTCAAGTAGGTCTAAGGATTGGAAAAAGAAAAAAAGTAAATCACAAAAACAAAAATATAAAAAACATGGGCAGAAAATATTTAGCGAAGAATTTAGAAAAAATATAGGTTCATTTAAAACAAGAAAAAACAGCTTTAAAGGTAAAGAAAATGGTAGATGGAGAGGTGGTAATTCACCACCATATTGGAGGCAAAGAGTAATAGCACATTATGGAGCTAAATGTGATATTTGCGGATGGGATGAGGTACCAGAAGTATTAGAAACACACCATAGAGATTATGATAGAGAAAATAATACAATTAAAAACGGGCAAGTTTTATGCCCTAATCACCATAGAATTATTCATTTTAGAGAAAGGGGGTTTAAATGAATAAGGTAAATAAACCCGAGAGATTGAACCTTCTCTGGATACCGAAAGATAACAAAGGTTGTGGCTTTTATCGTATGCTTGTTCCTGCTAATGAAATTAAAAAACAAGATTTAGCCAATGTAGTTGTTAATTTTGGTTGGGATTGGAAAATGGTTGAGTGGGCACATATTATTATTATTCAAAGAATGACTGATATTGAAGCTTATGAAGCGATTGACCAAGCTCACTCTCTTGGTAAAAAAGTAATTTATGAACTAGATGATTTAATTCAATGTGTTTCCCCTACCAACCCTTCTTTTGATTTTTGGTCGCCTTTTGGCCCTAATCTTGGCAGATGCTTAAAAATTATTCAGAAATGTGATGCTATGCAGGTAACCACAGAAAGGATGCAAAAAGAATATTCTCTTTGGAATCCAAGAACAGAAGTTTTGCCTAATTATTTAGATAAAACCCTTTGGGATATGCCTGCTTGGAAAGCTTCTCATTGGGATGCGTTTTACAAAAAGAAGAATGATGGTATAATAAGAATTGGATGGGCAGGTGCAGCATGTTATGATACTGAAACTGAAATCTTAACTGAAGATGGCTTCAAATACTTCAAAGATTTAGGTAAAAATGAAAAAGTAGCAACTCTTAATCCTCAAACACAAGAAGTTGAATATCAAAAACCCCTTAATTATTTTGAATATCAATATGATGGGAAAATGCTTAATATCGAAATGCAACAAGTTAGCCTCTGTGTAACTCCTAATCATAATATCTATCAAGCTAAAAAAGGAGCATTAAAAAGTAACTTAAAATATAACTTAGTAAAAGCGGAAGAATTGGATAACAAAGCTTTTTACCTTAAAAGAAATGCGAAGTGGGTTGGTAAAGATAAAAAATATTGGGTAATTCCATCACAGTTAACGCCTTACTCAGATAATAGAAAACCTAAAATACACCCTGAAATTAAATTTGAAATTGATGATTGGATGAAATTCTTCGGCTTTTGGTTAGCTGAGGGATGGACAAGTAAAACAAAATATAAAGGATGGAAATCAAAAAAATATCCATTAATGCAAGTAGGATTAGCAAATCAAAGCAAAAAACTGCTTCTAGAAATAGGAAATATTTTAGATAAATATCAAATTAAATATAGAATAAGAAAAGACTACTCTCAATTAATAATTTCTGATAAAACTTTATGGAGATATTTGTTCAAATTTGGTGGAGCCATCGAAAAATATATACCTAAAGATGTTTTAATATTGCCCTCAGAGAGGCTCAAATTATTGCTTGATTATTTTATTAAAGGCGATGGGCATATTGATAAAAATGGCAGAATACGAGCCTGGACATCTTCAAAAAGATTGGCAGATAATTTAGTAGAATTAGCTCTTAAAATTGGTTGGGGGGCAAATGTAAATAATAGAGGAAAAACAGTTGGTGGTAAAATCAATGGTAGAATAATTAAAGCAAGAGTGAATAATTATCAAGTGAATTTCTTGAGAGATGGGAAGTTATCTTACTTGAAGCCATTTGTTAAAAAGCAACATCAGGAATGGATTGACTATAAGGGGAAAGTTTCTTGCGTTGAAGTAAAAAATGGTATAATATATATAAGGCGGAATGGCAAATCAATTTGGTGTGGCAATAGTCATTATGAGGATTTGCAATTAATAGAGCAAGTAATCACTAAGATTTGTCAAAAGTATCAAAATGTGCATTTCTGCCTAATGGGATATCATGGAGAATCTAAAAGAGGGCCAAACCTCTTTCAGAATATCCCACCTATTACATCTATCTGCCCTAATTGTAAGCATGGAGGGCAACTTGAAAAAATACCAGGAATTGAATTATTATATTATCCAAGTAAATTAAAAGAATGTGCTTTTGATATTGCAATAGCACCTTTAATTGAGACTGGATTTAACCAATGTAAGTGTGTAGTCTCAGACACTTTAATTAATAGTGATAATGGATTGGAAGAAATAAAGCCATGTGTTGAAAATACTTCAATTAAAAAAACTTTCGATAGCAAAGATTTCCAAAAAGTTACTCATTATCATAAATACTTCAAACAAAAAACAATTAAAATAACTACTTACAATGGGTATTCTATTGAAGGAACAGAAACTCATAGAATAAAGGATTATAGTAATAATTGGATTGCCCTGAAAGATATTGAGGAAAAAATCAAGGTTAGACTATCTCCTTT
>Ga0207997_1000755_pt1 | contig 16551 bp, 16 predicted proteins | sample AntAceMetag02UKN_FD_184777 | JGI IMG/M metagenome (GOLD analysis project Ga0207997, IMG submission 184777) | Saline lake microbial communities from Ace Lake, Antarctica - Antarctic Ace Lake Metagenome 02UKN (SPAdes) (version 2) | ecosystem: Environmental > Aquatic > Non-marine Saline and...
AGTCTCGTAGGCTGTCGATGCTGTAGATGTCCCTTCTTCCCCTGACATTAAATTCCCTACCCCCGCGGCTAAAAGTTGTTCTGCCATAAAATCTGCTACGTCGGCTCCCGCATATCCTTGTTCACCTAACATACTCGAAGTAAGACCTGGAGAAGCATCAACGATGTCTATATTGTCCAGCACTGTATCCCTCAACTGCTGCATCACCGCAGCATTATTGTGGTTTATTAATTGATTCAATCCATTCTTTTCCATATCAGATGGAACATTAAATAGTTTCGTCACGCGTTCGGTTAAGGGATTCATTTCTCCCTCTTTAAAAGCATAGCCTATGTGTCCTAAAATAGTATCTGGTACCTCTGGCTGTTCCTCAGCTGGTCCTGTTCCTTGTGCCGCTGTTGCCTTCTGATCGTTCTGATAAGTATCTGTTTTGGTATACCAAAGATAACCAGCATTCCGGACATACTCCCCAACCTTATCCACAATACCTAATTCAGGTTTAGCATACATCCCATTAGGATCCGCGTCTAATCTCTTCCGGTGCTGCCGGTAGTCTGAGGTCATTGCCTTTTCCCCTAAGAAAGAAAGCATATTCTTATGGCGAACTTCTCCGTCCTTAGTCTTAGCCCTATCCACAGAAGACACAGTATTCATCCTATCCGAAACTTCAGGAGTTGCAGACTCAATAGAGTCTTTAACCCCCTGCTCTCGCTTTAGGCGAATAAGTTCTGTCGCTGTTATGGTATTAGACGTATTGTTTTCCATTAGTTTGTGTTACCCATTGCTTTTTTTATTTCTTTAGTTTGCTCTAAAACGGGTACTCCCCCGTTATTTATATATAATATTTTCCTGCCCATAAACTGGTCCCCAGCTTTCTTACCTCTATATTCAGGCAGATAAATATCCCTAACACTTTGTTCTGCTTTCTGCCGTGCCGCATCATATTGTGCTGAAGTTAATGGCTGTCCAGGAAGCATATCTCTCTGCTTTATAATATCTTCTACAAAATAGTTTGCCATACGAACTTTCGCTGATGCTTTCTGACTAGCAGATAAATCATACATATCATCCACTACGGTGTTCATCTTCTCGTACTGTGGTCCATACTCGTCCCTATACGATCCAAACCAGCCCTTGCCTTCGTCTTCGCCAGTACCCCCAACTTGAGCCGCGATACCTATAGCGATTGTCCCGGATAGCCCTTTTGATATAGTCATGTAAGTTGAGCGAGTCATATCCCCGGCTGAGTGTGCATTTGCAGCTTTTGTCATTACCATCAGAAGTCGTGTGGTTATTGAGGCCGCGTCTTGTGCTGGACCCCTAGACCGTGGATCCTCTTTTTGCTCCTTACTAATTCCAGCTACTTCAGCCGACAACTGCATAAATTCTGCCTGTATAGGAGCCACAATTGCTGGAGTATCTATGCGGGCTTCAAGTGCCTGCCGAGATACAGCGACTGATCTAAGTGCTTTCATACTATTGATGTACTCAGGTAATGCCCCGGAACCCGGCACTTCTGCCCTTGCTATTTCCTGTTCAATCTGACTCAGTCCTATTTGTCCCTTATAATATCTTTCGGTAAACGACATACTACTTCCGGTAGCCTGCATTATCTGCTTTTGTTTTCTCTTATATTCCTGCTGTGTAGATGCCTTCTCAGCTAACACTTCAAACCTCTTCTTCATCTTGTCGTCCATTGGGACTCGGACTTTTCCATCCGCGGTCTCGATTATCATCTTATCATACACGCCAGTATTTAGATCTCTCAATACACCAAAAGCATCATTCTCTATTCGCCACGCCATATGTGCCTCGAAAGCCTTTAGTCTATACGCATCGCCTGTCTCTTGTATTATACTGGCATCTATCCCTGACTCTTCAAGATTAAGTTCTTTCGTCTGTGCGAGGGTATCCTCAATAACATTAAAAGCCTCTCCTAAAGATCTTCCATTTCCTGCCGCAATAACCGCTAAATCTAAAGGCTCCTTCACATCTATAACTGCGTTCTCTTGTCGTTTAGCCTGTTCCCATACGACCCCTTCGATCCCTAGTTTTCTGACAGCCCCACTAGCTTGTCCCATAAACCCTGTACGAACTTCTTCGTCTTGAATAGCCCCTGAGTCCGTGGTTACAGACTTTTGCAACTCAGTAACCAATGCTGCAGAGTATCCTTTAGGATCCCCGGCGTATTGCTTTCTAAGCTGTGCCTGAATTTCTGTAGCCCCCATACTCCATTTCACAAGGGCGTTATTTATAGCGAGATCGTCATACACCTTATCTTTACGTTTCTGCTCCTGCGCTCGAACCACCAAAGCATCACCGACTACCCCAATGCCCTTGCCTATAATCTGACCAGATTGGTCAGCCTGGCTAACCCCCACTGCCGAAGAAGCTAGTTGTTTTCTCTGATATGTGTTTATCTTGCCCATTTATTCTCCTTTTAAAACTCCAACCTAGGATCTATTGTTCCCCCACCGCCACCAAACCAAGCGGTACTCCCTGGAGTATTATAGCCAGGGTAATAGTAATCTGGTGCATTATACGAACTACTGGTCATCGTCTGTGCAGAAGCCCCGACAGGTTTGGTAGTCCCACCCTCGACACCCACACTTAAAAGTTTTGATGCACCCTGTAAAACGCCACTAATCATAGATGCTCGATTTTCATTCTGTTTTATCTGAGCGCCTGAATATGCTAAATCTCTCTGTGCCTCTCCACGTGATCGTGTAGCAGCAGCCTCTGTAGCTGCATACTTTTTGGTTTGCGCGATAGTGATAAGCGCAGACCCAGCTACTTGAACTCCTGACCCTATATATTGTAGGGACTGCTGTGCTGCAAACTTCTGCCCCTCTTCCTCTATAATATTTGCAGTTCTAAAAGCCTCCATTGCATAGAGATCGCCCTGGTACTGCATATCCCCAGCTAAAGCATTTGCTGCATTCTTTTTTGATATACCTAAATATATGCTTCCTACCGCTCCTATGATCGCGGCCGCTGCCATTAATACCATATTAACTCTCCTCGCTAAAATCCATATCAAAAATCATAGATGTCAAAGTACATGGATATGGTAATGTCTGTACGATCCACATATACTTCTGCTCACTATACCCGGTAAAGCCTGGCTGTTCCTTCATTCCATTATACAAAACAGGAGGACGATCTGTGTAAGATGGTCCTTCCCTAAAAGCTATCTTCTGCATATCGTAAGGATCAGTTCCATATGATACCCCGAGTGCATTACGGAAAAGAAGATTCACCTTATTCACTGTCTTAAATTTACCGGGTGTTATACCTGTAGACATAAGTAGTTCCAAAGGCATTGTTTTTACCCGACCATAAAAAGGTAAGCCCACCATTACATATGTGGCCTGTCCGTTCAATGTAATAGCCCCATCCGTAACAACCTTACTCTGATGAATACCTCCGTCAGTTACTACCGAAACAGTCTCGCCTTCAAGATGCCCTAATCCCGATACTGAGTCCTGGGTAAAATACCATTCTCCACCATTAAGGATGTCAGTGCTTGTAAAGTCCTGGAGTATCTTACACTGCACAACTGTCTCTGAAGTATACTCAATAATTTGTGCTATCCCCTGTTCTGTTCCATCACTATGTTTAACCACTATCTTCCTAAGTAAATCTGTAGCACTAAATATAGAAGCGCTCGCCTCAAAGGTAACATCATCCCCAGTAGTCGCACTAGGGGCTACAGCTATACTTTCTTCTGTTGTATCCAAAGATAGACAGCTGTCTAAATGAACCTGACGCTTCTGAGCGTAAAACATAAGGTTACGATACTTGGTGTCATCCGCTGTCTCATCCGCCTCGGTTGGTCCACTATAAAAATCTGTTCGTTCAGGTATGCGTGGGTTCTTTGAAAAGTATTCTATATACCTACGCGTTATCCCATCAACTTCACGCTCGATTGCCACGACCACAAGATCCTTATTGTCTTCCTGTGGTTGGGCTGCTACTGTTAATACTTTACCCTCCCCGCCTAAAAGATGCTCATTCCAAGAGGATACCCCCTCACCATCACTATACACAAAAGAAAGAAGTCTGCCATCAACCATACAAGCCCATATCTGATTAGGATTTCCCTGCTGGTATGTGATCTGTTTGATCCCTCCTTGAGTAATCTCATCTGACTGGATAGTCTCATCTTCTGACTTGAATCCATCAGAGAGAATATTATAAGAAAAACTATACACTACCTCAAGTCCTCGCTGAACATATATAATATCAGTACCAAAATTAACGGGCATCATGTCTGCCACACCAAAACTATCTATAGGATAGGATTCGATAGCCGTTCCCGTTATAGCCAGAGAATCAGCCCCGCCATTAACTTTGAGCATTCCTGCATATGTACCTACTGCGAGAAACTGTCTAGTACCCATAAAAAATCTTATTCTATCGACAGAAGAGGTAGACACCGAAGTAAGAGCATAAGATACCCCGTCGTCAGCACTGGCCCCTAAAGTAAAAGTCTCGTATCTAGGTTCTCCTGTTGCTGGATCAGGAGACATAGACCCATCTAAAATATCCGGGTTGTTTGTGCTTCCCCCGTGAAATACTCGACCACCATAAAAACCTACAGCCGCCGGACAGTTGCCATCTTGAATAGCAACTCCACCCGAAGCATATGCTGTGTATCCTGAAGTATCTACATTTATATCAAAATTGGTAGCATCCACTAGAGTAACTGTTACAATGGTATGATTAACCTCTGTCATTCCTGTTACGTCTTCTAAGAGTATACTGTCCCCGGTGATAAAACCATGCGCTGCGCCAGTAGTAACCCGACCATTACCTGCAGTAGATATGTTCGTTATTGCTACCTGCCCATAAGGATCGTCTGTCCTACTATAAGGAAGAAGAGTCCAACCAGTATGCGCCGTACGCGTTATCTTTCTAGGAGCATAACTTGGGTGATCGAGATACATTATGTCTGCCTTCTGACCAAACTTTACCTGTGGCATATCCTCTTCAGTATACGGAGATGCTATTTCATATACTCTTGCAACCGTACCGCTACCCACATACGCATCAAATAGAGTGGTGTCTATATCATTGCCATCTTGGTCTGTGAGAGAAAAAGTATCTGATGCAGGAGCAGTATAAGAAGTAAGTATGTTGTCTAACTGTGGTGTCGCAGTATTATCCGTAGTATGAAGAAAGGCTCTAACTTTTAAAGTACCAATACCTAGATCTGGTATGTTGGTATGTACGGTAGCGGCTGTATTACTCTGTGTGTATGTCTCATCACTAGCAGACCATAACGCTCCATCCCAATAGACCCAACTTAGCCCATCATCTCTGGATAGTATATATTGTATTTCTGTATTAGCTGGTTTAGTAGCTGTCTCTACAAACTCATCAAGAGCCACAGCAAAAGGAAAGCCAGTATTTGTTTCTATTGTAGGATCAGTTATAGCATATGGTGGCACGTTTACAAGCTGTGCCTCGCCACCAGTAATCTCAACTAAAGCCCCATAAGTGTAGTTCGCTCCATTAGAGAAAGTCCAATTCTTTGACGAGGTACCTGGATCCGGAGAACTTGCTACTAAATAAAACTGTCCATTAAGATCCTCCATACCTTCGCATCCACTTATATACACTTCATCCCCATTTACGTATGTGTTGCCTACTGCTGTAAGAACTCCGGGATCTGCTGCGGTGATACCTGTTATACTAATACTGGTCTCTGTAACCACAGCCCCATCTACTAGAAAACGAAGGTATCCTTCCGTAAACGAAAGAGTATATGCCTCGTCGTCTGCAAAAGTGAAGGGGACAAAGAAGGGAATATTATTGCGCCGTGTAGTTCGGGAGTAAACTGTACCCGAACGAAACTGAGTGGGACCATGTAACTGGGTAAGAAAATTCTCACCAACTAAAACTCCACTCTTATATAGTTCTATGTTAGGACGCCCCATAAGTTTGGGAGTCAAAACTCCATGTTTAAAATCATAAATAGGTACATTAAGTTCTGCCATTATGCCCCGTATGTAGACCGTTTATGGAAGAGCCACCATACACCCTACGCCCGTTGAGCATCTTACTCTGTCTAAACGCTATCGGAGGATTAGCCTTTCCGTTCTTAGCCCTCGCATTTATTTCTGCTGTCTTCCTTGTCTGGGTTATGCGAGTACCTAAACTTACATTACCTGTTAATTTAAAGACAACTCTATCTGCTAAAGCATACGCTAAGAATATTTTAAAAGATGGACTGAATTTCACAGTCAAAGTTAGATCGTAGGTATACCCTACGTTTAGTGAAGCCGCACCACTATTGTCCATATAAATACACCCATTCTCAATAACATAGTTCCATTGAGAAAGAGGGTAATCCCAATACTTAATAAAATTTAAAGATAGATAATCGTTGGGTAGGACATAGGCGTCATCAAATCCAAAGGTAGGATCCGTTCCACTTAAAGGTATAGCACTTCTTTTTGTAGCAAAGTTCCAAGGGAAACCTTCAAGGCACTCTTGCCTGACATCGTCGTACCATCTATTAAGCACAACTGCTGCTTTATCATCCCCTGGTATCTCTACATCGTTAATGTTCTCAGTCTTAATTACGTCCAGAGCAAGATTAACGATGTCCGTTTTTGAATTAGATACAGACATATTAACTCCTTTTTAGGGGGAGAAGCAGAGAGAGAGTTTTACCTCTCTCTGCCCAACATGACATCAGACATTCTCCCTTAGATCGTAATTACGCTGCTGCGTATTCGCGTCGAACAAGATGCAGAACTAGAACAACATCGCCACCCGCCGCACAATCTTTATTGATTGTGAGAGCAAGAACATATGTCTGTCTTTCGCTTGAAACATCACTCGCCAAAGTGTAGTTAGCCGCACCCTGGTTTGCTAGAGATATTGCTGACGTTGCCGCAAGCCCACTACCACGTGCCAAAGCACTTGTAATGTCTCCACCATCGAGATACGCATCTACATCAATAACCGCGCCACCCTGTTCCGTGTTCTCATACAGACCTAGATCAACATCATCTAGCCCAGTAAGAGCCGCACAGGTTAGTTCCCCTGCTACTGGCACAAAGTTTGAAGGGACTTCGCATATTCTAAAGATAGATGTTGCGCTATCAGCTGTCGTGATAGTACATCTAGCAACTATCGTCATAAGATCTGCGCCACTTGCCGCGATTGCGTCCACCGGTATATTGGCAGAACTTTTCTTATATGTTGTTTTGTCTACTATAGCCATTTCTTTTCCTCCTGTTTTAAGTTACGTTGTTACGTTGCGATCAAAACATATGTCACAGTTATGATCATATCAGTACCACCGGTTGCTGCTCCACCGACTGCTATCACCTTCAGGGCTTCATCCGGAGTTATACTCTCGGCTAAACCTACGCCAAGCTGCATATTCGGCTCATTCATATCCCTTACAAGTGCTACATCATCATCTAAAAGGTCCTGACCGATAGTGCAGACGTTTACCGTCTCACTTGTATCGGTGAGTTCCAAAGCCGTTAGGCCCGAGAAGTTTCCGTTACACACAAGAGTGAAATCAACTGGAAGAATAGAATAGCCCTCTACTGCGGCTACAATATTTTTCCCTGCGTTTAACTCTGCGAGTGAAACATTCACCTGTGCGATGATTGCATTGGCCGATCCTGTAGGACCAGTTGGTCCAGTAGGTCCGGTTACAGTTGAAGCTGTACCTTGTGTACCTTGCACTCCTGTTGCTCCTGTTGCACCTGTTGCTCCTGTTGCACCTGTTGCTCCTGTTCCATCGGAAGGTCCAGATGGTCCGGTACTTCCTGTTGGTCCAGTTGCCCCAGTCGATCCAGTTGCACCTGTACCATCAGAAGGTCCAGATGGTCCGGTTCCTCCAGTTGGTCCAGTTGGTCCAGTTGGTCCAGTTCCGTCAGAAGGTCCCGATGGTCCGGTACTTCCTGTGGCTCCAGTTGCGCCTGCTGTTCCTGCCGCTCCAGTTGGTCCAGTTGCACCTGTAGAGCCAACGCCACTTAAAAAGTCAGAAGCTGGTCGTGTTACTGGTCCTGCCGCGCCTGTCTCTGTAAGTAAAATAACCTTATCAGTCGCAACCGCCGCAGTACCTCCGGCCGAAAGCTCACTTGATTTTTTCCAAGTTAGATCATATAATTCGCTTCCCATTGCTTGTCTCCTTATTGTTATATTAAAACAAAGGGTAGGGGAAACAAATCCCCTACCCTATCGTCTATTAATAAAATACAGCTGGATCTTTAACTGTGGTCTGGAACTTGATAACATTGTTACCATTAGTTCTAACCGCACCTGCTGTCAGAGTAAGTCTCAACCTTACAGTTGAAATCTTTGTCTCTGAAAGAGGTATGATCTCGAAGCTAATACCATCCGAAGCCATACCATAAACCATAGCGCCATTAGCAAGAGCCAAACAATCTCTTACTGCAGCCGCTTCGTTCAGCATCTTGCCAGTAGCCGACTGCGCACCAAAGGTGACATTCTGCATACCAAGCTGTCTGCCGAAACCTGATTCATTCGCAGCACCCATCGCATTTGACGGATAGATAGACTGGAACTGCCACGATGTAAGCTGTGTGATTCCACCCATATCATACTGTTCGTCTTCCGAGATAACAAACTTAACATTGTTCATACCATTCGGAGAAACAACTTCAGTACCTGTGAATCTGTGATTTATTTTTCTTAGAAGATCTATCGTGATACCACCAGTTGCGTCTAATGTAATACCACCATCATTCGCAAATGTAAGATCTGTAGTACCATATTCGCCATACTGTACCGTAGCAACTGACGCATCAATACCGACCTTATCAAGAAAACGATAACTTGCGTTCATCATTTCCTGTGTGATAAGAGAAGAAGGATTGGAAGAAGTGGTCTTACGAAACCAATGTTCGTCATAGTCAACTTCGATAATCATTCTGTCTGTGTCTAATTTTCTGCGGAAATAGTTAGCGGCAACGCCTTCAGAACTAGCGTCGTATGAATTGTCTATCCTGTAATCAACAGGAGCGATCCCATCGATATACATTTGTTTACCTTCTACAGTAACTTCTGCGAAGCCACCGAAAAGTCTTGTCTCTGTCTGTTGTGGGATCTTTAAAAGATTACCTAAATAATCATCTTTTAAAACTGTCTCCACACCTGCATAATCTGCTCTAGCCATTTTGTCCTCCTTAGTTAGGTTCATCAATAAATATTTTACATCTACTAACGATACCCGTTTAAGCCGGACGACTAGGTCGATACCCGTTCCATTACGGACGTTATATCTGTAACTTAAATATACACTACTTATACCACTTTGTCAAATTTATTACTTAAATAAATCTACGCCTGCTTCTGAAGCCTTCCCCCCAATTTTAATTATCTGGGTATTTAGGTTGGCCAACTGAAGTTTTTTAATGTGTGCGGGCATATTATTATCATTCTTTATTGCAATCTTCTTCTGAGATAATGCCTGGAAATCGGTCTTGAGATCTCCTGTCATTGCCGTTGTATGGCCCGGACGCGATTGAACTCTGTTCTCCCCGGTGTACTTATCGTGAATGTTCTTACTAAACACGATCAGAGGCATAAGTTCCTCATTACTCATATGTTCAATTTTGTCGACTAAATAGGCCTTATCCCCCAGGGATTCTTTCATAACAGTCTTAAAGGCGGCTACCGAACTAGCTTTATCCTCTCCTAATGTTTCATCAGCTAACGCCTGAAAATCCATATTCCTCTGTGCCGAAGCCTCAATAGTGGGTTTATTCATGCTATAAATCAAGGATTCATAGTCATTTACAATACCTTCCCCAGCTTTTTTGGACACTCCATTTTTAAGAAAGATCTTCTTCATCCCGGTATCTAGGTCCACATTCCTCTCTACTTCCTGGAGTTCGGAAATACTATTAAACTCATAGCCTTCTGCCGTTTCAGGTCTTCCCATACGGATCTGAAAGGCTTCTAATTCCTCCGCGGTAGCACCATCTCCAGGAAGGACAATCTTATCCTTACCTATGAGTTTCTGCGCACCGGCCATCTTGTCAAAGAGATCGTCTACACTCGTAACCTCTTTCGCCCAAGCCTCATTCTTATACTTTTCTGGGACATCGACAGTAATCTTATTTAATCGTTTGTCCTTGATAGCTGCACCTGTTGCTCCTGTACCCGCGGCGCCTGTTGCTCCTGTTGCTCCTGCGCCTGTTGCTCCTGTTGCTCCTGTGCCTGCGGCACCTGTTCCCATTGCTCCGGTTGTCATGTTGATCTCCTTTTGTTATACTTCCCAATTGTGTCTTTCAATTCTCATAATAGTTTCTGATGTCATCGCGTACCGCAATGACTCCCACACGCTTTTTGCTCCAAGAGTTAAAAGGGTGTCATCTGTATCAATTACCCCTTCTTTGTCTCTACGAACCGACCCCATATCTCCCCCACTTAAAAGAAAAAGATACTTCAATACTCTTTCCCCACCAGTTGTTGAAGCTACCTCTTCGAGTGCTTTACGCATCTCTCCCATTTTCTTCTCGTATTCTTCCTGCTGCCCTTTTTGCTTCTCAAGAATACTTGCCTTACTGAATGTCTTTTTTTCCTCTGTCATGTTTAAACTCCTTGCGGTTGTCCTGAACTTTCTAAATTACGCACAGCGCCACTGCGGGCTGCGTCTGCTTGTGCATTAGCCTGGTTTGCCGCTGCCTGTTTTGCTCCAGCTTCCACCTTGGCCATTTCCATCTGAAATTCTGCTCTCTGTTTCCGGATGGCGTCTCTTTGTTCCTGCGTACGCACAACAACTGAATCAGTAGCTGTGAGTTTCTTTAGCTTCGTGGCGGTGCCATCAGGATCGATGACATCAATAAACTCCTGGCTAATCGCCCCGGCTTCGCCCATTACTGATATAAACTTGAGGGTACTCTGTAGTTCCTCGTTATTCATTATCCTCGCTGCAGGAGAAATGAACTGTATATCATACCAGTCTATCCCCTTTAACATCGCGTCAAGAATAACTTCTGGTATAGCGAATGGGGTGTGGCCACTCTCCATAAGTGCTTTCACTGTAGGATCATTTTCATTGTTAATATCCGCCACACCAAAAAGTCCCATACCAAAGACAATATCTACTGATCTCGTAAGCACCTCTGACAAGAAAGCCATCTGCTGTGAGAATATTGGGGAAAGAGAATCTGATCTTATCTGTTCCCTCATCACCGCTTCACCTAAAGTCATACGTTGTTTTTGCTGGAGATCATAAAGTTTATCGAGAAGAAAGTAAGACGCAACTTCTATCTGTAATTCTTTTCTCCATTCGTACATAACTCTAAGATCACCCACAGCAAATAGTGGAAAAATAGGTTTCTCTGTTGGTACTGTACCCGCAACATTAAATACATTTAAAGCCCCTGCGGAAAGATCAACCGACAATCCAGCCAAGGATCCGTTGTCAAACATTCCCAGTGCGGGTTGCGCTGTGAGTTCTCCTCCTATAGCGAGGATCTCTGCAGCAATGTTAGCTTGAACAACTGTAGGTAAAGCATCCATTCCGGGACTCCTACCATATGATTCATACTCCAACTTTTCGTGGAATAAAACCTTCATTGGGAGGGATTCATATCCACCCTCTTCAAGATAAATGTTTTCATTAGGCATAAAGAGATGGGCTGCATAAGGCATACCTAATTTTCCAGCCACACTCTTGCCTTCCTCCATTTCACGAGGCCGAATAGCTTCTGTCACAACAAACCTTGTAATATGATCGTTGTTCCGGATAGCTGTCATTACCTGCCCGCCAGCTAACTCTCCATAAGCATCCCACAATTCATCGGCTGAAAGAGTATAGTCTATGAAGATTTCCATAATCTCACCCTCTCTATCGTACCCAAGATAGAAGGAAAGAATTGTCTTATTGAAATATCTCAACGGGTGGTCATAGCCCCCCTTGGCTACCACTAGCCCAGAAGTACCATAAATGACAGACTCCAATATAGTCCTGAAGAGTGAAATGGTAAGTCTTGATTTTGGGCGTTCCATATAGGTAGCCATATCTGTAGTAATTCTATCGAAGTATTCTACTACCTCTTTAGTTTCTTCTATGTGCTGGGAAGGAACAAGTCTAAAGGTTCCCTTCTCGTCTTTCCATATCATACCCATAAGAGCAGAAGCCATTAACTTTGCACTCTTCGCTCCTACATTATCATTTACATTACCATCGTTTTCAAACTGCCCCTGAATAACCTGTGGGGTATACATCTGTTGGTCGGCCCGAATCTGATAGAAGTATTGACTAAGGGCGGCGTACTGCTTATTGAAATTAATCTTTGCACCCATATACCCGTCACGTGCTTGTTTTAACTTATCTAAAAGTGGTCTACCCACTTGAGGTTGTTTCTTTGCCATATCTTCACCACCTTATTTTAGTTTTGCTGTCGAGGTATTTGGAGGTGTATCCAAACCTGTAGGCGTTGTATTTATAACACCAGCCCTATATGCTTTTTTCCTTGCAATGTTTTTAGCTTCTGCATGGGTAAGCGCGCCTGTACCTGTTGCCGCCTGAACCCTGGAGTCCCCACCACTTTTATCACCGTCAAATCCACCACCAAGAGCATACGCTCCTACACCTACACCTATAGCTAATGCTGTCGCTCCTACACCTACCGCAAATGCTGCGGCAGCAGATGCTCCTATTGCCACACCTATACTTGTGAATACTGGCATAACTTCCTCCTATGTTAGTTCTTTTACGAATCTAGTTTCCTGTTCTTGAAAACCTAGTTTTTTATACAGATTAAATAGTTGTTCTGTCTTACTGTTGTGCATACAGCACATCGTCATTCTCTTTATCCCAAGCACTATACATTCCTGCTGCACGTGCTTAAATAGTTTTATCCCATATTTTCTATGCTTCTTGCTCATATACCAGAGTATCTCTTCGTATACTGGTTCGTTGCACATAAGATCTGTGTTGATGAACCCAGCTAATATCCCCACCACTTTACTCTCTATAACCGCCACAAAGCTAGTAGGCCACACCTTGGCGTATGTCTGGGTTAATTTATCTAACTCCAAAGATACTCCGTACTCAAATAAAGATTCTTCCACAAACTCTGCTGTGAGTACAACACACTCTTCAAAATCTGTCTCTAGCATTTTGCGTATTTCCATCTATCTCCCTATATAGAGTTCACTTGACTTCTCTGGTTTCACAAACTTCTCTGATAGTCTTCTCGATTTATAAGGGCTTCGCACTCTGACTTCACTAGGCCCGGCTGTATGAATCTTGCTCTGCATTCCTCTCGCTCGTACCGGGAAGGCAAAGGTCAAACATACAGCATCGCTAATGTCAGGGGAGATCCCTTCGTTATTTTTCTTTATCTCAACTTTAGAGGGTAGGGTGAGTAATCCTCGGGATGTGCTTAATTCAAATCCTGGTATCATTAACAGGTCTCTTACGAATATGTCTTCATCCGGGATACTCACCCCACCTTCTTCAAACCAATCTTTTAAAAATCCATACATCTGCGCGCGTTTATTTCTATATAATTCAGGCATGAGCGGGGTACTTCCGAAGTGTATGTCCATCGTCTTCGCGCCATACCCCATCTCTACCAGTCTGTCCCGGCAACCATAACCATAGGCTACATCAAGAAACACCATGTCAAGTCCTAGTTTATCAATCTTTTGGGCAATAATGCCCGCTAGGCGCATGGGTTTTACCGGTTCATTATGTACTTCATATTCTACTATCCTTCGTCCTTGTCTGATAACAAGGACAGTGCGGTCAGAACCTTCTCCACTCCCATCCACACCCATAACCATTGGAGCAAGCGAATCAAGATACGCAGAACACTTTCTAGCAGTTGCAACAATTTCTGGTTTAAGCAACGTATTACCCGTCGACTGAAACGCTTCCGCGAGGCAGCAAGGGTATTCTTGTAAAAATTTCCATAAGTCATTATTATACTCATCCTCCAATTTTCGTTTTCTCCAAAAGATCTGGTCGATGGCAAGTCCGTAGATTTCCATTAACTCTTCTTCTTTTGCATTGGGTTTAAATCTTGGGGGCGGGGTTTCTCTGTATTCGTCCTGGATAAACCAGGGGATAAATAAGGTCTTGTATCGTGTGAGTGCATTAGGATCTGTGCCTTTCATGCACAAGTTGTAGAACATATTGTTAATGCCATTGGCAGTTGATTCCATTATTATTTCGGTCTTTAGTCCAGTTGCTACGCCCTGCATTAGCCCGGTTGATAGTTCATCTGTGTTGTCATAAAACGCTGCTTCCGATAAGTGTAATAGGTGAGGGTTCATAGATCGTCCAACTTCCTTAGCCCCTGCGGTACCAAGTGCATATTCTGAATCGAGGCGACCAAATTTTAATTCTTTTTTGTTGGAGCGCTCAATGCTTGGCCGCAGGGATTCAGGTAAATTACCATACATCCTTTTAACCATATCAAATAAGTAGTCAGTAGATTTTGCCATATGGGCAAGAATAAAAACAGATACCCCCAGGTTCATCGAAGCCTTGTGCAAAAACCGGGCGGCCGTGTAAGTTGACACACCTTGTTGTCGACCCTTAACCACGCATACTCTTACGAGTTGCCCGGCTTTGCGTATGTCTTCTATGAAATGGTGGAGCATCATCTGTGCTTGATTAAAAATAAGGGGGACAGATTTGCCCCCCTCTTTAGGTCTGATACGAATAAACTTCTCTGCATACTCCGGAAGGTTATCTCGTAAGTGATCTATTTTTAACTTAGCGTCGGACACTATTTTCTGCCCCGCCCTTGTCCGGAACCTCTACCTCTGCCACCACCGCGGCCAGGTTTAGCATCCCCTTTCTTACCAACGCGAGGTGTACCCCCGCAAGAACCTTTTTTAGCTGTTGTCATTATCCTCCTTCAATATGGTTTATAATTAAATATATCTGCCAACTTCATCAATGCCCAAGCTACTACTTCTATGATTTTTTCAAACATCGATCGCCCCACCTTGGGCTTGAACACCATTGAGTATATCATCAATGGTGAGGTTAAGGTTGGTAGATTCAGATACCTGTTTCGCTTTCCCTACCAATCTGTCCGCTAATTCTTGTGTCGCTTTATGATCGCCCATCGCCGCATTCCCGGCTAACTTAATCGCCGCCAGTTCCAGGTGGGTAAGGTCCCCTACTTCAAGATTCAGAACTTGGTCTAGTGTCATAACCGCCGCTCTCGCTAACGCGCGGTTAAAAAAATCTTTTACATTCCCTAAGTCCGCAACCTTCACATGGACACCAGACTCGATCTTATATTTACTTACAACGCCTTGTTCGTTAATCTCGTTGTAGTAAATATCCTTCTCAGTCAATGCCTTTGTTTCCGGCTGCGGTTCAAAGGGATCAGTCATTTATCCCCCATCTCTTGCTGTATCGGTACACATCACAGTGCCTGTTCCATTACACGCTTTGCATAGGCTTGACGTATTCATGGAGTGCATATCTGGCGCACCTTGTCCACTTCCTTGACAGCTTGGGCATACTATTGGGTAACTTCTCATCTATACTCCCGCAAAAGGATCCACCGGACCCGTCTTGTCTTCTGGTTCGTCCTTTAGTAAATCTTTCTCTACCGCACTAGGCTCAACCGCTTCGGTTGGCATAGGCTTTTTAGGGTTTTTTGATACCGGCACTTTCTTTTCAAGGGAAGAAAATTCATCCTCTTCACCCATCGCGGCCTCATTATCCCCTCTCATATTATCAAGTTCCGGATACGTTCTCTGCTTACCTTCTCTATAATCTGCAAGGTGTTTCTTATACCCCTCTTCATCTGTCTGGCGAAGTTGCACCATCTCCCTCGCCTTCTCTACGGAATAAAACTCAGTCACATCAACACCCAGTTCCCACTTCTGATTGTATGATTCAAGTTGGGTGAGGGTCATAACTCGCATTGGTATCTCGGTTATGTCCGTTGGATCTTTTCTGTTAATAAGTTTTTCAATTCTTATCTCGTAGATTCTCTGCCACGCTACTTCAAATGGCCCATGTTTCTTCGTGAGGTATTTTGGTACCGTGTAGTTTCTGAGAACATACCACGGCATTCTCGCTGATGCAGCATCTAACTTAAACACTACCTCATCTTTGTGCTTTACCTCGGTGCCTTGTGGGTTTAGCATTGTAAATGTTACCAGAGTTTTGATGAGAAAAGGATAATTCTCCAGATCCTTTGCTCGATCAGCCTTTGGTGTCGCAGTCTCTGTTTTCGCGGCTTGTGCCATACTTCTCCTCCTTGGTTAAGAATGTTTGATGTCAATGTATTACCTTTAGTGCTTTAGTTAAATATACACTATATATTATGGAAAGTCAAATTTTTTAGGAATTTTTTTGTATTATTTTTATATAGAAATAAAGGGGTGGGGTCGGGGACCAGGGAGAGAACCAAAGGTAGGGAGATAGAGAGAATCAAAGGTAGGGAGATAGGGAGAATCAAAGGTAGGGAGATAGGGAGAGAGTGTATATAACAATTTTATTGCTCGGCGCCCGGGAGCAGTGGGTTCGCGTCAAGTTTTATTTACGGGGGGTGGGGGTAAAAAATA
>Ga0207997_1000757_pt1 | contig 16544 bp, 21 predicted proteins | sample AntAceMetag02UKN_FD_184777 | JGI IMG/M metagenome (GOLD analysis project Ga0207997, IMG submission 184777) | Saline lake microbial communities from Ace Lake, Antarctica - Antarctic Ace Lake Metagenome 02UKN (SPAdes) (version 2) | ecosystem: Environmental > Aquatic > Non-marine Saline and...
TGCAAATGGTTTAGTAGATTATCCAGTAGATATTGTATTTTTATATGGGTATATCGCACCAGGTGCTTCATTAATAAGTTTACAAGGTAGTAAAGATGGAGCAGCATCTTCCTCATTAAAAGCAAATTCATTTGATGCTGGTGGAGTTAGTTTTATGGTAAGTGGAACATATAGAATAACTTAATAAAGGAGAATAAAATGATAGAAAAAGAAATAGAAAAACAAGTTACAGTACTACCAGATGGACAGATGCAAGTATTAGAAATTACTAAAATTATGGAAGATGGTAAAGAAATAGCTAGAACCAACCATAGAAAAGTAATAGCTCCTGGTGATGATGTAACTAATGAAACAGGTATAATAAAAGAAGTAGCTGATAAAATACATACTTTTGAACGTATAAACGCTTACAAGGCTAAGTTATTAGTAGAACCTATAGAAGTTAACTTTACCGAGAAATAGTAATAAAATAAGATTAAACATAGTGTTTTCAATTGTAAGGAGTCAGAGTGGGCATTGATATTAAAACAATTATACTGATAGTAGCCGCATTATTTAACGCCATTGTACTCATAACTATCAAATTTAACGACTTACATCACTTAGCAAAAGGTCAAACTGAGCTAAAATTGGACCAAAAAGAGACAAATGCCAAACTTGTTGAAGTTTCAGAAAGAGTTTCAAATCTAGAGGGTCGTTTAGAATAATATGAAAGTACAATTAGTTAAATCCAACCCAAATATTACCGATAACTATATAAGATGGCGTATAAAGAGTACTGATATGTTTTCTAAAGGAACATTCAGGACAATCTATCTATCAAAAAAGAATAAGATTAAGTCAGTAACAGCTAAATTAAAAGATACAAATGAAACTAGAGTTCAATCAATCTTATTTGATAAGAAAACTTGGACTATAGACACGTCTAGAAAGTGGACTAAAGAACATATGAAAAATAAAGCAGACGATTTAGGTCAAATTCAATCACCAGGTGGAGATGACATGCCTAGACCAGTTGCAGGAATGCGAGAATATAAATGCGTAAAGTGTAATCATGTATTTCAAAGTACTAAGAAAGAGACAAAGTGTCCGCTATGCGGTGGTGCTGTAAAAGAAGTTAAATCAGAAAGGACTAATATGAAAAAGAATAGTTTAGATATGTTATTAAAAGAGATTATATTACCAGCAGTTCATTCAAATAAGTCGTTAGAAGAGCGTATGATAGAAAAGATTCTAGGAGTTGACGCATTTAAACAGTGTAAGTTAATACAAACTGTTCCATTCTTTAAATTAGCCTTCTACTCAAAGGCTATAAACGACTTTATAGCTAAATCAAATAATGAGGTTAAGACTATAGACTTAAAATGGGGTGAATCTTATATTCCAGCAACTTATGAATTACTAGAAACAGGAAGAGATAAAACAGAGAAGTTACTAGTTTCTGGCTATATTTTAACTAAAGGAGAGGTATCCTTTATAATCCATTTTACACCAACGTACGGTGGACAAATGATTAAGATTATAGGAAAGACCTCTGATGAAGAGTACATTAAAGGTATGATGAATAGCTTTTTTAGTTATGTAAAGAAGAATAACCCATGGAAAAATGAGATGATAACTCCATTTGGTAAGTTTTTGCCGTATAGTACCGTAACAAGAGAGAACGTTATACTATCTAAAGAATTAATGGAACGTGTTGATAAATCAGCATTTTCATTTTTTAATAATGCTAATAAATTTAAAGATGCAGGAATACCCTTTAAAAGAGGTATAATCTTTTCTGGAGTACCAGGTACTGGAAAAACGATGTCTGGAAAAGTAATAATGAATTCAGTGGTAAGACCAAGGGGTAATAGAAATCCCAGGAGAAATAGTGACACGGGTGATTATGAATGTGAATGTTTAAGTTGTGGTCATACTTTATCAAGTAATGAACACTGTAGAGATAACCCATGTCCTAAATGCGGTGGTGAAATGAGACGTATAGATAGACCAGGTATAGGTAAGTCTTTAGATTTAAATACAAGTGACAATAAGGGTGTTACTTTTATATGGGTAACGGCAATAGATTTTGGTAGTGTTGGAACAAAATATTTATTTGATATGGCACGAGAACTACAACCAGCAGTATTATTTATAGAAGATGTAGACAGATGTTTAAAGGGTGTTACGCTAGATACAATAAAAACAGAAATGGACGGTATGAATCCTAATGATGGGATACTTACAATATTATCTACAAATTTTCCTAATGAGCTACCAGCTACCTTGATTGATAGACCTGGAAGGTTTGATGATGTTATAGAGTTTAGTTTACCTGCTCCAATTGAAAGATTTAAAATATTAAAGATGTACAGTAACAAAATAGATATTACAGATAAAGATAACTCATTAGCAAAGGTAACTAACGAGACAGAAGGATTAACACCAGCTCATTTAAAAGAGATAGTTGTAAGTTCATTTTTATTGTGTGATGATAGACCAGTTACAATAGATGATTTAAGGCTTAGTATAGCACGAATAAAAGAGATACATGACAAATTTGAATTTAAGTCTGATGTAATTGACGTAGCAGTAAATGAGCCAGAAACTAAACAAGAATCATGGAACGGATATAAGTCTATTATAAGTTTTATAAAGAAGTCTATACAACGTATTAACAAATAATATTTAGGTATAAACTATTAAAAATAACGACTTTTATATGTTTTCAATACTAACAGGAGAGATGAAGGATGAATGAATTAAAAAACTTCCGATTTGACGTAAAAATAACAAAAGCATCAAATGACAAAACTAAAACCAATGATTTTTATGTTGAAGGTTATGCTTCTACGTCTGATTTAGATAGGCAGGGTGACATTGTATGTAAAGAAGCCCTACAGAAAGCGGCACGTTCTTTAGAAACTGTAAATGATACAGTATTTTATGGTCATGAGTACGACTTAAATAATGCTGTTGGTAAAATAGTTAAAGCAGACGCTGACGATATAGGTCTTAAAGTAAAGATTTATGTTAGTGAATGGGCAGAAGAACTTAGAATGAAATTAAAAGAAGGTATTATAAATAAATTCTCTATTGGTGGGCGTGTATCGAAAGATAGGCAGATTAGCCTAGCAGAAGCTGTTACAGCAGGATTAGTAGAGGAGAATACATCCTTCGAGGAAATAAATGTAATTGAAGATATAGACTTATTTGAAGTAAGCTTTGTAGGTGTTCCAGCTAATCCAAAAGCTGGTGTTATACGCACTTTATCAAAAGCACTTCATAGCACACTCAAAGGAGGAGAGAATATGGCAAAAGTAAAAAAAGACGTAGTGAAGGCTCCTGAAGATACAGACGTGATTAAAGAAAATAAAGAAGTTGAAACAGTATCAGATGTAGACGCAGAACAAGTGATTGAAAAAAGTGAAGTAGAAGTACCTGTTGAGGCTATTGTTGATGAAGTTAAGGCAGAAGTAGAGCCTGAAGCAGTAGTAGAACCTGAAGCAAATGTTGAACTTGAAGTAGTAGCAGACGTTGCAGCAGAGATTAAAGAAGAGGTAGAGTTAAAAGAGGTTGATGAAGCTGCTGTTCCAGAAAAAGTAGAGTTATCAAGCATAGAGATAAAAGAATTGATTGATGCTAACGCAGAAGACTTAGAAGAAGATGTTGAGAAGAAAGGCGAGGTAGAAGTCAATTACCTAAAGAAAGAAGACATTTCTAGCATGGAATCAAAAATAGATGAACTAACTAAGAAGGTAGATGCACTACAGACAATGATAAATGATAAAGTCAAGTCTATAGATGCTCTTCCAGCTAAAAAGTCTGTTATTAAAGGAGCAGACCCGTTAGTAACTAAAAAAGTAAAAGAGATAGACGCAGAAGAAGATTTTTTAAATATAATTCAAGGAAAGAAATAACTTTTAAAGGAGGTGTACGTATATGGACAAGGATAAGGACAAAGAATTCGTAGATTTGATGAAGGCAGATGATTTAGGTCAGATTGATTCACCGAGCGGTGATGATATGCCAAGACCTGTGTCGTCTAAGGTGGTTCAAGAAATAGTAGAGGAGAATTATCTTCGTAGATTATTCCCGAATATTGTAGTGCCGAAGAATGCACGCAATTTAACTATTCCTGTAATCAATTATGATGCTAACAATGTTAGGACGATAGGTTATGGTACTGATGTTACAGGCAATTCTGAGGATACTTTCTCATCTGGTTCAGTTATACTACAGCCTAGGTTACTTGTAGCTTACGTTGATATAATTGCAGATGATTTAGAGACAGCAAGTATTGACTTAGCTAAGTATATTCGACAAACATTAACACACAAATTGGCAGAAGCTGAGGAATTAGCTATGCTTAAGGGTGTTTATGCATCGGGTACTCAGACGTATGATAAGATTTTTGATGGTATTCAAGCCGTTGCTAACGGTGGAGCTACTTATGTAGCTGCTACTTCAAAGATTTCTTATGATGCAGCTGACGAATTGACTGACAAAATAGCTGACGCAAGAAAAGCGTTAGGTACCTACGGTAAGAGTGCTAGTAATTTAGTTTGCATTTGTGATTCTAACTTTGCAGTTAAACTAAGAAAAGAATCTTTAGTTTACAGTCAACAGTATAGGATAGATACAGATGTTCTAAAAACTGGTAATTTGCCACCGATTCAGGGCGTTAAGATTATAGAAACATCTTTACTAGACTCAGCAAACAGCGGAAACGGTGTTGCTATTATAGTAAAAAAAGATGCGTTTATAGTTGGTGTAAGAAAGAATGTTTTCTTCAAAACTAGAGATATCATTGAGACTTTCTCAAAGAGAATCATCATAGCTGAAGAAGTAGATTTCAAAGCACAGTTAAAGAACGGTTCAGATACCTATGAAGGTATAGTAGAACTTTACGCATCTGGTTCGTAATCAGAAATTTATTCTAGAGGGGTGTTCATCATCCCTCTAGTTTTTATTAAGTAGAAGGAGTAATGTGTTATATGCCTACCAAAAACACATTTATTAAATTGATGATACAAGTAAAAAAATGTTCTGTTTGTACTAAAGTTCAGGATTTATGTAATTTCACGAAAGATAGACATATTAAATGTGGATTGCGGTCAACCTGTAAAACGTGCGATAAATCTCGTAGTATAAATAGAAAAGAGTATATAATTGAGTATCATAAAAACAACAAAATAGCTAAAAAAGAATATGATAAAAAGTATAGGACGGCACGTATAGAACAGTACATATCACGAAGTAGGCTATATTATAAAACTAATAAAATAGAGTGTATATCAAAGCAAGTAGAATATATGAGGAGAAGATTAAAGACAGATGTATCTTTTAGAGTAAGACATAATCTAAGGACGAGGTTATCAGTAGCTGTTACTTCAAAGTTTAAAAAGTGTAGTTTATCCATACTTTTAGGATGCTCTATACAGCAAGTACGTACATATTTAGAGTCTAAATTCACAGAAGGAATGACATGGGCTAACTATGGTAAGTGGCATATAGACCATGTTAAACCGTGTGCTCTATTTGACTTATCTAAGATTGAAGAGCAGATGATTTGTTTTAATTATACTAACTTACAACCCTTATGGGCTAAAGATAATTTAAAAAAGGGAGCTAAGTATCGTCTATCTTAACCATAATCCGCAGTTACACAAAGTATTCATTCATTATAAGTCGAGTACTAACGCTAGTTTCTATAAAACTCAAGGAACTTCTATATTCGTACCTAAGTCAGACTACTGTATTTTAGGATATGGTTTTCACGACAATGAACACCTAATGGATATCCCCTTTATAAATTCATTATTAGATAAAAACGTATGCGTTTTATATGTATGTACTGAAGTACCTAAAAATGCAATAGTCCATGAACGATTGATATATATTGAGACAGGGTTTAGATGGTTTACTCACCTACTTATAAAAAATCCACATCATATAAAGGCTTTATTTCACAATAATGTAATAAGTGCTAAAAATAGAGCAAAACTCTTTTCAACTCATTTTAAATCTCCGATACCCGTAATAGAATCAGCAGCAGACTTACCCGTACTTAAACAGATATCAAACAGCATCACCAAACAAAAGATATTTCTAATAGAGACGTTTGACGGTCTCGGTGATATTTTATTATCGTTACCAACAGCAGAAACGTTACATAGTCTTGGATGGAAAGTACAATATCTTGTTCATAAAAATCTAAAAGAGTCATTAAATAATCTTCCGTTTATTAATAAAGTATATACTCCTCAGGATGAAGTACCAATGCACTTAATTGCATCATACGTATCGCTAAGTGGTAAGCTTAGTAAATATAACTTACAAGTAAACCAACAACATAGAATTTACTCAACAGCTGAACATTGCGGAGTAACAAAGGATATGTTAGTATCCGATGTTCCAAAGATAATCTTAACTAAGGACGAGGAGGCATACGCAAAGAAGATACTTAAGAATACAAAGAATGTAGTATGTATAGCGGGGCAAGCGGTAAGTCAAGCAAGAGCTTATCCAAAGCAGTACGTTCAAAACCTATGTATCCTTCTAAGTAAAAATGGATTTAATCCACTCGTTGTTGGTGCAGAAAGAGTAGAGGTTACTAATTGTTTAAATATAACTGGAATGACAACTGTACGTCAACTTATGGCTTTAGTAAATAAATCAGATTACGTTGTATCGGTAGATACAGGAGTACTACACATAGCTGGAGCATTTAATAAAAAGACAGTAGCTATATTTGGTCCAATTAAAGCTAAGTATAGATGTTCAACGTATAAAAATTGTGTACCTATAGAGCCTGATATACCTTGCATAGGCTGTATGGATGGACAATGGGTGCCAAAAGAAAAAAGGCTATGTGCACATGAGTCAGGATACTGCATGAAAATGGTAACACCAAGTATAGTTCTAAGTAAATTACAAGAAATAGGAAATTCAAAAACGGGTAATGATAAAAAGCGTGAGTTGTACTTAGAGGGATATGCTGGAATAGGTGATAATTTTTGGCAAAGACCCTTTATGAAGGAGTTATGTAAAGACAAGATAGTATATTTAATGACATATACCCCTCAAGTTTACTGGGACATTCCAAATTTAAGACCAGTAAGAGCTCCATATAAAAGTTTTAAACATCATAATAAATTAGCAGATAAGGTGGATTCAACACAATGGTATGATAAACCAAAGTATGTTACATTAATTGAGAGACCCGACTACTGGGTCGGGTTTAAAAAGGACTTATCAATATCAGACCAGTTCAGAAGGAGTATGCCCATACATAACTATGATTTTTCTTTTCCTATTAAACAGGAATGGATTGAGGCAGCACACAAGATACTCCATAAGGTAGGTGCATCAAACAAAAAAGTATGTATTGTGCACTTTCCGACACAGAGGACAGAGTGGACATGTGCAGCACGAGACCCAGAACCGAGGTATATGCAGATGCTAATAGATAAATATAAGGATGACTATTTCTTTATATCAATAGCAGATACTTCCTTTGAAAGTTTTACCGAAGAACCTAGAAACATAGATTATGAGTTCCATAAGGGTGAGTTATCACTAGAAGATATATTCGGATTAGTAAAAGTAGCTGATATGGTAATATCTCCAAATTGTTTTTTATTACCCATGTCCATAGCTATTGGTACAAAGACGTTCGGAGTATACGGTGGTTGTCAAAAACCAGAGTTATTTTTAGATGATGCTATGGACTTATCAAAGTATAGTCAAGTAACACCAGAACCGTTTTGTAATTGTTTAAACCCTTCACACGAGTGTAATAAAAAGATACCAAAGAAGACAGTACTAGCTAAATTTGAAGAATTAAAAAACAGAGGAAGCCATAAAGTAGTAACGACTGAGAAGCAAAATTTATTAATTTATAAAGTGGGTACGATGTATCATGGTAATTTTTTATCAAACGAACATCTATTAAAAAGGTACAATATAATATTTGAGAATTCACAACTACTTAACCTAGAGGGATTTATAAAAAGAAAGAAAATAGGTGCTCTTATTAGCGTTGATTATCCAGGAGACTCCGCTAAGGAGATTTGTAATAGACTTGGAGTTAACTGGTTATTCAATGAAGCGTTTCTAGGAATAAAAAATGTATTTGATAGAACAGGTGCACACTTTGACCCCGACAATGATATAAAGAAGTACGTAGATTTAGTAGATATAAGTGGTAAGCTAAATAAACCGACATGGACTAAGGTAAAACAACCCGAAAATATAACAAAAAAACAATTGTTCCATAAGTACGGATTAAAGAAAAATAAAAAGTATATTGTATTATTAGGTCAAGAAGTCTGTGATAAGAGTATAATACATAGTAAAAATAAAGATGTAAAAAACTATGAAGAGTACATTTATAATTTAACACGAAATAATTTAGATACTACGTTCTTATTTAAACCCCATCCAGTCTACAAAACTATAAAGAAGCATGATGCTCATTTAGTAGATTTTGTATATAATTATAAAAATATAATAACAATAGATGAAAGTATAGACTCGTTATTCGATATATTTGATGTATTCACAGCATATAGTTCTACAACGGTATTTGAAGGGCTATTAAAGAATAGAAAATTTGCAACAGCTGGATACCATTTCTGTGATAATGACGATATAGTATATCAATTAAAAACATTAGATAATTACAAAGACTTATATAATAAACTTAGAAAATTTAAGATAAATGAAAAAACTAGAAATAGATATATGTATTTTATCTGTAACTACTATTCTATATTTTGTAATAGTCAGCAGTTAGTGGATAGGCTAGAATTAAGTTCAGAAGAATATTTTAACAGGAGATACTAAAATGAAAACGTATATGACTATTGACTTACCAAATGGTGAATCTACTGAAGGAACGATAGACTACCGACAGGAACCTCAAAGACTTAACATTCAAGATATTGATTTATCAACTAAGTCAGTACTAGATATAGCAGCCAATGACGGGTTTTGGAGTTTTTGGGCAGAAAAAGCAGGTTCTAAAAATGTTCTAGCTACCGATGTAGATAGGTATGAATTATATGATTGGGGATTTGATGGACCTTTAAAGAAGTTTTTAGACCGAGGGGGTAAGGATACTAATTTTTATAAAATTAAGGATATACTAAAATCTAACGTGAATCGAGAAAGAGTTAGTGTATATAACATTAATGATACTTACGGAAAATTTGATTTAATTTTTATGTGTGGATTATTGTACCATTTAAGGCATCCGCTACTAGCAATAGATACTGTCAGAAAAGTATGTACTTCTACGTTTATACTTAGAACTCACGTAGTAAATTATGGAGAGAACCTCCCCATATCCTTTTTCTACGGAGAAGACAATACTGATTGGTGTGGTCCAAACATTAGTTGTGTAGTACACTGGTTAAAAGACGCAGGTTTTAAGTTCATATTTATAGATAAAAAGAGCATTAAAAAGATAGGAAGAATAACATTTTGTAGCTGTATTAAAAAAGATGAATTTTATGAAAAGTTTAACAACTGTAAAGATTTACAATTGATAGATGATGAGTATTTTAAAACATCATTATCTTATAGAAAATATATTTTAGGAATATAAAAGGAGGTACCTATGGGCATGGCTTATAGAGAATCAATGTTATATGTAATGGACAGAGTAACTGAAGAGATGAACGTGGTTGAAATTGGTGTATTTAAAGGCGGTAATGCAATGCGATTACTAACATTGCCATTAAAAAAGTTATACTTAGTGGACCCGTATGCGTCCTATATACAGTATACCCAAGAAACACCGTGGTATGTCCAGAAAAAACTTAATGATGCCAAAGAAGTGATGTTAGAACGAGTAAATAAGCATCCACTTAAAGATAAGATAGAAACATTATTTTTAAGTTCAGTTGATGGGTCTAAGGCGTTCAATGACGATTTCTTTGACTATGTTTATATAGACGGAAACCACTCGTATGAATTTGTAATGGAAGATATTTTAGCATGGTATCCAAAAGTAAAATCTGGAAGGTACCTAGCTGGTCACGATTTTGCTACGATTGAGACTGCAAGAGCTGTTAACGCCTTCGCTGAAAAGAATAATTTAGAAGTAATAAGTTGGTGTACTCCTGGACGGTTAAACGTAGATGATTGGAAAAAAGACTGGTTAATCGTTAAAAAATAAGGTTTAACATGAAGTTAAGAAAATTAAAGGTAATCGTAAACAAGAAATTTATTGAGATAGACCCGAGTGAGATAACCAATATTATTATAGAAGATAAGTCTGTAATGAGTATAGAAAAAACAACAGGACCAACTATTAAAGTTTACAAAAATAGTTATGATTATTCTCATTGGAGTTTTTTACTCTCTCGTATTTCAGTAATTTTTGATGTAGAACTTACGGACCTGTACGTTAGGCGGTAGTTATGAGTAACGATAAATATGCAGAACAAATTAATAAGATGGGGCAACTAGTTAAAGAAGGTAAGATAAAAAAGCTAAACTTTTTCTATACAAGGTCTGAAGAGACTTTACAACTATTAGCTGAGAGTATGCACAGACTTACTTGTTTTTTTAAAGAACACTTTGGATATGATTTGTACCTTACCTACGGGACCCTTATAGGGTCCTTACGAGATAACGATTTTATTCCGTATGATTATGACGTAGACCTGTCTTATCTTAGCTCTAAAACTTCTAAAAAAGAAGTAGTTAAAGAGTATAACGAAATTATAGCTGAGTTCTCTAGAATAAAGAAATTGGCTGCTAACCATTGTCATGGGCATTTTCACTGTAGAACACCTAACAATAGGTTTACTATAGACATCTGGACTTCGTACGCTCTTAAAGATAAGTATTATATGATTCCGTCTATTAAGGGGGGTATTAGTAAAGACGTAGTGGTGCCACTTAAACCTCGAACGTTTAGAGGGTATTCCTTTTACGTTCCTCAAAACTCTGAATTTTTATTAGATTATATGTATGTTGACTGGAAAACTCCGATATTAACAGATTGGAGAAAGTTTAAATGGAGCGAATTCTTAAACCACTAAAATGAAAACTGCGTTAATAACAGGAAGTACTAGGGGTATCGGAAAACAAGTTGGAATAGACTTATTAAAAATGGGATACTATGTATACTTTAACGGACATAGTAAACAGTCGTGTTATGACCTGTCTGTAGAATTAAAAAATAAGGGAAATTTTACAATTCTAAAAGATAATCTGTCTGACATTGGGTGTATTAAACTCATTAATAAATATACCTTAAAACTAGACGTATTGATTTTAAATGCGGGAACGACAGACAGGACTAAATTCGGAAAAGTATCTCAAGGTAGTTGGAATAGGGTATTTGATATGAATTTAACAATCCCCTTTTTCTTAGTACAGGAACTAAAAGATAAAATTAAACGTAATGGAAAAATCATTTTTATAAGCTCTATTGCTGGGTGTACCACTGACTCTACTTCCGTAGCTTACGGAGTGTCTAAGGGAGCCGTACACGTATTAGTTCCTTATTTAGCAAAAGAGTTTGCAGATAAGAGCGTGACAGTTAATGCAATTGCTCCAGGGTACGTAGACACGAACTGGCATATAGGTAAGTCTAAAGCACAAATTAGAAGGATAGAAAGAAAACATTTATCAGATAGGTTAGGAACGACAAAAGAAATTTCTAAAGCTGCATTATCTATAATTGATAATGATTTTATAAATGCTCAAGTTATAAGAGTAGACGGGGGCTTCGGATTGTTATGAAACAAATACTATTTAATCCAAAAATACTAAAGAAGTTATTTAGTTATAAAACAACAGAAATGTGTAAAAGTTGTAAAAGGTACGGAACTAAGGCTATATGTCCACCGCACATACCGTCCCTAGGATACTATAAAAATGTTTTACCATCTTATAAGTACGGAATCATGTACTACGAGAATTTCTTGGTAGATAACCCGAAAGACTGGAAAGACCTCGGAGCTTCTAGTAGTTTAAGGTTACATAAAAAACTCGTAGAAGTGAGAAAAACACTATTGTCTAAAGGGCATTACTACGTTGTAGTTTTTGGAGCAGGTTCTTGTAAGCTCTGCCCTACCTGCAAATTTCCGTGTAGGCACCCCGATAGGTCGATTGTACCCCTAGAGGGAACAGGTGTAGACGTTTTTAGACTATTAAAAAAACATAAGGTAGCTATTGATTCCCCTATTAAGAATAGTTTTTATAGAGTTGGAGTAGTGTTATATGATTAGGAAAAAAGTAATAGTATATACTGCGGGTACGTGGGACCTGTTTCATAAAGGTCATTTAAATATCCTTAAGAAATCAAAACAACTAGGAGATGTTCTAATTGTAGGAGTAAGTTCTGATAAGTTAGTTAGAGCATACAAAAGTTTGTACCCCGTATTTTCTTATAAAGATAGAAAGTGTATTGTTAAGTCTTGTAAATACGTAGATTTAGTTATTAAACAAAACCATCTGATAGACGTAGCTACCTTGAGAAAGTACAAGATAGATGTAGTAACCATAGGAAGTGACTGGAAGAACAGACATTTAGATGGACTAGAGTACATGAAAGAGCATGGTAGAGTGGTGTATCTACGGTATTCAAAGGACGTAAGTACCTCTGAAATAAAGAAAAGGATTATACAATCATCTTTTGACATTATAGAGGCTAGTTTTAAACGAAGAAAAAAGAAAGAAAGTAGTAAAAGGAACGACCTGTAGAAGTTGTTTTCAATATTAAGGAGAGTGTAGTATGATTTTGCTTGTTTTTGTTAATAAATACGATAAACAGTCCCGCACCACGGGGAGTGTTCTTCCTGACTATTTAAGGGGGGATTACGTTAAATTGTACACTAGATACGATGATAATACATACGAAAAATGTGAAGTTAAAGATACTCTATCTAAGATAAAAGAATATGCTAAAGTATTCGATAGTATTGCAATAAGTTTTGGATTACGACTATTCCCGACTACTTCATATAATACGATATTAAAAGAACATAAAAATGAAGATGGAAACTTAGTATTTTTAAAGAAGTTAAAAGGTTCAAAGACATGGACTATAGTTGATGGAAAATTGAACTTTAATAATAATAGGATTTCAGACACTGGTCTATTTATCTTGAATTCGAAGGACTTATTAGAAACACCAAGTACTAACTTTAATTATTATTTACATGAACTAGTAAAAAAAGAGAAACTTAAATATAAATACATACCTTATTGGATAACTACCAATAAATCAAATAATAGGGGTAATAAAGATGGCAAATAATCTTATAACTATATCAGATATTTACACTGTAACTGGATTAAATGATACCGAATTAGATGCAATAATTCCATATGCTGAAGCTCAAGCAGAGATGATGATAGGGTTTTTGCATAATGATGCAGTAGCAACAAAGAGCTTTTATTTATGGGACGCTACTGACGTACTAAAATTAGATGATTATCCAATAAATTCAGTATCGTCAATAACTTATCAAGCTTCTGGGTCAATCGCAGCAGCAACCTTTGACTCTGATAATTATCGTGTAATTGAATCAGACGGTCTTATCATAATGGACGAGAATTTACCTGAGGGGTACAAGGTGGTAGTAACATTTGATATAGGGTGGACACAGAGTACTGTTACCTCACTAGTAAAATTGCTACTAATAGTATTAACACTTACTCAGTATTACTCATTAAATCCTGATGAGATACAGCATTCTCAAGTATTAGTTAGTGAGAAGATTGGAGATTATACTAGAAAATATGCAAATTTAAACAATACTGAATTTAAGTCGTTTGATGAGTGGGCTACTTATCTTGCAACTATTATACGTAAGAGTGGAACAGAGCCGGGAATAAACGGAATGTAGGAGCGTTATGAGTATCTCAAATGCAATGTTAAATAAATCTGCGGTAATATATACAAAGTCACAATCATCTAAGAATGATTTTGGAGAGTCCGCTTTTACTTCAGTTGCGTCCATAACGGGCGTTAAGGTGGCATTACAGCCAGTAAAAGAGGAGTTAACGTTTACTATGCACGGAACAACCTACATAGCACGAGAAGTCATTTACTGTAACTATAGAGCCGATATTTCCCCGGGAGACGTAGCTAAAATAGACGGTGTAAGATACAGGATACTTAGTGTAGAGAATGACGGTGGGAGAGACCATCATCTTAGAATGTATGTAATAAAGGAATAGCATGATAGAAGTTTCTGTTCGTACAAACTCTAAAGCGTTAGAAGATATCATATTTAAGATACCTAGAGTAATAAGAGCGATGAAGCCAGACGTTAAACGTTTAGGAAAAGCAGGATATAAACACCTTAAAAAGAGTATTCCCATATCCAAGTTAGCAAAACCACATTTACGAGATTCGTTCAAAATAAAAACTAGTATTATTAATCACTATTCTATTAAGTTAACAATGTATACTTTAGTACGTTATGCACAAGCTTTAAATAGTGGTGCTACAGTCCCAGAGAGGTTTCCATTTAATAAAAAAGCCATGGTATTTAAGGTTAACGGTATTAAGATATTCACTAATAGAGCACGGGGCTTTACTACCCGCGGGTTACACTACGTAGAAAGTACGGAGGCGTGGTTAGCTCGACACGCTCCAAATTATATAGATTTTAGTTTAAGAAAGTATTTAACATAGGGGGTTATTATCATAACAAAAGATATTATATCAATATTAATAAGCGATAGTACAATTCAATCGTTATTGGGTGCTACGGGCTCTACTGATTGCCCCGTATCCGCAACATATAACTTTGATGATACCGTTAATAAGCAAATTAATGTGTCTGTAGAACACGGAGAAACTCTAGAAGTAGACCAATCTGCAAAGACGCATGAGGGTGAGTTCAGGGTGTACATAATGATTAAAGACAGTTTAAGTGGACCGATAGCCTTAGCAGACGCTATTGCAGTCCGAGTTTTAGCTTTATTAGACTTAAAGGGAACTCCTTTAAGCGACACTAATACAATATATATGATTAGAAAGTTAGACTCAGAAGTAACCCATTACGATTCTATTCATTTTTATGAACAAATGTTAGAGTTTAAATTTGTTGAGACTGTAGCGTAGTAATCTATATTAATTATAGTTATATTATATTGTTTTCAATTATAGGATAAGAACTAGTTAAAGGAGGTCATATGACGTTTAGCGTAGGAAGAATAACTGTTGGAGAGGATACTCTGGCAAAGTGTACTGGAATAACCGTAAGATTTGACGGTAATCCAGTAGAGCTATTTGCTGGTGGGTATCAGTTACCCCGTGAGATTCAATTAGGTAATAGAAGTGTTACTTTGTCAATTGAGTATGCGGAATGGGCAGATTTAGATGCTGCCGAAATTTTAACAAACACTGCTGTAAGTGTAATTTTGTTAGCCTCAACGGATGATGAAGATAGAGGTTTATCTGGATTAACACTAACAAATTGTAAAGCTACTTCTTGGGAAATAGCTTCCACACAAGACGGGTTTGTTACTTATAGATTAGAGTTAAAGCAGCAGTCTGCATCATAATCTAGACTATAACTATAGTAAGTAGAAGGAGTAAAGTAGTATGGAAAAAAGAATTATAGAATCGCAGGGTATTGAAGTAAAGCTCTTAGATGAGTCTACTCTTAATATCCGTCCGCTTACATTATCAGAACGAAAAGAATGCATATCTGATGTTCCAAAACAGTTAATGGCTTTAGAAAATGCGAAAGATGAAGCTTTCGCTGAATCGTATATTGATGTTCAGGTAAACTTAATTCACTATATTGTAAGCAGGTCTAACAAGGATTTTACAAAGGAAGAAGTAGAGACAAAAATGGACTCAAGTATAATTGAACAAGTATTACTTGCCGTACTGCGTGACCCATTGAGTGAGCTTTTTAAGTGGTAATATGGAAAAGGAAGTTTTAAATAACTTATTTCTACAATGGGGTACCGTAGAACACAAGTTACATGTTCAGATAGTAGACACTCTAGCTAAGGAATATGGCTGGACGATAGACTATATTCAATCATTGTCTCTTCCTGAAATTTCATTATTATTAAAGATTATAAAAGATAGAAATGTAAATGCAGATATCATAGCTCAAATTAATATAGCAAAGGGAATGTCTGGTAAGATATCATCTAATACGTATTCAAAACCAGATTTAAAATCTGACGCTGTTAAAAATGATAAAGACTTAGATAATTTAAAACAATTAGCAGCTAGTTTAAAATTAAAAGTAAATAAGGTAAAAAAATAGTATGGGATTAAGAAACTCTAGAACTGATGTTGAACTAATGATTAAGTTACTTGATTATGATAAGGTAAAGGCTAAACTTAAAGAATTAGAAAACACATTAAAAAATGATTTAGCTAAAAGTGCTAAAAAGGGCTCTAACAGGATGAGACGAGCAATCGCTGGTACCTTCGGTTTTTTAATGAAACCCGCCAATGATTTTTTAAGAACATTAAAATCTGCATTTTATAGAACGTTTTCATACGGTATTATTAATATTGTAAGAAAATCAATGGCAGATGTAGGTAAGTCAATAAAAGG
>Ga0207997_1000760_pt1 | contig 16507 bp, 26 predicted proteins | sample AntAceMetag02UKN_FD_184777 | JGI IMG/M metagenome (GOLD analysis project Ga0207997, IMG submission 184777) | Saline lake microbial communities from Ace Lake, Antarctica - Antarctic Ace Lake Metagenome 02UKN (SPAdes) (version 2) | ecosystem: Environmental > Aquatic > Non-marine Saline and...
TTGTGTTAATCCCTTTTTGGTATAAGGAAACACTTCAACTTTGAATCCTGCATTGTTGTAAATACTTCTTGCGTTCGGTACATATTTTTTAGGTACTCCTACATAATATCCTATTTTTATCTCACCTTTTCGATAAATCATGCTTAATCATTTTTATTCGTTTTCACATTGTAATATTCTATGAACCGTTGATTTTGATAAAACTTTTTTGTTATTGTTTTTATCAAAATAATATGCTTCATTTGTATTAATAATTCCTCTAATAGAAATATTAGGATTTTCGGCTTTAATTTTCAAAACTCGGTCTATTGTTTGTTTTGGTAATGCTTTCCTACCCCATTTGTTCCCTTTACGTGAATATGTACCTTTATTTTTGATTCTTACTGCAGCTTTAACCCTATCTGACCGTTTCTGAGATTCATCTTCAGCCATCCAACCCATGACCTGGATCAATAAATCTTTCATGATTTCATTCCAAGGAGGTGGTGCAGAATTTAATTCCTCTAACCATTTTTGTCTATATGAATGTATTTTGCACCCATAATGTTTAGTTTCTTGAAAAAATCCAACTATTTTGTTTCTATTTCTATATATCCTATCCAAATCCCAAACATATAGGTGGGTTAACTTTCGTTTACGTAATAATCCTAAAATTTTGTTAAATTCTGGTCTTTGAATATCTTTCCATGCAGATTGTCTATCTTCAAATACAGTATATTCCTGATCTCCGATTAAAGTTAATATTGCTTTAATTTGGTTTTCTGGGTTTTGTTCCTCTGTGCTGGTCCTAATATATATTATATTCATGTTTACAGCCCATTTAAGCAGCATTGATTAATCGCATAGCCCTTTTCATCCAATTTAATTTTAAGTTTCTTAATTAGTTGTTCTTTAGTGTATTTTTCAAAACAAGGATAACATATATCTTTGTCATAATATATCACACCATCATCAGTTGAATTTTTGCATTTTGGTATTTCACATTTCATTTTTTTAGTCTTTTTGTTGATTCATTCTAAAATACTAATATGCCCAGTTTTGAATTCTGCAATTGTGCCTTTTGCTTTTTCATCTTCAATTTCTTGATCTGGATCACTTACCCCTATTTTTTTGGATAATTCATGTATTTTGTAGATTGGAATGAAGTTATTATATTTGTTTTTTAATTCAGAAATTACCGTAATTACCGAAATTACCCTGTTTACTACTTGATTCTCTGTTAGAGAGCTAATAGTAAAGTGAGTAATTTCGGTAATTTCGGTAATTCCAATTCCGTTTATAAACTTCCAAGTTTTGTTATTTCGTGTCTTCCTATCAATATCGTACCCCTCAGCCCGTAAGGATCGTCCAACCTCATTTTTACTTTGAATTCTAAAACCATTTTTATCTAAGAATTCTTTGTATAAATCATAGAATTCGAAGAAAGGAATTTCGAAATTCGTATTTTCAACACAAAAATCTTTAATGAACCGTTTTAATGGATTTGATTTTTCATCATACCTTTTAGCTCTTTGTTTGTAGTCTCCCTCATTTGTAAAAAGTCGCCTTTTCAATAACTTTGGCAATATTTCTGTAACTTTTTTTGCAAGATTATTATATTCAGTTTCTGGAATATCTGCCAATATATTCTTTTCACCTGTAAACTGATTACAGAAATCGATAATTATACACCTTGAATACCACCCATCTGTTTTATCTGCTGTTTGAGGCACGGTATTTGTTGCAATTATGATTTTTGCATAATTAATATCATCAAAAGGATTTTTATTTTTAAATTCATAATTAATATAATCTTCTCCAGTTAGTTTTTTTAATATAGAAGTTTTTTCAAGTAATTTCGCGTTAGCTTCACCCATTATACAAACTAATTTTTTATATAATTTGGCTTTTTCAAATCGAGAAGTTAGAAGATCTTCAAGTTCAGTACTACAAAAATTACTCAAACCTATAAACTTTTCAATGATTTTTAAATATTTTGATTTTCCGTTTCTTCCTCTACCCAACAAAAAAAACAATCTATTAATAGGATAATCCCTATAACAAGAATATGCAATAAGTTCGTATAACATATCAACATATTCTTTTCCTACCCATTCTTCAAATATCTTATCCATGTTTGGTGTATCTGAAGATTCACCGATCTCCCATGGTATAGGATTTGTAAAAAAATATTTAGAATCAACATTATAAACATTATTTGAATTCACACTATATGCTTTATTTTTGAATTGTACCCATTTTATTGGTGCGTCTTCTGGTATCATAACCCTACCATGCCGCTTCATAGCTTCCAGAGTATTAGATTTTATTTTGTTATTAATAGTTTGACCTTTAAAACCCAATATTTTATCAAAAAGAATCATAATATCGACTTCGTCACGTTTTTCATATTTAGATTCTTTATTGTTCCAAACCCAAAATAAACCAATATCATCATAAAAATAAGGCATTTGCCGATATAATTCTTTAGTGTTATCTAAATAATTATCAATAGAAAGTTGTATAAAACATTCTTGCTTTATATTAGGATTAATATTATTTTTTTTTCTTAACCATATTATCCTATCATTCTCATTTTTTATATCATTATCAAAATGATCATAACCACATTTTTTACATAATGTGATATTTTCCTCTTTTGCTTGTTTATATGTTCCTGTCCAGGTATAATCTGAACATATTGAACAATCCACAGTTAATATATCATCACTCATTTTTTTATTATATTTATGTATGGCGAATCACCACAAAAATCATGTATGAAATTGATGGCATCGCATGATTTTGCAAAATATAGCGGAATATTTGAATTTTTCAATTTTATTCGCTTTCCATATCCGTTAATTAATATGAATCCCATTGTAAATCATTTTAAGCCCGTTTTAATCAATTATTTTATTTGGTTGTACGTTTTATGGATAATACCATTAGTTAAACAACATCCCCTTTCTTTAGCCCATCACAAACCATGTTTGACTTAGGTACATAAACACATAATCCTGCACCGAATGCCTTTATTTCAGACTTGAATATATTTTTATTTAGCATTTTTTGTACCAAGATCATCATTAGGTGGTATTTTTTTAATCATTAATCTTACACCATCTCCCTCTTTAAGTCCAAGATACTGGCTTATTTTAGCTGGTATAGTCACCCTGAGAACACCGTTAATATTTTTCACATCATCAATAAAACTTTCAAATTCCATTTATACCACCTATTTACTTATTATATAATTTGTAGATATAACTTATATATAAATATATCTATTCTGATTATATAATTAAAAAGAAAAAAAATTAAACTGTTTTTTGACTTGTTTCGTTGTAATAATGTGTATCTATTAATTCATCAAGTTCTTTTATTCTGTTTTGAATATAGCTGGTTTCATCAACTATTAATTCAAGTAACTCAGATTCTTTTTCGATAAATTCTTTAATATTTTTCAGGTCTCTTTCACCTGATTTCAATATTTTAAGATTATCTTCTTGTGCTTTGATCCTAACTTTTAATATCGATAATTCTTTAATTTGATCTTTTCTATCTTGGATAAGTTGATTTTTGATATTCATTCTTCATAAATCTCACATTTAATTTCAGTTTTGTGATTAACATAAACCTCTTCACAACATTCAATATATCCTGGTTCAACATCATACATAACAGAACCCCGTTCTACAAGAGAACCACTTATTTTTTCTGTACAAATATTATAATATCGTTTTTGATATAGATCTGTTACATATACATCTATTACAATACAAATGACCATAAACACACTGACTATAATTGTAATCATGACAGAATATATAAATACAGTTTTATTGTTTTTCATTTGTAATCAACACACAATGTTGCGTATTGTTCATGATATGGTTTCAGTTCTTCAATAGAATACATTTCTTTAAATTCTGGCAATTTTGCTTCATAACCTTTTTGACTAATCCATTTTATATGTGTATCATCAGATTGCATTCCCATTAATAATGTTTCAATATTATCTTTATCTCGTTCTTCCATTTTCAACATATTCCATATTTTCTAAATGGTTACCGTAACCGCACTTTATACTTTTATCAAATTTAAGTATACGTCCACAATTACATTTAATTTTTAACATATATGATCAACTCCAAGAAAAAAGAAAATGGCAGGAGTTTTGGTGTGTGTGCACGCTTGGATATTCCTGTCCTGCCATTTCCGAAATGTACGAGGAGTATATTTCACAGCGTTAATAAATTCTTTTTCACAATTCATATAATCGTATCTCATTAGTATCACCTTTTTGTATTAAAAAAATATCCGTAGCAATTAGAAATTGGGTATTGCGTAAATTGGGGTACTACGGACAAAAGTAAAACCAAAGGTAATCCCAGTTGCCCAGGACTACCTTTGGAAAAAGAAGTTAGCATCAAAGAAAATCACCTGGACACATATTAGAACAATTCATAAGAGAATAAATTTCATATTTATTTATATGGATTTTGTTTAATGGATTGATTTGTTTAACCTTTCCCGTCACTATATCATTATATATTAATTTATCAAAACTCATAATTTCACCTCTTTTATAATATCGAATAAAAACTTTTTGTTTAACATATTTTTGGCTAAATACATTGGCACTATAGTGACATAAGAATTACCTGACTTAAATACTGATCCTTCAAATTGTTTAAGCTTTTGTGTGTCCATACATAAGTATAGACATAACCACTATATTAATATTTCGTATATATAATATATACTTAATCAACATCTTTAATGTAATACTCTTCTCTGTCTTGTTTTGAAGTATCTAGGACTTTTGTTCCTGTCACTTTTTGTAACAAATCGTCAAGTTTCCCAGAAATCCTATCCGCATCATTAATTTTTTGAGTAGTTGAATCTATACAAGCTACTTGAACAGATTCCCATTGTTTGGATAATTGTTGCATACCAATAATCGCTAACAAGAAGATCATAGCTAAAGAGATCGGCCCTGCCCATTTCAATAATGCAGAATCTCTTGCAGCATGACGTTTCTTATTCCAATCTTGCATATTCTCTTCCCAATGTTTAACATCAGGCTCAACTACATCTTCACAAAGTGCCCACCTATGCAGGATTATTTTAGGAGATCCGTTTTTATTTTTTAGAATTTTACCGTTTTCGTCTCGGTCAAATAACATAATTTCATTTCTTGCTGACGGTGTTCTATAACCGTACCGACCATTTTCAAACTTTAGAATAAATACTTTTTTACCACCTTTGTTTGTCGGCATGATCCATTTCCTTTGTGGAACAGGTCTTTCTAGATTAAGTTTAGGTATTTTAAGTATATCCTTTTTATCGTCCATGTAAGCGTCATATTGATTTTCATGTTCAACAATATGCCCTTTAATTTGTTCAGAATAAGATACTATTACTTTTTCTCCTGATGGTTTTTCAAAAAAGAATTTGTAAACAAAATATATACCTAATATTGCTGCAAACCCTATTAATACAATCGTAATATTCATTTTAAATCACCTATAAAGTCTCTGTTTTCTTAGCCAGGAAAATTATCATGACTCGGTTGAGATAAATTTCCTGTTAATTTAGTTCTGTTAGTTGTGTGTTGTCTCTGACCATCATTAACTGATCGTGTTAAAACTATGAATGAAATTGAATCAAATTCTACAATAATCCTTGTTAAATCTGAATATTGAACTCCCGATTTTCTGGCATTATACATAAACCATTTAATTAATGCATGATTATGATTTTCACATATTTCATGCACTTCTTCAATTTTTAATGCTGTATTGATTGAATGTTTATTTACAACAGTTTTAATGTGTGTTAATACCGCTTTAATACCAATTTCGTTAAGTGTTGGCGGTGATACTGGCACATATATATTTTTTCCAGGATCAAATTCATATCCTCTTAAACCCATAATCCATGCTTCAACTTCTTCTGCTGTATCGGATTCATACCTAGACAAATCTTTATTAGAATTCACTAAAGATGCAAGGTCAGGTCGTTCCAAATAATCAGGAACACCATTTTGATTATTATCATGACCTCTTATTGAAGATTCAAGTAATGTTTTAACATTCTGTAATCGTACTTGAGAATTATTTTTCTTTTTAAATAAATTAACCATATATAAACATAATAAACAATGGTTGGTTATATAATTAATGGTTATTTAACTGTTCAAAATATTATCTCTAAGTTGGTCAGTTGTGCCTTTACTTTTCCGTTTTTTTCTTCTTTTACTTTTATAATTACATCCCATTTAATTCCACCTCAACATACATTATTCATATTAGACAATATTATCAATATAATCACAAGCCCAACAGTACCAACAATTAACCCATATAATGTATTTTTATTCATTTTGGTGGTTTATATTTTTTTTATTATTAATGTTTCATTATATAGTATATAGTAGTAGGCAATATTCCCAATATAATCGAATAGCCAAAATGAAACAAAATGCCGACAAATCCGTCCAAATAGCCCATGTATACATAAATTAAACTATTTATCAGCCATATAATAATTACTGACGATAAATACACTTTTTTTAATTTCATCGTTTAGGTTTTCTTCTACCATGTTTTCTTACAAATCTTTTATTTTTCAAATTGTTACGTTTATGTCGCTTGACGATAACTGGCTTTATTACTGATCCTCTTAATTCAAATCCTGTAAATTGGCCAGTTGTCCTTTTCGCGATTTGACCTATGCCTGAAAGAGTGGGAGTATATTGGAACTTTAATTCTTCAATTTGTTTTTTTGTAAGCTCATCATCTTCTTTAAGATTTTTCAAAAATATTTTTAATTTATTTTTTAAAGGAACATTTATTGTAGGTAAAGTTTTAATAATTTGGGTGGGTGTCTTTTTTTTCAGATTAATATTGATTAATTTAAGTTTTTGGGCAGTTTTCTGTTTTTGTAATTGTTTTTGTTGTGTTAATTGTGTATATCTACTTATAAGGAATGTATCCTGATCTTCTATTTTATCAACTTTTAAAGTTTTTTTAATTATATTTTTTATTTTTAGGTTTTCTGTGACTGATTTAGGTAACGCTGCAACAGTTTGACCATTTATTAAAGAGACAATTAATGGTACTGCTGTAAATTTAGTTAAATTTTTTGGTTTAGATTTTTTTACTAATTCCGTAGCTACACTTTTAATTTTTTCTGGGGATGGTTTAAGGTTTCTTTTTTCAATTTCTCTTATAATTTCAGGAAATTCAATTTTAAATAAAACTTCTCTTTCAAGTTCTAACCTAGGCTGGAATTGTCCTTTTTTGCCTGATATTTTTTTAGGTTTAAATTTAGGTATTGATACAGATATGGTTTTTTTGTGTGAAATTCTATTAACGAATTTAGAATCTAGTTTGATAAATTCTGTTAAATCTGCACCTTTTAATTCTGACGTTTTAGCTTGGTTACGCAATTTTAAATATCTTTGTCTGTTTTTAGTTTCAATTTGCATAATCGCTTTATTTCTGATTTTCTGACCTTTTAAAGATTTTTTAACTGCAATTTTAACCGCTTTTTTTGCATTAATGTTACTTATCCGTTTAGGTTTACGAAACTCACCTCCTAACTTTTCTGGTGTAAGCACATATGGTGCATCAGATTTAGTTAAACCAATCTTTTTAAGATTTAATGATACTGCTTTTTTATATTTTATTTGGTTTTTCTTAGCTTGGTTAATAGCCTTATTTATTTTTGATTTTGTTACTTGTTTAACTTTTTTAATTTTTGGTTTAATACTATTTTTTTTAATAGATTTCGTTACACCTTTTGCGATACCTGCACTTATAATGGCTGTAACATAATTAGCTGCAACAACTGGATCTTTAGATATTTTTGCAGGATTAATCTGATTTAATGATTCTTTAACTGCTTTTTTATTAATTTCTTTAGCATCTTTTTTGATTATTTTCTGAGTCTTTTTATCATAATTTTTTAAATTCTTAATACCTAGATAATTACCATAAAGGTTTAATACAATATCAGAACCAATTTGTTTGTATGTTTTAGGATTAACTAACGCTGCAAAGTTTTGACCTGTATTTTTCAAAACTTGTTTAGCAAAATTATCAGATTCTTTTGTTGAAAGACCTATTGCATTAAATAATTTTGTATTAGATTCAAAAGCATCTTTACGATTTTTATTAATTGTTTTTGAAACTTTTTTAATTTTAATTTCTTCTTCGGTATCTGTATTTTTTGCAACTCTACCAATCTGGACTTTTTTTTTAGTTTTTATAAAAGTCGTACTAGGTTTTACCACTTTTTTTTTATTAGGTTGTAATTTTTGAATTATTTTATTTTTACTTTTTTCTGAAATCCTAGAATTTTTACTAGAAATAGATTGTATTAACTCTTTTTTCTTACTATCAAGTGATCTTATATCTTTACGAGTATTTAATATTTTAGTTATCCTTCTTGGACTTAAACCTAACTTTTTTTCTTCTTGTTTAATTATTGCTTTTTTAACATCAGATTGATCAATTCCTGTCTTTTTAGCTATTGTTTCACTTCTTTCTTCAAATTCCTGTATCCCCCTGGGAGAAAGACCACCTTTTGCTCTAGCTACGGCTTGTTGTCTTAATTGTTTTTCTGTTGGTGGTGCAAAGGATTCTCTAGTTCTTGATTTAATTTCTTCAACAGTTAAGCTAGAGGAGGATTTCTTATTCTCTATTTGCGGTTTATCGCTGATAGAATTATCTCTTTCAGTATTATCAGGCATGATTATATTAAAAAATTAATCCTTTTTATAATTAATGGCATTAATTATTTAAATGATTAATTTAGACATTTATTTTATCGACGAAAGGTGATATTAATGGCATTGGGAAAAAAATTAACTGATAATGTGATGGAATATGGCGTTCTTGCTATGGTCATTGTTATAATCAGCATAATTCTAATTAAATTCAGCGAAAATTCAAGTGTAGCTTGTGAACATGGGTATATATATAATGATACATTAGATCTGTGTCATACGTCTGGGAATGTATCTTTAAACTCTTCGGTAACAAGTTTACCTGGAACAATTGACACATTTATTTCAGCGTTTTCAGAACCACAAAACTGGATTGTAATAATCATAATTGCAATAATTGGATTCGCACTATTGAAACTCTTTCAGATGAAAAATAAGTAAAACTAAAAGGTGATAAGAAATGGGATTAGGAAAAAAATTAAGTGACAATATGACAGAATATGGTACACTAGCCATAGTTATTGTGATTGTATCAGTCATACTATTAAAGTTCAGAGATGTATCTGGAGTAACTTCTGGTCTGAACGAGACAATTGACACATTTATTTCAGCGTTTTCAGAACCACAAAACTGGATTGTAATAATCATAATTGCAATAATTGGATTCGCACTATTGAAACTCTTTCAGATGAAAAAAAAATAAAAACTGAATAAAGTGCATTGGCTTATATAAACCATTAATTATATAAGTCATCTTTTTTATTTTCTTTTATATGTTTAAAAAAATTAAAACTAAATATTTAAACAAATTAGTAAAACAACATCAAGAAAATTTATCATTCTTATCGGAAAAATCTGTTAAATTAATATTGCAAAGAGATTATGGTATCAAAGCAAAACAAAATAAATCAGATATAAATACATATTACAATTATTTTATTAAGAATTATATTAAAATATTAGAATATTTGAAAAATGATTATAAACAAAAATATGTTTACGACAATTACGATAAAAAAGAAGGTAAAAGTTTTATTAAAGATGAACTTAAAGCAATAAAAGATAATTATAAAGATTTGTCAAAATATAATCTTAGAATAACCAGAAATAATGGGTTACGTATATTCCCATTACAATATGTCATAGAAAAATGGAAAGTTCTTAACGATACATTTATTGAATATCCAAAACTGTTATACAATTTTGAATGTATTATCGATAATATAGAGTATAAAGAAATCAATATTAAACAGGAATATAATAAATTATTAGAATCTAAACATTTAATTGAAAATTTTGATATAATTACAAAAAGTATAAAAAATGATAGGAGAACAGATCAGCCACTTTATACAAAACAATAAAATTATTATTATCAGCTTTTTACTTTTGATAGTTATTATAAAATATTGTTTTGATAATAATGAGTCCTTATTAGAATACATGGAGGCATTAAAAAAATGAAAAACAGAAATATAGAAGACTTGAAGAAACGGTACAGCGACCACGAAGTGATAGAAAACAAAAAAGGAATGAAATCTTTAACAATAGTTTTGCAAAAAGTTATTATTCCTGAAGAATTCAAGAAAGACTTTTTAATTATTAGAAAGAATCTTGAAGGAGAACATTTCATAGTTGTAAGTTTTCCAATAAAACTGGACAAAAAAGAAAAAGAAAGACGTGCAGTTGAAAGGAAAAAGCGTGACGGAATTAAAAGAGACAAAAGGAATAACATCGATTTTAAATTGAATTCTTTAGATAAGGAATTAAATATAGCAATTACAAAGAATGACCAATCTAAAATCGATACAGTGCAGAAAGAAATTGTAGAAACTAAAAAGAGACGACAAGAGATCTAAGAAACGACTTGACCTATGCCTGGCTATATTATATATAGTCAGGCATTATATTTATTTAAACAAAATGAAAATGTGGTTAATTTTATTTATTGGGATGGTGTTATCAATCGGTCTAGTTCGAGCTGGATGTGATGTAGATCAGTCTTGTTTCAGTAATCTAATCGGTATTGAACATACTGAAGGATGGGGAATATCTCATTCATCAGGAGATAAAGATAAATTCTTGGTTCAAGTAACAGATTTAAAAGATAAAAAAACATCATTCTGTTTCTCATTAAAACCTTTTGAATATGCACCAGTCACGACTAGACAATTATATAATTGTGATGGTACAGAACTACTTGATAATAAGAATAAAGCAATCATTCTAAAGTATGAATCTTCTAAATGTCAAGATGGTACAGACGGATATTATATATCTTTGACAGATGAACAATCAATTAATATTGATGATTGTTTCAGGTTAGGTCAGAATTCAAAAGAATTAACATATATAAATATTACAAATTTCTATTCTGAATATGGTGAATTAGAGAAAACAGACACATATTATATTGAAAAGGATACTGAGTTTATTCCAGTTCTTGATACTTACTGGACTAAAGAAGATGGCAAACATGGTGTTAATGTTACGGATTGGAAAATGGAATATCAACCTGGGATGATAATTGTTGAAACGAATAAACCTTTCAAAATTAAAGGAACTATATTATATATAGAAGAGTACAAAAATAATAAATTGAATCAACTCATAACAGATTATTCAGATTTGTATAATGTATCTTTTGAATATATCGTAGAAGAAAAAAGTTATATTGATGAATTAGAACAAACAAATATAACTTATAATATTACAGATAATAACAAAATAATTATTAAATTCTTTTGGGTGAATGGGGTTGCCGATCCATATACAACTACTGTAACCAGTTCAAATGTAGGATATTTTAATCAAACTTTCTATAATTCAACTGGTGAATATATCCAACTAAATCAAACATATACAAGTGGAGAATATTATGCGGTACCTATATATCTAAATGAATCAGGATATAATAAATTAAATCTAACTATTAATGCCACTTGCACAACTAATTGTCCAAATATTACAATTAAAGAAGGTAAAGGTTTCCAATTATATAATTTCCCAGAACATAGGAGTTATTATTCTGATTCAACAGGAGCATTAACTGATTTTAATTTAATTCCATATAACACTGTGGTATTCCCCGGTAATAGTTTTTATAGTGAAAATAAAACATTAATTAATGATATTGCAGGAGAAAGTAAATTTGGAATGGATTTAACTGATACACCTTTTGGTAATCAGTCAGGTTTCAATTATACACATCACATGATTATAACTAAATTAAGACAAACATCAACAGGTTCATTTTCCGCAACAAATAATAATAGAATAGGTATTACTTTTCATAAATCAATGGGGTCTAATGTAAATGCTTGGGGTGTAATATGGGCAGGAGATTCAAAAGGATTTTCAATATTAGAAGATGGTATTGCATGGCGTGATGCAACTGGTAAAAATGTTTTAGGACAAGATGAATGGTGGTGGGTAAAAGCATATATCAATGGCACACAAGTTAAAGGGAAAACATGGAAAGATGGTTCAACAGAACCTGAAACATGGAATGTAACTTCAACTATGGGTACAAATTATCTTGGTAATAAAGCAAGTGGTGTATATTGTACAAATGTTAATTGTGAATATGAAGTAATAACATGGTGTAGTTATATGGAAGAAAATTGTTATATGTATAATTCAACATCTGAACAAACATTTACTACAATAGATAATACATTAACATTTGATATTAATTCAAGTTCAAATTTTGTACAATCTGCAATAAAAATGTACCCAGACAATAAATTATATTCAATAAATTATACTCAATATAATGTCTCTGACACAGCAGACACAATTCCACCCCAAATAACTAACCATTCAATAATAGCATCATCCAACGAATCCGTTACCGTACAATTCACTTTCAATGAAAATTCAAATATTACTGCATTAGCAAATATAACTTATTTCAGTAATGCAACAATCCAAAATCCCAATTATTTAACATTTACTGGTTTAACCCCAAATTCAACTTATGAAATTAATATAACTAATTTTTGTGACATTTCAGAAAATTGTAATACTTCATTTTACTTTTTCAATATCACTACTGATATAACGGTTGCAGATACATGTACCTACACTTCAGGCAATTGGGAAATAGAATGTTCAGATAATTGTTTTATCACAACTGAATATAATCTGGACGGTAATAACATTACTGCAAAAGGTACAGGGAAAGTTACATTTACATCACCACCCATAAATTGGGCTAAGTTTGAAAAACAATGTATAGTCGAGGTTCGATCTTAAAATGATTAAGAAAATAAGTTTATTGGTATTAGGTATTTTGTTATTAGCAGCAACCATTTTTGCAACTGACGGATATTTTGGGAACACAAGAATCAATTTTGATTATACAGAATTATATAATGGTTCTAACTTAAATACAGAAAACATGACTGTTAATAATTCCATATTTCTTAACGGGATTGAATTAAAAAACTGGTCAGCTTTGAATTATTCTAATACGGATACAAATGAATCTGTAAGAATAACTGTACTTGAAACAAAAGTTGATGCTAATAATAATTCTTTGGCTGCATTGATTACGGCAATTACTGATACAAATGAATCTGCAAGATTAACATTACTTGAAACAAAACAAACCGCAGACAACACATCACAATCAGTTTTAATTAATACAAAAATACATAAGGATGCAATCAATGATACACAATTCTTTTATGGTACAGAATTAAATATTAATCTTACTTGGTTTGATGCTACACTTGATGATGGTTATGTTACAAAAGGTGGAAGTAACATGACAGGAGATTTAAATCTTACCGCAGATTTACGTTTTCAAAATGCTGTCACTGGGTATGGTTCGGGTGATGGATCAGTAATAAATCTTGGTGGTGCAGGAGATTCGCTTGAAATTTCTAATTATGAAAATTCTGATATAACTTTTTTAGCCAACACTCACCAAATATTAGAACTTAGAGATAATCGTAGTTATTTCACTTCTGATATTGTTGGAACTGGATATATTGATATTTTAGATTATTTTGAACTGGGTAGTATTACAAGTCATGGACGATGTATAACCTTCGTTTCTACTGGCGATGATGGTGAATTTTGTTGGAATGATGGTGGAGATTATTTCAATTTTAGCGATTCAATTAATGTTTCTGGTAATGCAACATCTAATGGATTTTACGATGATGGTATATTGTTATATAACACCAATGGAACTGAAGTTGCAGGATGGGTAGGTAATTGGAGTGCAGATAAAACTGTTATTAATGCATCCATTGTTGCTAACGAATTAACCCAAATTGCAGATAACACATCACAATCAGTTTTAATTAATAACAAGTTAGAAAATAGTACAGATGCAACATTAAGAAATTTAAATATAACTGGATCATATATTTATTATTCTTATGCGTCGTGCAGATTTATTAATACTACTGCGATTATTGATTATAGTCCTGGGAATTGTCCGACCTAAAAAAATGAAAAATGATTCAATTGAAAAAGAACCAAATAATTAAAATTCCATTATTGATAATCCTTGGCCTTATATTAATTCCCGTTACGATTTCGACAGATGGATATCAATTCGAGATTGGTGTTAATATATCAACATTGTATTATGAAGGTGTAGGCGGTAACAAAATAAATTATCAAGTTGAAAACTTTTCATCTGCATGGGCATGGGGATGGAACGACACTTGTATATACTTTCAAACTACACTTGATGATAACATAACAGATTATTGTGAATCTGCAATTGGTACTTATCAAGTATCTGTAACGACAACAACCACAACAACAGTAACAGCAACAACATTAGATAAATTTAATTTAATAATTGAAAACGTAGGATTTGATTGGATTTCATTGATATGGAGATAAAATGTTAAAATGCAAAAACATACACTTTTATGGACCTTTATGTTTGTTGTTATCTCGCAATCGGTTTTATGCGGTACGATTATACAATATTCTGATGATAATTTGTCATGGCATAATGTCACTTACCAAAATAATTTACTCCAGGAAGCTGCAAAAGAATATCTTAATGAAGGTCAATTATATTATTTCAGAGGTAAGAATGATACAACTAATTACACTTATTTGTCACAAATCACAAACATATCTGGGGAGGCTTCAATGTCAGGCTTAGCTGGAGTATTTGCATTTATTGGAGTAGGTTTAATATTAATGTTTATTAGTTTCAAAACTAATGAAAGATTTAAAGATTTAAAGTTTTTTTTATATTTTGCAGCATTCCCATTTTATTTATTATCTATACTTTCAGCTTATATAACTTTGGCAACTACAAGTAACAGTACAGATCATCAATCATTAATGTATGCAGGAATAATTGCGATTTTGATAATATTACTTACTGTAATATATTTAACTTTTAAAGAATTTATTGTAGAAACGACACAAACATTAAGAAAATAAATGACAACTATAAGATTATGTGTTCCAAGTGAACTCATTAATTATTTAAGGGACAATTACCAAGAAAAAATAAAAAATGAATTTAAAATAAATCCATCAGATTCGTTTTTAATTAAATTACCATATTATATTATTTTATCTTACGAAAAAAACAAAGAAATTGAAATTAAGTTTAATAAAAGTAATAAAAAACTGGAAATCCATTTAATATGAACAAAAAAGCTAATCTTTTAGACGTGCAAGAAGCTGTAGGGATATTTCTAGTTTTAATTATTACTGGATTTTTGATATTTACAATAATGGATAATTTTGGAGACGGTATCCAAGCAAATGATTCTACGAATATCACTGAGGTCACAGATACTTTTGAAGGTTATCAAAGCCAAGTTATACCAACAATAGATTATACGATTTTATTTTTGGCAGTATTATTACCCTTAGTTTCATATTTTTTGGCTAGGAAAATAAATTCAGATGTTATTGGTGGGATTTTTGCCATGATATTGTCACCAATAATCTTATTAGGTTCAATGATTGTATCAAATATATATGGTGGATTTGTTGATAATTCATTATTTTCAGCTTACATTTCACAAATGGTATTTTCACCATTTATTTTAGAAAATTTATTAATTTATGCAATTATATATTTATTTATAGTATTTATTGGATTTTTTAGTAAGGTGGAAACATGAAAAAAACAGTTATTATTTTTATAATGGGAGGTTTGGATTAATTGAAACTTAAATATTTATCATGGATATTTGTATCTTTTTTTTTGATTAATCTAGTTAATGCTATCCCTCCGAATGGCGTATCTTATTTGAAATTTAGTGATAATGCTTTAGATGAATGGGGAACTAATAATGGTGTCAATAATGGCGGTACATACGTCAACGATTACCCGTTTTATAATATTACTGGCAGTGGTCAACCAAAAGCAATATCATTTTTAAAAACTTCTAACCAAAATGTTAATTTCGCAAAAATAGATTTGGGTACAACATTTACAACATCTATATGGGTATATTTTAATGAAACTGTAAACCAATATGTTATAGGTTCTATGGGTAGTGGTGCAGAATATATTTTATTAGTTACACATGATCTAGATACTTTAATTTCTAATGAAGGTCCAGGTGGTGATACTTGGGAAGTTAGTGGTGCAAATATGGTTACTGATGTTTGGTATAATATTGTTCAGGTTAGAGTTAATAATAACATGGATTTTTATATTAACGGCACTAAAATAGGTGATGACACAGATGTAGGCGGAACATCATCGTCATTTGATGCAATGAGTAGTGGGGATGGTCAATATTTTACACAACTTATTGATGAATTTAAAATATTCAATGATGA
>Ga0207997_1000764_pt1 | contig 16494 bp, 34 predicted proteins | sample AntAceMetag02UKN_FD_184777 | JGI IMG/M metagenome (GOLD analysis project Ga0207997, IMG submission 184777) | Saline lake microbial communities from Ace Lake, Antarctica - Antarctic Ace Lake Metagenome 02UKN (SPAdes) (version 2) | ecosystem: Environmental > Aquatic > Non-marine Saline and...
GGCGACAAGAAGAGCCTCACCGGAGGCACCCTCGACGTGGACATGAACGTCAATACGTTGTCTAGGACTCCGGTTGAGAACATCACTCACCCCAAGAAGAGCCGGATGAAAGAGGGTGTTTACCTCCTGTACGTTAACAACTACACCAAGAGAGATGCGGAGGACACCGGCTTCGAGGTCGAGATCGAGTTTGATGGGGTAGTCCATTCCTTCGCGTACGACAAACCCGTAAGAGACTGCGAAGACGTGGTTGTAGCGAAGTTCCAATACTCGCACGCCGATGGCATCAAGATCGTCGAGTCGCTGCCTTCCTCACAGGTTACGAAGGACGTGTGGGGCGTTACATCTCAGTCGTTCCGTAAGGTGTTGATGGTCATGTTGTCGCCAAACTATTGGGACGACAGGGCGACAGGGAACAAGCACTATTTCTTCATCCTCGACGGATGCAAGAACGACACACCGACACGAGGGTTCTTCAACGAGTTCCTTTCCGATGACCTTCGGGATCATCGCAAGGTGTTCGAGTTGCTGGGCGCGAAGATGCGTGTTGAGCCGTCAGATAACCAACTCAGCGGTCTGGGCTTCAGTTCAACCAAGCGGAACAGCGTGTTCTGCAAGGTGACTGGTAGCTTCACCCGCACAATCAAGGTCACTTTCTAAGGAGAAGACCATGTACCGCAAAGCCAGCCGAGCGAAGCTCCGTTTCAGCAGTAACCGAGGCCAGATCACCGTCGAAGACCTTTGGGATATCGGCATGGGGGAGCTTGACGAGATCGCCAAGCGACTGAGCCGCGATTTGAAGGAAGACGGCGAAGAGAGCTTCATACGACCCATCGAAACGAAGAACGCCATCAAGGAACTTCGCTTCGAGATCGTCAAGGATGTCATTGCGACGAGGCTTGCAGAACTCGACGCCGCGAAGGACGCCGCCGTCTCTCGCGACAAGAAGCAGCGTATTCTAGCCGCGATGGCCAAGAAGAAGGACGATGCGCTTGAGGGCGCATCGCTTGAAGACCTCGAAGACATGCTTGAGAGCCTGTAGCACACGTTAGGATACACCATGAGAATCGCACAACTGATTGAGAGCCTTCGCTGGTGTGGCGCCGAAGTGAACCCTCGCGGGAACATGGTGTACTCCTACTACTACGTGCCTGGACTGCGGTACGACATTGACTTTGCCCCGGACTGCCGACCACATTGGACGTGGTACACCACTGCTATGGACAGCAGGCAGTTCGGGGTATGGGTCAATTGCCACGACAGGCTTATCCTATGCCTAGAAGCGGGAGCATGCTGGAGACTGATAGAGTGCGGCGACTGGGCGTCATTCGTGAAAGAGATGGGCTCGCTCGACGTGTCGTATGGGGAGTCAGAGAGCAACCCGCAGGATCGTGCTGCTTTCCTTGTTCCGTACACGGAAACGGCGCCACCACAGGAAAACACCAATGACGGTTAGCAGTCAGATACGTGATCTACGCGCGGTAATCGTGACGTTACGACAAGAGATTGCCAACCTAGACGAAGAGAAGCTTGAAATCATTGCCACAATCAACGACATGAAATCCGAGTTGGCAGAACTAGAGATGATGCAAGAGGAGTCACAGAGAAGGGACACCACACCATGATACGCATAGGTGATATCGAGTTCAGGTGGAGCACCACCAACAACAAACACGAGTTAGTCAAGTGGTATGTTTCCTGCGACGGGAGGTACTGCATGGTTGTCGCGTTTTTCAACCGCCACCGAGAGGGCTTCGATATGCGAACAGTCGGAGACCGGTTTTTCATGGACCACGATACGTGGGAAGCAGGCAAAGCGGCGATGGTGTTCCTTCAAGAATTGCATCGGATAACCGAGGATGACAACCAATGAGCGATCTTATCGTAGAGGTATGCGAAGTCGCAGACGTTAGGCCACACACGAACGCAGACAGGCTAGAGATAGCCACCGTCAAGGGCTGGCAGGTGTGCGTTGGCAAGGGCAGCGTTTCGGTCGGTGATCTATGCGTGTTCTTCCCCCCCGACTCTGTGCTACCCCCAGAACTTGCGCACGGGCCAGACGACTCCCCAGCAGGCAGGCTTGACGTGGCGAAGTATGGCCAACCTCTGCCGAAGAACGACGATGGTGTGAGGCCACCTGGATACCGCGTAAAAGCGGCAAGGCTCCGTGGCGAGCCCTCGTTTGGCGTGTTGATGCTGCTTGAGGACCACGATGGGGAGTGGTCTGTGGGTGATGACGTGAGCGAGCACTACGGTGTGACGAAGTGGGAGCCGCCGGTCAAGGTTCTGGTTGGTGACACTGAAGCAGAGAACCCCCTGTTCGCGCCCTACACGTCGATTGAGAACATACGCAACTACCCAGATGTCTTCCAGGATGGCGACCACGTTGTCGTTACCGAAAAGATTCATGGCAAGAATTGCCGTGTTGGGTACATCGAAGAAGATGGCAAGATGGTGTTCGCTGCCGGGTCACACAAGGTACGCCGTAAGCCACCACAAGAAGGGGACACTTCATCAGAGTTCTGGGCTCCTCTTGACAACCAAGAGTTGAGGCGCCTACTGACTTTCGTTCAGAACTGCACCAGCGCTAAGTCAGTGGTTGTGTATGGTGAAATCTACGGTGAAGGTGTGCAGAAGGGCATGGCGTACGGAATGGCCGGGAGGGGCTTCCGCATATTCGACCTCTCCATCGACGGCAAATACGTAGACCAGGAATATCTCCTGTCTGTGCTTTGCAGCGAAATTGAGGTAGTGCCAGTTCTGTATGACGGCCCGTTCTATGCACGTTTGATTGAGGACTTCACAGACGGCGACACGAGATCGCAGGGTGAACTTCCGCTTGGGAAGTTCAAGGGCCGTGAGGGCATTGTCATCAAGTCTGCCACAGAATGCCATGACGATAGTGGCGGCCTTCGAGGCCGGAAAATCCTCAAGTCGATCAGCGCTGACTACCTCGATCGTAACGACATTGCCGACGAATCACAGGAGTAGCCGGATGCCAGACATCACAATGTGCCAAGACTGGGCGTGCCCTAGGTGTATGGATTGCTACAGGTATCGCGCGGTGCCCAACAGGTATCAATCGTACTTCATGTGGTCTCCGCTAGACGGCGACAAGTGTGGTCACTTCGCACAGATACGAGAAGGTGACAGGCTAAGCGACCCCGACGAAGAATAGCCCGTTTACTAAGCCGAACTCGTGATATAGAGGCCCCCAGAGAAATGCCCCAACCTCGCGCGACGGTGGACCCCTAAACAGGTACCTAACGGAACCAATACAGCGACATTGGTCACATTCGCTGCCATTGCACGACACAGTGTCGCGATAACTGTCACGAACCCATCCGGGCAGACATTGTACCACACGCCGCAACCAAACACAAGAAAAACATCGTGGCAGCAGATCACCCTTGACAGGTGGCCGCGTTGTGGTATAATACGTCTTTCAGATCGCGATAAGCGACACTCGAACTGAAAGGGAAAGTCATGCTCACGTAACTCCCCGCATAGACCTCTAGCATGCGGACACGTGTGCTAGAGGATTGGCCTAACACACACTTTCAAAGGAACACATCATGTCAAAGATTATAGCGGCTTTCGCACTAATGATTGTTGGGTTCATCCTCAGTATCGCAGTAATGATATACGGGTGGGGTCTGGAACCGCAGTCATGGGGTTGGATCATGGGCGGCTTTGTCGGGTCCGTCGGTCTTCTCATCGCAGGTGAAGTGGTAAAAGCCGACAATAGCTGAACCATGCAACAAGACATCAACATCCTAACCGGCGACTGGCAGGAACGCGACAAAGACTTGTTCTTTGGCCCCGGTGAGCCCTGTATAGAAGTGCATACAGATATGCCTATGTGTGTGCTTCTTCGCGACTACGGGTTCTTCTCAAGCTCAAACCAAGCGCGTAAGGCCGGTTGGGACGGACCGATCCCTCGCGGGTGGACCGACGTAACGATAGGCAAGAAACGACACAGGTTGTGCATACTGAACCCGTAGAGACGACGGCTGCAATGGATATAAGTTCAAAGTGTTGGGTTAATTCGATGGTCAATATGACCCGAAAGGGTAGAGCATCCGATAGCGTGGAAGGAATGACGTTGACCGACCTCCACGCGTGCGGCCTGAGTTGGCGGACCCAGCACTTTGGATTTTTAGCCCGCAACCCACAGGAGATCGACAATGCAACCGAATGACTACGCAAACATCACAATCGGCCTGGAAATCGCCCGGTGCGATCGTTGCACGGACGACTACTGCAACAGTGTGCGTCGAGGCGAGATACCGTCCCAAGAGCTGGATTGGCACGCTGGTGACTGTGACCTTTGCGGATGGAGCGGGCACGATGAACGAGCGGTCGCGCATGGCTTCAGAGTGCTCTTATGCAAAACCGTGGTAGATCACCTAATCATCTGCGGGGAATGCGCAGAAGACATTGTGCTTAACAAATCCATGCGAGACAACCAAAACCTCATTTAAGGATAAAGAGATGCCAGTCTGGGAACCGACGATCGAAGTGACGAGTAACGCGGGAGGCGCGAAGGTAACACTACTTGCTTCGCTAGTGGAACTGGTGCGACCATCTATAACTAGGTTCGGAGCCACTGACATCAAAGGGAAGGGCTTTTGGTACTGTGTCCTCGAATCTGTCACTGAAGTCAACGCCATGCTCGCGAATGCTCGCGACCCCGCGAGGCAGAAGTTGCTGCGGCAGGAAGCGGCGGCATATGATGCGATTCGACTGCTTGCTGATTTAAGAAGCTATCGGCAACACAATTGGGACGAATTGAACGACGAACAGAAGGCAACGCTCACCTATCTGTCGAAGAGATCAGGGCTGCCGACCGGTACGCGTTCTGTCAGCACGCACATACACAGGCTTGGCTCCATCCGCCGCGCCCTCGCCGAACCACGAGATGGCGAAGGGCGAACACGCGACGAGTGTATCGCGTCCGTTGGCGATAAGTGGACGGTGTCAGACACGGCACAACTACCTCGACGCGATGAGAGGTATTGGGCAGGGGGTTGTCGCGCGAAAGAGCCGATGCGGTGCTGTCAAGATCACATTCACGCGCTCGATGCGCCCCGTTTCATTCTGACGCGCAAGACGTCGCCGGAGTTGGTGAAGTTGCGAGAGCAGCGGGATGTGCTGGCGGAGTTTGTGGCGGCGGTGATCCAGAACGAAGGCGAGAAAAGTGACGGACGATTACATCCGCATATTAGCCATTGTTGGGATGTTGGTCTGAATTACATCAGTTCAGATTACGCTCGCTGTGAGGACCGTAAATGGTACTACGACTCCACCTGCATCGTCGCAGAACTCGCCAACCTCGACGCAAAAATAAAACAGGAGGAATCGAAATGACCTACGAACCGACAGTGACGTTTCATCTACTAGACAATGATGCCGTCTCAATCACAGTGAATGCTCGGGCACCGCATCTATCGGCTCATGGCAATCATACACTTGTGCAATGCAACTGCATCGCCCACACCTTCGACGAAGCCCAAGCGATGATCGCCCGCGCGTTGGAACCCCAACGTGTGGAGTTGAAGCGGCAGGAAGCGATCGCGATGGAGCTGTTCCAAGAATATATCAGCTTCATGATCGCGAACGGTGGGCCGGACGACAATGATCGGAAATGTACCGCTTTGGAGGAAGAACTACGACTGCGCGGCCGACAGTGGCCTGATGATGATGACTACGACAACGCCATTATTTCTGTGATCAAGGACATCCACCTCGACCTCGCCGCCCTTGACGAACCACGCGACAGCGAAGGGCGAACTCGCGACGAATGTATCGCGTCCGTCGGCGATAAGTGGAACGTGTCGGAGACTGCGAGAGAACCACATGGCGATACGTTTTGGGATAACGTCGGCCACGTGCTCCAGTATCCTAATCTGACGTGCATTTTCGGCACCCGCTTCATCCTCACGCCGAAGCATTCGCCGGAATTGGCGAAGTGGAAAGAGCAGCGGGAGGCGCTGGATGCGTTTCACCATTGGGCAGATCAACTACATGGCGAACGCGTGACACATGACGAGAAGCCGTCGCTTGCTTTGAGGCTCGACAATCTCGGACTTCCAGTGAGCCGTGACAATTACACCACCACGTTTTACAACTCAACCAAAATCGACAAGATGCGTCGCGACCTCGACGCCAAGATCAAGGCAGAGGAGGCGAAGTGATGGCACGACTACCCTACGACGGCAACCGCACTGACCGCGAGCGAATGGCGCGAGGTGAGCGGGTCTACGCTGATGCGCCAACCCCCATCACCGCCGCCCAGCGACAAGCCGCGTTCATGGCGGACCTGCAAGCGTTGCTGGATAAGCACGGGGCAACGTTGGACCTCCCTTACGTCGACTACTCGCCTTGCTGGCAGGTAGAGATACAACGTAACCCGAGCCGAGCGTGGTGCGGATTCGACTTGCCAACTGATATGAGCCCGACGCCGCCAAGCAACGAACCAGGAGACACCACATGACCATCCAATTCGCAACCTGTGAACGCGGCACGGCATTGGGGTACCTACAAACGGTATACCCAAGCAGCAAAGTCACCGACACGCCCGAAGACGCTGGCCCACTACTGGACCTAGTCGAGGAGGATATCTGCCGGATTCAAGACCCGATGATGGCTGGTAGCCAGGTCGCCGTGTGCCCTGGGACAAAGGCCGGGCCGGATGCCTGGGATACGATCGTCGAAGTCGCTACTGAGTTTGGCCAGAAACACTAACACAAGAGAGCAACACCATGACCCACTTCACACTCTACATCCTAATGATTCTCGATGGCGTTCGCGTCGCGTTCGCTATGGGGCTCGCGGGAATCGCTGTTATGACGCTCGGATTTTTGATCCTCAAACTCGTTGTGGCCGACGGTCCTAATTCAACGTCCGTAGAAGCCAAGGCGGAACAGTCGTCACTTACACGATGCGTCCGCACGTTGCTGATCGTCTTCGCATGTCTCACGTTCGCCCTTGCGTTCGTCCCGTCCACAAAACGAGGACTCGTCATCTACGCGGTGCCAGCCATTGCGCAGAATGAAGCCGTCCAGGACTTACCGGTGAACGCACTTCGACTGCTGAACCAGAAGATCGAGTCGATGCTCGACGAAACGACAGAGGAACCCGCACAATGACACACGACACATTCACCCGACACGTACTACCCGGACTACGCGCACTGCACACCGACGACGCGTCGCTGATCGAGGCGATTACGAAGCTACACGAATCAGAACCGATATGGTCATCGTCGCCTAGAAGCTTTGGGCTGACACTTGTTGAAGTTCTGCGTCTCGCCGGCCTCGACACCCGCATGTCCGACAACGCGACGATCGTGGAGTTGGTGGCGAAGCAGCATTACGAGGTGCGACGTACTCCTGTCGATTTCGAGTGGGGCGCTCTTCACAACACAGGCCAGACGATAGAGCGCGGTGCGGCTACCCAATACCTCGACACCATCCTCACCGTCGGCGGCACCGTGACCGTCGAGCACGAGGGCCGGATGCTGGAGTATACGAGAGGGGGGTGAGTGATGGGCGTATCACCCAAGCATAGCGGCTCCAATGTGCCCCTCACTTCCGATCAGGTGGCCCGATCGCGCGATTCGAGCCGACGGATGAAGGTTGGGAGATGGCGTGTGAGTGCGCCACGACGGTTGACGCGGAATAATTCCCCTTCCCTCACACAATACGCTTGACGGCACGCCTCGTTGTGGTATAATACCCTCCAACGAGGAGGTTATCATGCAATCACCAATACTGACCCACGGAACTGATTGGTTCATCACGTCTGTTGACAGCTTAATGCCAATCAAGATCGACTACCGGTATGGGGCGGGGGAGGCCGCAGAAGTTGCGCAAAGCTCCGACCACTTCTACCCCGGCTCGGAGGGAGGAGTTGAGATCGTCGGGATGTGGATGCTCGACGAGACGTGGGTTCTGATCGGAGAAGACGACATCGAGAGTATTGACGACGTGATCGACTGTTTACGCGAACTACACGAACTGTGATAGTGCAATCGGTTGCCGCAAATGGCTAGATACACGTTGACACACCGATGACGTATGGTATAATGCTCACCCGAACAGAGAGGCTACCAAATGGCAATCAAGAGCGTCACTGTATACTGGGACACACAAGACTACGACGACAAGGGCTGGGCATATCGTGTTCGCGACGACCTGGACGAACTGATCGACACAGGCCGCGTGGATTATTCCGGCTTATCGAACATCAAGACCGTTGTGGTGGAGATTGCCGCCGAGCACGGTATTCAAATCACCAATGACGATGTGAACTATGACCACGATGATGGTGGCGTAGCGTGTTGGATCGCGTAACCAACACCACACGGCAGGCGTGGCACTCGCCGCGTCTGCCGCACACGACCGAACACCCCACACGAAAGGTATTGACAATGAGAACACCAACAAGGCAAATTCCGAATCCGACAGCCGGCGGCGAGGCTCGGAGATATGAGTTTTCCAACGGGTACGGCGCCAGCGTGGTTTGTCATTCGTTTTCATACGGCGACGCGCAGGGCCTGTGGGAACTAGCTGTGCTTATCACGGTCGACAAGGGATGGGACATCACCTATGACACACCAATCACGGACGATGTGATCGGATGGCTTGCCGAGGATGACGTCGACGCCTTGCTCGATAGGATCGAAGCCTTGCCTGCTGTTGAAAGCACAACCGTGTAACCGAAACGCCCCACGTGGCGTCTGCCGGGACTGGCCGCCAACGCTGGCAGGCGAGGTTGGACCGAACGAACACGAACCAGGAGAAGCGACATGATCAAACTCGAACCAGGACAGATTGCAACAACTCCAGAGGCAATGGATAGGCACCGTCGAGACGGCATTGCGTGCGGATATCGGCGTGGTTTAGCGGTTGCAATCAAGGATGCCATGGCTGCGGTGAAGGCCGGGGCGGTGAGCGACAGCATATCAAGGGAAGATATCCTCGATTTGGTTGAGGATTGGCTCAACGAATCCGCGCAGTGACCGTTGACTACCACGAACAACGAAAGGGCCTGACAAATGCCAGACGACGAACTGACGACAGCAGAAGCGGCGACAACGTAACAGGAGACGATGCAATGACAGCCCCCACCGACTCGGACGTGTGTGGCCGCTGTGATGGAACAAACATCGAAGCGGAGCCCTTCAGCGGCTCCAAAGAGGCAGGCACATATATCGACAAGTGCCTCTGTGGGGCCTGGCGATACCGCACGACACACTTCGACTCATCTGAAACGCGCGGCATTTGGCACGACGGCTTACACATCCCCCCACCTGTCCTATAAGGAAACATACCATGCCACACAAAGACATTACCGTAGACGACTTCGAGGATTTCTCCACTGACATCCTGCTTGCTACTATGACCTATCCCGCAGATACGCTGCGATTGATACAGGGAGTCTGGGCTAACGGCACGGTTGAGTATTATGTCGCTATCACCAACGGTGGGTTTAACGTCTTCCTGGATTTGGAGACAGCAATTGAGCAGTTCAATCAACAGGCAGAGCGGCTTTCCCGCGAAGGAGCTAACTCATGACACTAGAGATGTACAAAGAATCCGACGCTTCCCCAGATAAGGATTGGCGGATAAGGTGCCGAAAAGACGCAGACGGCGACATCGCGATTGAGGCCGTCGACCGCGACACGGGTGACACCGTCTCCCTACTAGCCTTCATTGCCCTTAACGGGTCTCTCTACTTGGCCGATGATGCGCAAAGAGAGTTTGATCGTAACGGCTACGACGCGTCACCACTGGCGTTCGATGAGAAAGGCCGCCTTCTAGTAGAGACGCAGGACTAGCAACATGAAAACCGCCCTACTCCTAATGGTTGTACTATCTACCTCAATCATCTGCACTGTCTTTGCGGGACTGCTTGCCCTACGTGGGCTCGATGGCTGGGGATGGTTCTTGGTGATCGCCCTCCTTACGACAGGCACGACTGTGTATTCAAGAGACGATGACGACGAGTAGGTGGATGACAGCTAAGCGACTTCGTGACGCAGATATGGTCTCTGCTGGTTACGATGTCTCAACCATTAAGTTCGACATTAACGGTACGATTCGTCTAGTTCGACTTCCCGCAAATGTAGCGTGCAATCGTTGCAAATACTCCTTGACAGCCCCCCGCACTTATGGGATAATACTCTCAAGTGAGTAGTGTGTCCCGCAAATGGCCCTCAACACAGGAGTTACGAGATGCCCGACTCTCCAGAAACCGCCCCGCAAGAAGCCGCACGCCTGGCGTTGTATGCCGCGATTGACGAGCACATCGAGCAGTATGGTGATGATGTCACGGCGTACCTGCTGTTGTCTGAGGCGCACAGCCGCATCAGCGACACAGCCTCCGACGAGCTGCACGCAGTTCGCCTTGATATCGGCAGGGCGCTTGGTGTGTTTCGTAGACACATCTGAATCCCGCAAATGACCCTCCACACAGGAGTCCTATCATGTCAAAGAAGAACCTCATCCCACTGCTCATCACCGCCGCCGTCCTATTGGTAGTATTGCCCATTATTGCCTATAGGGCTGGTACACGGGTGATTCCCGCCGATGGGGTGGTTACGTCATCCTCTGATGTGCTTCCCGCAGAAGACGACACCTCTGGCTTTACTATCGTTGACATTGACTCCCGCGTCATGGAGACGAACACTATCTGGTGGAAGTACGGGTGGCTACTGACTTTACGTAATGAGACCGACGGTCCCCTGCGTATTGGCGCCAAGATCGAGTGGATTGATGCTGATGGCTTTGTGGTTGATCGTGACCTGGCCCGCAACTTGACGCTCGCGCCAGGTGAGGAGAAGGTCTTCCGGGGTGATGCGATGATCGACTCATCCGTAGCGGGTAAGGTGGATTCGATTATTGCGTCAGTGCATATACAGTGATCCCGCCAATTGGCGTGCAATCGTTGCAATAGCAGTAGAATCCACGTAACCCGCCACACTACAAGGGGTTGCAGCGATTCAGGCTCTTCTTGACACGTTTCCCATAAGTGCGAAAAAAGCACGGAATTACCAAAACTAGTCTATATCCCCGTGTTCAAAATCTGGGGTGAGCACGAAATTACCAAAAGTGTCCTCAGTGGGCACAAGATTACCAACTGGAAGGAATTGACATGGACTTCACGATCTTCACAGGCACCGCGCAACCAGAGCCCCCCGCCAAAAAGGCGTGGTCATTCAAGGCGTTCATTGACAACGACGGTGACTTGGCAGTACGAGCCGTTGATGCGATCACTGGCGAGGACATCGTCGCCCTGTTTTGGGTGACTAAGCGTGGTATTGAGGGCGACTCATGTGCCCGCTCTTCCTTGACCAACGCCGGGTATGATGTTGATGGCATGGAGTTCGGCGAAGATGGCAGGATCAGCGTCGAGATGATCTAGCCATACAGAAAACATGGCATATCCGATCACGTGTAAACACCGTTTCGCGTCGGTAAAACACCAAAACATGGCATACCCGCTTACGAATTGTGGGTTGGCCCCCGCGAATGAGCCATTGCACTTGATTGCACAGAGGTCTTGTTTATTTGGACGAAAGCCCGTTTATTTGGCTGAAGTCCCGTTCTGCAAACGACTTAGGAAATCCCCGCATCTGGCCCCCGAACAGAACCCGAACGGGACCAATCTGTGCAATTGGTTGCACCGCTGGCGCATTTCTAGCCCGGCCCCGCAGCAAATAACCGTGTTCCACGTGGAACATCCTTCAGTAGCCACACTGAAGCCCGTTTATTTGGCCGACCTCCCGTTATAGGCGGCGCCAGATAAACGCAGAATCTGTTCGGTTCCTGTTACCCTAACAAACCCGAACAAACCAATGGCCCAGATTGGTCCCGAACCAATTCTCCACATTGGTACTGCCGTGATTCCCCCGTAAGGGGCTCCACGGATACAGCGACCGCCCGCCAAGGCGGCCAACGCGATACCGACGCACTTCTCGCGCCGTCGTGCATCATACCATAATCGCCACCGAATTGCATGCGTGATACCACGGTGGGAGATATTATTGCAATCGTTGCACAATCCCTATTGACACGCGGGGCCATCCGTGGGAGAATACCCCGTAGGGCAATGATGCCGTGAGGAGATACAGCATGGACCGACCGACACTATCCGACGTATCGAGCCAATACGGCGCGCCAATGGGCCGTCCTGACTCGCTCCCCGACGACACGAGCGAGCCCGTGGCGCTCTATCTGCAACCGTTGCAGTGGGTTGACGGCGACTATGACCAAGGTGGCGCGTATTGGGGGCACAATCCTGGCGACTCCATCTTCTGGGCTCACGGTGACGGCGAGGACGTGGAAGTCGATATCTTCACGCGGGCCACAAGTCGAGACGAGGCAGAGCGTTACGTCCTGTCGTCGCTCCCTGCTGCCCGCTTTCAAGAGGAAGCCGCCGCGTACCTCGACGACTTTGTTGATGCATACGTTGAGTGTGCCCTATGGTCATCGACTGACGACGATTGCGAGCCGTTGGACGGGCTCTATTCCGCTGACGACCTGGCCCCCGATGCCCTGGCGGAGATTCGTGATGATTGCGCCGACTTCGTGGCCGCCCAGTGGGCAGACCTGCAAGTGGCGAACGCGCAATATGGCCGGGGCGCGGAATCGTGCGGCCATGATTTCTGGCTCACACGCAACGGCCACGGCGCTGGCTTTTGGGATCGTGGCATGGGTCAACTGGGCGACGACTTGAGCGACGCGTGCGAGCCATACGGCGGTTGTGACCTGTACGTCGGTGACGATGGCCTGCTCTACATCATGTAACCCCTTAGGAGATATCAGATATGACACGCGAGCAAAAGCTACTCCCCGACGGCCTGCCACGATGGGTCCGAGTTTATGACGAGCCCAGCACGATGGACCGCTATACCGTGGTCTACACTGGCCACTATCGCCGCAACCCGCGCGAGGGGTATCAGTATCTCGGCATGAGTGAAGACCCACGGGGATACAGCCAGCACGGGGAAAGCGAGTTTTCCCCCATTGACACCCCCGACGGCAAGTGGGCTCCCGCCATCGGGCGTAAGTGCCATCTGGGCCGCCGTATCCCGTTCGCCGAGCTCCCCGCCGAATGTCAGGCGCTCGTGTTGCAGGACTATCGCGAATTATGGGGACTCGATTAAATTGCAATCAGTTGCAATACCCCTTGACACGCAAGCCACGATCGCAGATAATACCCGTGTGGCAATAACGCCTAGAGGAGATACACAAATGGACGATATCACGCGACAAGCGTACTGGACCGAGATTCGCAGCCTCGCCGATGATGCGATTGAGGCATGGCGGGATGGCGACGTGGCCGACCGTGACGGACTGTACGACTGGATGCACGAGACGGCAGACGGCCATGAATGGGTCATCTACACCCACTGTAACTATGACGTGCTCAAGTGGAGCGACAACGCTGACGCGATCGACGAAATGGGTGGCCCCGGCAACAACGACGATGGCATGAAGTTCGCGCGGATGGCCTATTGTGCCATGGAAGCCGACTTGACCGCGCAGATTGACGCCCAGTGGGACGACGACGAAGCCGATATGCGGGACGCGATCGACGAGGAAGACTGGAGGACCGTCATGGAATGGGCCGTGGGCGTAGACCACGACGGGAATGGCGACCTGCTGGAGTGCGCCGGCTTGACGCGACACGATTCGCTCGCCGCTATCCGCGAAGCGTGCGTAGAGCTGGAAGAGGCCTCCAGCGACTGACACCCCCACCGCGCCGGTGAGCCTTAGCAGGCTCACTGGGCGCTTTTGACGCCCCTCAACCGATGGAGATATAGCCATGACAATCGCCTACCATACCGTAGCAAACCCTGATATCGTCGAGACCGTGCCCGGCGACGGTCAGACAGGCTATATCCTTGATGATCGTGACCCGGAAGACCCGCGCACGTGGGGTAACGCTGGCCGCATGCTCTGCTGGCACAATCGCCACACGCTCGGCGACACTCACGAGTACGGTGGCCCGGGTGACTGGCTTAATGACGTGCTGTCCGATACCCCCCTGCCGGACGATGCCGCGCGGGGGCTACTGCTACAGGCCATCCGCACGCCCCCGCACCCGTCAATGCCGTGGGCGAGCTGGCGAACCGACTACCGTGAGCACCTTGGCAATATGGACGCGGGCCAGTACGAATATCCTATCACGGATAAGCGCAATTGGTTCATCGCGGAACACCTGTCGACCGACGAGGACACCCACCACGATATCATCGCCGCGTTAAACGAAGATGGCCACGTTATCCTGCCCTTATACCTGTATGACCATAGCGGGCTGTCCATGAGCACGGGCGCCTTTTCGTGTCGGTGGGATAGCAGCCAAGTCGGTTGGGCTCACTTGACACCCGATGAAATTGCTGCCGAGTTTGGTGGCGACCGTGACCGCGCGGCCAAATATCTGACTGGACAAGTCGAGGAGTATGACCAGTACCTCACCGGGGACATTTACGGCTACGTGATCGAGGACAGCGACGGCGAAGAGCTGCACGCTTGCGGGGGCTTCTACGGTATCGAAGCTGCACGAGACGAACTGACCGCCATGATGGCATGAGCCACGACGATAATCAGATATCTCCTCGCTCGCCTTGGCTTGTCGCCGGGGCGGGCTTTTTCTTTTGGCGCCCCAGGTGCCCATTTATTTGATAAGAGGCCCGTTTATTTGGGAGGGCTCCCGTTCTACAAACTGACCGACAAACCCACCCCAAAAACGGACCTGCCAAAATGGCATCCCCTAACAGAACCCGAACGGGACCAATTTCTCACATTGGTGCCAGCCCACACCTGTATACAAATGTCGTCAAGCGTATCTTTTTCCTGTGCTGCTTGCTGGTGTCGATCGCCAAGCATTATACCATAAATGGCCCAAAAGTGGCCCGCAAATGGTCCGAAGGGTGACAGGGAAGGAATATTGCGCAAAATCAGCGATCCACGGACATATCGCCTTGACATACGCGAATCAGTCGCTATTGTGGGGGTAGATTCGCAACACCTAACCGAAAGGCTGAAACATGGAACCATGGCAAAGCTACGCAAGCCCCCCCGTGATCGTGTCCCCCGGCCGGGGTCAATCCGATAACGTGATGCTGTCCAGTGATGGCGCCCAGTGCGTGGGCTATTATGATGGCGCGTATCGCGGCCCCACTGGCGACGTGGTGACCCCGGACTACTGGCGACCGCTGCCCCCTGGCCCCGGCAGAGTGGCCGAACCGCCAACGATAGAAGACGCCGAGCGCGCCATGAGGGCGGAGTATTACACCGCCGTTCGCGACATGGCCAACGATGCCGTAAAGGCTGTGCAAAAGGGGGAGATTGAGACCCGCGAAGACTTGGACACGTGGGTACACGAAACGTGCGACGGTAGCGAGTGGGTAATCTATACCTACCGCGCTCAACGTGTGGCCATGTTCAGCGACAACGCGGATGCCTACTTTGAGGAGTACGGTGGCAACTGCGACAACGGCATTTCGTGGTCTGAAATGGCCTACTGTGCTATCAAGCGTGACGTGTGGGAATGCCTGGAGGCGAGCGATGATATCGACGTACACGAGGACGACCTAGGCGCAGCAGACCGTCAGGGAGACGCTTTTGACGTGGCGACAGAAGGCATAGACGACCTGACGCTAGGTCCGCAGTGAATGGGGCGAATATTAGCGCCCGTGTTCGACAGCGATAGCTCAACGCAAAGGATACCCCACTATGCAACGAATCACACGCGCACGACTGTACTTTGAGGCCGACCCTTACGGGCTTGGCGACGACGAGCTTGGCGGGTGGTGGCTAATGGCATGGTTTGACGGCCAGCCCCGCGAACCGATCGAGATTAGCGGACTGCCGGCAGAATCCCACGGCGAGGATATCGCTGACTGTCTGGTCGCTACGCTGGACTGCTACGGCGTGGACGTTGACCCCGACGACGTGGAGCAAAGCGGCGACGGTGTCGAATGGACCGCAACAAGTCGGGCACACGTCCCCGCGTAACTTTGCAGCGATTGCACCGCGATATGGCCACGTGCGAATAATTCACAGATTGTCACGCTAACCCCTTGACACGCGGGCGAAGCCTGCTATGATTGGGGCACACTTAACGAAAGGGATAGACCATGTCTGATATGACGATTGAACAATTCTGCAACAAGCACAACGCGTGTAAAGAAGGCCACGACTGGGCTATTGCAAACTTCACGTCTATACAAGACGCGTGGGATAATGCGACCGATTACGAATATGCTCTATGGACAGCGACGCAACCTGGCGTGCTGACCTACTGCGAGTTGCGATTGTTCGCTTGCTGGTGCGCTCGCCAAGTGTGGGACTTGCTCACGGACGAACGCTCGCGCAAGGCGGTTGAGGTCGCCGAGAGGTTCGCAAACGGCAACGCGACCGCAGACGAGCTGATTACTGCGAATGATGCGGCGAGGGCTGCGGCGAGGGCTGCGGCGGG
>Ga0207997_1000766_pt1 | contig 16477 bp, 15 predicted proteins | sample AntAceMetag02UKN_FD_184777 | JGI IMG/M metagenome (GOLD analysis project Ga0207997, IMG submission 184777) | Saline lake microbial communities from Ace Lake, Antarctica - Antarctic Ace Lake Metagenome 02UKN (SPAdes) (version 2) | ecosystem: Environmental > Aquatic > Non-marine Saline and...
ATTTGAGTTTTGTAATTTTCTCCTTTTAGAGATAAAACCTTTTCCCTTGTCTCCATTACGAGTTTGTCTTCGTTTAGGAAAGAAACAAAACTTGAAAGTGTTTTTGCTGGAATTGTAATCTCTCCTTTTTCTTCAACCTTTGCTAATCCCCAATAGCTTATCCCTATTTCGAGGTCAGTAGTTGAAAGCTTAAGAGAATTTCCTTCTGCTTTAATTAAAACATTGTTTAAGATTGGAAGAGTTAAATTTCTTCCAATTATTCTTTCAACGATATTTAGTCCTTTAACTAATTTTTCTTTTAAAATAGTAATTTTCATAAATGATTTTTAATTAATTGTTAGTAACTATTATTAATTAAATTATTATATTATTGTTGTTATTAGGGTTCTTGTTTTTCGCTTTGTTTCTTTTGTTTTCGCTATATCTTCGGGGTTGGTCTAATGGATAAGTTGTTAACAATATGGTTGTGGTGTCGTTGATAAACTCTTTGCTAATGGTGGACAAAATTAGCCCGTTCAATAATAGTTGTTTTTATCCCCAAGTTGTTCTCAATTATTCCTTGTTTTATCAACACTTTGTCCACAAGGTTTTGAACAGGCGTTATTTGACCTAATATGCGTAAATTTTTTCTTTTATAGCAATTACTTCTTGTGCCAAAATTTCGTTCTCTATGATTTCTTTAGCAATTTTATCGCAAGCATAAATGGCTGTTGTGTGATCTTTGCCTCCAAACTTATTACCGATAAAAGGAAACGAGCTTTTAAGTTCTTGTCTTAGGAAATACATAGCTATCTGTCTGGGCCTAACAATTTCTTTTTTTCTAGAGCTCAAAAAAAGATCCTTTTCTTTCAAGCTATAATATTCGGCAACTACCTTAATTATCTTTTGAAAATTAACACCTTTTACCTGCGGGTGAATTGTTTTTTTAAGAATTTTTTTAGCTAAATCCATATCAATGCTTTGGCTATGAAGTTCTTGCCAGACAGATAAAGATTTTAGCGCGCCCTCTAATTCTCTTACATTTTTTTGTATATTTGAAGCGATATAATCCAAGACAGGACCATCTAAACTAATTTTTTCCTCTTGAGCTTTCTGTTGAAGAATAGCAAGCCGACTCTCAATATCAGGGCTATTAACATCAATAATCATTCCTCCCTCAAATCTTGAACGAAGTCGTTCCGCAAGATTAGAGATTGACTTTGGCGGGCGATCCGAAGAAATAATGATTTGTTTATTAGAGCCGTAGAGAAGATTAAAGAGATGAAAGAATTCTTCTTGAGTTTTTTCTTTGCCAGACAAAAATTGAATATCGTCAATAATCAACACATCAAATTCTCTATAGGTTTCTTTAAACTCTTCAATTGTTCCATTTCTTATAGCACCAACAATACCAGAAATAAATCTTTCAGAGGGAACATATTTTATTTTTTTCTTAACAAAGTTTTTATTTATTCTATTTCCTACTGCCTGTAATAAATGTGTTTTTCCAAGTCCCACTCCGCCATAAACAAAAAATGGGTTGTATTCAAGCCCTGGCTTTTCAGCAACTCTTTCTCCTGCCGCATGGGCTAGTTCGTTAAAGGGTCCGACAACAAGATTATCAAAAGTGTATTTTGGATTGAGGTTTGTGTATTTATCAAGAGTCAATCCCTCCATTTTCATCTGACTCGCAGGGATCTTTATTTTTTTATTTGAAATTTTTATTTGAGGAGACGGAACGCTGATAACCCGATATTCTACATTTTTAACCTTTTCGTTGAGTTGACGCAGACCTTGTAATATAAGTTTATTATATTTTTTTTCTAACCATTCTTTTGAAAAATTATTTGGGACAGAAACAACTATCATCCCCTTTTCTTTAGAAAGGATATTTGTGTTTTTGAACCAAGTGCTGAAATTAGCCTGGGAGATATTAAGTTGAATCTCTGACAAAATTGTTTGCCAAAGCTCATCTTTATTCATTGTCTTTTGGCTAAGATTAAGTTTCGTCTTGTTGGAAGAAATAAGCCACAAAAAGTTGAAAATTTTTGCTTATTATTTTTAACAAGAGCTTATTCTCATACTATGCTATCTTTTGTATAAAGGCAAACCAAGACAAAGATAGGGTTTGTTCAGTATATTGTTGAAAAAATGGGGAGAAATAGGGGAGAAGAACGGGATAACTTATAATTAATTTTTGGTTTGACTTCTCCGCTGTTTTCGCATATACTAATCAATATGGCTATTACATTTAAGAAAAAACAAGGGAAAAGAAAGAAGACTCATGGATTCTTAGTTCGCTCTAAAACTAAAAATGGACGAGCGGTTTTATTAAGAAGAAGAAGGAAGGGTAGAGAGAAATTAAGCGTTTAAAATGCTAAGAAAAAAGTATTGTCTTAAAAAGAAAAAGGATTTTGAAAGAGTTTTTAAGCAAGGAAAAGGATTTAGACAGGATTTTTTGTTTTTGAAAACATTAAAAAACGATTTGGAAAATTCAAGAATAGGCATAGTGGTAAGCAAAAAGGTTTCCAGCAAGGCGACAGAAAGGAATTTAATTAAGAGACGATTGAGAGAAATTATTAGGAAAAAATTACCTGAAATGAATAACAATGAAGACATTATAATAATCACTCAAAAAGGTATTAACAAAAAAACCTCTTTTGAGAATATTGAACAAGTCGTTGATAAATTATTATTAAAAGCAAAAATTAGATGAACGCATTTATAAATTTTTTTCATATAATATTATGGCAGCCACTATTTAATCTGCTCATTTTATTTTGTTATTATTTGCCCGGAAATAACTTGGGTTTGGCTATAATTTTATTAACGCTACTAATTCGGTCAGCCCTTTATCCGCTTCAAGACAAGGCGAGTAAATCCCAACTTGCTCTTCAGGTACTACAACCCAAGATGAAAGAAATCCAGAAGCAATACAAGGGAGACAGAGAAGGTCAGGCAAAGGCAATGATGGAATTATACAAAAAGGAACAAATCAATCCATTTTTTAGTTTTTTGGTAATGCTTATTCAATTCCCTGTTTTGATTGTGCTTTATCGGCTTTTTTGGCAAGGCATTCAAGAAGAAAACTTTGTTTATCTTTATAGTTTTGTTCAAAGACCAGAAACAATAAATCCTATTTTTTTAGGATTGAATTTAGACGAAAAATCAGTTCCTTTGGCAATCGTTGTGGGAATAGTTTTCTTTATTCAAACCAAGTTGTCTATGCCAAAGAAAGACAAACAAAAAGCGCAAACAAAAAAATCCGCTTTTGGAGAAATGTTCCAGAAACAGATGCTTTATTTATTTCCGATTTTCATTGTTTTTATTCTATTACGATTGCCATCTGCACTTGGTTTATACTTATTGGTTGGCGGAATCTTCATGGCTTTCCAGCAATATTTAACCAAGAAGAAATACTATTCAGAGAAAAATGTTTAAGAAAAGTATAGAACAAAAAATTAAAAAGATAGTTGAAGAGTTTTTCAAAAAAAGCTCTTTTGAAGTTTCTGTTGAAATAGGAAAAATAGAAGACGCCACACTTCCAGTTTTGATAGAGCTTGAAGAGCCACAGGTTTTAATAGGAGAAAGCGGAAAAACGCTTTCTTGTATTCAACATATTTTGAACAAAGGATTGAGAAAAAGATTCGGAGACGAAAAAGATTTTTATGTTGATTTAGATATTAATGGTTACAAGAAGAGAAAGCTGGATTATTTAAGAGAGTTAGCCAACACTTCTGCCGATGATGTGGTTTTTTCTAAAAAAGAAAAAGAGCTGCGTCCAATGTCAGCTTACGAAAGAAGAATTGTTCATATTGAATTAAAAGAACGAACTGATGTCCAAACCGAGAGCGTTGGTCAAGGCCTTGATCGCCGAATCATCGTCAAATTAGCATAGAGATAAACTTAATATTAAGAAATAAGAGCAGGCATAAGCCTTATCAGAATATAGGTTTTTTTATTGCATTTTGGCCTTTATTAAAAGGAGCGAGCCGGTACAATTGTCAAATTCAAGTTGCTGTAAGGCGGGTTTAGACGTGCCAATAAGTAGAGCACGACCTCCTGGGTGTAATACACCGTCTTCTTGCCACTTAGTATCAGTCGTTGCGTCTGCCCTATCGTAAAGAATACCCAAATATGTACTATTATTTCGGAGAAATTTAATGGCTGTAATTCCACCAGCATTGTCTTTCCCGCTGTTGCCATAAGGAGCCATTGCATTTTTGATGACATTGTCATCCTTACTCCATTTTCCATCAAAGTCGTCCCCCGTGTCGTTAATAAAACGAACGCCCATAGCAATATCATCTTTGTAACCGATATTTAAGTTGTCTAATCCCTTAAGACCGTCAGAGCCGCTTGAAACACTCTTGTCCACCTCTTCTCTCTCCCAGCCACCGCCCCAATCAAACACTACAGGAACAGCAGATTCCTCTTCTGGTCCCAAGCAATCAGCGTTGCGACATATTTGTATAGAGGATTCTATGGCATCTTCGTTGACTTGGAAGACGGTGATAGATCCCACATCTTTTCCATCATTATTCCAACTAGTCCTATAGGTATCGTATAGGGTTACTTCTTTTTTGGCATCTCCGTTTGGAATATAAACATGGGCCCAACCGCTAGGTTCTTGTCCAAAAAGTTCTTTTGCCATATTACGAAGAACAACGCCGTATTTAACTTTAGTTTTAGTGTCGTCCACTAAGGCAATTGAGCCGACTTTATCGTTAAGACAATCAGGTAAAGAGCCAGTAGTGCTTTGATAAATTTCGAAACATTCTCCGGGAGGAACTCGTTCTTCTGGGTTACCACTCTGTGAGTGTTTGCTATTTGGATAACTATAAAGATAAACCCCCGGTTTGTGCCAGATAATTTTAATACACTTTACATTATTAATTGTTCCTCCCAAAGAGCCATGATCAACACAGCTTCGAGCGCCAAAAGTTTGGAGAGAGCTATTCGGGACTGTCTTTAACCAACCCGTTTCACAATCTTTATTGCCATAAAACTCTATCGTAAAATCCTCTTGGCTATTAAAAGTGTAAAAAGAGCCGACAGAAAAAGCATCAGTTCCAAAGTCTTTTTCTCCTACACTAGTAGTAGTTTCTACTCTTAAAAATCTTATTCCAGCGTCAAGTGGTTTCATAACTCCAGGCAAGGCGTTACTGCCATCCCCGCAGTCTTGGTCAGAATAAACAATAATTCCTTGTCCGCTTGCAACAATCTCCGGAGGTTCAATCGTGAGTGTTTCAGGATTAATCTCATTTAAAAAGACATAAGAGCCAAGAAGGATAACGAGCCCGATAAGCGCAGAAAAAATTTGATTTCGTGCATCACTCATTACGGATGGATTTCCAGCCGAAGTGAGATATCTAAATCCTGCCATAACTAACACAGCAAAAGCTATCAATCCTCCTGCGATGACAACAAAAACATAAATATATTTAATGTAATTAGGAAGAAAATTTAGTAGAGATGGGTCGGGGGCATTAGAAAACACAGGATAATTTACTTCTAATGTGCTGGTTTGAGCATAAACCCAACTAACCCCAGTTAAAATAATGGATAAAAAGGAAAATAAGATAATTAGTTTTGTTTTAGTCATTTATTTCTAATTTTCTTGTTACGCAACAAAAGAAATTACTTGTGATGTCTGGATAATTTGGATACCAAACTTCCTCATAGCAGTAACAGTTTAGGGGAGTTTTTTTTGTTGTTGTCGCAGAGTCAAAATAATCACAATCAAGCGGAGGGTCACTAGGATTACATTCTTCTAATTGGATTTGTCCATAATATTTTGCCATTTGGCAATTTTCTAACATTTTTAAAGACTCGTTGCCTTTTGTATACTTCAGTATATCAGCATAGAGCATCGTACAGTTAGTAAGGTCAAGTGGTCCTCCAATAGTAGTATAATCAATTTTTTGTTGAAGCAGGACATTGTCAATCTCTTCTTCTTTAGCTAAAGGCGAACCGAGTTTTTTAATTAAATATTTAAAATCTTCAAAATTTCTTGAGCGATTAAGGAGTTTTTGGACCCAAATCAACTTCTTTATTAAAGTATAATCTCTTTCTTCAGTTTCAACAAGATTTCCATTATCATCTCTGCAATCCCCCTCCTCGTTTGTGCAACAGATATCTTTTCCAATATAGACATCTTCGCCAGCATTCGGATGAGGCATCATTTCACCGTTTTTTATATATTCTTCCGGATACTTCGAATTAAGCTTAAAGAATGATTCGTATATGTTTGTTTTTGCCCATTTAATTGTCGCAGAATGTAGCTTTATCGTATTCTCTAGATTTTTTATATCAAGATAAGTTTGTCCTATATTTTTCATTAAAGCATTGGTTTTGTCTATTGACTGGGCAGGAATACAAGAGCAATGACAACATGTCTTATAGGCCCCTGTAAACGGATCGGGATCACAGTCAAAATATGTTGGAAGACCTACTGGGCATTCAGAAGAACACATATCCGGACATTGTTTAATTTCTTTTACAAGGTCAATAAAATCATCGATGGTATCAAATAACTTTTGAGCCTCCCCGTCGTCATCTTTTGCAATTCGGTCAATTTTTTTGATAATACGAAGACCCTGACTTCGAACATTCTTTATTTCTCTTAATATGTCTTGAACTAATTTTATTGCTTCGTCCAGCGCTTTGCCTATAGGAATTTCTACGATTATAGCACAAGTTACTGGTTCTTGGGCAAAAACGATGTTAGATGGAGTTTTCATAATAGCTTCTGGTGGTCTATAAAAAGTAGCAGGATCGTCCACCGCCCTAAGGTTTTTTTGAGTAATAGAGAAGATGTTAATTTTTGTATTTTCAAAACTGGATTCTAGTCTTGTCTTGATATCCGCAAAAAATTGGATCCGAGTAATAGGTTGAGGATTATAGTGGGGGTTTAATACATACTTTATATTTAAAAGAAATTGAAGCTTTTCTTCTAAATCTCTTATATTCGTTTGGACATCTCTTTCTGATGGGTCGGTTTTTGGAGAATGGGTACCCTTGTTTTCAACATTTGCCATTAAATCAATAAGTTCTTCTATGCTTGGTTTATCTGTCTCATCGTTTGTGTCGTCATACTGACTTTGTTCTATATTGTCCGCGGTTATGCAACTATCAATTTGTCCTCGTAATTCTATGGCTTCATCGCTGTGCCAATAAGACTTATTTTCATAATCAGGATTATTGCTTTTTACCAATTGTTTTGGGGCGTTTAAAAATGCATTATATGCGTGAGCCAGATATTCGAGTTCTGCTATTTTGCAAGGAATGCGAGAATCATTATCTTTATAAAATTCTGGAATAGAGTTTTCTAACTTTATCATATCAATCCTTGATGGACAAAAATCGCCACTGAAATTATTACAGAGGGAACAGTTGCAACTGTATTTGTTTACCTTACAATCTCCGGGATTACAGTGCGAACAGTTGCATTCTCTGGAGTATTGATATAGTTGATCAATCTGATCTTGCATTTCTTCTATAATCCCGACCAATTCTTCGTATAGAAAGCCCAACATGTCAGCCACCGGCATAGTGGTGCTTGCCACTTCATGAATTCTTTTCAATCGTCTTCCCTCTAACGCTCCCTGATAGTTGGTACTGGTGGCGAATCCCGATTGTTCATATACCGTTACATAAGAAATGACATTAGATGAATTTGATGCATACTCGGGAAGAGATGTGTCTGGGTCGGTAGAGGTTGCGACAGAAACGGTGCTTGTAGAAACAAAAATCGAAGGACCAATTTCTGAAGTAATCATTGTCCCCAGAGGAATTTCTTGAAAATCTAAAGAAAAATCATCTACTATGTTTACCGGAGGGACAGAAACGGGAAGAATTTCCTGGACAAGAGAGGGTGGAAGCAATACTAAGTCTGGACTAATAGTGTTAAGAATTAGATAGGATGTAAAAACCACAATTAGCCCTAAAAGAGCAGCGCCAATTTGTTCTTTTGCGTCAGTCATTTTTGCTGGTTTGCCCGCAGAAACTACATATCTGACACCGGCCCAAACCAAAAGCACAAAAGAAAGAATTCCTGCTAAAAAAATAGAAAAATTATAGAAATATTTTAAATATGTGGGCAAAGGGGTATTGATATCTTGTGGAGTATCTGCACCTGGAATTGTCGGATATTCTATTTCTAAGTTTCCTTGAGCAAAGACTTGCCAACTCAAGAATAAAAAAAACATTAAGATAGACGAGAAAAGAATTTGTTTTGTTTTGTTTGTCATTTTTTCCTTTTCCAAACAGAGATTGACCACAAGGGAGCTATGTCTCCCAAAAATGGACAAATTTCACCAAGGATAGTCCATAAAATTCCTTTACTTTTTTTAGTCTTATTTATTTTTCCTTTTATTAATTTTGGTCCGCCCAAAAAAGCAATGCCTATAATATCTGGGATAAAAGACATAGACACCCCTAATTCAGCGTCTCCAGTAGCAGAGAGAAAAAGACAGCCAAAACCAAAAACATCAAGCATTCCTGCTATGACTTTTGCCATCATTCCTTCTGGACCAGCCCCATTACTCATTCTTTTTTATTTTCTTTAATTTTTTAATCTTTGCCAATTCCTCGGGCGATGTTGTTATAATCTGATCTTCAGTATAGGAGGCAACAACCCTCATTGAAACATGTTTTTCTCCCGCAAAGAATATTCCTTCTCCAATAGGCGATTCAAGCAATAAATATTTCTCTTGGTCAGTTAAATTAAAGGTTTCTTTAACAACATCAATGGTGGCAGGAGACTGTTTCATTAAAAGTTGTAGAGAAGAATTGCTAATAATGGGTTGTCCGTATTCTGATTTCATAAAATCATTAACATCTTGGGTAATAGTGGTTACTCCAAGCCAATATTTTCTTCCTCTTTTAACAATTCCGAATAGAAATGAAGCGCTATCTTCCGTTTGCATCAGCCACCACGCTTCATCGATGATCAAGATTCTTTTTTTAAGTTCTTTTTTGATAGCGGTCCAGATATAGCGCATAATAATGAACATTGCCAATGGTCTTAATTCTGTTTCCAAGTTTTTGATTCCAAAAACGACAAATTTATTGTCCATCACTACATTAGTTGGATAATTGAAAAATCCAGAATAAACACCCTTGGTAAATTTTCTTAATCGCTTGACCAATGATTCTGCCCCTTCCATTGTTTCTAATACCGATTCCAAGTCAGAAAGTAAAGGAACCCGTTCTTTCCAAAGAGATGTGTCTGTCTCTGCCGTGATGTCTCGAGCTGCGTATGTTTCATTAATTGCTTGGTCTATAAGAGAATCTTCTTCGGCAGTTAATCCTCCAAGCATTATTCTCATTAATCCGACTAAATTTATAATATTTGAGCGAAGCACATCTTTTGGCTTTTCGTCCTCTGTCGGTTCAGGAAGGTCAAATGGATTGATGTGGCTATCCGAAGCTAAAGAAATGTTATAGAATTTTCCGCCAACAGCATTAGAAAGAAACTTATATTCATTCTCTGGGTCAATGACAATTGATTCTACTCCAAGCATCAAATACCGCAAAATCTCTAACTTGATTGCGTAAGACTTACCAGATCCACTTTTTCCGAAACAAACTGCGTTTGCGTTCTCTAAACCGAACCTGTCGAATAAAACCAAAGAACTATTGTGTTGATTTATTCCATAAAGCACTCCTTCGTTAGAACTTAAATCAAAAGAAACAAAAGGAAAAATAGTAGATAGGGGGCTGGTGTTAATCGTGGTATGAACTTGCATTTTGTCTATGCCAACAGGGTAAGTAGATATCATCGCTTTTTCTTGTTGGTAAAGCGCTGCTTTAATATATACTAACTTTGATTCCAACATTGAACGAAGTTGACCCTCTATTTTATCCAATTCTTTTTTCTCGTCAGTATATACGGTTAAATAAAGGCCTACCCTAAACATTCTTTCTTGGGCTGTTTGTAAGCGATCTCTTAAAACTTCAATATCCTTGTATGCTGTTTCTAAGACGGGGTCTCTGATTAATCCCTTTTCCTCTTTTTCCATAATTTCCGACTGAACTTCTGTTACCTTTTTTCTTAATTTTTTGAGAACTAAACCAGTATCAATTGGATGTAAAAAGATAGATACATCCATCGGAATATCTAAGTTGATTATTGGAGACAACCAACCAGTACTTAGGTAGCGAGGGTAAGAAAATATAAAATATGATTTAGCAAATTTTTCTCCTACTCTAAAATGGTCAGAAGCAATTTTAATAACTGACGGAGCCACAAAATCAAGCAAACTCATTGCTTGGATTTGTCCAATTTCTGTTTTTTTTCTGCCCAAAAGTTCGTCTAAAAAAGGTAATTTCATTTTATTTTATTAATTCTGGAGGTATTTCAGGATAATAACCAACAGAAGCCTCTTTTGGATGTGATAAGCTCCAAAAAAGTTCAATTAATTCTTCGCTATTAAGGGCAACGCTCCAGACACCGCATCGTCTCAAGCCCAAAGACAAAAATTCCATTCGTTGATAGAGTTGCATTTTTGCTCTCTGAAACAATTCCTCTGTTAGTGTTGGTATGGCTTTTAACTTAAATAGTCCTCCCTTCGTGGCTCCGCCATACATCTCTGAAAGATAAAAAGGAACCACGGTATAGAAATTTTTATTCATAATTGCGCCACCAGATACTATTTTTTCAATAAATTTTTTATATTCTCTCGTTTGAGTTTGAAGAAGTTCATTTTTTTGCCCTTTTTCCATCTTTTCTAATTTTTCGAGATAACCAGTAATGTTAACTTTGCGCGAAACAGCCATAATTTGACAAGAAAAATCTAAGGCATTGAGAAATGTCTGGAATTGATAAATGATTGCCTGTTGCTCGTCGCTCGCCCTTAAGGCAAAGTTTAGAGAAGAAGCCATCATCACACCCCTTAAGCTGTGATCTTTTAGAACAATTACTCCTTGTTTGATTTGCTCAATAGGTAAAAATTGTTGGGCGGAAAAATCCATTTTATTATTTGGGGTGAATTTCAATTAATTTACCGATATCTTTTAACCTACTTTTCTCCGTGACCTTTAGCGTAGTAGTTAAATCTTTAACTTTTTCTATTTCTTGTTTTTTGGCTTTAGGCATAGAAATGGCAGGCGTTTCCACTTTTGTCCAAATATATTTTTTGCTAGCGAAAACAAAAAAGAAGGAACGCATCATTATTGTTGGAATTGGAAATCCCTTAATTTTGCCGAAAGCCAAAACAAGAGAAAGGCCCATAATTGGAGTAGCAATGATTAAAAAAGTTACCACGGGCATTGTAAAATAAAATATTACGGAAATTAAAGCACCGCCTACAATATATGCAAGTTGTCTAAAATTAAAAGGACCAGCTACCTTTGGCTTAATAGAAAGAAATTGTGGTAAAGGGTATTCCATAAAGACAATTAAAAATATATATAATTTGTTAAATTGGTTTTATTAAACAAGCTCTCGATAGGTATCTGCCTTTTCAGGTGACTCGGGCTCTCTCTTCGTCACATCTTCTTTTGGTGTGCCTTCTTTTTCATAAAGAGTATCTAATTTGTTTTTTATTGGATTAAAAATAAAATGTTCAATTTCCATTCCTATTTTTTTAGCGATATCCTCACTTAAACTCATCTCGTCTTCTAATGTTTCCATAAACATCTCTGGAGGCAAAAGACCCATTAAAACCCTACCAACAAGTTTTGCCACGATGGAAGTTTTATCAACATCGTGTAGTTTACAAATATTCCAAATTGCATCAGCCGTATCTTCTGAAAAAATAGAGTCCTTTAGTTCGCTTGGCAGTGTTTCATAAATTGCCCAAAGTTTATCTTGAGATATTTTTTCCATACTTTTCAAGTTTTATTTATTTGTCTATATTTTAACATAATCAAGGAAAAAAGAAAAAACAGGAAGTTAATTCTATTTGACAAATGTTATATTCTTTGGTATGCTATGAACAGTTTTAAGTAGCACATTCAAGCGAAAAATAATGCAAGGAGATGAGGACAATGGCAGAGAAGAATCGGCAAGATCAGAAATTGGCAAAAACTAGAGGACAAAGGCTGTTTGTGCTTTTCTGGGTTTTATTGATTGAGGCTGGAGCTTTCGCATTGTTTGTGATTTTGACAGGAAAGTTCCTTGGTATTGGGTGGGCGTTATTGGGACTTTTATCATGGGGGTTGCTTACCTATTTTCTGGTTTATCTTGTTTTGGCTCATCCAGACAATAATGCATCTTTCCTTCGCGTGCCCGAAGGTTATGCTGTTGTCTTGTCGCACATGGGCGTTATTAGGAAAGCAGTTATACGCTGGATGGGTCACGACATTGATAAAGAGGGAGAGGTAAAAGACATAGGAGAGGGAGAGAAACCGCGAGATTTGGCTCGTCGAATTTTCGGTGGCTTAATCTATGTTGGCTTCTATCCATTCGATGATGTAAAAATCATAGAAGAGGCGAAAGGCGCAGAAACCTTTCTTATAGATTTAAGGGATAGATTTCTTAATATTCAGGTAAAAGGTGCCGAAGATGCGGAAGGGCTAAAACTTACCATGGAAGCTAAGGTAAGATTTAGAATTACAAATCCCATAAAGCTACTCAAAGAGATAGAGAAACCTTGGATGGAGCATATTGGGGAACTTCTAGAGGCCGAAGTCCGCGACGCTCTTACTCAAGGAGCATTTCTTACGATCATCAAAGACAAGAAAGCTATAGGCAAGAGAGTAATAACCATTATGGCAGAAGAGGATTCAGTTGATACCTGGAAAAAGAAATATGGTCTGCAGATATTTTCCATAAGGGTAATTAACATAAATGTTGAGAACAAGGAACTGTATGAAACATTATTGAAGCAATGGAAAGCCGACAAAGATGGAGCGGCATTGACGACCTTAGCTAGCGCAGAAGCTCAAGCATTCACCATAAAAGCGGAGGCGGTAGATGCACAAGGAAGTGTAGGAAGACTTCTTGTCATTACAGAGGCGTTAAAGGATAGTCCGCTCGGGGCAGCTGTTACGGTTCAAGCTATTCCCGGCTTGGGCATTCCTGGACTTGCAGGAGGGGCATTTGAATCAGAAAGGTCTCAAGAGCTTGCTGTTCATGCGAGGCAACTCAGTGCCGAAATTACAGGACTGATTAACAGCTTAAAGGGAGAAGAAAAAAAAGGAGGTGATTAGATTGAAGAGTCTTATGGCGGAGATTGAAGCTCTCGTCGCGAATGTTAAAGAGTTGATAGGAATGGTTGTCACAATAAAGACAGAAGTTGACGAGGCAAGGAATAAAGTTGACGAGGCAAGGAATAAAGTTCAGGAAGCAAAGGAACGAGTGGACGAAGCGAAAGAAGAACTTACGACACTCCGAACATCAGTACCTTCCGAGTAATCTAACAAAGGAACAAAAGAGGCCAGGTTTTACAACTGGCCTCCTCTTTTATTTGTTTTAGTCCTCTATTTAATCCCTTTCTCCTCCGGGAGCCCTACTTTTCTCAGCTTTTCTTCCTCTTTCGGTCTCTCCCTCTCCTCCGGGAGCTCTTTCTTCCCGTTGTCTTCTTATATCTTCTGTTGCCTCTTCGGTTACATGGATTTCTCCGAGTTTAGTTTTGACTGTTCCAGTAGTTTCTTGAAGCTTTTTTTGCGCAGCTAACTTGGCAGAAGTAATAATTTTCTTTATTTCCTCGTTTGCAGATTCCTCTTCATGTTTATCCATTTCCCCTACCAAATTATTAATTTCTTCTGGCGTTTTAGCTGCTCTTATTCCAGCTTCCCAATGTCTAGACTCAACTTGGAACCCTTCCATTTCTTTTATGGTATTCGCACCGGATAAAGGAGTATGGCCCATATTTGCAGCCCCTGTGCTGGCAAAATATCGAGGAACATTAGGATTTCTTGCTTTTCCCGTATCTTCATTTATCTCAAAGAACCACGATGCCCCTTTTTCTTGCGCATTATTTTGAACTGAATCTATAAAACTTCTTCCTAAAGTTCTCCCAGCTTGTCCTAATTGTTGGGCGTCATAAAAATTAACAGCTATGTCCCCCATTTTTTCCTCTAAGTCATCAGTCATTTGTAATTTTTCAAAATCATCTTCTTTGCGGAGTCCAGCTAAAGTTTTGTCTTGATAGGATTTATATCCCTTAGCTTTATCTTTTTCGCTTAAGCCGTTTTTATCGCCAGTTATCTTTTCAGCAATTTTGCCAAAATTCTGCATTACATCTTCTTTATGAACCATAGCAATGCTTAATTCTTTTGTAGTTTTTTTGTCGCCAGTGAGTGTCGCTTCTTTGAATACATCAGTTAAATCGTTAGTGTGAATAGAGTTTTGTTTCATTGCTTCTTTTATTTGTTTTCGTTCACTCATTGCTCGCATGATGCCGAGTTTCTGTTCTTTTGATGCAGTTTTTAGGTCAGTTGTATTAGCCCACATGTCTTGGTCTTTGGCCTTTTTATATGCTTCAGATGTTACCTTTCCACTTGCTGCAGAACCTTTTCCAAAGACCATTTTAGTTGGTTTAGTCGCTGTTTTTGTTGCTAATCCTACAACACTTGCTGCGCCACGCTTAGCCCATCTTCCAACTCCTGTTCCACTACTGTTGTCTTGTCCCCAATCGGGCTTATAACTTGCTAATTTATTAATAGCTTTTTGAACTTTAGGTCCCGCTACTTCTCGCGCCTTTCCTTGTCTCCAATTTTTGAATTTTTCTCTAGTTGCTTTGCCTTTTTTTGACATTGGCCATTTAGTAAGACCAAGGATTTGTTTTGCGCCTGTTGGCGCAAACATAGTGGTGGCCATAAAACCGGCGGCCAAAAAGACCAAAGGGACTAAATAGACAAAGATTATAGCTAACCCACCGTCTCCCATTTGAGTTTCTCCCGCTCCAGGCGATTTTATAAATTTTTCGTCTCCAATAATATCAACTATTCTTTGGGTTAAATAAAGAAAAAAGGCAGCCCCTATGCCAATAAAGCACCACTGGATGAATTCTTTCCACCACATATCCCATATCTTTTTTGTTTTAGGAAGAATATAACAAAAGAAAGCCAAAGGGGAAAGGATTACCAATATCCATAACATTATATATCTCATCAAAAACAGCATAGCCAAAACAAGCAGAACAAAAGAGGCGATGAGATTAAAGGTCAAAGTAACAATAGATTGAAATATAGAAAGAGCCATTTTTTCCAAATCACCAGTTGCAGCTCCTTTTACAAAAGCCCAAATTTCTCCCGCTACACTGCTTTGAGGTGCTTCTATTCTATTTATCATTTCCCCCATTCCCCTAGACCCTGCTGATAAAAAAAAGTTTGTTAAAATATTTGAAGCGTCAATAATTAATCCACATATTATTGGAGTAAAGTTTATCAGTAGAATAATAACAATTGCTTTTGGTAGGAGTTTTTTGATTTCATATCCTTTTACTCGTAAAATAGTGGCGATTCCAATGCCCACCATAATAAGGATAAAAAACATATTAACAAGATCACGAGTTATCTGCCAGCCCTCTTTTACCAAAACATTCTGTGTATATCCTCCTGCGTCGGTCATAAAGGTTGGGCTTGTTACCCAACCCAAAACGCCATTTGCCATTATCAAAAGATAACGACTTACCCAGGTAAAAAACCAAAGCTTGGTCAGCATCTGAATTATCCAGACGACACTGGCATCAAGACCCATCATCCAAGCCCGAGCGCTAAAAGGAACAGTTATTCCAATAACAAAAATTAAAGCGAGTAGAGGGATAGATAATTTTTTGTATTTTAAGAGTGTCATGGTATATCTATGCCAAGAATTAAATAAATGAGTTCAAGGATTCCTTTGCTTATAACCATTATAGCAAAACCAATGATTGCGTAAACAATAATATGTTTTCCTTTGCCAATTTTTTCCGGATTGCCGGTGGCTGTCATAATAGTGAATCCTCCTATCATTATTAGTAGAACTAAGAGGGAGCCGATTATCCAAGAGATGACGCCAACAATTTTTTGAATTATTTCTGCCGTGGAAGTTGCTACGAGAGCTGGTTGAACGCTGGTAGCAAAAGACGAAGTGGCCTTTTCAGCGATAGTGATTGTTTTCCCTGGCCCCGGAACATTAGAATGAGCGTCCACAAAACCGCTTGTTGTTAAATTATACTCTTGAGGATTATCATAAACATGAATAAAGGTAAAATCACAATCAATATAATCATAAGGAGTGTCTGGACCCGCTACACACTTGCCCAAAACCAAGCTCGTTCCATCGCCAAAGATTACTTTTGGAATGACCACAGTTTCGCCAGTTGATTTTTTATATATCCTTGCCGTCACTTCTCCAGAAATAATTTGTCCAACCTCAGCAGAGGTTCTATCCATGTGAAGAAAAAGTTCAGTGCCAAACGCAGCATTACTATTGGACGGTGCAAGAAACAAAAATACCGTGAGCAACACGAACGAGACAGGAAGAATAAATCCTATTGTTCTTAGTTTATCTTTATTCATCTTTAATTTTCTTATTTTATCATATTCTATTTAAAAAAACTAT